>Ga0114977_10002703_pt1 | contig 11425 bp, 22 predicted proteins | sample S_130805_MF_Meta_FD_87026 | JGI IMG/M metagenome (GOLD analysis project Ga0114977, IMG submission 87026) | Freshwater microbial communities from Lake Simoncouche, Canada to study carbon cycling - S_130805_MF_MetaG | ecosystem: Environmental > Aquatic > Freshwater > Lake | place: Lake...
AAGCGCCTCGACCGCCTCATCGGCACGCCGGCGCCTTGACGGATCCGGCGGGGTGACTAGGGTGGACGGTATGACAACGAACCGCCGGGCGCTGTTGGCCTTGGGTCTCGGGTTGGTGCTCGGCCTCGTGGCCGGGTGGTGGGTGGCGCCGCGGTATCAGTTTAAGACCGAGGGGGTTTGCACGACGCGCGTGGATCTGTGGACCGGCGAGATCGTGGTGTATGGGATCGTCGAAGGGGTGGCGGTCAAACGTGAGTTGACCAAAGAAGCTGATAAAAAGCCCTAGTTTTGGGCTCGGCCCTCGGGACACGCACCGGGACACTTTTGATGTTGCTCCCCGGGGAGAACCGTTGCTTAAGAGTCAACTGCTCTACCATTGAGCTAGGAAGCCATTAGACGTTTCTGAGAGGTAAATGCTTGATTCGGTTGTAAGACATCCGGCATCATTCGGCGAGTTTCGGCAAAAGACCGGGACACGCATAGGGACACACAGGGACACGCAACAAAACCAAATGAATACTCCAAAGAACCCAACACCGGGCCGGCGTTACGTGGCCACGGGCGCCCCGAACATCCAACGCTGTGTCTCTGCCGATGCAGAGTCGGCCAAAAAGGGACCGCTATACGTCCTCGTCAAGCGAAATGGGCGGCGATTCCGTCGCGCCCTCGAAACGTGCGACCTCGCCGAGGGGCGCAAGCGCGCCAAGGTCATCATTGAAATGGTGCGGGCCGAGAAGTGGAATGATCTGCGGGGTTTGCGGGCCCGGCAGGGGTGGGCCGGTTTGCCCGAGGTGTTCAAGGCTTACGAGGCCGCGGCGACGATTCGCACCAAAAAGCGGGCCGTGGCCGCGTTGCAATTGCTGCTCCGCCACGCCGGCAAGGATCCCGCGGGGAGTAGCGACCAACTCGGGGCGCACACGGTTTGGCAGTTTCAGCAGGCGATGATGCGCGCGGCGGGCACGGAGAACGAGCTCACGCGGGCCCGGGCGCTGGTTTCGTGCAACTCGATCCTCCGCCAGGCACGGAGTTTGTTTGCTGGGCATATCATGGGCGCCTACAAGGAGCTCACGTTGCCGGATCTCGGGGGTTTTATGAAGGCGCCGAAGCTCAAGGGCGCCGTGGTGCAATACAATGAGCCGCCGCGGGCTGTGATCGAGGCGATCGGGGCGGACTATCCGAAGCTGCGGGAGGTGGACCCGGGCGCGTATGCGGCGTTTTTACTCGGGGCGTTTTTAGGGCTGCGCAACAATGAGGTGAGCGCCGCGGAGTGGGGTTGGGTCGAGCAGGATGCGGAGGGGGTTTGGTGGCTCGCGCTCGCCACCCGGGCCCATTGGAAGACCAAGACGAGCCGGGGGCGCAATGTCGAGATCCCGGCCGGGGTGCTCGCGGAGTTGCGGGGCGTGCGGGGGGCGACGGTCGAGGGGGTGGCCGGGGATCCGGCGTTTCTCGTGCCGGCGCCGCACAAGACTGAGCGCGGGGTGCGGATGTTTCGCCGGCTCAATGGGTGGCTCCGGCTCAAGGGGCTCGATCACGCGACCTACTCGAAAGGTTTTTACGAGCTGCGGAAGTATTTCACGAACCGAGCGGCATGGAGCGGGGGAACGTATCGGGCCGCGCGTGCGGCGGGTAACTCGCCGGCCGTGGTGGAGAAATACTATTCAGACAAGGGCGGGCGGGCACCGGTCGAGATGCCGGCGCCGGCGGCTCCGGCCGGCGGGGACGCGCAAGGGGACACGCCGCGGGTCGCGCAGTAGGCACGAAAAAGCCCGGCCGTTTCGGGCCGGGCTTGGGTGGGGTGGGGGTTAGCGCGGCGCGATCCCGGCGGAGGCGAGGGCGGATCGGACCCGCTCAAAGCCGGCCAACATGGCGCGGGCTTCCGATGCGGTGTCGCCGTTGTCGGTGTGGCGGAGGGCGGTGGAATAGCTCACTCGCTTGACGAACTGGGCGAGTTGCCAAGCGGATTCGGGATCGAGCTCGACGGTGATGGTGATGTGATTTTGTGGCGCGCTCATAGGGTGGCGGTGTGGATGAGGTTTTCGAGGATGCGGGATTGGGACAGGTGGTGACGCTCGGCGATCTGGCGCAGGCGCACGAGGGACGAGGGCGGGAGGCGAAACGCGGCGAGCTTGCGCCGCGGGAGGGCTTTGCGAGGGGTGGGTTTCATTTGTGGGCGTTGTGGTGGGCGGTGACGGCGGCGATGATGGATCCGCGGAAGCCGGCCGCGCGGGCTTGGCGGATGTAGGAGAGAGCGTTGCGGCGGGATTCGTTGCTTGCGCTCACGTCTTTAATGCGGTGAAAGCGGAGCAAACCGCGGCGGGTGCCGGGTTCTTTCCACTGGTGGCGGCGGCGGAAGAAGCTCAACGCGCAGAGCGCGCAGTTGAGCCCGAGGGGATAGGGTGTCCTCATGTGGTGGCGGTGATCGAGCGGATGAGGTGGGCGGCGGCGCCAACGTGCACGCCTTGGCCGAGGATCTCGCCGGCGGTCGTTTTCGCCGTGCCGAGGTGGTAGGTGTCAGGCAGGCCCATGATGCGTTTGAGCTCGTCGAGGGTGAGCCAACGAAACAGGCCGGCCGCGGTGGGGTGCGCGACTACCGGGTTGTCGCCTTGGCCGGCGAGGTAGCGCTTTTTGATGCAGCCAAGGCGCGCGTCGGTGTAGTGGATCACGGCCGACGCGAAGCCATTGCCCTTGGTGGTCTGCTTGGCCCAATGGTCGAAGAGCCAACGCTTCGACGCGGTGGAGCGGCCGAACCAATCGCAGCGGGGATCCGCGGGATCGAGGAGTATCGAGGCGAGCGGCGCCGCGGGGGCGATGGGCTCGGGCCAGCGCACGACGGGGAACGTCGTCGCGACCATGAAGGCGCGGCGGCGCGAGGTGATGGCGCCGAAGTCCGACGCATCGAGCACGCGGGCATCGACCGTGTAGCCCATGCGGGTGAGGGCGTGGCGCGCGATCCAGCCGGCGCCGGAGTCGAGCCAAGCCGGCACCTCCTCGATCAGGGCGGTGTGCGGGTTGAGCTGGTCGATGGCACGCAGCGCCCAAAACGTCATGTCGCCGAGCTCGTGCGCCTCGGGCGCGGCGGTGTTGGTGCCGGCGGCGCCGCGGCGGATCGTCGAGAACGGCTCGCAGGGAATGCCGGCGTGCACGAGGCCGACGGGCCCGGTGCGCGCGCGGAGGGCGGCAAAGTCCGTCTCTGCGATGCAGTGGGCGAGGGTGGCGCCGCCGTGGTTGAGGGCGTGGATCTCGGCAAACGCTTCGTCGCGCTCGACGGCGGCGACGGTCTCAAACCCGGCCGCGCGGGCGGCGTGGGAGAGGAGACCGCCGCCGGCGAAGAGGCCGACCGCCAAGGCCGTAAGCACGCGCGCCGCGGTGGCGAGGGCGATGCGGCTCGGGGTGATCTCGATGCGGTGGGTCGTGAGCTTGACGGCGATGCGCTCGGTCGAGCCGAGCGCGGCCGTGATCTCGGCCGCGTTCATGTCGATAATCGGGAGCGTGCGACCGTCGCGGGTGCGGCCGGAGATCGTGCGCGTGCCGGCGGGATCGAGCTCTAGGATGATGGAGCCGGCCGAGAAGGTGGCGCGAAAGCGGTCGGTGGGCGTGAAGCCGGCCCGGGCGAGCGCGGCGCCCTCGATCCAGACGCGCGGGTTGCCGCGGTGGAGGCCGACCTTGAGGGTCGTCTCGTGGAGGAAGTCGGGGGTGTTCATCGGGCACCTCCGGCGTTGGTGAGCGTTTCGCCTTGGGTGATGATCGGTGTCCAGCGGATGCCGGCGGGATCGGCGGAGTAGATGGCGAACTCTTCCGCGTATTTGAGCGCGCGAATCCGGCGGTGATTATTATGAAAGGCACGGCCGGCGCCGCGCATGACGATCGCGCGCACCTCGGCCGCGGTATGGTGGGCGGCGAGCTCGATCGAGATTTCGAGGCAGATGCGCACCTCTTGTTTAATGGCGCTCATCGGGCACCTCCGGCGAAGAGGGCGGCGAACTCCGTGCGGGTGATCGGCCGTGAAGAGACCATGAAGGCGTCGCCCTTCTGAACGTAGCACGCAAAGCGCGCGCGGCCGGTCTTGGCGTGGTGATCGGTGGGCTCGCCGACGAGGAATGCCCAGCCCTGCCATGCGGCCGGCGGGAGCACGTTGAGCATTTCGTGATAACGCTCCGCGGTGGTGGGGGTCCATGTGATCGGCGTGTCTTGCGCGGCGGCGCGGCGCTCGATCCATGATTCCACGGTAATGATCTCGGCGGTGGGGCTATTGGCGCGGATCTCGTCGAGGGTCTTGCCGTAGATCTGCGAGCGGCCGTCGCGGGGATCCACAAGGTCGATCAGGTAGGGATCGCCGGGGACGGCGAAGGCGTGGGTGTAGGCCGACGAGGGGAGAATGGCCGGCGTGCGCTGTGTTTTCGTGTTCATGGTGGGTTATCCTTTCGCCGCTACGTGGTCGGCATTGCAGACATAGATTTGGAAGTGGGCGGTGCCCGCGGGTGGGCGGTAGGTGGAGAGGTCGACGAGGGCCCAACGGTGGGTCTGCTTCTGCTCGGGCGTGCGTTGGTCTTCGATGGTGGCGCTCATTTGGCACCTCCTTGCGCCTTGGTGATGAGCGACTCGATCTCTCCGAGCCACTCGCCGACGTAGTGGGCCACGTCGTCGGGCGGGCAGAAGGGGAGCGCCGCGCGCATGGCGTCACGGGCGCCGCGGAGCGCGGCGAGCATTTCAATAGCGTAGTCGCGGCCGACATACGCGCAGAGTGAGGGCGGCGTGCGGTCGGCGATCTGGCCCGGCGTGAGGGCCGGGCGCTCAATGGGGGATTGCGTGCTTGTCTTCATGTGCTTCCTTCGTTGTGCCCGGGCGCCCGTGTCAGCGGGTTGGCCGTGCGGACGTGCACACACGCGCGGCCGGCCCGGGCTCCTGCGTCGTGTGTGATGCGTGCGGATGTGCTCGACATGACACGGGTGTAAGACATCCGCGCGCGGATGTATAGCACAAAATGGAGGAGGCCGGCGCTTAGTCGGTCGGCGGATCTAGCTCAAACCACCCGAAGCCGGCGGCGCCGGCGGCGGGCTCAGTGGCGCGCGCGCCCGGCTGGAGTGCTTGGCGCCGATCTCGCGGCGGCAAGATTGGTCGCGGCGAGGGCACGCGTGGCGGAGCGGGGCGACGCGGGGTCGCGGCCGGTTGGAGCAATGGAGTCGGGGTGCCGAGTCGGGGTGCCGGCCACATGGCGCGAGAGAATCAGGGTCACGTAGTTTGCGAGCGAACGCCCATCGGCCGCGGCCTGCACCTCAAGGGTGCGCCGGAGCTCAGGCGGGATGCGCAGCGTGAACGTGGGCGTGTTCATTTAGAATGCGCATGTAATCTTTCCGCTTACGCTTGCAAGTGGCAAAGTGGGGCAAGGAGAGGCAACGGCCGCGGGGTGTTTTTTTCCGCAAGACGCGACTTGACGCCACCCGGGGCGAGTGTCTTACATGCGAGTCATGGCCGCGACCCCCGCTCTCACTGTCAGGATCCCCCGCAAAGTGCGCCGACGCCTCGAAATGCGCGCAGAGGCCGCACGCCTGCCGCTCGGCGCCTATGCCCGGCTCGTGTTGTGGGATCACGTCGATTGCGCGGCCGGGCTCAAGCTCGGGGCCGGTTTCAAGACCGAGACCCGCGGGGAGGCGGCGCGATGAGCCGCAAGGGTGCCGCCGCGGTGGTCGAGCAACACCTCACGCCGGCGGAGGTGTGCGCGCGGCTCGCGGTGTCGCGGCGCACGCTGTTCTCTTTAATGGTGCCGGGCCGGCTCTGGCCGGTCGTGCGGCTCAACGCGCGCAATATCCGCGTGCCGGCCTCGGCCGTAAATCGGTTCCTCGCCTCCTCGTCGTGGTCGCCCAAGTCCGTCGAGCTATGATCGCCGCCGCACCCATCACCACCGCGGCGCCGGCGATGCGGCCGGCCTCGATGCGGCCGGTCGTCCGTCCGCACCCGCGCGGCGGGTGGACTCATGCGGTGCCGGCCGGATCCTCGGCGGCGCGCATCTACGCGGGCAACTGGCCGACCCGCCGGGCTGCGCTGCGCGCGCTCCCCGCCTGATTTTTTCCCGCCGTGCACCTCGATCAAATGGAATTCACCGGAGAAGTCGCCGAGATCCATGCGCTCACGGCGCCGGCCGACTCGCCGGCATTCTCGGGGTGCACCGGTGCGCAGCGGGCTCGCATCGTGCGGCTGCGTGAGCAGATCGTTGAGCTCACGGCCTGCGGCGTCGGGGCGAAGCGCACCGCGGCGGCGCTCGGGATCTCGCCTCAAGCGGTGCGGGCTGTCCGGGCCGATGCCTGGGCCCGCGGCGAACTTGACCCCATGAAAGAAAGACTCGGCCGGCAATACCTCGCCACGGCCGACCTCCTGCGGGCCGAAGCCATCGAGCGGATCGATGAGATCCCCGCGCAGGTGCTCCTGCTCGCGTCGGCTCAAGCGGCCGACAAGGGCCAACTCTTGACGGGCGGCGTCACCGCTCGCGTCGAGCGGGTGCAGGTGCCGGCCGACCTCGCCTCGCTCATCGACTCGCTACCGGTTGTAGCGGAGGAAGTCTCTGTCCATAAAGCGCCACCCCTCCCGGCCCTCGCGGTCGACATCGAGCGGGATGGCGCCTCTTTCGTTGATACTCAATCAACAGGTCTCACGGCGCAGAGCGCGCCGTGCGTGACCGCTTGCGCGACCGTGGACGAGTCCACGGCGCCGGCCACACCCAACGCATGATCCACCCACGCACAGGCGCGCACCGCGCGCCCCCCCCCGGGGGGGGGGGTCCGATCGTCGCCCGGGGGGCTGGACACTCGACGGGTCTGCCGGACGGCGATTATAGGACAATTGTTTTGGCCGGGCCAAAAAAAACTTTGAAGAGCGGCCGGCGAAGTTGCGACGAGTTGGGCCGGGGGGCCGAGCTCGGGACGCGGCAACGCCGCAAAAGTGGGCGCGAAACGAGGGCGCCCCGCCCGTGGCAGACACGCCTCGGCGCGGCGGGAACAATGCGGGCACCATCCCGGCCGGCCGCTCTTCACTCCTTTGCATGAAATCCACCCCGCCACCACTCCCTCCCGATCTGTTTTGGGAAGCCCGCACCGCCGAGAGTCTCGGGATCTCGCGCACGGTCATGCGCGCCTTGCGCAAGCAACACCTCACCCCCGAGACCGATTGGCGCCTCATCGAGAACGCCGTGGTGCTCACCGCGAGCGGCGTCGGCAAAATTTCGGCGGTTCTGCACCCGTTGGCGGCGACGGCTCCCGCGGCGGCTCCGAGCCCCGCCACGGCCAACGGCGGGGGGGTGGCGCTGCCTTCCGGGCCACCGGTGCGGCGCAAGTTCATGGTCACGCGCAAGCCCGTCTTCCGCTCCGATGCCCCGCAACGCAAGATCCTGCTGTGCGCCGAGTGCACCCCCACGGCCAGAGAGCTCTCTTCGCTCGATTTCATCCGCCTGCGCGCCGCGCTCGCTCTCGGGCCCGAGCGCCCGGTCCGCGTCCGCGACAATCTCAACTTTGCCCCGGGCATGGTCTTTGAGGCCGTCGCGATCGGGCACGGCATTTGGCAATACCTCGGCCGGCTCCCGCGTCGGCCCGGCCGTTGGTGATTTCCCCCCATGACTGCCAAACAAGCCGCGCAGATCTCCGCCACCGCACCCATGTCGCAGACCGCCCACTTGGCGGGCCTGGCATCGTGGGAGCGGCATCGTAAATGGTCCCGCACCGATACCGCGCGCCACCTCGGCGAGTGTGGTGCGGCGCTCCTTGCCCACTTCCGCCGCCAATACCCGGCCGGCCGCACGCCGCACACCACGCAGTTTGGTTTCTGGCTGCGCGAGCACGCCCCGGCGCTCTTCGACCGCGCGCACACCAAGCTCTCGGCCTGTCCCGACGACGCCGCGCGCGCCCACCTCCTGCCCTCCGAACTCCTATGAACCCGCAACATCCCACCGAGCCGCTCGCGCCGTTTGTGCTCAGTCCGTGGACCGACATTCAGACCGAGGGTTGGCTCACCGAGAACCCGCTCCCGGCCGATTTCATCTGGCCCGATCGCTACAACAAGCCCCGCAACGCCCTCCCCACCTACCGGATCAAGGGCGGTTATGGCAAGTGGCTGCACGAGACGCCCTATTTCCCCGGCCTTTTCGAGCTCATTCATCAGATCTTGGCCGTCGCCCCCGGCGATCAGGAGCTCTCGATCCCGTGGCTCGTCGCGCGCCTCGATGAATTCCGCCCCAAGGGCGAGCAAACCGCCTTCCTTTAATCCCCCCCCCCCGATACCACATGGATACCAAGATCGCCTCGTCAATCTGGAGCAACGTCGACTTCGACCAAGCCCCCCCGCCGGCCAAGCTCGCCGCGCTTTGGCTCATCTCCAATGAGCACGTCAACACCCTCGGCTATGCCGATTTGAACCTCCGCCGCTTCATTTTCGAGACCCAACTCGATGCCGAAGCCCTACGCGCCGGACAGCAAGCCCTTGGCAAGGGCTTCGTCTCCGTGGGCAAGGGCTATTGGTTGCGACACTATATCCAGTTCCAATTCGGCCGGGGTGCCTCCCTTGCCAAGAACAACTTTGCCCGGGCGATCTGCAAACTCATGCTCAACGGCATGGAGGAGGAAATGGGCCGACTCCTGCTCACCGAATACCCCGAACTCCTCACCGTCGCCGATTTCGTGTGTCCGTGGATTGATCGTAGTTGGTATGAAGCCCTTACCAAGGGCTCCCGTGCTTCCGTGAAGCACAGGAGAAGAGAGGAGAGGAGAGGAGAAGAGCAGCAAGGAGAAGCTCAGGGGGGCTCATCGAGCGTCGCCGAATCGATCTATGCGCTCTATCCGCGCAAGGTCGCGCGCGCCTCCGCGCTCGGGGCGATCGGTCGCGCCCTGCGCCGCCACTCCGCCGACACCTTGACCGCCGCCGTCACCGCCTACGCCGCCGCCGTGGCCGAGTATTCCGAGGCCGAGCGGCAATTTGTGCCGCATCCCGCCTCATGGTTCAACGGCGAACGCTTCCTCGACGATCCCGCCCAATGGCGGCGCACCGCCGGGAAAATTTCGTCCGAAGAGTCCGCCCCCCGCACCGCCTCACCCTTGATCGCCCTGCCATGACCACCACGCCTACACCCGCCCCCACTTCCCGCCGCGCCGCGGTCGACGCCGCCGTTGACGCCGCGCCGTCGTTCCCCGGCCGCACCCTCCCGCACAGCCTGGAGGCCGAGTCCAATTTGCTCTCGTGCTGCATCCTCGATGGCGCCACCGCCGTCGCGCGCTGCCTCGGGGCCAAGCTCACCCCGAAATCGTTCTACGATCGCAACCACGGCACCGTCTTCGCCGCCTTGGTCGCGCTCCATTCCCGCCAAGACGCGATCGATGTGGCCACCCTCGCCGAGGAGCTCCGCACCCGGGGCGAGCTTGAGACGGTCGGCGGCTACGCCTTCATCGCCAGTGTCTCGGGCTACGTCCCGACGACGACGCAGCTCGTCTACTTCCTGCGCACCGTGCGCGAGTATTGGATCCTCCGCGAGGTCATCCGCCACGCGGGCAAGCTCAGTGAGGATTGCCAGCACTACGAGGGCGATATGAAGGCCTTGCTCTCTCCCTCCGTCGTTTGGTTTCAATCCGCCTTGGCCCGGGTCGTCCACGGCGAGCGCGCCGGCGGCTCCCTCGCCGAACGCGGTGCCGAGGTGAAGGCCGAGCTTGCCGCGCGCGCCGCCGGCACCGAAGACACCTCCCGATGGATTCAGACCGGGATGCCCACCTTTGACAAACGGTGCCGGCCGCTCGGCTCCGATGCCGAGGATCATTTGGTCGTCATCGGCGGCGGCTCCGGCCACGGCAAGAGCGCCCTCATGCGCCAGTGGGCCGGCGCCGCCCTGCAATCCGGCAAGACCGTCGTGAACTACACCCGCGAGACGAGCATCAAGGGCTGGCTCCGTCAGCTCGGATCCAGTTGGGCCCGGTGCGATCTGCGCACGCTCCACGAGGCGCCGGCCGACCATGCCGCCCGGCTGCAAGCCGAGATCGACCGGATGCTCGGCTACGTCGACAAGAGCCTCTTCGTCTATCAACAGGAACCCGGGTGTTCGCTTGAGACCGTCGAGGATCTCGTGTCGCACGCGCGCGCGTGGGCCTGGCAACACGGGGCGCCGAACTTGGTCGTGATCGACTACCTGCAATTGTTTTCGACCTCGCGCCGCGTCGGCTCCCGCGAGCAGGAGGTGGCCCATATCTCGCACACGATCCAAGCTCTGCAACGCGAGCTCGGCTCCGTCTTCGTGATCGGCGCCCAGCTCAACGAGGCCGGCTTGCGCGAGATGCGTGAGGCCAAACATGATACCGAGGGCCGCTTGCTGCACCGGTTGCCGACCGCGGGGGATTTCCGCGAATCGCAGGCGATCTATCACGACGCCGATCGCGTGATTGCCATGTATCGACCGCCCGAAGATTGCCGCGGCGCCGTGAACTACGGGCCCGACGTGCAGATGCCCGAGCAATGGCTCGTGCAGATCAAGCGCCGCTACGGTGGCGAGGCCGCGGTGAAGTGCTGGTTTGAGAAACGCTTTCTGCACTTCCGCGAGTTTGCGCTCGCCGATCACACGCAAGCCGAGGCGGCGGGCGCCGCGCCGGCCCCCGCGGCGGCGAAGCCCGCCCCGCGCTCGAAAAACGAATGGAAAGGCGGTGGCAAATGAAACCCCTTTTTGCCGGTCTCCTTGCCGCGGTCTGTTTCGCGGTGCTCTTCCTCGCCTCCCTTGTGCCGGTGCGGTGGTTCTCCCGCGCGCTGTCCGGCCGGAGTCAGCGGCGGCGGTGCAACTATGCCGGCCGGCCACCCTTTGCCGATGCGGCGTGGGCCGGAAAGGAAAACGACAAGTCCAGATTCCCGATCTGCGAATGGTGCGCGGGCACGGGGCACCCGCACGGGGATGAAGGTTACGGGCTGTGCGAATGCCCGGCTCTCGCCCAAAACAAGGAGGGCCACCGATGAACGCGAAAAACGCCTACGCCCTGCGCGCCGATGCGGTCTATCTCCTGCACGGAATGGGTTTCAGCTACCGGGAGCTTGCGGTGATTTTCCGCACCACGCGCGAGCCCATCCGCAAGCTGGAAGCGCGCGGCCAACGTGTCTTTCGCGAAGCGCGGAAAGGCCGCAAATGAGCGCGCCGCACATCAACGTGGGCGCAATCGGAGGCCAGCGCATGAGTCCGCTTATGACTGCCCTCCTCTCCGCTAGTGTTGCACTCCAGCACAATCGCGGTCCGATGACGCGCAAAGAGGCGCCCGAGTGGCATGACTCGCCCGAAGAGATTGCCAGCCGCGAGCGTCACCGCCTTGCCGAAGCACGCCAAGCCCGGAAGAAGGCCAACCGTGAGCGGCAAATCGCGTTGGCGAAAGGAGGTGCCGCATGATCGCGCCAATCACCGATGCGCAGTCCGCGCTGCTCGCCC
>Ga0114977_10002708_pt1 | contig 11414 bp, 7 predicted proteins | sample S_130805_MF_Meta_FD_87026 | JGI IMG/M metagenome (GOLD analysis project Ga0114977, IMG submission 87026) | Freshwater microbial communities from Lake Simoncouche, Canada to study carbon cycling - S_130805_MF_MetaG | ecosystem: Environmental > Aquatic > Freshwater > Lake | place: Lake...
AAGCTTTCTGAAATTTTAAATAATGGAATTGATTCGTTCTTCTTTGTAAATAGTGGTAGCGAGGCTACAGAAGGTGCAATAAAACTTTCAAGAAAAGCGACGGGGAGAAAAAAAATACTGGCATTTAAAAATGCATATCATGGTTCAACAACCGGTGCATTATCGCTTATGGATGCAGAATGGATAAAAGAAGGATACGGCCCATTATTACCTGATATTGAATTTATCTCCTACAATAACTTCAATGAACTCAACAAAATTGACAATGACACAGCTGCAATATTCACAGAAGCCATACAGGGTGAAGCAGGTGTTGTATTACCAGCTGAAGGATTCCTAAAAGCTCTCAGGGAAAAGTGCACTTCAACAGGTGCCTTAATGGTATTAGATGAAATTCAAACCGGATTTGGCAGAACAGGAAATTGGTTTTATCATCAGCAGGAAAAAATCACTCCAGATATTTTATTGATTGCAAAAGGTATGGGAGGTGGTATGCCAATAGGCGCTTTTTGCGCATCCCGCAACCTGATGCTAAACCTATCACATGATCCGGTACTGGGTCATATAACAACCTTTGGAGGTCACCCTGTAAATTGTGCTGCCGCTCTTGCTACCATACAGGTCATTGAAGAAGAAGGATTACTGGAACAAACAAAAAGCACAGGTAAGTATCTACAAAAATGTTTACAGGAAAATTTTTCAAATAATTTCCGTTGTTGTGGTTTATTAGCTGGAGTTCAATTTCAAACTCAGGAAGAAATATTAAATATTTGTAAAACAGTGTTACACAAGGGAATCTTAACGGATTGGTTTTTACATAATCCTTCTGCATTACGGATAGCTCCCCCGCTGACCATTGATATAGAAACGCTTTCTAATGCTGTTCAAAGCATTAAAAACGTACCTTTATACTAAGATTATCAGATACAATTGAGTCTTTAATAATTTATTGAATTAAACATTAAATTATAAATATGAAGTCCGAAAATATCATAAAACAAATCCATCATTTTCTGAATGAAATCTCAACATTGTATCCTGATATAGAGCAATACTCAGCAGAAATTGAAACCATTAAAAATTATTTAAATTCCCCTTCCGGCATTCATGTACATAAGTTAACCACTATTTTAAATGCTTTAAGTGAAAGAAAAGAGCAGGACTTTAAAATTGACTATGCCGATTTGCATTGGTTGTTATCAGATTTAATTGAAATGCATTCTCTTTTCGATTCTAACACCCAAAAGAAAAATAATGATTTTAAAAAGACCTATAATTATTCGGATGAAATTACCTGGACCATTAACAATTCAGGGAAAGTAACAGAAAGTAATGCTGCATTCGACCATTTATTTTTAGGAAATAATACAACAAGCAATTCTCCTTATTTTATTGATTTAATACAAGGTACAGATCAAATAAATTTCTGGACGGAACAGATTAAAACCGTATTCAGGACAGAGTATCATATCTTTAATGCAACAGTATTAAAATTTAATTTCAAGACAGATCTATATTGTATTGGAAAACTAAATTCAGATTCTAACAATTCATTATATGTAACCTTTAAAGCAAAAATTGTTTCTTCCGAAAAAAACAAAATAGAAACTTCTCCTTTCTATCATGAACTGGAAAAATTAACAGGAAAAATTTCCAATTCTTTTTTAAACACTGAATATACTTTTCTGGATCATTTAAAAGTACAAGCTCTGGAAGCAGTTTCTAATTTAATAGAAGCATCTTCAGCTTCCATTTACTACTTCAAAGAATCAAACAGAATATACAACAATAAATTTAACTGGCAAATAAAACCGAATACTTTCAAGATTCCAATTTTCGAAAGCATAAGCTCAACGGATTTTTCTGACGAAGAAAAAATATTAGCTGAAAATGGTATTATTTTTATTACAAAATCCAATTCAAATAGAAAATATTCTGTAATAAACAACCACCTTTTTGAGAAATCACCATTTTTTAGCTACATGCTTTTACCGCTAAAATTGAACCAAAAATTATGTGGATTTATTGAATTTAATTTTGAAAATGCTTCGGGGAAAATCACAAATAGTAATATTAATCTGATGCAGAAAGTTTCGGATATGTTTTCCGGAGCTTGTTCAAGACAATATATTGAAGAATCACTTAGATCAAGGAATACTCAACTTGAATATTTTTCAGAGTCCCTTAAGCAGATTCATTTATTGAATATTCATCCAACAACACCGCAGGAAAGTATAATTGAAGATTATTTAAAAACCATTTTAAAAATTACCGGAGCAAACAATGTCATGTTTGTTGAACAAAAAAATGACAAATTCATAATTCAAATCAATACCGGAATCAATCCTTTTTCAGGTTCTTTTCAGGAATTCCTTGATAAATATAAAATCCTGAATTTTTCAAATGATTCTACAATGTTTAAAAGATTTTCATTAAATCAGGAAAATGAAGATATTCTTGTTTATCCTTTGAATCCGGCAGGTTTAGGGAAACCTAATTATTCCATTTTTGCTTATGATTTTTCAGTAAACGAAGAAAAAATATCAAATCCGTTTCGAAATGAATTATTTGAACTTCTTGCGAAGAAATTAGAAAAGGATTTAGCCTTGAGAATGGCCTGGGATGAAACAAGAATTCAGGCAATTGAAATTGCAGACCTGGCAAGGCTCCCTGAAGAATCCCCATTATCCATTTTCAGAAGTAATATTCAGGGCAAATTACTGTATATAAATCCTTCCGCTAAAGGAGAATTTAACATCACCTCTGTTGAACCATTGCCAAATGAATTATTCCCTTTTTTAACTCAAGAAAGTTATGATAATTCGAATCCAAAAATAATAATCAAATCTGGAAAACCATTTGAGGTATTTTCTACTTATGTTGAGGAAAAGGAATATTTTAATTTTTACCTAAAAGATATTTCAGCGGAAGTTACAGAAAGACAAAATCGTATCAAGATAGAAACTGCACATACAGAAGTTTTAAGCTTGGTTTCAGAAGCAGTTATTCGGTTAAAGAATGATTTAATTATCGCTTTTACTAATTCGGCATGGGAGATTATTACAAGATTTCCAAAAGATGAATCAATTGGGAAATCTCTCCTTGAGTATATTCATCCAGAGGATATTCAGCTATTAAATGACAATATTAAAAAATTAAATTATGAATTAATAAATGAAGTGAAATTCAGAATTAGAGTTCATCAAAAAGAATCGGGGTACATAATAGCCGCATTAAGTATAAAGTCAGGTATACAAAGTATTGAACAGAAACCAGAATTCGTAGCCTCTTTTTTTGATATTACAGCTCAGGCAAAAGCTGAGGATGCCATTCAAAAAAGCGAGAAGTATTTCCGCTCAATAATTTCTAATTCATCTGATATTATTCTTGTTATAGAACGCAAAGGTAAAATCCGGTTTTCCAGCCCTTCAGCAGAAAAAGTATTCCCAAAATCCTTCTTCCCGATTGAAGGAAAAAACCTTTCCATCTTTTTTAAAAGAAGGGATATAGAAAAAGCAAAACGCGAAATTTTAAATGCATTTTTAACCGGAATTACTGATTTAAATTTTGAGTTTAAAGTACAATTCGATAATGAATCAGAACGTGTATTTGAAATTAAAGCAAACATATTGCTCGATCAGGATCCGGTTAACGGCATCCTATTAACTGCCAGAGAAATAACGGAAAGAATAAAAAATCTTGAGGCTCTTCGAGAAAGCAGGGAAATGATGGAAATGATTTTGAACAATGCCCCGGTTGGAGTATTTGCTATACGAAAAGATCAGTCCTTATTTTTCAGCTCAGGAAATATTCTCAAACAATTATCCAACAGGTTTGCCAATCCTGAGGAAATGGATTTCAAAAATTCCTATCTCAGCAGGTTGTTCAATGTAGAGATTAATAATGCCAACACAGGAGTTACCAGTATTAAAACCCTTAAAATAAATGAAAGCACATTGGAGTTTTACTTTAATCCTTTAAAAGATAAATTCAATCAAACTTCTGGATGCCTGGTGGTTGTGGTGGATATTTCTGAAAAAATCAGTGCAATTGAAGCACAGTCTGGGATTCTGAAGGACCTTGAAGCTGCAAATCAAAATCTTAAAGATTTTGCACATATTGTTTCGCATGATTTAAAAGCGCCTTTAAGGGCAATGCACACCCTTACTGAATGGATTGAAACCGATTATGGTTCGGCCCTACCCCCTGAAGGGAATGCAAATCTTACTCTTTTGAAAAACCGAATTGAACATATGTATAATTTGATAGAGGGCATCCTCGAATATTCAAGAGTAGGAAGATTGAAAGAAAAAAATACGCTGTTTAATATGGGTGAAATGATTTCTGATTTGGTTAAAATGCTTTCCGTACCTGAAAATATAAGTGTTTTAGTTCCAGATAATATGCCTGTCATTTACGGCGAAAAAATAAGATTTCAACAGATTTTTCAAAACCTAATTACCAATTCCATTCATTTTTCTGATAAACCAGAAGGTAAAATTGAAATTACGTGGACAGAAAATGAGGTTTTTTACCAGTTTTCAGTAAAAGATAACGGTCCGGGAATAGAACCTAAAAACAAAGACCGTATCTTCCAGATTTTTAATACTTTCTCTATTGGTGAGAAAAATCCAGGGACTGGAATAGGTCTTACAATTGTTAAAAAAATTGTTGAGATTTATGGCGGAAAAATTACCGTGGAATCTGAATTAAACAAGGGATCGGAATTTATTTTTACCATCGACAAACAAAAAGTTACAGCAGTTATGGCTTAATTACTCATTTATCCTAATTTTAAACTAATGAATCAGGAACGCATATTAATTGTCGAAGATGATATTTTTGATCAAATGGCCTACAAAAGGTTTTTTGAACTAAATCATCCGGAAGTACAGTACCTGATGTGCAGTACTGTCCGTGAAGCGCAGCTTTATATTATTAATAAAGATTTTGATGTAATTATAGCTGATATGAAGCTTTCGGACGGAACAGTTTTTGATTTATTTCATACTGCTCTGAAATTAAATATCCCAGTTATTGTAGTTACCGGTGAAGGCGATGAAGAATATTCAGTACAGGCAATAAAAGCTGGCGCAGCCGATTACCTTATTAAAGACCGTGAAGGGAATTACCTCAAATTAATTCCAATTACTGTAGAAAAATCAATGATTCAGAAACGTTCCCATCTATCTCTCAAAGAGAATGAAGAACGAATCAGATCTCTTCAGGAAGCCTCTTTTGAAAGCCTTATAATACATCAGGATGGAAAAATTATTGATGTAAATGGTATAACAGAATCAATATTTGGATACAGTCTGGATGAATTGCACATTTGTTCCATTCAAATATTAGTACAGGATGAGGACAAACAAACCCTTATTCAAAAAATAAAAACCGGTGAATACAGATTAAGCGAATTTACTGGATTAAAGAAAGACGGTACTCGGTTTTTCGTTGAATCGATTGGTCGTTCCTTTACTTACCTTGGCAGAACTGCAAGGGTAGAAGCGTTCAGGGATATAGATCAGAGAAAAAAGACTCAGGCAGAATTAAACAGGTTAAACCTGGTTGCCTCAAGAACCGTAAATAGTGTAATTATTCTGAATGCTTCAAATTGTTTTGAATGGGGAAATGAAGCCTTCGAAAAACTGAGCGGCAAACCTATATCACAATGGTTAGGTTCTCCCGCGGATGCTATTTTTGGATTTTCAAATCAAAATAACTCAGAATTAATTACATTATTGTCCGAAAAAAAGGTCTTTTCTTATGAGCATGAACTAATTTCCGTTAATGGTACCAAAAAATGGATTTTAAGTCAGGCTACTCCGGTTTTTTCGAAAAATGGGGAAATAGAGCAAACGATTATTATCCAGACAGATCTTACAGAAAAAAAGGCCTATGAAGATGCTCAGGTTAAGCTTCAAAACAGATTCAGGGTTTTATTTAATACAATAAAAGTAGGAATGCTTTTTGTTGATGAAACAAATATTGTTAGGCATTTTAATGAAGAACTTAAAAATGACTTTTTAGAATTTGCGGAACAAACCAAGGATGAATTAGAAATGACAATCCAGACAGCTTTGTCACTTATTTCCAGAAATTTTATAAGTCAAACAAATGCTGAGAAAAAGTTTTTTGAAATTAGCTTAAATAATGCTGATTCAGAAAGTGAAGAATTTGAATGCCCGGATGGAAGAGTATTTGAAATTCAGGCTTATGCAATCAAGCATGAAGACAATATCAGAGGACAACTTTGGCGTTTTGAAGATATCACAAGAAGGAAGCTACAACAAATTGAATTAATCAGAGCAAGGGAACAGGCAGAACAAATTGCAAACCTGAAAAACTCCTTTATATCAAACATGAGTCATGAGATCCGTACTCCAATGAATGCTGTATTGGGTATGACTTATTTGCTTGATGAAACAAAACTTGATGAAACACAAAAGGAATATATAAATTCAATTAAATTTTCAGCAGAACACCTTACCCATTTAATTTCTGATATTCTGGATTTTTCTAAAATAGAATCAGGAAAATTTAGAGTAGAAAAAAGTCTGTTTAATTTAAAAAATCTCATCAGCGAAATAACAAAACTTATTAGTTATAAACTTAAAGCGAAAAAAATAACTTTTGTACTGAATGTAGATAACCAAATTCCTGAATTGATTGAAGGAGATCCTTCAAGATTAAGTCAGGTACTTATGAATTTACTTGGAAACGCAAATAAATTTACAGAAAAAGGGACGATATCATTAGATGTTTCAATTAAAGCAGAAACAGTTAAAGAAATTACACTTGAGTTTGCGATTTCTGATACAGGAATTGGAATCCTGGAAAATAAACTGAAAACCATCTTTGAAACTTTTACTCAGGCTTCAAACGAAATCACCCGCAAATATGGCGGTACCGGTTTAGGACTTGCTATTTCAAAACAGTTGGTCGAACTTATGGGTGGTGAACTTAAAGTAGAAAGCCAGATAGAAAATGGTTCCAGATTCTTTTTCACCCTCCAGTTTAAAAAAGAATCCGATCAGAAAAACCAGGCTTCTTCTACCGGCATAATTGAAAAAAATCCTTCGGTATCGGAGAAACCACGAGAAAAACCACTGTTAGGCAGGAAAATTCTTGTTGCAGAGGACCAGATTACAAATCAGCTTCTGGTAAAACGACTTCTTGAAAACTGGGGTGCACAGGCAACCATTATGTCCAACGGACGAGATGCCTATGAAGAAGTAAAAAATTCAGATTATGAAGTCGTAATTATGGATATACAAATGCCAGAAATGGATGGATATCAGTCCTGTTCCTTAATAAGAATGCTCAGTAATCCAGAAAAATCCAACATTCCAATAATTGCACTTACAGCATCCGCAGCTAAATTTGAAATAGACAAATGCTATGAATCAGGGATGAATGCGTATATATCAAAACCTTTCTTCCCAAATGATCTTCTCTCAAGGATTTCAACGGTTCTTGAAGAATCAAAAAAGAAAAAGGAACTCTTAAAGCAAAAATCTAATGGCATTTCCCAAACAGAATCACTTCTGGATTTGAGTTACTTAGAAACATTTGTTAGCCCAGGAGATAATATGACGCAGTTTATCAGTGAAATGCTCAAGCTATTTTTATCCGAAACGCCATTGGATATGCTTGCTTTAAATCAGGCTGTAGATAATGCAGAATATAAGCCGATAAAAGACACTGCGCATAAATTAAAATCCACTTTAACCATGCTGGGCATAAAATCGGGGATTGATTTGGCAAAAAATATAGAACTTGATGCCATGAACAGGGTCAATATTCTGGAAATCAGAACCAAAACCAATCAATTGAATCGTATAATGACAGATGCTATTGGGGAAGCAGAACAAAAATTATTTGCTTTCCGCTCAACCCTTACCTCTTCCTAAATGGAATCTCAGTGCAAGAAGCATAACCATTTTCCTGTTTCTCTAGAATAAGGTTGTCTTCGCCATTACTCATAACCAAAATTTCACATCCGGTACCTTCAAGGTAGTGCATTCCTTGTTCAATTATCTGCATATTCAGTAAAACTGATGGAGCTTTAAATTCAAAAAGCACTTCAGGTTTACCCATAGTATTATAAACAGCTAAATCATACCTTCTTTTTTTTCCATTAATAAAAATAAGTTCTTTTTCAACACTCATCAAACCATAACTGATTTGATAATATATATTTAAATAACAAATCCATTGTTGCCTGACAAATTCTTCAGGGCTGAGAGCTATCCATTTTTTTCTGACCGGATCCCAGACCTCAGTCTTTTGTTCATTATTCTTCCGAACATTTAACTGAAAATCAGGGCGAAACATTACAACTCTGGCAATTCCAGAACTTCAATGTTGTGGTTGGTATAAATGCATATATCTGCTGCAATATTCAAAGCATTTACAGCAATTTCTTTGGCAGACATAGCAGGATTATTTCTTTTTAAAGCCATTGCTGCAGCTCTTGCATACATTCCTCCTGAACCAATGGTCATAATTTGATCATCCGGTTCTAAAACATCACCAGCACCTGTAATAACCAGACCTTCCGCGTTGGTTAATGCAATAATCATGGCCTCAAGCTGTCGCAAATAACGATCTGTTCGCCATTCACGGGCAAGCATAACAGCAGCTTTCTTAAGATTGGAAGGATATTGGGCAATTTTATCTTCCAGTTTTTCTAGCAAGGTAAAAGCATCGGCAGTAGATCCTGCGAAACCGCAAAGAATACCGGAATCACCGAGCAACCTGACTTTTTTTACATTGCTTTTCATTACAGTAGTACCAAAAGTTGCTTGCCCATCGGCAGCAATTACAGCCTTACCGTTATGAATAATGCCAACAACAGTAGTGGCATGAATCAATTCCATAAGATGATTTATTTAGAAACCGCCCGGTCTCTGACACTATGGCGGTTATTTCCCTTCAGAAAATCGTATACCTTTCCGAAGTTACTGTTCCTGAAGGATTTAAGAAAGGCAAGCCTTTCCTTTAAGTCGGATGCTTCTACCATTAGCTTTTGTTTGTCATAAATGGCATCCTTTCTTTCTTTAAAGTTCAGATCGTATTCCTTACTCATGACAATGGCCTCCTCAGGACAAACTTCCTCACAAAATCCACAATAAATGCATCGTAGCATATCGATTTCGAAAACACTAGGGTAGCGCTCTTTTACATCGTTTGTTTCTGCGGCTTGCATACTTATTGCCAAAGGAGGGCACGAACGGGCACATAAACCGCAGGCAACACACCTTTCCTTACCCGATTCAGCTACGAGAACCGGCCTACCGCGGAATTCAGCTCCCAGAATTACTTTTTTCTCAGGATAACTCAAGGTTACTGTCTTCCTGAACATATGTTTAAAAGAAAACCACATTCCCTTGAATACTTCAGGAAAATAAGTTCTTTGTAACATTGTCAACTTACGTTCGCCTTTATTTGCTGTAATGATTCCCATAAGATTCGGATGGTAAAAATAATATCCAAACTTCAACAAAGGTAGTACAAGGATAATTTACTTTGCATAGAATATTTATGCCCAATAAAGAGGTACTTCAGCAAATCACCACCTTCATGCTGGACATTGACGGTGTCTTGACGGATGGTTCTGTAATCGCAAGCGAAAACGGAGACCAGTTAAGAGTAATGAATATTAAAGATGCTTTTGCTCTGCAACTTGCTATAAGGAAAAAATACCGCATATGTGTCATTTCTGGCGGCAGTGCTGCAGGAGTACAAAAAAGACTTGAAAATCTTGGCATTAAAGATATTTATATGAAAATTCCTCATAAGCTTCCTGTGTTTCATAAATATCTTTTAGAACATAAACTGGTTCGCTCCGAAATACTTTATATTGGTGATGACTTACCTGACTATGAAATTATGCAGGAGGTTGGGGTATCTGCGGCACCTGCTGATGCTGCGGACGATATACTTGGGATTGCTGCTTGGGTGACTCAAAAACCCGGTGGTAAGGGCGCTGTGAGAGAAATAATCGAAACAGTAATGAAGGTTCAGGGAAACTGGTTGTCCAAAGAAGGCTTTGTCTGGTAATTCCAAGCCAACTTTTTTGAGGGATGTTGTCTGTTTTTACCGGCTATCCCGCCCGGCAAATGTGCTTATTTCTGCCATATCTTTTCTTACAGGGGTATACTGCTCTGGAAAATCCTTTTCCTGGGTTACTGATCCTACCTGTTGGTACCTTTTAATTACGGTAATTTTGATTACTGCATCAGGTTACTGGATTAACGACGTGGCGGATAGCAAAATCGATCAATTAAATAAACCTGAAAAACGTATTGTTGGTCCGTTAATTTCGGCCAAAAAAGTATTGACTGGTTATAATGTTGTAATTATTCTGGTTTTGCTTATTTCCATGTTTTTGCCAAAAATTTTTTTTCTAATAAATACAGTAAGCATGGTTACCCTGTTTGTGTATTCAATGTATTTAAAAAGGACAAGTTTATATGGAAATTTAACAATAGCGTCTTTATGTGCGTTACTCATTCTGGAAGGATCCATATTTACAGGAAAAATGTCCCTGTCTATTGTTTCAATGTCTGTATTTGCCTTTGAAATTACTTTAATAAGAGAAATAGTCAAAGATATTGAAGACTTTGAAGGCGATTTGGCATTTAAACTAAAAACCTATCCTATTGAAGCAGGAATTAAAAGCGCTAAAAAACTCACCTTCCTCTTTTTGATTTTATTTTGTATTTCCTTGTTTATACCTCCAGCATTTTCATATTATTTCAAACAGGATTTCAAACTTACATACCTGATTTTTATGATTCCGTTGGTCTTACTGCCTGGCATTTACCTGATTCAAAATCTTAGCCATACGAAAACAAAAGTAGATTTTCATGTGATGAGTACCCGATTAAAATGGATTATGCTCAGCGGAATGATATCTATGCTATTTCTCTGAGGTGATTTTATAATTTTTACTATTCACTCCTCTTAAATAGTATCCTGTCCCATCATAAGTCCTTTTTTTGGGACTATGGGTACATTTTTCGGAGCAACATCCTTCAAGTTTTTCGCTGCAATCTGCACAAACTAACACATGTGCATTGCATTCTGCATTTGCGCAATTTATCATTTTTTCAGTATTACGCCCACAAACAGTGCAACTGCCAATTACAACTGGGTTTACGGTATTAACCGGAACAACAACTCTTTGATCAAAAACATAGCATTGTCCATCAAAGTCCTCCCCTCCTACTTCATGCCCATATTTAACAATGCCACCATGTAGCTGAAACACATTGGTAAATCCTTCCCTAAGCAATAATGCGGAGGCCTTTTCACATTTGATTCCACCTGTACAATAAGTTACAATTGTTTTGTCTTTTAAATTCTTTATATCCTCTAGCCTTTCCGGCAATTCCCGAAAATTTGTG
>Ga0114977_10002709_pt1 | contig 11406 bp, 10 predicted proteins | sample S_130805_MF_Meta_FD_87026 | JGI IMG/M metagenome (GOLD analysis project Ga0114977, IMG submission 87026) | Freshwater microbial communities from Lake Simoncouche, Canada to study carbon cycling - S_130805_MF_MetaG | ecosystem: Environmental > Aquatic > Freshwater > Lake | place: Lake...
CATAAACTCAGATATCACCAGACACAGCACCCCCCCTCTCCAAGACTCGCCGGAGCTCCCGAGCCGCCTGGATCGCCGATTTGAGAGCCTTGTTCGGTATGAGCACTTTACTCGTCACAATCTCATTCGTCAGCGGGTCCCTGTCCGTCTTCTGGAACCACGCCTCAATGCTCGCGCGCTCATACGAAGATCCGTCAACAGTCATGACCGGGTCCTCCATGATTTCAAGCGATATCGGGCACAAGAAATGCTCAAAGTACGAATCCATTTCCGATTCCTGCGAATCAGGAGAGAGAGACAAGACCGGAGAGATCAAGACAGGAGAGCACGAGAGAGAGGGAGACGAAACAGCAATCGGAGATACGGGGCCAGGAGACAGACGCAGCGGCAGCAACGATGTAGCGAGCGTCTCGGATTCCGAAAAGGTCTTGGCGACCGCGCTCTGCTTCTGTTCCCGGAAAAAAACTTCCACCACCCTCTCTCCTTCTTGTTTCTTCTCCTTTGCCTGTTTCGTCTTGACCGCCTTTTTCTTGGTTTTCTTCGAGACATTCTCCGCCGCCCGTTTCTTGTCCGCTTCCTCTTCCTCCAGAAGCTCCTGCATGGCTTTCTCGGAATCCTCCTTCTTGCGTATGTACTCCATCGCAGCAAGGCTCTTCAGGCACTGGAACGCGTGCTCGGCCTTCTTTTTCGAAACCCCGCCCGCCGCAGGCCCGGCCTCAGCGTCTGCGCTTACGTCCGACACTTTCTTCGTCTCCTCAGTGGCCTCCTGCGTATTCTTGTCAGGCATGTACAGCTCAGGCGCACCGCCATGTACCGGCCGGAAGAAGATCTTGTCCTTCTCCGTGTACGGACCCTTCAGCGCCGCAATATTGAAATTCACAGTCACGCTCTGCGCGTCGTACACGTCTGCCTCCTCCCCCCTCTTCAACTTTCTCAGAACAGAAGCAACATGGCGTTTCGTGCTCGCGATCTGCAAATGGTTGTCGCTGATCAGGAGACAGCGGTGCAGCATCTGCAGGGCGCTTTCGAGCGCTTCGAGCGCATCCGAAAGCTTACCGTCGTTCTCCAGTCTCACAGCCTGCAACTTCAGAATCGTGAACATGGCGCTGTGCGTGTCGCTCAGCACCAGATTGTCGCCGTCCGCAGCCACAAAATCCTCCAAGAGCGGATCCTCGAGGCCCGTCAGCGTCTGCAAACGGATCATGAGATACATGTACGCCTTCTTGTAATCGCACAGCAGTTGCATGATGCACGCCATGTCGTCCAACACGTCCGCCGCCTTGTCTGCGTGAATCATTTCCACACTACCGTGTTGGAAATTGATCGCCTGCAACACATGCACGGCATGCTCGAGCTGGTAAAAGGCCTTCATGTACTGCTTCTCCCAGCACAGCTTCTTCGCCAAGTCCCGCAGCATCACAAAGTTCGAGTACGTCGCGGGAATGCCGCGCACGTCTTTCACGTTCTCTATGTTCGTCTTGGCCGCCTTCTTCGACGTCTTCTTCTTTTCTGCACCATTCTGTAAACCCAGCAGCTTCCTCGCCAGTTTCTCGATCTCGACCTTGTTATCGTCGGCCCCTCCAATGTGCGCGCCGCTCGGAAGGTACAGCGTGGGCACACCACCAGGCCTCGGACGGAAGAAGATCTTCTTCAAGTTGTAGTACGGACGGTTCTCCAGCGCGTTGTCCTCCATGTTGTTGCTCAGAATCAACAGAGCGTCGTACTGGTCCGCCTCCTGAGTCCTCTTCATGTCCCGGAAAACAGAGGCCAGATTGCGCCGCACATTCGCAACCTGCACATGGTTTTGCGAAAACAGCGAGCAGTTGCGCAGAAAATCATGCGTCGAGTTCAGACACGCGAGCGCCATGCTGAACTTCCCCTCCCGCTGCATCTCAGCCCCATTCTCAATGCACAGTGCGGCCATCGCGCTGTATGCGTCCCGCAGCACCAGAATTTCGTCCCCGTCGGCGTCCAGATGCTTTGGGTCCACAAAACACTCCAGCGGGCATTCCTGGCTCGTCAGCGTCTGCAGCCGAAGGTTTTGGTACTTGCAGGCGTCGCCATTCCTCCCCAGCAGTTGCGACAGGCAGCACATGTCGTCCGTAATGTCGGCAGCCTCGCCCAGGTACGTCATTTCGCCACCCATGTCCCTGGCGTTCAGCGCGCTCAAAATATACCCGGCATGCTCCAGCTGCGTGAAGCCTCGATCCAGCTGCTTGTCCCAGCAAAGCCGCGTCGCTAGTTCCCTCAGCATGGAAAAGTTCTCGTACGATGCAGGAAGGCGCGACAGAGGACGCGCCATCTCTCTCCGTGTGCGTGCTACCTCGAAACACAAACAAAAGCAAAAATCCTCAGTGATCTATTTTCGTTCAAAAAAGGTTTCAAAAAAAAATGCGGGAAATGCATTTTTTGGTCACGTACCTTTCATTTTTTTTTTTTGAAATGCATTTTTGGTCACGTACATTTTCTGGTACGTACCAAAGTACGTAATTTTTACCCGAAAATAGAAACCCCAAAATTTCATCCTCTGATTTTTTTGAGTTGGTTTGATTCTGGACCCACAGTGCATGGCACGAGTGAAGTCCACTACTCGCAGATCACAAGGCCCGCCCAAACCAAGAGTTGTTGTATCAAGACAACCAGTCATCGTCTCTTCCGATCCCAGCGACACAGACAACGAACCACAACAACAGCACCACATGTCCTCGAAGCGCCAAGCCTCCCCTGACGTTAACCTCACACTCAAAAAAGCCCGCACGACATCCTCGTCTTCGCCGACCAATGTGGCTGACCCAGGTCCGTCGTCCATGCAGGCGCCCGTTGCAGCCACAGCACCTTCCCTTCCCCCCCCGGCTGCCCTCGGCCCGCCTGCCCATGTCCAGGCACATTCGTCCGCATCCCATCGCTACTTCATGCAGATCTTCATACTCGATGTTCCCTGGGACCCAAACGGAGACAAGGAGGCCTGGATGTTGATGGATCGCGACCACTGCCACATCAGGCTCGAAACCCAGGCTGGAATCAACTTCATGTTTTACGGCGACGGGTTCAAGGTCATTCCCTACGGCCCAAAAATGACGAGCATCGCTGATTCCGACAACTGCACGTACGACATAGCGCCTGGATACAGTGTCATGTGGCAGTACAATCGCATGTTCCACCACCAGTACGCTGACATCAAAAGGGCGTTCATGGTCGTCAAGCTCCCCATATCCAATCCAAACCCGCCCCCGTACACCAAGCACGATTCTGATACAGTCGACATAGCCGTGCGTAACATGTTCAGGACCATAGGCCCCCCCGACCTCACCATGCCGTGTTGGTTTCCCAGGTCCCAGACCGAGAGGGAGCGCGACTACTGGAAGGCGCTCTACGAGTCCAAGAAGCGCGGACACCAGCAGTGTCTCCGAGACTACGATCTCCTCGACGCGAAGCTCATCGCCTCCGAGGCCAAACTGCACATCCAGACTGTCGCGCTCAAGAGCATCGAAAAGGCCGTCGAGTGTGCGATCTGCCTCCAGCGCTTCTCCTCCACGGGACACTGCATGATGGCCAGCTGCGGCCATCCCATCCACACACTCTGCCACAAGAAGCTCGAAGACGACAAGAAGGCAGACACTTGCGTGACGTGCCAGGGGCACGTGCGCTTCTGGCAGAGATTCCACGGCTTCACCGCCATCTCCGACAGCATCGCCAAGGCTCAAGAGGCATTGAATGCTGACTAGCTAATTCTCGAAACTATTCCTTTCAAGCATGAAAAGTGAATGTAGATTCATGTTACACACTTTATTCAATAAAGTCAAAACATACTATTCGACTGTTTCCAGTCATCAAGGGGTCACGACTTGAAACGTGACCAAAGTGACTCCCACAAACTCGTCATCTGGAATAGGCTCCGCGACGGCACTTGGTACTACGGGCACAGCCGTCAGCACAGTGGGTTTGCACATTTCGAGATGTCCAATCATGAGATGTCTTAAATATAATCGCTGACATATTGACACTCACATATTCTTTTCTAATTCCTCTAAGAGATCCGATAGATTCGCCTTTGTTGTCGAAGTCTTACTGCTTTTTGCCGAAGTCCTGGGGCTATATGGATAGTTTCCCCCTTCAAACCGTTTTGTACCAGTTTTTTTTGATGCAGGCTTTGGTTTGTCTGTCGTCTTACTTTTTGCTTTTTCCCATTCGCCACCGTCTGAATCGGTATTGTCAGTGTCCTCTGTCTTTTTCTTGACTTCCGGAGCGTAGGTTCTACGTCTGTTTCCTGATGCAGGGCCGTTCGCTTCTGGATACTCATCTTTTTTCCCTTTAAATTTATCTGGTCTTTTCTCTTGCATCTCACGTGCTGCATTTCCGGACTCCACTGTTGACTTTGGCAACTGTGGTAAAGATCCATCTCTTTCCTCTCTGAGAATCAGCACAGTTTCATCTTTTTTTCCTCCTTTCTCAGTACATCGTATATCTTCTTTCGCTCCCCACGCCAGCAACAACTCTTCAACCTCTTTCAACCTCTTTCTTCTTACCTCTTCAACCTCTTTCTTCTTAAAATATACCGCCAGATGCAACGGCGTGTAGCCTTTTTTTTTCCTCTGGAAATTGATCAATTCAGAGCCTCTGGGTAGATATTCAGTCAGGATCAGGTACACCAGAGCAGTGCATCCGTTTTGTGCAGCACAGTGCAGAATGGGATTGCCAGAAGGCCAGCGAGCTGTATTCCACGCCGGATTGCTACCGAGGTAATAACACCCATCCTTCTCCTGTAGATATGGCCTGAAAAAATTCCGCAGAACATCCAAAGTTTTATTATTTTCCAATTTATTTGTCTCAGTAAACGGAAACTGAAAATCAAGCTCCATATCCACAATCCTTCGCACACAACTGTTGTAAAACACGATCGCCCAATGCCGTGTATTCAAAAACTTGTCCGGAATTGCCGATCCTGGATCCACGTACCCGAGCATGTATTGTAACGCATTCTCTATTTTACAATTCTTCAGTGCCGCTTTTGCGAGTTTTTGCAGTGTTTCCTCTTCCTCCTCAAAGGAAAATTTGTGCTTTATGCTCAACGAGTCGTTGCTTGATAGATCATTACGATCATACACAGACAACAGGCGCTGGACAAGGGCTGCATACTTTTCTTTATTTTCCGTTACCATGTATTGGTCCAACCAGTCACCAACAATACTTTTGTCGCGTCTTATCAGCAGGAGAAGTCGCAGGTGCATCAGAATATCAGGTCGTTCTATAAACAGCGGACATTTGGCGTTGCATCCGAAGTTGCTGTAATTGCGCATGTACCCCTGCCGCAAGTGTACGTCTTTCGCGTATTCTTGCATCAGCTTGTCCATGACCGCCGTGTCCTTTTTCACAAGAAGACTCGCGACCAGGGAACTCATGTCGTCAGTCACTGCAAGTCCTCCAACCTTCAAACTTTTCAGCATCTCGACTGAACGTTGAATTTCCAGGCATTTGTCTGACTTAAAAAACCGATCCTTTTCAAATTCTCTGTATTTGAACCACTCCCAAAAGAGTTGGTTCGCGAGGTCTTCGTCCGTCAAAGACAATCCATGCGCCCGACTACCGTGATATGCACCGACCAAGCATTCCAGTTGCTCCTGCACAGGCGCGCTTCCCGTGCATTTTTGATAGCAGGTTTCGTACAGCGATTTGATGTACTTCTGCAGCTTTTCCTCGTTGCCCCCTTTGTTATGATTGTATGCTGCTAGCTTGTTGTCGAATTCTTGCAAATTGACAGACACGTCTTTGGCTTCATCAGCTTCATCATCCTTTTCGTCATCTTGCATCTCCTCATCCCCATCTGCTTCATCTCTTTTGTCCGACTCCGCACTCCAAAGAAGATTTTCAGACTCGGATTCATTGAACTCTTTTGTCAAGACGCTTTTGCTCATGTCTATACCACCACCGTCCCCGATATCAACTTCGTCTTTGACAATAAAGATTTCCCTCAGCTCAGTAGAATTCGGTGGTGTCTTTAATTGTACAAAACGTGGCAGATTGTCTAAAATGTACATTTGGTCCTTCAAATCATACGGATAGAAGTACGGCGCTCGGAATTTGGTAGACATCGCGTCCAGGTTCACCGTGTTCCGCACGATGCGCTGGTACTTCTGGTCGTGTTTGATGATTTTCTCCACCAACTCTGCCTTTTCCTTTGCATCTTTCGTGACATCTCCCAATAATGTAAGTAGTTTCTTCTTTATATTCTCCGTTTCACAAAGATAATAAGCCGCAAGCACGTCCCTCATCACTGCCCGAGGCGCATTCGTCATGTCGTAGTTGATCGGCGTCCGTATGTCTGAAATGACAATGTAGTGTATGCTCGGGTCTGCTTCCTGTGCCGCATTAAAATCTTTCATCTCCTTATACGAAAACAAACACTGCAAATGTTTATAGTTATCATGTCTCCCAGAAAATGTCATCGGCCTCGGATCCACAAACCACCAAAAATCAATCAACTCTTTCGGAAACATCGTCATCAGCTTCTCCACGTGCTGCAGGATCTGTCCCTGCTGTGTAGATTCCGTCACGCCGGAAGACGCTCCGAGGTATATCACCTGAAACTTCACGTTCTTGGTCTGCCCCGGCGAGATCTTGTACTTCTCAAATAAGTACACCAAAAGAGGACTCAAAAAATCAACCTCTGCTTTCAACAACTTATCGCCGCCATCGTTATCATAACCATGCACTTTATGCCCGGGTTCGTACGTTACACCCGTCTTGTTCTTCAACTCCTGTTCGTACAGAACAACACCGTCCCATTCCTGCCTGTCCTTCCGGTCAAGCATTAGATCCCCCACCATTTTCGAATACTCCTCCCACGTAAGCGCGTCTCGCGATTCGTCTTTCAAGGTCCGCAACAACGCTGGATTCACTTCTGGCGCTGCGACCCTCTTACTCATGTCACATACCTTCTTGTCGTTTATATTAATTTGAACACTGATCATGAAGGTGGTATTACATCGTTAGTGAATAAACTTCATGATTCGAAAATGAGAACATATCATAACTGATTTGACACTCAAATCAGAGTATTTCATATTTAAGAGACACGTACTAGACACATCTGATCATCAAGACAATGCAGGATTCAGTCACGTACCGTTTCCTGGACATCAACAAAATGACAACGAACATTATCCCCAATTACAGCCCCGCGGACTACATCAATCAGAAAGAATATTCCGGACCGCTCAACAAATCCATCCTTGACGTTTGTAAGGAAATGTATGCCGAAATGAACGTGACGTTCTATGACCGTCTCTTCGTGTTCAACACTATGGAGTATGTTCACGAGAACCACACCCCTCGTTATATGCACATTTCCTCGGGCGACATCGTCTACATATACGTCATTTTTATGACCAAAGAAAAGAAGAAAGCATTCACGAACACGGTGTTCAACACTATGTGCGCACAGCTTTACCATACGAATCCTGGATGGACATGCGAGTTTGAGCGCCAACAGCCCACTGTCGAGGGGTGGGAGTATGCTGTTGCCTCTGCAGAGGGTCAGCGTCGTGCGAGGATGCCTGCGTATGCTCGATCCAGTCTGGATTGGAATGGAGAAAATTTGTATTCGTACTATTCGAGGTAGGGAATATTCATATTTTAGGTCTTACCAGCACCCATCCAAATGACCATTGCCCGTTTATCTAGGTTGCAACCCCGTATGCCCTCATATCGAAGGCCCCCAACCTGAAGTTTACAAAAATATACTATCTATTTTTGAATAAATTTCAGAATATTGTTCTTGTAGAGTTGAGAAATTATTGTAAGTAGATACAGTGTTATTGTATTCTGTTATTTAAGGCATAAAAGACACACCCATGTCCACATGCGCTGACTCTAAACTAGCGCAATTACTCGTCATCGTAGAAATGCGCAAGACCCAGCCGGTGCAGTACTCCGTCCAGAAGCCCCAGACTCTATGGGACGGCGGCGACCGGGTCGAGGAGCTCTCCCGCAGGTTCTACGTCACGCTCCGGCACTTCAGCGGGGAGATCATCGGCCAGCACGTCGGCCTGGTCGACCCTGTAGAGAAGATGAAAAACGGAAGAGGTGAGAGACGCACGTACAGGCTTCCTGTTGGTACACAAGAAGGAGAGCACCTCTGCGTCTACGTCTACAACCCCGCCGTGTGCGAGAACGGGACGCTGCCTATTGAAATCAGCACGGTTGATATGAACGCTGACCTCACGCATCATAAGCACGCGCACCACAGCGCCCCACCCACACACGACACACCAACAAGCGACGCGCCAACCACCGACTTCTGCGTCAGCGTCGAGCCCGACAAGTGTCAGGCAGTCCTAACATTCAACCACCAAAACATACACCACAGCCACATCGCGCGCCTCTTCAACACGGACGACAACTACCTCGTGGAGCTCCGCATTTTTCTAGAGAATTCCATGTAATTTCCGTACATCATCCCCACATTTCCCATTACTTCTTTACAAATACATATAAAGGTCAACATAAACAAGATTCATGCCAGACAGCGATGATGAATCACAGTCAGAAGCCTCTGATGGATCAGTTCACGATTACACGTCAGACTCAGAACATGAAGAAGAAGATACCATACATGACAGAAAACAAAGGCTATTAGCCTTACTTCAAGAAATGGAGAGTTTAATTCAAAACATGTAATTCATCTACATTCTGATGAACTCATAAACCTCACAAAAGCTCCGACTCAGTCCACGTGAGAGGCTGAGGCTGCGTACTAGAACACGGAGGCTTGTTGCAAATGCTAATATAAACCGTTTGCTTCTGGAGCTTGAACAGCTCACAACTAGTATATAAGATCATCTGTAACATATATACGTCTGACAAATTGAATATATGAGTCTTAAAAGTGAATTGAGACTTATGTTGGACGCCTTGCAGCGTCTGGGTGCTCATCCAATGGATGGTTACCGTCGGACTCCTCACACAGATCAACCCGAAACTTTGAGATATGAAGGTATTCATCCTGGAACGTATACAGGTTATACGGAAGAGTGTACCTATGCCAGGGGAATCAGATTCGGGCCAGCGACTATGAAGTACGATAATGGCGACGAATATGATGGCCAATGGGACAGAGACCATTTTCACGGACAGGGCACATTTTCAAAAAAGAATCCAATACGTGACGGTTATGTGTGGCAATTTGTGGGTGAGTTCGAGCAGGATTTTCCCAAGTCTGGTACATTGAGGGAATGGTTAGGTGGTGGGGAAATCTCAGAAACTCAATCAGATGTGTGGCAACGCAAAACGGTTTTTGATCAAAAACCAACACGACCACCCCGAGAATTCATAAGACCATTGCCCGGTACCACATATGTCACGGGTAGTGTATGAAATCGCTCCTGTGCTTCTGCACTTCCTTCACCACCTCCGACAATGTCCATTTTCTGTTCTGTTTTAGTGGAATCCATTTCCCCATTTCGTCGATTACGTTCTCTAGCCTATCTCTCTGTCTATTGTACTCGTCCCTCGAAAAGAAGCAGCACACGATCAGGTACTCCTGATGCTCATCAAGAGTCACATGCGGCCACAAGTCCCCGATGCTCGTGTTCATCACGACGCGTGCCCTGTTCCACGTCATGCGCTCAGGTTCATTCTTCGAGCAGATCCCGAACCCGACCGCGCAGTCCTCGTCGTCCAGCCGCATCCATGGAAACTTTGAGACAACTAGCTTCTTAATGGTATCCTCTGGATCCAGCGTCACCCGTTGGTCTATCTTGACGTACGACGGCGACACGCTCACCACTCGCACGTCATACTGCGCAAAGCTCTCCAGCGTTTTCAGCAGCCTGCACACGTTTGGCATGACGGAATACATCCCCCGTTTTATAGATAAAGAAAGAATTGGGATACACTGAAAAGTTATTTCATGATATTGTTTACTTTGCTCGTCAACACAACCATCTTTTTGCTCAGGTCCTCGAAACGCTCGATCAGGGTGTCCATTCTCATGTTCAGTTGAACGTTCACTTGCTTGATCTTGTTCGACAGGTCCCGGTAGTCCTCTTCACGAGTCAGGATCAGCAATTCGAGTTCCTTTCTTCCCGTGTCGTCCATTCCTTTTTCAGTCGTGTGCTAAATAAAGGATTCGCAGATCATGTGTATATGAGCGCGAATCAATATCTTAGAATTATCTATCTCTACACATACATTTCAGTTATTTTCCGGAAATGTCACTCGAATCCGTCAGCATTTTCAATTCGTCTAGCAGTGCTGCACTCGATTGCAGAAATGGCGAAATATCGTTAGTGGTCCTCTTACGAAAGAGTGAGCTTGATGATATCTCCTGTGGGATTTGGAATCCCTCTTCGGTTTTCAAACGGAACACCAGTCTTGACATAGCATACGGTTGTACATCCACAAACGCCGTTTTCTGAAAGTCATCCAGAACCTCCATAGTCTCCGATTCGGTCGTATGGTTCATGGTGTTGTAGACCATGAACCATGCCCTCGCCATACTAATATTTTCGAATCTTACTTTCAGCTCTCGCCAATACTCAAACGGGACAATGGCTTCCAGTTTCAACCCAACCCGTTCTTTCCTTGAAATTGGCGGCATCGTGTACTCGGCAAACCACTGACCAGCACTGTCAATAAAATACACGACCACTCCCAGATTATTTTGTGTATCTTCCCGTGAATATCTCATCAATTCTTCAGAATCCCCCCGTGCATTTTTTTTATGCACTACTCTATCTCTAACCAAATCCCATCCCCGCCCCTCCACTACTTCTGGTATAGTACCCAAATCAATCCATACCAAATTGTTTTCATCGTCATATCGAAATTGATTTTTCATAGTGTCCCACTCCTTCAATATATCTGTGTCAATCGTTATTGATCTATGAATATAAGCGATCAACTCTTGAATCTTTGATTCAAGTCGTTCTGGACCATCACACATCAACAATGCAGCTTTGGTTATTTCTTTACACAGTGTCTCATTAAACAGAAATGTCTTTATTATGCTCATGACACGTTCTGGTGTCGCTTTTTCTTCTACAACCCCCTGTTTCCACTTTTTCATCTGTGTTTTCAGAGCCGATATGTAAACTTCTTCGAGTGAAATTGGCATTACTGTAAGGTGTAGTGCTTTTATATAGATCTCACGCGATAACTATGGTATGCACGTCGACGCCCCCTTCATGTGTGCAATCACAGTCTCCACATGTTTCCTCCTGTGTCGCACTATCGTTGCTCTCTATCAATTGGTCTAGTAGCTCGTGGACGTCGTTCTTAGATATGTACTTTTGATAGGACTGCATGAACGCGCGCAGCGCAGGATTGATATGCTCCCACACTGCCTTACAGAAAGCCCTCTCATTTTCAAGGCTCGCGTTTTGATTATATGCGTCATAGTATCGGCGG
>Ga0114977_10002714_pt1 | contig 11392 bp, 15 predicted proteins | sample S_130805_MF_Meta_FD_87026 | JGI IMG/M metagenome (GOLD analysis project Ga0114977, IMG submission 87026) | Freshwater microbial communities from Lake Simoncouche, Canada to study carbon cycling - S_130805_MF_MetaG | ecosystem: Environmental > Aquatic > Freshwater > Lake | place: Lake...
CTCATGATTGCACCAGTCCTTCGGTGTTCCACTTTTATCTACAACTAATACTAAACTCATAGTCTTTTATTTATTGCGTAAATCTTCATTAATATAAGATGCTTCAGTCAGTAACCATAAAGAGGTTTCAATGTCATCAGCATAAGAAAGCAAAGCAGCAGTGTCCTTCGGGAAGCAAGAGCCACCGAAACCTAGTTTGCCGTCTGGACCTGGAACACGCCAATGTGTTTTACCAAGGCGACTATCAAGAATTGCTAGTTCGGCAATACGATTATAGTCAACTTCCGAATTGTCGCAAAGAATTTTAAACTCATTTGCAAACATGACTTTAGTTGCTAGGAAACAGTTAGCCAGATACTTGAACAGTTCTGCTTCCTTTGTAGTGCGACGAATAACATGACAACTATTACCAGTGACATAACCAAACTGACGATAAACCTTATCCATCAGTTCGGCTGTGTCTGTATCGTCTGCACCAATTACGATCAGTTCTTGATCGCGAAAGTCTTTGATAGAATTCGCTTCAGTTAGAAACTCTGGATTGAATCCGATTCTAATTCCATATCGTTCGGAAAGTTTAGCCGTTGTCCCTGGAACAACTGTTGACTTAATGACAACAAACTTTGTGTTATCTATCTTAGCAATCTGCTCCACTACGCTCTCAACGATAGAGGTATCGCACTCACCATTGCTTTTCATCGGAGTTGGTACACATACAAAAATGATATCAGACAATCTAACAAAATCTTCTATAGTCTCGACTGTACGCTTTTCTTCGTCGGTATCCCATATATTAACATCAAAGTTTCCTTTGAAGTTTGCATACATTGCGCCGCCAACAAAACCACACCCAACAATACCGACTTTGGTTGACATAAAAACTCCTAAAAATTGGCGGAAGCGGAAGGATTCGAACCTTCGTGACCCGTTAAGGTCTGCTTGTTTTCAAGACAAGTGCGATCAACCGCTCTGCCACGCTTCCGATGTATATAGTGACAATAAGAATGCTTTTGTGTAAATTCCCAGTCGCCTCACGCTGAGGCTTCTCTCGCTTCTGGGTGCAGCGCCGCTGCAGCGCCGCTGATTAACGATAGCGGAACCGTCGCGATTTTGGAGCGGATGAAGAGATTCGAACTCTCGACATTCTCGTTGGCAACGAGAGGCTCTACTACTGAGCTACATCCGCAAATAAAATTATGCAGGGTAAATGTTACCTGCAATCGAAATACGTTCGCCGTTACTTGTTCTAAATGGATAGACGCAATGCATTAAAGTTGATGGGAACATTAGAATCATCCCTTCATAAGACTTATCAACATAAATCGGCTTGTTAATAATTGTCCCATCTAGTTTTGAATATGTGAACTCAAAACATGAATTTTTTGATGGGTATTTTGGATTATTATATTCACCAAAATTCATTTCTTCTTCAATTTCATATGGAATCTGCATCCAAAGAACAAATACCGCTAGTGCTCCAGGATGAGAGTGGTTTGGATTGAACTCTCCAGCCTTCATATAATTAGTCCAGATTGGCTCAATTTTATGAGGAGTAGAATCTGTCTCATATATTTTCTGCCACTCTTGATACATTGAGTCGATAAATTGTAAAAACTCTGGAATATCTGGAGTGAGAACCTCATTAGAAATAGATCCAACAAGATCATGCTTCAATGATGGTGTTGTTCTCGCTTTTGGATCAAGAATTGTTTTCTGAACTTTCTTGAAAAGTTTTTCCGGAAGTCTTCCAACTAGCACTCCAGGATTAAAGATATACGGCACATTGAATTTTGTAGTCATAATATTTTTCTTATTCGCACCAAGATTAAAACATTAATTTTGCAGAATAACAATTCGTACAAATTTCTTTATACGCTTTCTCTACTGTCTTAGTATGTAGGTCACTGAGCCATACATCTCTGATAGACTGCGTTGTTAGATCACCGAACTTATAGTCAAAGTTGTAATCATTGCAGCATAGAAAAACTGAGCCAGCAGAGTTTACATTCAGCCATTCAGTAGAACGATCACCCCAGTTATTACATCCAATCACTTCTTTGTTGCCTTGTTGTTGCTTGCGCAGGTATGGCTTATTGGTGACTAGATGATCAATTGTTCCAGCGCGATCATATACTGCATCTTTGTGAATATTAACTCCAGGAAATATACTACGAGCCAATTCTAATTGCTTCTGGTGTTCGCCAGTCTTAGGATTGAGATCGTATTCCAAAGAATCAAACTCTGGACCCTTTGTGAGATAGCCACCATCAACTGGACTCTGATCTAGTCCATTAATCCCGATTTGAAATTCAGAACCAAGATGTTTTAATTCTTGAGAAGCATAGTATACATTGCCGATCAGTCTATCAAACTGTTCTGGTGAAAAACCGCTTCGCTTTGACCAAGTATGTCGATCAAATGCAGGAATGTTTAGACCAACGTGAATCACAACATCGCTATAGCTCTTGATGAGATCAACACGAGACTTTGTCAAAGACACACCATTACTCAGAACATAGCAATTAAACTTATAGATTCTTAGAAGTTCAAATAGACGATCCAGTTGCTTATAAAGCAGAATCTCATTATAGTGAGAGAGCGTGATTGTCTTGAAGTTAGGATCAATGATGCTATCAGGCTTTCCCATTTCTTGGCGAATATCAGACAGGATCTTTTCGATCAAACTTGGGTGCATTGTTCCACTACCTTCAGCTGGCTGTGGAATATACTTGACTGGACAGAACCAGCACTTTGCATTACAAAAACCAAATGGATCTAGTTGAAGATGTTTGATCTTTGTATTTTTAATTTTATTTTCAACAAACGACATATATCACCTATAATTGGTGACCTCGGAGGGACTCGAACCCCCAACCTAGAGAGTAGAAATCTCTTGCACTGTCCAGTTGTGCTACGAGGCCAAATCTTCAGAACCAAAAGAAAGTCCAGCACGTGGAGTAATTGGCTTTGTATCGTGCCACATTCCACGCGGAACATAAATTAACTCTCCAGGCTCAAGAACTTTTTCAAAGTTTCGTTTACGACCTTCAACTTTCCATAAAGTTTTTCCCGTCATCTGCCAGCACCAAACATCCATCACATCTTTGTGACGACCATAGGTTGCCGATTCAGAACTCAAACTTACATAGCCAAGCGCAGTAAAATTCTGACGCTGACGAATATTGTGTGAGCGAGAGATGTCTTTTAAAATTTGATTCACAATAGGAATGGTTTGCATCTGATGTAGTACAAACCCTAATCGATCTTGATGTTTAAAGATCTCTTTGTTGCCAGTTTCTAAATGGATCTTATACTCACGATCAAATTCTGCAAGTATTTCTTCCCAACTTGGGAGTGGTGCACGAATTTGACCAAAGTGATAGTAGTCTTCATTATTACGAGCAGCAAGATAATTAGAATCATGTAGAAACATATCAATTCCAAATTATGGAGCGGGATATCAGAATCGAACTGATGACGAAAGTTTGGAAAACTTTAGTTTTGCCATTAAACTAATCCCGCAATCTATGGTGCCCACGGCGAGATTCGAACTCGCACTTGGCTGATTTTAAGTCAGCTATCTCTGCCTGTTGGATTACATGGGCTAATCTTCGTTCTACCACCTTTATGATTGAGTGATATTTTTCTTTTATGTTCATCGCTTTTAGGTTTACCCCTGTTACCAGATCCATTTGTATTGCCAATATTTTTACGACTATTGATAGCACATGCTTCTTCGTAACCATATTTTTCTACTAAACGATCCCAAGGACTAGCCCATGTTCCATGTCGTTTGGCGTCTTCAATGTTCTCTTTTCTTGTTCCCCAATACAAATGTTTTGGATTAGAACATTTACCATTACCACATTCATGACATAAATCAATTTTATCTGGAAAATTGGTCCCGAGATATTCAGCAAGAACTCCTCGATGTACAGTGGAATTTCCACCCCTCTCAATACAAGGCTCATCGAGTTTTAAATGAGTCGTTCTATTTTCCTTTGATTCTTTTATCCATTCTTCAACTATAATCATTGTAGTTCTCGCTCTTTGGTAGACACAATATTATTTATAATTTTGTGTTTTTTTAAGAACCACACTCGCATAAAAATGGTCAGGATGATAGGACTCGAACCTACAACATCGACGCCCCAAACGTCGCGCTCTACCAATTGAGCTACATCCTGAATAACTTTATATAGTATACTCTAACAAGAAACAAAAGTCAACTTCTGGTGCGCCTCCATGGAATCGAACCAAGATCTCATCGGTTATGAGCCGAGTGCATTTACCATTATGCTACAGGCGCAAAGATTGGAGTTGCGGACTGGACTCGCACCAGCATTAAACAGTTTTGCAGACCGTTGCATAACTTTTCTGCCACCGCAACATGTATTGGTGCCCTTGCCAGGACTCGAACCCAGAATAAGACGTTCGTAGCGTCTCGTGATCTCCATTTCACTACAAGGGCATAAATTGGTGCCAAGTGTTGGTAACGCTCCAACCTTTCGTGCTCTTCAGGCACACGCTAATCTATCTCAGCTAACTTGGCAAAATGGTAGAAGTGATCAGACTCGAACTGATGATAGATTCCGTATGAAGGAATTGCATTAGCCGCTATGCTACACTTCTAAAATGGCGGAAGATACAGGATTCGAACCTGTGTGACTGTTACATCCATCTGTTTAGCAAACAGCGCCGTTAGACCAACTCTGGCAATCTTCCATAAAATTGGCTACGGTGGAGGGACTCGAACCCCCAACAACTGGTTTTGGAGACCAGGACTCTACCAATTGAGTTACACCGTAACAAAATGGTGCCCGATGAAGGTAACGCTCCTACGTCTTACGATTATCAGTCGTGCGCTCTGCTTTTGAGCTAATCGGGCAAACTGGCGACTCGGACGAGACTCGAACTCGCAACCTCATGCGTGACAGGCATGTGAACTAACCAATTGTTCTACCGAGCCAAAATTGGGGCGACTGAGGAATTTCGAAATCCCACTGCGACTTTCACAGAGTCGGGTGCTAACCTTTACACTACAGCCGCCATCGAGAATTGGTGGGACCAGTGGGATTCGAACCCACGACCTCGAAGTTAAAAGCATCTTGCTCTACCAACTGAGCTATAGTCCCATAAAACTGGATGAGGGTCGTGGATTCGAACCACGATAGCAGACTTCAAAGGACTGTGTCCGACCATTAGACGAACCCTCAACAAAATGGTGCGCAGTGATGGATTCGAACCACCGTAGCCGATAGGCAACAGATTTACAGTCTGTCTGTTTTAACCACTCACACAACTACGCATTAAAAAACATATCTAAAATTCAAACCAACAACAGCACCCTGAACTGCTATTGAAGTATACTCAAAATATTTGGCATATTCTGGATTGTACTCATAGATCTTACGAGTCACTGCATAATGCAGTACACCAGCGATTGCTTTGAATACAATCACTTTACCAGCAGGAGGATCAGAACCCAAAAGAGGATTCAATTCTCTGGCTGTGCCATTATGCAGGAAATAAAGAGTCTGTGCCGTGTCAACAGCACCAAGGACTTGATATGTTATCTCAAGTTTCTTGATTTGATCCCAAGAAGGATCTTCTGCCTTACTTATCATCGGCATTAAGAGAAATAACAAAAAAATTATTTTCTGCATTCAGTATTTATTATGTTATAAACTGGTACTCGGTGACGGGATCGAACCGCCGACATTCTGCGTGTAAAGCAGACACTCTACCATCTGAGTTAACCGAGCATAAAATGGTGGAGGTTATCGGATTCGAACCGATCGCCTGTTGCTTGCAAAGCAACTGCTCTACCAAATGAGCTAAACCCCCAAAAATGGTGCCCCCGAGAAGAATCGAACTCCCGACATCCTGATTACAAATCAGGCGCTCTGCCAGCTGAGCTACAAGGGCAATATTGGCTGGCGAGGCAGGGATCGAACCTGCGACCAGACGATTAACAGTCGTCGGCTCTGCCGCTGAGCTACTCGCCAATAAAATTTGGTGCCCAGGGTCGGACTCGAACCGACACGTCTTTCGACATTAGTTCCTAAGACTAACGTGGCTGCCATTACACCACCTGGGCAAAGAAAAAAAATGAATCATACTAGCGCAGCTTTTCCACCAATGTTGTCTCGGCGACTGCTTCAACCGATTTGCTAGTATGATTCAAAAACACACTGATAACACCACTTCATTTATAATGGCACGACTAGCCAGAACAAAACTGGTTCCGTCAATGTGTTTTTATATGGTAGTCCGTATGGGAGTCGAACCCATCTCAAGAGATTGAAAGTCTCTTATCCTAACCGATAGACGAACGGACCATAAATTCGTTGATAACTGCCCCTCTCTCGCAGATATCGGCGGCTTCCAGCACTCAGAAAAGAGTGCGCTGTGAAACCTTACCAAAAGCATTCTTATTGTTAAACAACTTCTTGTTGCTAGAACAAGATGTCCGCTTACCCTTTGCGGAGGCTACGCACTCAGCGCAGCGGCATTCATTTATCAACCCAATACAGTCATTATACTATACAGGGTCATGAAAGTAAACTACTAAAAACTCTATACAAATCAACAAACTAAAAAGATCGCTTTTTTCGGTGAACGACAACAAAAACACCTCGGGTCAGATGTCAGCAAGACTTGTAGACCTACCTCATAATGCGAGGGAGCAGCGAAGCACTCAGACATTTTTCAGTCAGTTAGTATATAGTACAATTACACAAAAGTCAACTCATGAAGCGTATATTTTTTAGTGCATTAAGAACAAGAATTCCCCACGCAACAGTTGCTATTGTCATGAGCAAACCACTGACGGTGCCAGAGTTTACGACTGAGAAGTAGATCATGTATCCAAAGATAAAGATATCAATCATGACTGCAAGGATTCCTTTAAACATACTCAACAACTTTTGTAAGATTCTTAGTCGGGAACTGACACTTGCCTTCTAGCCTCATCAGCTTCTGATACTCAACGGTGCAATCAAAGCACACATCAAGCGTCTTACCGTTCTTAATAAAAGGAACATCTTGCCTGTAGTAGTCCCATTGCGCCTGTGTAAAGCATTCTAGTTTATTCATCTTACTTCCTCTTTCCTACGGCATCAACGTGCTTACAATCACGACGAAACTCGAAACCCTTGCAAGAGCAATTGAACTTGCCAGCAATCCGAGTCACAAGATAAACCTTACCCTTGGACTGAATCTTCCACGCCTTGGTCTCAGTAGAGATCTGCGTAGAACTGCCAGTGATGTATTCAATCTTGACAATGCGTTCAGACTTTGCGTTGAACTCAGAGACAGGATAGAAGTCATTGCCAGTTCGAAGAGCAAAGTAGAACGGATCCTTGAAGACCGACTTTTCTACAATACCTTCCATAGTGGTGTCACGCCACTCTTTGGTCGCATAGACATAGTATTCCTTGTCACGAGTAGTGACGCGAACACGCGAACCGATGTTTGGAACTTCTACAGGCATCTTACTTCACTCCTAACATATTCTTCATATGCTTCGTTCAACTCGCGAGTCTTGCGCCCAGCATATGTCTCTTCAATCCAGACATATCCTGTGTCACCGCAGGAGAAGCACGTATACGGAAAACCATGCTCGTCAAAATCTGGAGAGCCACCGCATCTCGGGCAGTCAATTTGAAAACTCATTATCGATTACTCTGAACACGAGTGACGTTCTTATGATCTAAGAGCACACGCTCACGCACATCGATGCCATAAATCTTAATTGGCTCATCAAGCACGACAGTATGCTGAACGTCACCACCGTACTTGACGCGACTCAGCGTCACGAGACCAGCCACAGGAAACTCGTCCATGTAAAGACCAGTCACGTGCAAACCTTCAAGATTCCAGTTCATGCTATCACCTCAACGCGAGTGCCAAGACGATCCGAGAGCAGCTGACCTTGCAGCGGAGCCACAAAGAAATCTGCCTTGAACTTTTTGTCACGTTCACCTTTCCAGACACGCTTGATAGTTTTGGCGCGGAAAGTGCCGCCCATCTTACTAATGGAGACCACAAGACCGACACAGTAGCAGTTGTTAACATCAACGAAGTCAAGAGATTTGACGACGTCACCAATTTTCAGTTCGTTTTCACAGTTCATACAATTATTATACTAAAAATGGGGCTGGAAGTAAAGAGAAGAAACTCTAATAGAATCAATGACTTACGCGAGGCTCTAGAACCGTCTCTAAAGGCTTTAGAGCGGTCCTTTCTTGACCCTTCCTATAGGGACTGGAGGGAGAAATCAGGGCTGGGAGAAGCCCTCCCACAGTTCGAAATCTTGCGGATACCAATCCCTGATTCTTCGAACGATGGGGGAACTGACTTCCGACGGAATTGGCTTGATGCCAATTTTCTCTTTGTGTTCTAGTTTTGAGCTATGAGTCAACGGAACCAGCAATTCATCAAATTGCGGATAGAGAACAATGTTGTTAATTGGCTTATCGTTTAGCAGTAGCCAGTTTGATTGACTGTGCATTGGAAATTGTAGAGCAACTCCAGGCACTGTGAACATATATGGTTCTTTTAGTTTCTTAAGGAGATCAAGACCCACGATTGCGATCTGATCTTTTTCCATCTTAGCAATATCCATTTTGTAAAAGTCACCAAGCACATGAACACACATGCTAATGAAACGGTCAACTGGATTCCGCAGTACACCATAGATGGAATAGGATTCCAGTTCTTCTTCTTTTACAATCCCCATTTGAAGAATGGTTGGAAGAATTGCGTGCTCATCTTTCCAAAGAGGCATCGTTGGGTGCCGACTCACAACATCACGGAACCCCAACGGTGGCTTGCCAGCAAATCCAGTTGAGAAATCCCCAGGAAGCAGTTCTATATTCTTTAGAATCTGCAGAGATAAACTAGTTGATGCTGTTTTGGGAACTCGAAGAAAAATAAATCTTCGACTTTTACAGAAGATCATCTTTCAATATTCTAGATCTTCGAAATCATCTTCATCTAAATCGTCTTCGGTCTTAGGCTCTTGATTAGGATTAAACCTCCAGCGACTTTCTTCTTTTAATCTTCGCTGCCTCAATCCTTCACTTTCACGGTTATAGTAGTCTTGCGACTTATAATTAGACTTTGCCATTTTATTTCTCAGACTTTCCTTCTTTGATCCAGAACATACGATACAAACCTTGCTCGCGCCCATAGGCTTCAATCTCACATGGGCTGTCATAGTATTCTTCGGTCTCGTCGCCATCAGGGATAGGCTTGTACTTTTGACCCAAGAACTTATAACTGCCGTCTACATAGTCGCGCATCTCGCCGTTTAGATACTGCTTGACATGCACTAGTTCATGCGCAAGATCAACCATCAAACTGCTCAGGCGAGTCTTGGTTGTCTTGCCCTTTTGCTTGATGCGACTGGCGTTTAGAACAACGGTGAACTTTTTGTAAACACCGTCGTTTCCGTCATACGTGCACCATGCCTTATAACTAGCAAGATCATCTGCGTCTTCACGTTTAGAGATCTCATCAGCAGTAAGAACTTTGATGTTGATCTTGGCTGCTTTGAGGATGCCGTTTCGCACAAACTTTCGTAGAACATAATTCGAAAACTTACGAATCAGCCTACGATCGCCAGGTTTAAAACTATTGCTTGTCAGTGCTAACATCAGACTTTTACTCCACTCGAAGAAGAATAGTGTCCTTGTTAATTCGTCCATTCAGTTCAGAAGGTTTCGAATTAACACCCTCCATCACCTTGCGCAGAACAATTTTGCCACCCTCAAGAACCTTCTTCAGAACAGCCTCTGGCTTTCTGAGCGTTTTCGTGATAGACTCACTGTATTTATAGTTCTCGATTGCTGAACCCTTGACGCTGAGTCCAGCCCCATCATTCGCCACGTAGACTCCAAGTTTGCGAGTCTTGACATTATAAATCCACAACTTCTCGGCTCCCATGATCTTAACAGGATTGATCGAGATGAGCTTATTGTCCATATCGTCTTTCTTGTAGTTGAGCTTGGCAACTTTCTTCTCAAGAGGAATTGCCTTCTTCTTGCGAGGCTTCTTGGCTGCGTTCTTATTTGATGCCAGCTTGTCAGCATCGTTCATGATGCTTGCCAGAATATTTGCACCCTGCAGATATTCTTTAGTTGAGCGAGGATACGATTCCTTCACATACTCATCAGTCTTACGCTCACCGATCATATCCATCCATGCCTTGGCTCGCTCACGGAAGTATTCTGCAATCTTGGTTGCGTGCATTGGCTTGACGCCATTCTCCATCATCCACGTATAAGGCACGAACTCTTCAGTAGAGTTGCGATGCCAGACATCGTCGAACTTGCCTTCAAGTTCCATGATGTAATAATCGACCTTGTTCTGAACACGCTCTTGAATAGAGATGACGTTCGTTGGTTCAGGTGTTACGGTTGTGGCGACAGTAAGACCACGCTCAATGACAATATCATCAAGACGCTCAATAAACTTCTGAACACCATCGTGGAAAGTCTGGAACGAATTCTCAGGAATCTTTGCACCACGCGAAAGACAACGCGCAACAAATCCCTCAGTCTGACACCACATCACGTTTAGAAACTGTGATGCTTGCTTTTGCTCTTTGGTGAGCTTTGTGCTCAGATAAGATAGAAGGTATGCTCGCGCATCCTTTTCACTCTTGTTCTCTGAGTACCATGTGAGTGTTTCGATTAGAACAAATTTGGAACAAACTTGCTCGCCTTCCCAGATAGGCTCTGGGATTGCCCTGATTGTAGTTTTTGCCATACGAGATCTATTATACTCTAGCAAGAGTTAGAAGTAAAGTTATTTAATCTTCTTGCTGCTATCAGCAGTTGTCTTATCTTCGCGAATCTCCAAGAACACAGGCAAGAACAAACTATCTTCGCCCTTCTTATTATTGATTCGCGCATTGTACTTCACAGTCACTATTTTACCCTCAACCATCTTAGAAGTCAAGGTTGAGCGCATCTGATCGGTGAGACCAGTGCCAACCGACACATTAATCTTGCCGTCAGAAGAAGTGAGAACCAGCGCACCAAGTTTACCCTTGTTCTTGCCAGTGCCTTCTTCCCAGCCAACACAAAGAAGATCACACTCGAGTTCACCCTTGAACTTGATCTGGTGCTTTGCGCGTTTGTCTTCCCAAATGCCGTCGCGAGTCTTGAGGATAATACCTTCCTGACCTGCAGCGTGATAAGTTTCGAACAGCTTCTGAGCATTAGCCAGATCATTCGCAATCGTAGTCTCAACAACAGAGACAAGATGCTTCAGATTGCCACCAAGATTGTCGATCGAAGTCACGACAGTAGCAAGACGAGTTTCGTAGTCAACATTGCACTTGCCCTGACGGAAGTACAGAAGCGGAATCACGTCCCAAATC
>Ga0114977_10002715_pt1 | contig 11391 bp, 6 predicted proteins | sample S_130805_MF_Meta_FD_87026 | JGI IMG/M metagenome (GOLD analysis project Ga0114977, IMG submission 87026) | Freshwater microbial communities from Lake Simoncouche, Canada to study carbon cycling - S_130805_MF_MetaG | ecosystem: Environmental > Aquatic > Freshwater > Lake | place: Lake...
ACGCGGGTGCGGGCTGAGCCTGAGAGCCCGCCATCCGGGCGGGCAGCGGGGTGGCGCTTCTTGGCCAGTGCGGGCTGGGCCTGAGAGCCCGCCGTCCTGGCGGGCAGCGGGGTGGTGCTGCGACGCGGGTGCGGGCTGGGCCTGAGAGCCCGCCATCCGGGCGGGCAGTCGGGTGGCGCTGCGACGCGGGTTGTCACCGGATCGACGCTCCCACGCGCGTCCAGACCGGCGTGCGAGTCGACGGTCGGGGACACGCGCAGGAGCCGGGGACACTTGTGGACGCAAGACGCCGATGTTCCGTCAGAGCCTTGAACTCACAAGTGCCGCCGGCGCCGAGCATGTCACCGCCGGCGACTCGCCCTCCCGTTTGACCCCGCAGCACGGTCCCAGGTACTCGCATGCGTGTGCCGCCGGCCCTCCCGTTTGACCCCGCGGCCGCCCCCCGCGCCCCCCGCACACCGCCCCGAAAACCGGCCACAATTCCGCAGCGCCCTTGCAATTGCAGGGATTCACGCCAGATTTTAAGGTTCCCATATCCGGGCCCGCCGGGCCCCCAGCCGTTCAAGGTCTCGAGCCATGCGTACCAAAAGCGTCGTCCCGCGTCTCCGTGCCAAGAAGCGCCTCTTCAAGCGGGTGAAGGGCTCCGTCGGCGGTCGCCGCCGCCTGCTCCGCACCGCCAAGGAGTCGCTCATCCGGGCCGGCGTTTACGCTCGGCGCGATCGGCGCCGCAAGAAGCGCGACTTCCGCCGGCTGTGGATCGTGCGGCTCAACGCCGCCTGCCGCGAGCGGGGCTTCCGCTACAGCCAGCTGATCGCCGGCCTCGACAAGATCGGCTGCGAACTCGACCGGCGGACGCTCGCCGAGATGGCGGTGCTCGACCCGACGGGGTTCGACGCCATCGCCGCCGAGGTGCGGAAGGCCCTCGGCCTGCCGGAGCCGGCCGCGGTCGCGTGACGCCGTGACAGCCGTGCCGCTCGACACGTTCCGCGCCGAACTGGAGCGGCTGCGCGGCGACGCGGAGGCCGCTCTGACGGCGGCGGCCAATGCCGCGGCGGTCGAGGCGGCCCGCATCGAGTTTCTCGGGGCCAAGAGCGGCCGCCTCAAGGCGATCCAGAAGTCGCTCGGGGGCCTCGCGGGGGCCGACAAGCCGGCCGGCGGCAAGCAGTTCAACGACACGAAGAACGCGATCACCGCCTGCTTCGAGGCGGCGGAGGCCCGGGTGGCGTCCGGCGGCTCTGGCTCGGCGGTGTCGGCGATCGACGTCACGCTGCCGGCCGAGCGGTTCCGCCTCGGGCATCTGCACCCGATCACGAAGACCATCCGCCGCGTCCAGGAGATCATGGGCCGGCTGGGATTCGAGAGCGTCGATGGGCCCGAGGTCGAGGACCAGTGGCACAACTTCGAGGCCCTGGCCATTCCGGCCGAGCACCCGGCCCGCGACCCGCTCGACAACTTCTATCTCGCAGTCGCCCGCGACGCCGACCCGCTGCTGCTCCGGTCGCAGACCAGCACCGTGCAGATCCGCGTGATGGAGAACCGTGAGCCGCCGCTGCGGATCGTGTCGCTCGGCCGGGTCTATCGGCCCGACACCGCCGACGCCACGCACTACCCGATGTTCCACCAGGTGGAGGGCCTGCTCGTCGAGCCCGGCACCACCATGGCCCACCTCAAGAGCGTGCTGCGGATGTTCGCCTCGAGCTTCCTCGGCGGCGATGTGAAGGTCCGCTTTCGGCCCTCGTTCTTCCCGTTCACCGAGCCGAGCGTGGAGGTGGACATGGAGTGGGGCGGCCGCTGGGTCGAGATGGGGGGCGCCGGGATGGTCGATCCGGCCGTCCTCGAGGCGGTCGGCTACGACCCCGACACCGTCACCGGATTCGCCTTCGGCCTCGGCGTGGAGCGGATCGCCGCCCGGCGATATGGGGTCGATGACATCCGCGACTTCTACCGCAACGACGTCAGGTTCCTGAGGCAGTTCTGACGCCATGATCATCTCCACGAACTGGCTGGCGGATTACGTGCAGGTGCCGGGCACGGTCGACGACCTCGTCGAGCGGCTGCTGATGTCGGGGCTCAACCACGAATCGACGACGGCCGTGGGCGACGACACCGCGGTCGAGATCGAGGTCACGAGCAATCGTCCCGACTGCCTCGGCCACATCGGCGTGGCCCGGGAGGCGGCGGTCCTTTTCGGACGGCCGCTCCATGTGCCCGACCCGCGGCCGCTCGAAGGGGCGGGGGCTGCGGCGCAGAGCATCGCGGTCGAGATCCGCGCGGGAGAGATCTGCCCCTGCTACACGGCCCGGGTGATCCGCGGTGTGAAGGTGGGGCCGAGTCCGAAGTGGCTCGTCGATCGGTTGGCCACCGTGGGGGTGGCGAGCGTCAACAACGTGGTGGACGTCACCAACTACGTGATGCTCGAGAGCGGCCAGCCGCTGCATGCCTTCGACCTTGCGAAGATCAGGGGCGGCCGGATCGTGGTGCGGCGGGCCGTCGCAGGGGAGCCGTTCGTCGCCATCAATCACAAGACCTACACCCTCACCGAGCGGATGGCCGTGATCGCCGACGCCGAGCGGCCGATGGCACTGGCCGGTGTGATGGGAGGGGCCGACACCGAGATCGCCGCCGACACGGTTGACGTGCTCCTGGAGTCGGCCCAGTTCGCGCCCCTGCCGGTGCGGGCCGCCGCCCGCGGGCTCGTGCTCGCGAGTGCCTCGTCCTACCGCTTCGAGCGCGGGCCCGATCCCGCGATGGTCGATTGGGCGAGCCGGCGGGCCGCCTCCCTGATCCTCGAACTGGCCGGCGGGTCGCTGGAGCGCGGGGCGGTGGTGGCCGGCACGCTGGCCTCGGCGCCCGCCGAGATTCGACTGGCCGCGGAGCGCGTGGGCGAGGTCCTCGGCATCGACGTCGCCGACGCCCGGCAGCGACAGATCCTCACGGCCCTCGGGTTCGTCGAGATCCGCGGCAGCGGCCCGCACGAGCATCGCTGGCGGGCGCCCACCTGGCGGCGCGACTGCTGGCGGGAGATCGATCTGGTCGAGGAGATCGCGCGGATCGAGGGCTACGGCCACGTGCCGGAGGACGTGGCGATCGCCGCGCGGCCGATCGAACTCTCGGCCCGTGAGCGGACCGTCCGCCGCGCGGCCGAGGTGCTCGTCGCCGCCGGCCTCTGCGAAGCCCTGACCCGCAGCGTGGTCACCGAGGCGATGGCTGCGACGCCAAGCCCGTGGGGCGAGGCGGCCGCGCTCGTGATCTCGCCGCCGCTCGTCCGCGGCGCCGATCGCCTGCGGCGGAGCCTGCTGCCGAGCCTGCTCGAAGCCCGTGCGGGCAACGCCGCCGTCGGCGTGGACGATGCCGATCTGTTCGAGATCGCCCACGTGTATCTCGCCCGCCGCAGCGACGCCGCTGCCGCGCGGGAGCCCGTCGAGGAGCCGCTCGTGGCCGGCCTGGTGGTGGGGGGCGACTTCTCCCGGGCCAAAGGGCTGTGCGAGGCGGTGTTCGAGGGCCTGGACCTCGCCGCCGGCGGGGGTCGGCTCCGCTGGCAACCGCTGGAGATCGCGCCCTTTGCCCGTGGCCGTGGGGCCGAGGTGCTGCTGGAGCGGCCGGGACGCGATCCGGAGCGGATCGCGGTCGTGGGGGAGGTGGCGGGCGACGTGGCCGGGCGGCTCGGCCTGCCGGGGAGCGTGTCGGCCGCCGAGGTGCGGCTCGACCGGCTCACCTTCGCGGCGGCGATCGAGCGGCGGCTCGTGAGGCCGAGCGATTTTCCGGCGGTGCAGCGAGACATCAACCTCGTGGTGGACGAAGCCGTGCCGTGGGGCGAGGTGGAGGCGGCGATCCGCGCGGCGGCGGGGGGCATCTTGGAGGACTGCCGGCTCGTGCAGGTCTGGCGGGATGCCGACCGCCTCGGGGCCGGCCGCAAGAGCTTCGTCGTGGCGTTGTCGCTCCGCAGCAGCGCCGGCACGCTCTCGGGAGATGAGGCGGGCGGGATCGTCGCCGGCGTGGTCGCTGAATGCGGTCGCCGCGTGAACGCCGTCCTCAGGTCGTAGCCACACCGGTCGTGATCAACCGGCTTACCCGTCGATGGCCGTGACCATGCCCGAGCCGCGACAGATCACCGCCGCCCCCCACGGCCACGTGCTCACGAACCACGGCGTCTGGTCGCCCGACTCGCGGTGGATCTGCTACGACGTCCGCTCGGCGGTGGACGGCGCGATCTTCGACGGCACGCGGATCGAGCGGGTCGAGGTGGGAACCGGGCGGGTCGAGCTGCTCTACGAGTCGCGGCATGGCGCGTGCTGTGGCGTCGTGACGGCGAGCCCGGTGGACGACCGGGTGGCCTTCATCCTCGGGCCCGAGGCGCCGACCCCCGACTGGGCCTACGCCGCCGCCCGCCGCCAGGGGGTGGTCGTGCGCACGTCGCGGCCCGGAGTCGCCGAGAGCCTCGATGCCCGGGATCTGGTGCCCCCGTACACGCCGGGCGCGCTCCGGGGCGGCAGTCACGTGCACGTGTTCGCCCCCGACAGCGCTGCAGTGAGCTTCACCTACGAGGATGCCGTGCTCGAGGGGGCGGCCGATGCCGGGACCGCCGCGGAGCGAAACCTGCGGGGCGTGGGCGTGAGCGTGTGCGGGAGGCCGACTCGGGTGCCCCCGACGCACCCCCGCAACCACGACGGCTCCGCCTTTACCGTGCTCGTGACGCGGCTCACCGACACGCCGCGGCCGGGCAGTGACGAGATCGCGCGGGCCTGCGAGGAAGCGTGGATCGGGACGGACGGCTACCTGCGGGCCGACGGCTCGCGGCAGCGGCGGGCGCTCGCTTTTCAAGGCAGCGTGATCACTGCCACGGGAGCGACGATCAGCGAAGTGTTCATCGTCGATCTGCCCGACGACCTCGCGGAGCTCGCCGTTGTCGGGACCGGGCCGCTCACAGGCACGGCGACCGCGCGGCCCGCGCCGCCGCGGCCCGTCTCGCAGCGGCGGCTGACGTTCACCGCCGCCCGGCGGCATCCGGGCCTCCAGGGGCCGCGGCACTGGCTGCGATCGAGTCCCGACGGGTCGCAGATCGCGTTTCTGATGCGGGACGACGTCGGGGCCGCGCAGATCTTCACGGTGCATCCCGCCGGCGGTGAGCCGCGGCAGGTGACGCGCACCCCCGCGGGCATCGCCAGCGCCTTCTCTTGGAGCCCCGATGGCCAGCGGATCGCCTGCGTGATCGACGGCAGCGTGTGTCTCGTCGATGCCGAGTCAGGCGCGACGGCGCGGCTCACGCCACCGGTGCACGATGCGTCGGCGCCGCGGCCGGAGGCGTGTGTGATCGCGCCGGACGGCCGGCAGATCGCGTACGTGCGGACCGTGGCCAGCCGCGACGGCCGCCCGTGGAATCAGATCTTCACGGTCGAGATCCCGTAGCCGAGATCACGAGGTCAGAGACCCTGGAACTCGGGAGGGAGCTCGGGGCTGCCCGTGCCCGGGAGCCGGCGTTTGCTGACCAGCGGAGCCAGGATGGCGAAGCGCAGTCAGCACCGAGCGAGCGCAGGCCCGGAGGGCCGCAGTGAGCGTCCGGCGACGGGCGCGGGCAGCCCCGAGCGGCGCGGCTCCCCGCAGGCTGAAAACCTGCGGCCACTGAAAACCTGATGGCCACTGGCGACGGGCACGGGCAGCCCCGAGCGGCGCGGCGGGCCAGATCCCCATCGCTCACGCGATTGGGCTTCCTGGCGGGGGGAGCGTTCAGCGGTCGGCGTACACCCGCGTGATCTCTTCCTTCGTGATCGGTGCCGGCTGGTCGGCGCTCGTGAGCTGCACCTGGATCCGTTGGTCGCCGGCGCGGCGGCCCTTGGCACGGATGCGGAACACCGCCTCCTCGGCCGGGGCGAGCTTCGCGAGCGGCTCGAAGGTGATCGTCAGGTTGTCCACGCGATGGCCGCCGGGCCCCCGGGCTTCGACGGGCTCGAGGTCGCCGAGGAGCGTGGCTGTGAGCCGCACGCCGGTGGCGGGCTTCGTGCCCTGGTTGCCGACGCGGACGACGTATTCGGTCACGCCATCGACCTCGATCGGATCCTCGCTGTCCACGACGTCGAACGAGAGCGCTGCAAGCCCCTCGACGTCGCAGGTGTGGGTCACCTGGTCGGCGAGGCCGTCGGCGCTGCGGGCGGCCGCCACGATCTTCTGCGGCCCGAGTTCGACCGGCATCACCACCATCTGCACCGAGCCGGTCTCGCCAGCCGGCAGCTCCTCGAGGTTCCAGAGCACGCGGTGGGTGCGGTCGTCGTGCCAGCCGGCGTTGTTGGCCTTCACGAACTTCATGCCGGGCGGAAGCTGCGCCGCCAGCTCGATGGCCCGCGCCGGCGCGGTGCCGGCGTTGGACATCGTGACGGTGCAGGTCGCCGGCCGCTGGAGAAACCGCCGCAGGGGCATGTCGACCGCCAGTTCGAGCGTGGGGGCGGTGACCTCGATCGGCAGCTGGTGAATCACCTCCACGCCGCCGTCGGCGCGGGCCGCGAGCCGCGCCGCGTGGATGCCCGGGCCGCGGGTGCCGAGGACGAGGTCGATGGTCCGGGATTCGCCCGGCCGCAGCTGACCGACGTCGAACTCGAGCTCGCGGCCCGAGCGGTGCGACACGTTCTCGGGCAGGAAGCCCTCGAGCACCACGCCGGTCGCCACGCCCGTGCCGGGGTTGGTGACGGTGATCGTGACCTGGAGGTCGCGGCCGATGAGGACGGGCTCGGGGGGCGTGCAGTCGATCCGCAGGTCGGGCTTGGTGGCCCGCGACCGCACCGAGGCGTCGGTCCGGAAGCTCACGCTGGCCACGCTTCCCACCTCCCCTTCGACCTGGGGCATCACCTCCATGGTGACCGTCGCCTGACCGCCGGGCGGCAGAGTGCCGAGCGCCCAGAGGAGCGCGCCGTCGGCGTCGCCGGAGGCCGGTGTGACAGGGCTTGCCGGGGGCGTGGTGGCCACCAAGGCCGTGCCCTGCGGCACGGCGTCGCGAAGCAGCACGTCGTGCGCGGTGGCGCTGCCGACGTTGCGGACGACGATCTCGTAGCGGGCCGGCTTGCCGACGGAGATCTCACGCGGGCCGCGCTTCTCGACCGAGACCTGCGGCGTCTGCACGCCCTCGAGCTGCATCGGGCCGGGCCGTCCCTGGCCGACCGCCGAGGGTTGCTTCGCCGCGGCGGCGGCCGGCGGCGGCTGTTCGGGATCGGCACTGCCGAGGCCGCCCGGCGTGAGGGCTGGTGCTGCCGCGAACGGCGATCCGCCGGCGGCCGACGTGGCCGCCACCGGTGGCGGTGCCGCGGGGGCGACGGCCACGGGCCGCGCCGCCGGCGGGGTCATGAACGCAGGCGGCAGCGGCATTGGAGCCGCCGGAGGGGCCGGTGACGCGGCGCCGGCGAAGGGCGTACGCGGGGAGCCGGCAAAGGGCGGTGGTGCGGCGCCGAAGGCTGCCGCTGCCGGCAGGCTCGGAGAGGCCTGCGGGAAGGGCGGTGGTGCGGCTGCCGTCGGCGGCGCCATCTCCTGCGGCGCCGCAAGGTCGCCGGTGTCCTCGGGGAGCGGGGCAGGACCGGGGTCGTGCGCCGCCGGTGGGGCGGTGTCGGCGGGGGCGGGCATCGGCCCGTCTCCGCGCGGCGGGAGATCGGCCGGGGGCGGCTCCTGGAGCGGGGGCATCGACGGCGCGAGATCCGGCGCAGCCCCGCCGGCCGCACCGGGAAGCTCGGCGGCTGCCAATGCCGCCGGCTGCGGGTCGGCCGGCATGTCGGCGGCCACCGGGGTGATGGCGGCGGGCACCGGCGTCAGGTCGGCGGCGGCGAACCGCGGGAGCGGCCGCGGTGCGGCGACGTCCCCTGACGCGGGCAGGACGGCGTCGGGCATGTCGAGCGACGTCGGCCGGACGGCGGAGCGGTCGTCGGGGTCGGCAGGGGGTGCTTCGTGGCCCGCAGGACGATTGTTCCACCGGCCACTCGGCGCGGTGGGCCGCGCGGGCATGGCTTCGTCGGCAGGAGGCAGCAGGTCGGGCTCATGCGGGGCTGCAGCGCTCGTGTCGTCGCGCGGCCTCAGGGACTCCGTGGCGTCGTCCGCGCGGGCCATGGTCGGTGGCTGCGGCTGCTGCTCGTCGGCAGGCGATCGTCCGCGGCCGAGGCCGAGGCCCCACACGAGGCCGAAGCCGGCCGCCGCGCAGAGACAGACGCCGATCACGGCCGAGAGAGTCGACTGCCGCGGCGGCACGACCAACTCCTGACGGGAGGGACGCGGTCCCGCCGCGGTTGCCGCTGCGGATTCGGTGGTCGTTTCGGGCGCGGCTGCGGGCATGGATTCAAGCATCCGAGAACCCTCCTGGGCTCGTGGCGGCGGCGGGGCGCACCGCGACATCTGCGGGAAGTAGCAAAGCCCGTGGCCCGGGAGAAGGGCAGTCGGTCGCGGCGGCTGGCCGGGAGGGCAGCGGTGCTCAGGCGGACGCGAGAACCTGGTGAAGATGGAAGTGAAACTTCCCCAGCGCCCCGCCGTAGTTGCCGGCCGAGATGGCCGGCACATCGTTGCCGCTCGCAGCCCGGAGTCCCGCCGCCATCGCGGCGGCCACGGCCTCTTCCGTCGAGCCATCGATCACGATCTCCAGGCAGGCCACCGCATCGGGGTGGAGGCTGGTGGCTTCGCGGCCCACGAGGCTCGGGCAGAACGCCTCGTTCGTGGAGGCCCGCAGGGCCTGATAGATCGATCCGACCTTGCTGCCCGACCGGACGACGCCCCCGGGAAACGGCGTGATCGTGCCCGAGAGCGGCTCGATGGCGGCCACGGCCCGACGGGCGGCGGCGAGCGCCGCCTCGAGGGACCGGCCCTGCACGATGAAGTTGCCGCCGCCGATTCCCTTGGCCACGCCTGCCGAGTCCTCCACGAGGAACTCGCCGTCCATGACCGGGATCCGCCAGTAGCGGCGGCCGTCGATCACCTTCGTCTTCTCGCGGCCGTCGCCGAAAAACCGCACGTGGGCCCCGAGCGCCACCCGCTCGGACGCGGACGGCAGGCCGTCGTAGACCGCCACGGTGGGGCAGGTGAGGAGACACTGGCTGGTGCGGTTGGCGACCGCCTTGGCGAGGGCCTCCGTGGAGAAGGCGAACAGCAGCAGCGTCGCTCCCGGCCGGCCGTCGGGCGTGTCCTCCGCGGCGATTCGCCGCTCGACGCCGACCTCGGCATCGCAGCCGATCACGCTCGTGCCGTAGCCGCAGGCCGCCCGGATCGCCGCCTTGAGCCAATGGGCGTCGTGAGCGGTAACCACGAGGCGGGCGAAGCGGAGGCGGAAGGCTTCGGCGAACGTGTCGACGACGAGCGTGGTGCCGATGTGCACGCGGGGTTCTCCTTGCCGAGAGGAAAGCAGCGGGGGGCGGGCTGCCGGATCAAGACGGGTGTTCCCACCGTCGAGGGATTGCGTATCTTAGGGTTTCCTGCCGCACGTCTGGGTTGCGGCGGGCCGACGACCCGCCGGGAAGGATGCCGCCGATGATGTCGCTGTTGCTCTGGGTGCTGCCCTGCCACGTTCGGGTGGGCTCGACCGTCCGCCGGGGCTCATTGGCCTGCCTCGCGGCGCTGCTGGCCGCGGCCCCGGCTCTGGCCGAAGCCCCCGCCGCCTCGCGGCTTGGGAGTCTTGGGGTGGCGATCATTCCCCAGGATGCCGCCTTCGTGTCGTCGTCGCTGCGGATCAGGGAGCAGTACGACTCACTGGTGAACAGCAACGCCTTCAAGTCGATCCTGCAGCTGCCGGCGGTGCGGCGGGCCCTCGATTCGCTCGAGGAGCAGCGGTCCACTCCGGGAAGCGCCTTGTCAACGTTCGATACCTTCATGCAGCTGCCGGAGAACGAGGATGCGGTGGAACTCCTCGCCGACATGGTGGCGACCGACACGTTCGTGTACGGCGAGCCCTCGTGCGTATCGTTCTGGCAACTCGTCCGCAAGGTGGCCGAGGCCCAGCAGCGGGCCAGCGTCGGCGAGGCGAGCGGCGGCGAGGCCGACATCGTCGTGGAGTCGATCGAGGAGGAGGACGGAGACCGCGACACGGACCTCCTCGCCGCCCAGGCCGGTTCGGCCGACGCCGTCCGCCAGGCGCGCGCGGTGCTGACGGCACTTGCGGGGAACCTCGATCTGGTGGTCGTGCCCGACGTCGTCTGGGGCTTCAAGACCGCCAAGGGAGACATCGCCACCGACCAGATCAAGCGGCTCGAGGTACTCGCCACCCTCATGCTCCAAGCCGATCAGGATCTGGCCCTCGCGGTGAATCGAAAGAAGATCGCCAACGGTGAGGTGCTCACGCTCACGCTGGACGGAAACCAGGCCCCCTGGGACGAGATCGCACGGTCGGCCGTCGAGGTCACGGGCGACGCGGAGGGCGTGGCGAAGCTCTTCGGGCGGCTGAAGGAACTCGACGTCGTGATCGCGATCGGCCGCGTGGGCGACTGGGTGATCGTCTCGGTCGGTGACTCGGCCGACCATCTCGAGAAGCTGGTTCTGCCGAACAGCGGCCGGAAGGGGCTCCTCACGCTGCCCCCCTTCACGCCGCTCGCCGCGCACGGCGACAAGCGGCTCACCGGCATCTCATACCTGAGCGAGTCGCTCTGCGAAGCGGTGAACTCGTCGCGGTCCGACCTGGAATCCCTGCTCGGGGTCGTGGACCAGCTCGATGAGTCGGTGGGCGTGACGGCCGAGGCCAAGAAGGACTTCCGCGGTCTCGCCGAGAAGGCCGTGGACGAGTGGGTCAAGCGGCTCCCGGAGGCGGGCCCGTGGATGTCGTTCTCGTTCCTCAACGACCGCGGCTACGAGGGCTACGCCTGGAACTGGGCACGCAACCAGCCGTTCGACGGCACGAAGCGGCTCGACCTCCTCGAGCATGCCGGCGGCGCGCCTCTGGGCGTGATGGTCTCGCGGATGAAGAACGACCCCGAGGGGCTCGACGCGGCCATCGAACTCGTGCGCGGCGGCTGGACGCTGGTTCAGAAGCATGGCCGCGGGGAACTGGAGGTCGATGAGCGGGAGAAGCTCGACGCCTTTGCCGAGCACGTGGCGCCGCTGGGGGGCAAGTTCGCGACGATCCTCCGCGACAAGATCGTCAAGTCGCTCGCCGACGGCCAGGTGGGCCTGGTGCTCGACTCGAAGGGGAGATCGAAGCGGGTGCAGGGGAAGCTGCCCTCCTCGCCCGAACCGCTCCCGCTGCTGGAGCCGGCGGTGGTGGTGTCGCTCGCCGACCCGAAGCTGTTCCGCGAGGGGCTCAGCGACCTGTTCGCGCTGGGCGACGAGTTCACCGATGCCCTGCGGCAGATGGACCCCGCCGCCGTCCCCGAAGGCTATCGGATTCCCGAACCCGAGAAGGCCAAGGTGGACGACGGCTCGGTCTGGTCCTGGAAGCTCGTCAACAGC
>Ga0114977_10002716_pt1 | contig 11384 bp, 10 predicted proteins | sample S_130805_MF_Meta_FD_87026 | JGI IMG/M metagenome (GOLD analysis project Ga0114977, IMG submission 87026) | Freshwater microbial communities from Lake Simoncouche, Canada to study carbon cycling - S_130805_MF_MetaG | ecosystem: Environmental > Aquatic > Freshwater > Lake | place: Lake...
CGGGGGCATGTCGAGACTCCATCGAGGGGCGGGGAGCGTCCCGCGGAGGGGAGCATGAGGGTATTCTAGTCGTGGTGGGGAAACTTCTCCCTGCCGATCCGGCTGCGCGGCACGGGGTGCAGACGCTCGGCCGACCAGCCTGAATGTGGGATTTCGCGGTCGACCGGCACCCGATGCGGCGATGCGACGTCTCATCCCCGGACTGCTGAGACCCTTCCATGGACTCATCCTTCGGTCCGGTTCCGCCTCACCGCGAGGGATCAGGGGTGTCCGGCGGCGGAACGCCCCTCGATCCGGACGTCACCTTGATCTCCGCCGGGAGCCCGGCACCCCCGATCGTCGCCACGTCGATGGAGGAAATCGGCCGCGCTCTCCAGGGGCATTCCCTCGGGCCCTATGTGCTCGAGCGCTTCGTCGGTGGTGGGGGGATGGGGGCGGTGTTCCGGGCGGTGGACACGACGCTCGACCGGGTCGTGGCCGTCAAGGTGCTCTCCCGCCAGCAGTCGTCCGATGTCGACATGCTCCGCCGTTTCAAGAACGAGGCCCAACTCGCTGCCCGGCTCGACCATGAGAACATCGGCCGGGTGTATGCGGTGGGCTCCGATGCCGGCTGGCACTACATCGTCTTCGAGTTCATCGATGGCACGAACCTCCGCGATCTCGTCGCCGAGGAGGGGCCGCTCGACCTGGCCCGTGCCATCAGGTTCACGGCGCAGGTGGCCGAGGCGCTCGAGCATGCCTGGGAACGAAGCGTCGTTCACCGCGACATCAAGCCCTCGAACATCATCATCACGCCGGCGGGAAGGGCGAGGCTCGTGGACATGGGGCTGGCCCGGCTGCCGACCGTGTCCGGGGCCCCCGATCTCACGGCCAGCGGGATGACGCTCGGGACATTCGACTACATCTCCCCCGAGCAGGCCCGTGACCCCCGCGCCGCCGACGTCCGCAGCGATCTCTACTCGCTCGGTTGCACCCTCTTCTACATGCTCACCGGCCGGCCTCCGTTCGCCGACGGGACGGTCGTACAGAAACTCCTCCAGCACCAGCAGACCCCGCCCCCCGACGTCGCGGCAGAGCGTGCCGACGTTCCCGCGGCGCTGGCGGGCGTCGTCGAACGGCTGCTCCGCAAACTTCCCGAGGAGCGCTATCAGCGTCCCGCCGATCTCGTCGCCGACCTCGTGTCGGTCGCTGAAGGGCTCGGCATCGAATTCGACACCGATTTGGCCCCCGCGATTCCGCTCCCTCTCCCCTCCGACCGACTCCGGGCGTCACGCTGGCCCTGGGTGCTGCCGGTGGCGACGCTGCTGGCGACGGTCGCCCTCCTCTGGATGCTCCCCCAACTGAGGTGGATATGGCGCGGACGAAACCCACTGCCGGGCTGGGCAGGGGTCGATTCCCGCCCACAAGGATCGGACGGAAGAACAGGCTCGGGCGGAACCTCCGCAGTCCCACCGCAGGGCGGAGGTCCGGCGCGAAACGATGCCGAGGTCCCCACGCGGCGGACATGGCGGGTCGTCGATGGCCCGCCGTCGGCCGGGGGCGTGGCCACGATCAGCGAGGCTCTCGCCCGTGCCGGTGAGGACGACATCATCGAATGCGCCTTCTCGGGCGGCCGCGATCAGGAGCCCATCGTCGTGGCCGGCCGCCGGCTCACGCTCCGCGGCATGCCGGGACATGCCCCCGTGCTCCGCTTCACTCTCGACGGGGAGCCATCGGGCGAGCCGGCCGCAGCGATCACCGTCGCCGCTGGTGAATTCGTGCTTGACGGTGTCGCGGTCCGGCTCGTGACATCGCCCAACGGACCGTCGTCGATGTTTGCGGTCGCTCCCGGTGCCCGTCTGGATTGCAACGGCGGGAGCCTCGATGTCCGCTCGGCACGGCGGGGCACTGCCGTCGCGGCCAATCGCGGCATCGAGCCGATTTTTGTTCGTTGCCTTTCCCATGGAGGGAAGGCCCCTGAGGCTGCCGATCGGTCGCCCGGGAACGCAGAGGCCGAGTCCCGCGCGCCGGAGCCCACGCGGCTGAGTTTCTCCGACGTCGAGGCGACGGGTGACGGCACGTTCGTCCTGGCTGATGCGGTCACGCCGGTGGAGCTGCAATGGACCGGCGGGAGGTGTGTGAACGGAGGTCATTTTCTCCAGGTCGAGGGGGGCCCCGCCGGGGCCAGCCCCCGGCCGATCCGTCTCGCCCTGGCCGACGCCCTCTTTGCCAATCGGGAAGGGTTCGCCGTTCTCCTCGATTCCCCGGCTTCCCCGGTGATGCCGGGCTTGCGCGTATCGAGCACGCGCTGCCGGTTCGTCACACCCCCGGGGCATGGTTTTCTCGAGCAGGTCGGCATCGGCCCGCCCGACATCTACCGCAGCGCCATCGACTGGCTCGACACGGGGGGAAGATACGAAGGATCGGCGATCTTCAGGCGGATCGACGGCGCGGCCGAACGCGAGGAGATCACCTTCTCCGTGGCCCCGGGCAGGCTCCAACACAAGGCCGTCATCGAGGGATGGGAGGAGGGGGGGCCTTGGGAGCATCCTTCGCCGCCGCCCAGCGGCCGCCGCGCGGTGCCAGGTTCTTGACAGCCGAGGATCCCTGGAGGTCTAGTAAAGTCATGGGAGAGGCCTCCACTGGCCGAAACCCAGTCCGAAGACGTCGTCGCGCTCGGATGGATTCCACCCGGCAATCCGTTGTCGGGAAGTGTCAGGCAGGAATCATCCGAGGCCTGTGCTGTGTGCGAATGTCGTGAGCCCTTTTCGACCCAGGAGTGCAGCCGATGAAGCGGGGCAATGGTGTGCCGGTGATGATGGCCGTGGCGGTGGCGATGGTTGCCGGAGCGACCGCCCGCCCGGCGCTCGCGATCAAGCAGTTCAACGACGAGTTCAAGGCCGTCTACGTGAAGCCCGACAGCAGTGACCCGGCCGAAAAGGCGCTGGCCGCCGCGGTCGAGACCGCCAAGTGCAATCTCTGTCACAAGGGGAAGGAAAAGAAGGATCGCAACGCTTACGGCGAGGCCTTGGCCGAACTCCTCGACAAAAAGGAAGATGCCAAGAACGTCGACAAGATCCGCAAGGCGCTCGAGACCGTCGCCGCCAAGGCCAGTCCCGACGGCGGGCCGACCTTCGGCGAACTGATCAAGGCGGGCAAACTCCCCGGCGGCGCTCCCGAGTGAGTTCCCGCGGAAATGCCCGGATCCGCACCAGATCAACGAAAAACAGGGCCGGAGGCGTCGCGGTGGCGGCGCCTCCGGTTGTTTTTTCCGGCGTCGGGCGGTCACCATGCTGTCGCCCGCCAGGGACCGGCCGGGGAACGGTGCCGCCGACTCGATGCCGACGGAGTCCGCGGGACATTACGAATCGGAGTGAGGAGGCAGGCATGCTGACGGGGGCTTTCGATGATCCTGTCCGCCGCGTGGCGACGATGGCGGCGGTGATGCTCATCATGGTGGTTTCGTCCACCCCTGCCGCCGCCCAGCGCCCCGGGAGACGGTGGCGTGGCTACCAATCGCCACCGCGGCCGACGGCTCCCGCCCGCCCCGCGTCCCCGACCCCCCTCCCCTCGACGCCCCCTGCCTCGGCGGGGAGCCAGTCGAAGATGTCGACGACTCCCGCGCCCGACGCCCGAAAGGCACCCGTCGATGCGAAGAAGGGGGCGGAACGTCCGCAGACCACTTCCGCCGAAGGCCCCTCAGGGGCGGAGCGCGTCGCGTGGGATGGGCCAGTGCCGTTCGGCGATGAATGGCGCGCCAGACATCCGGCAGCCTGGCGTCCGGAAGAGGTTGGGGGGGATGTGATCCTCGCCGGCGGGCCCCGCGTGCCGACCGGCGCCGATCAGGATCCGACCGATCTCGCCCAGTGGACGGGACCGTCGCCAGTTGCGGGGGAGTCCCCTCGATCGGTCCTCCAAGAGTCAGGGGAGGAGGTGGGGCAACCGCCCGCCCCCTTGGCGACCGATCGGCCCGACGAACTGGTCATCTTCCCCGGTGCCGATGGCAGCATCCCGTTGACCCCGGTCGCGACCGCCGACACCGGGGAGCAGCAGCCGGCCGCGGACGGCACGGTGAGCGTCCTCGTCCGCGAGCCAACCCCTCCTGCGCCACCGGCGGCGGCCTCGTCGCCGCTGGTCGTCGCCAGGTTCGATGCCGATCAGGCCGGCGCCTCCCCCTGGTTGCCGTTGGGAGCTTTTGCTGCCGTACCCTCGACCGGGGAACGGATCGCTGTGCCCCACATCTTCCTCGAGCTGTCGCTCCACCGAGACGGCGTCGTCCGGGGAAACTACTTCGACGCCGTCTCCGATGCCGTGCACCCGGTCAAGGGACGCTTCGATCGGGAAACGGGCACGCTCACCTGGAAGATCGGAGGAGGGGGGGCGGAGTTCGAAACCAGCGCCGACGGACTCACCGCCGGACGCGTCGAGGCGACCGTCCGCACGGGGGATGTGGAGAGAACCTGGACCCTGATCGGTTTGCCTTGAATTCCCCCGGCAATGACCGCATGGAGGGGATCCCAGTGGCTGGGCGAGCGGGGCCTGGATCACCCCGCTCCTGACCGCGGGGCGCTGGCCACGGCCGCGAGCAGATCGTCGGCGACACCGCCGGGAAGTTCCGCGATCGCGGCCACCGCCTCTGCGGGGGCGAAAATCCGCACCCGTTTGACGAGGTTGTCGAACTGTTCCCGGGCAAGACTGCGGACGACGGGCGAGAGTTCTGCCAGCGACCGCCATGTCGCCCCGCTCCTGCCCACATCACGGGCCCGCTGTTTCACCTCGAGTCGGAACTCCACTTCGCGTTCGGCGGGGGGGGCGTCGATGATCAGCGTTTCGGGCGACAGCGGCCGGTCCAAGCGACGGGACAGCCGCTCGGCCAAGTGGACGGCGACGGCCGTCGCGTCGCAATACGAGCGGCCGGCAAGGGCCTGGTGGATGTCGGGGTGGTTGAGGGCATCGAACGTGGCCACCCGCTTGAGGAGCTCCCGCCGGGACCCGAACAGCCCCTCGACGATGCCCGCGGCGCCCGTGCCGGCCGCCGCGCGTCGGAGCCAGCCGATGAATTCCTCGTCGTCGGCCCGCATCAGCACCGCCGGTTCGATCCGATCGCGTACGAGCCACACGGCCCGTTGGAGCATCGCTGTGGCTGCCCGGACGGCGTGGTGCCAGTAGACCTCGCTGAACATCACGTAGCGGGCGAAGACCATCAACTCGGCCGCCGTCCGCCCCTTGTCGGTGATCGCCAGCGCCCTGCCGCGAAAGTCGATGCAGAGGCTGGCAAGGAGGCGTTCCTGGTCGAAGTGGCGCCCGTAAGGAACGCCCGCGTGGAGGCTGTCACGGGCGAGGTAGTCCATCTTGTCGACGTCGATCGGCCCGGAGAGCAGCGAATGGAGGAGAATTCCCACCGGGTCGGATGCGGTGCCGTCGATGAGTGCGGCGACGCGCGAGGGCTCGAGCTGCCACCGGCTCCGGAGCACGTGGGCGATTTCGTCGGCCGCCAGCACGACCCCGACGACCGATTCGTGCCGCGGGAGTTCGGCAAGACCCATGTCTTCGAGCGGGTGGCAGAACGCCCAGTGGCCGATATCGTGGACGAGGGCTGCCACGATGAAGGCGGCTGCATCGGCCTCGCCGACCCGGGCGGCGAACTCGCCGTCCCTCCGCAGGCTCACGAGGAACTCGAGCGCCAGGCGGTACACCCCGAGCGAGTGTTCGAAACGCGAGTGGACCGCCCCGGGATAGACGCGCGACACGAGCCCCAATTGGCTGATGCGCGAGAGCCGCCGCATCTGGGGCGTGTCGATGAGGGCCCTTACCCGGGGCGTGAGAGGGACGGTGAGCTCGGGGGGGATGCGGATCCCGTCGCCCGGGTGCTCCCTGGCGATCAACTCCGGCAGGCTGTCGTAGGGCATGGTGGTCCCCGATGCCGGCGCTCCGCCGATTCAGAGGTGGGTGACCCCGGCGAGCCAGCGGAGCGCGCCCGACACCAGGAGGAACAGCGAGAAGTGAGCCACCGCGGGGCCCGTTTCGAAATCGAAGCAGGCAAATGCGGCGAAGGCGCCGATGCCGATGAACACCGGCCCGATGAACATCCACGTCCACATGTCCATCTCCGCCGGCAGATAGCCCCGGGCGACCCACAGGGCGACATACACCGCCGCACAGATCAGCGTCCGCAGGGCGAGGCTGCGTCCGCGGTGGGGCTGGAGTTCGCGTTCGCGGATCGCGACATAGCCCAGCCAGGCGCACGGAAGGGCCAGAGCCGTGGCGCCCGCCGCCAGGAACCATGCCGGGGGTTGTCCCGAGAAGACCACCCTCGCCAGGGCGGCGGCGGCGGTGGCCAGCACGGCGCCTGCCGCAAGAAGCGTCCACTGCAGGGCCGTGACGGGCCGGTCGGTCCGCTTGAGCGGAGCCAGGGGGGCCCTCCCCGTGGCCGTCGACGTCGTGCTCGGAGCCTCGGGCTCGTGGACCACCACACCCTTGATCGGCGCCGCGGGAATCGTGATCGGAGCCTTGCACTTGGGGCATGGTCCGGTGCGGCCAGCGAACTGGTCGCTGACTGTGAACATCGCCTTGCAGGATCCGCACAGGACCTGGATCGCCATGGACTCACCCGGAGTACTCTTCACCCGAACCCGTGGGAAGTGTCAGAGGCCGCCACTCTGCCGTCAAGTGAGCGCTCGTGACCGCCGGAGGGTGCTAGACTCCCTCCAGGGGTGCGGGCATGCCCCCCCGCGGTTGCAGGAGTACGCGTACGATGGCAGACCCCAGGGCTTCCCAGCCGGTGCGCCCGGACGGCTCCGCGCCCCCTTCGGGCGAACGCCCCGGTGACCGGTCCGCTGCCGCGACGATCGTCTTCCAGTGCCCCAACGGCCACCGGATCAACGTGCCGGCCAAATTTGCCGGCAAGCGGAGGGCCTGCTCGAAGTGCGGCACCGCCGTGGTGATCCCCTTGGCCTCGTCGGCGGTCGCCCCAGGATCGGCGCAATCGGGCCGAGCCGCCTCGGTGCCGACAGACACGGTTGCCGCCGGCGACGAAGCGGGGGGGGGAGATGAGGGCACGATCACGCTCACGTCAGCCCCGCCGTGGCCGATCTTCGCCGGGACGGCGCCCGGTCACGGTGACGGCGCCGGGAGGACGCCCCAGGGGGCGTCCGGTGGCTCTGGCGCGGTGCCGACACGGGCAGCGGCAGGCCCTGACGGCGTCGGTCAGGCCGGCGGCGCGGGAGATGCCCAGCAGGGTTTCCACGATGGCTGGGGTGACAATCCGACAGCGGCGCTTTTTGCCCGGCTGTGGGCGGAACGCGACCATGGCGGTATCGTCGAGCTCCACCTCGTCGGCGGAAGCGTCATCCTCCCCGAATGGTATGAGTCGCGCTGGTCGATCGGGAGTCATGGCCTGTTCGCGAGCCAGGCGGCCGATGGATCAGTGACGCTGACGGCCGTCGCCTGGGAGTCGATCCAGAAGGTGATCGTCCGTCAGGTCGAGGGGCTCCCCGACGGGATGTTCGAGTGAGGGGCGTCCGGTCAGTCGTCTTCGTCGAGGTCCCCCTCGGTGATCATTGTGAATCCCCGTTTTCCCAGGGTCTCGAGTCCCATCTCGGTGTTGTCGACCATCAGGGCGACCGCCGGGCGGCCGCGGGGTCGGACCAGGATCGGATAGGCCTGGATGATGTTCACCTCGGCCTGAAGAAGAGCCTTACAGACCTGGAGGAGCGGTTGTGAATCATCGGGGAGTTCGACCCCGATCAGATCGCTCTCGATGATCGCCAGGCCGGCTCGCTCGAGAATCTCCCGCCCCTGCTCGGGGTGGCTGACGAGAAATCTCACGAAGGCGCACTCGCCGGAATCGCTGATCGAGAGGGCGACGATTCGAACCCTCGAGCCGTCGAAACGGCGTACGACCTCGAGAAGCTGGCCCACCCGATTCTCGAGGAAAACCGTGAATTGCCGGAGCGTGGGCCAGTTACGCCCCCGCGCGGTGGTGGCCCCGATCCCCGCCACCCCGCCCGAGTCACCGATGCTCACGACGTGGCACTCCTGTTGGGATGACTGGGAAGCTCCAGGGCAGCACCTCTGCCTATTGCCACCAGCGCTCAGGAGAATAGAGTCCCGCCTCCGTTCCGGTCAACGAAGTCAGAGGATTGACGCCATGCAGGACTCGACCGCAGGCCCCCCCAACCGGGCCACCCACGAGACCCAGATCCGGGTTCGGTACCAGGAGACCGACGGCCAGCGTCGGCTCCACCATGCCAATTTCCTCACCTATTTCGAGGTGGGGCGAACGGAGATGCTCCGTGAGAGCGGTGTGACCTACCGCGAGTTCGAGGATGCCGGGCTCTACCTCGTCGTATCGGAAGCCTCCTGCACCTACCGGGCCCCGGCCGACTACGACGACATGCTGGTGATCCGAACCTGGGTCGAGAAGGCGGGGGGCGCCAGCCTCCGGCACGGCTACGAGGTGGTGCGGGGGACGACGATCATCGCCACGGGGTCGACCGTGGTGGTGTGCGTCGATCGCGACGGGCGCGTGCGACGACTTCCCGATTGGCTCCGTGGCTGATTCGTCACGCGTCGGTGGATAGCCGGGCCGTCGCTTGTTCGAGGACGAATCGCTGATCGCCGCACTGGAACTGCGCGGTGGCGGAGAGTCGTAGCGCCGCCTCGAGCCTCACCCAGAGGCCGTTGAGCCCGCGGTTGACGATCCGCAAACCGCCCCGTCGGCCGACGATCACCTCGGCGTGGATCGGGCTGACCAGCGCGTCGTCGATGAGGACCAGCGGCACGGAGTCGTCGCCGGCAATCACTGCCCCCGCCCGGCAGACGAGGAAGGGGGCTGCCGGGCAGGGGAGGGCGGTTTCGCTGCTGTCGGGACGTTCGATGACAAACGCTGCCGGTGCATCGCCGTTGGATTGAAAGCGGACGCGGGTGGCTCCGAGTTGGAGCCTCGTGCCGTGGCGGAGCCGCGCCGTCGTGACACGCACCCACGTCCCGTCACGACTCCCCAGGTCGGTCAGCAGCCAGCCCCCACCAGGGAGCCTGTCGAGTTGGGCGTGACGTTCCTCGAGATGGGGATCATGGTGGATCGAGACCGTGCCTGTCGTCCGGCCGAGCACGAGGCGATCATCGCGGAGCCGGATCGTCTCGCCGGTGTCGCGGCCATCGTCGACGACATGGAGAAGCCCCGTCGGGGGCCGCCGTGTCGGACGCCAGGGAGCGGCCTCGGCCGCTGGGCCGCCGCTCTCGGCCGTGTCGAAAGACGCGGTGGCGTCGCCGACAGCGGCGTCCGGAGAATCGTCCCGGGCGCTTTCGGTCTGCCTGATCAGTTGCGCCCAGCCGTCGAAGCTCTCGAAGAACGTCACAACCGCATCCGGCGACGGAGCGTGACGGTTGGCGGAGGATTCCATGGAGTGTCTCGCGCGGAGGCGGAATGGTCGTTCCCCGAGCCTTCAGTCCATCCTACGGCGGGAGTCGACGCTGCCAAGCGTTCCGCTGGCCTCGGCGGCCGGAATGGGGTGGGAATCAATCAGTCGCTCCTGCCGGCAGGGAAGGGGAGGTGGTGGTGGGCGGATCGCCCCGGGGAGCGCACAATCACCCCTGGGGCCAGTCCTTCACCCTGGCCCACGTCCCGCGGAGGAAGCAGATGAGCGACGCCGCCGACCCGATCGCCCAGCGGGCCCTGGGGATCAACATCGACCGACAGATCTACGGCACATTCGCCGAGATCGGCGCCGGACAGGAGGTGGCCAGATGGTTTTTCTCCGTCGGCGGTGCCGCCGGCACCGTCGCGAAATCGATGTCGGCCTACGACATGCAGGTCAGCGACGCGATCTACGGCAAGGCCCGGCGCTACGTCTCCCGCGAACGGCTCGAGGAGATGCTCTCCCATGAGTATTCGCTCCTCAAGGAACGGCTCCAGGAGGCGCGGGGATCGAGTACCCGGTTCTTCGCCTTCGCCGATACCGCGGCCGCCAAGGCCCACAACGGCGGGAACGACTGGCATGCCTGGATGGGGATCCGCTTCCAGGAGCGGCCGGGGGCGGAGCCGAACGACGTCATCGTTCACGTGCTCATGCTCGATCCGGGTAACGGACGCCAGCAGGATGCCCTCGGTCGGCTGGGGGTGAATCTGATCCACGCCTGCGTCCACTACTGGAAGAATCCGCGTGAGCTGCTCGAATCACTCCTCGAGGACATCGGCCGCGACCGACTCGAGATCGACTGGGTGCAGATGCGCGGGCCGGCCTTCGCCGGGGTCGACAACCGGCTCCTCGCCCTCCACCTCGTGCGGATCGGCTTCACGCACGCGATTCTCTTCGGCACCGACGGCCAGCCGCTCCTGGCTTCGGAGGCGATCCGCCGCCGTCGCGTCCTCGTCGAGCGTGGCCGGTTCGCGCCGGTGACGAAGCTCAATCTCGAGATGCTCGCCGATGCGGCGGGCATCTTCGCAACCGATGCCCCCACCTCCGATCCGGAATCGTCCGTCGTCGAGATCATGGAGGTGACGATGAACAATCTCCGCGACCGGGGGCAGGTCGAGGATGCCGACTTCCTCTCCCGCGTCGACCTGCTCTCCGCGGTGAAGAAGCTGGTGCTGGTCAGCGACCTGGGGCCGTTCCACCGCCTCGCGGAATACCTCGCCAAGCGGAATGTCGAGCGGACCGGGGTCGTCCTCGGGGTGCCGCTCCTCCGCGAGCTTTTCAATGAATCCCATTACCGTGACCTGGCCGGCGGGATCCTCGAGGCCTTCGGGCGGCTGTTCACCAGCGCCGTCCGTCTCTATGTCTATCCCACCCGTGATCCGATCGACGGGAGGACGATCACGGCCGAGTCGCTCAAAGTGGCCCCCCATCTGAGCCACCTTCTCCAGCATCTCCTCGCCAATGGCCTGATCCGCTCGATCCCCTGCGACGAGTCGGCGCTGCGGACGTATTCCAGCGAGGAGGTGCGGTCGCGGATCTGCTCCGGCGATCCCTCCTGGAAGGATCTCGTCGATCCGGCCGTGGCGCGGATCATCGAAGCGACCGGCTATTTCGGCGCCCGCTGCGATCTTCCCCAGCCGGACAGTGCGGGGAAATGACTCATTTCCCACCCGGGAGCTGCCACCCCACCGGTTGCGTCCAGGCCTGTTGCCGCTGGCCCTCCCAGGAAGGATCCACCGGAGCGCGGCTGGAGGTGACCACGGCACGCACGTAGAGCTCGTCGCCGGTGAAGGAATACTCGGCGGCAGGCCCTTCACCCAAGGCGAGCACCTCCCCGATCCGTTCCGACCACCGTCGTCTTTCCCGGCCGAATTGTCGGCGGCGCTCCTCGGGGAGCGCCTCGAGGTCGATCGGGGTCCCCGTCGCGTCGACGCCGCGGAGCGTGCCGACGAAACGAATCGTGAAGGTCGCGTCACCGTCCGGCTC
>Ga0114977_10002717_pt1 | contig 11382 bp, 6 predicted proteins | sample S_130805_MF_Meta_FD_87026 | JGI IMG/M metagenome (GOLD analysis project Ga0114977, IMG submission 87026) | Freshwater microbial communities from Lake Simoncouche, Canada to study carbon cycling - S_130805_MF_MetaG | ecosystem: Environmental > Aquatic > Freshwater > Lake | place: Lake...
AGCAAGAAGTGCAAGTCAATTAAGATCTCAGTATTCAACACTAAAGCCCGAACAACAAAAAGCATTTATTGTGGATCTATTTGGTAGTTATAATCCCAAGATACATAAGATATTAAACAACAAGTTGGGTAACACCAGTGGTAAATTGACAGAAAAGCAAAAGAAGCTATTAAAGAAATTGATTGTGGGTATCTTAAAAGAAGACGAAGCTAAAATAAATTCTGCCAAAGAAAAAAGAAATGCAGCTGAAAAGGATCTTCGAAATGCGGAACTCGACGGTGCTGAAGAAGATTTAAAAAAAGCAAATGATAATTTATCATCGGCTACGACTCCAGAGGAAAAAGCTGCAGCTGAGGCAAATGTAAAAATAAAGAAGGCTTCGGTGGATAGTAAAAAAGTTGCAGTACAATCAACGCCACGTTAAATATAATAACTGAAAAGTTATATAATGTTCTATATATTGTTATAAAGTTATGAGTGACGAAATTATTATTCAAAAATTAAAACAACAACATTCAGCTGCTCCCACACCTGTAGCTACAAGTTATCCATCTGAAACAATTGATTTGCCATCAAAGGGTTATTTTTATGATGAATCTAATCCATTGAGCAAAGGAACCATTGAATTAAAGATGATGACTGCTAGGGAAGAAGATATTCTGACCAATGAAAATTTCATCAAAAACGGTACCGTATTGGATAAGTTGATGGAAGGTCTAATTGTTACGCCTGGCGTAAGAACTCAAGACTTGTTAATGATTGATAAAAATTCTTTATTTATCGCTGCTAGACGATTGGCATATGGCGATAAATATGGGCCAGTAAAGATTGAATGTAAAAAGTGTAATACCGAAAACAAAACTTATATTGATTTAAGCACATTAAATGAAAAAGAAGTGGATTTTAGTAAGTTTCAAAAAGGTACCAACGAATTTGAATTTGAGTTTCCATTCAGCAAGAGACGGATCACGTTTAAACTGATTACGTCAGGTGATCAAGAAAGTATTGATCGTGATATCAAGGCTCTAACCAAGATTAAAAAACAATCTAGCGCCGAAGTTACTACTAGACTTAAGAAGTTGATCGTCAGTATCGATGGAAAGCCTGATATAGCTGCTATTAATAAGTTTGTTGATAATGATCTATTATCTAAGGACAGTATGGCGTTGAGATCCTATATTAAAACAATTGCGCCTGAATTGGATATGGGGTTTGACTTTGTTTGTGAACACTGTGGTGAGGTGGAAAGGATGGATGTGCCTATGACGGTACAGTTTTTTTGGCCTGAGTCCTGAATATAAGGTACAAGTTCACAGTCAAATATTTGAATTGAGTTACTTCTCGCAAGGAGCTGTAAATGTACAAATTGCGTATCAATTACCCGTGTTTTTGCGCAATTTTTATTATGCTCAATTAGCAAATATAAAGAACAAAGAAAGTGATAGTTATAAGGAACCCTCTAAAAAGTCGGGTAAAGTAGACAAGCCTTTTTAGTGTAAAATGATATAGTTGTCATATTTATATATTATATGGCAACACAACCATTTGACAAAGAAACAATAGATAAAGTAACAGAGGCGTTTAAAAACTTAAACACCGAAACTAAAAAAACATTATCTGACTTTGATGCTAGTGTTGCGGCTGAGAAAAAAATGCTTGATATAGCTAAGCAACTCGGCCAAGAGTTTAAAACTCAAAAAGATAGCCTCGATGATCAACTAAAAGGAAGAAATTTACAAGAACAATTACAAATAAAACTTAAAAATTCAGAATCAGAGTTATCAACACTTTCTCAATCGCGAATCAATAGTCAAATTAAAATAAATGATTTGCAAGCCGAACTCAAAAATCTCGTGAACGAATTTGGAGACGAAATGCAAAAGGGATCAAATCTTGATTCAGAAAAACTTAAGACTTTGGGAAAAATAATTAACAGTAAAGAAGCCGAAAGTGAATTAGAAGAAAATTTACTAAAGACTAGTTCGGATACCTTAAATGTATTGCAAAAAGAGGTATCTACTCAAAAATCTCTCAATAATACTTTAGGAAAGACAGTTGAGTTAGTTGCATTAATAGCTGGTACCGAATTTATAAAAGATCTAAATGCTCCAAAAAGTATAAAAGAATTATTTGAAAGAACATATACTTTGTTTAAACAAATTGACAAATCTGCTACTGACTTAAGAAAGCAATTTGGTTTATTTAGAGAAGATGCTGAAATAATTGAAAAAAACATACGAGAAATCGTAATTGATTTAGGTGAATTTGGAGTAAAAGCCGAAGATGTGCAAAAATCAATGGCGGCGATTGGAAAGACATTTAATTACATTAATGTTTTGGATAAATCTATTGTAAAAGACATCGCTATGATGTCTAAACAAATGGGTATTTCAGAAGAATCAAGTGCGAAGTTTTTAAAAGCTATTGGTGGGGTTAAGGGTGAAAGTGGAATAGCTAATAAAAATATGTTAAGTTTTGCGGGTTCAACTGCTAAGGCGTATGGAATTGGTTTAGACGAAATAATGACAGATGTGGCAAATGCTAGTGACGATGTAAGAATGTATGCTGGTAAGACAGCTGACGAGTTGATTATAGGCGCTGCACAAGCTAGACAAATGGGGACTACGTTAGACAATATGGCCAAGTCATCTAGAAGTTTGTTAAATTTCGAAACCAGTATTCAGGCTGAATTAAAAGCAAGCGCATTAATTGGTAAAAATATTAATTTTAATGAAGCTCGTAGATTAGCTTTCCAAGGTAAAACCGTTGAAGCTAACAAATTGATACTAGATCAAGCCAAGAAAATAAAATTCAATCAGTTAAATCCAATAGCACAAGAAGCGTTTGCGGCCGCAGCAGGAAAGAGTGTAAAAGAATTGCAGGATATGTTGGAATCCGAAAACAGAATGAAATCCGCATTGACATCCAACAATAAAGAAGTTAGAGACGCTGCTAAAGCTCAATTGGAAAAACAAAATTTATTGAAAACTAATGGTAAATTAGCACAAGATGAATATGAAAAAAATTTACTAAATAAAGTTAATCAAGAAAGAATAGTTGTATTGCAGAACAGATTAAATGCCGCATTACAAAAAATAATGTTACCTGTTTTAGAATCGTTGACAACCGCGATGGAAAATCTGGTTAATCTCACCGATGGAATGGATCTTACAACTCTTATTAAAGATTTATACGCTGCAAATATTTTGATAAAAAACACACTTGCTAGCGGTATTACTAACATAATAAATAAAGTTAAGGCTGTTTTAAATCTCCCAGTTAAAGTTGTTAAAGCTTTAAATGACTCGATTAGTAATTTATCTACTAAAACAACAAACTTTTTAATTAATAAATTTTCAACTATAAAAAATGCTATTAATTTTGTAAAGGGATATTTTATAAATTTCGAATTATTAGTTAAAGACAAGTTTCTAAGTATTGGAAAATATTTTCAAACTTTACTTACTGAACTTAAGTTATTAAAATTTCCACTGGTAGATGATTTAATAAACTTAACTAACAAATTGAAAAGTATTTTTGGTGGGTTAAAAGCATCACAACCATTCACTTTTATAAAAAATGCAATTGGTGGACTTAAAGCTACTCTTGATGGAATAAAAACATCTTTTCAACCTCTTACAACAATATTCAAAGATGTTATTACAAAGTTAAAAGGATTAGATTTTGCAAAATTTTTTGGAATTGGAGATTTAGCTAAATATCTAGGTCCATTAAAAACTATACTCCCGTTCATAAGTAAAATACTTACTAAAATACCATTGATAGGTAACGTAATTACTGCAATTCAATTTTTGTACGAGTCTTGGAAAAACGTAACAGAAGTTCTAAATAACCCCAATTTAACAGGGTTAGAAAAATTTGGAGGTGTATTCAAAGCGATTGGAGAAGCTGCATACACAACACTGGTAAAACCATTTCTAGAAATAGGCGAATGGATTGGAGAAAATGTATTTGGTTCTTTTTACGATGTAATGATTGATGCCGGCGAATCTGTATATAACTTTTTTGGAAAAGTCCTCGATGGTACAAAAAAAGTAGTGACTGCTCTTTGGACGGGGGTAAAAGACATATTTTCTTTTCTAATACCAGATGTGATAATCGAAGGATTTAATAAAGCATACGAGGGAATCAAAAAATGGTTGGGTTTTTCCCCTTCGCAAATTGGATTATCTATATTAAAAGGCATAGAATCTGTAGTAGATATGTTGTTTGATTTGATTACATATCCATTTGAAAAAGCATCTAAAATTATACCTGGTATTATTAATATTTTAAAAACAACATTTGTTGACGCTTTTAAATCGGTGGTGGATATAATATTTGATTTGATTACGTATCCATTTAAAAAAGCATTTCAACTAATAAAGTCTGCTGTGGCAGAAGTTGGATCTGTTCTAAAAGATACATTCAGTGGTGCTTTTACATTTATTATTAATGCACTTGAAAAAGTGTTGGAGAAGTTAAAGGGTGTGGGTGGATTTATAACTGACTTAGTAGGAAAAGGATTTAGTTTTGTTGGCAAAATACTTGGTGTTACTGATGAACCTACTAATGAACCTACTGGTAAATCTGCGAAAGTTGATGAAAAATATAAAGGACAAGGTTTACAAACCGATTCTATTATTAATGCAATTGTAAGTTCCAACAAAGCGGTGGTTGAAAAACTAGATAAACTAACATCGATGATGGCATCTGGTCAAATTGCTGTATATATAGATGGACAGCGTGCAAATCAACTATTGGCAACAAGTAATTCAAAATTTGGTTCATTTGGTCAAGCAACAACCAATTAATCTAATATTTATAATTAATGGCAAATAGTAATACATATTATGGCGCAATAGGCAATGATGGTGCGCAGGTTACCACACTTTCTAATATACAAGGTGCTGGTTTATCTTTACCGTTAAATACTGAACAGTATATAAATCTAAGATCGCCTGGTAAATTAGAAACGTTATTTAACACTAAAAATAACAGCGATGTATTATATAGTAAAAATAAACCAATTGATTTATACGCTAAAGGATTAATTAGTAGTGAATTGGCACCCCCATTCTACGCAAATCCTAATCAAGGTCAACGTCAAAAGATAAACGCTAGTAGATCGTTTCCTATACAATCCGCCTTAAGAGATGGTACTCGTATCAGAAGATTTTTGGGATCCGGTAAAGGCAGTGCCTTTTTAACAAAACAAATACTACTACAGGGATTTGCTCCGTTTGATGAAACAAAGATATATAATCCAGCAAGTCCTCTTTTAGCCGCAGTTAGATTATCAACATTTGGCGTTATAGAAAGGCCAACCAGATTTATAGATAGCAGTAACCTTGTGGGTGGTTTAATGGGAGCCGCTGGTCTTGGTGGTATTACCAAAGCTATAGGTGGGTTGTTTGGTGCTACTGAAGGAAGTCCGTCTCCACCACGTAGCAGTGTGGCTAGTGCTGCTAGTCAACCTAAAGATGGATTGGGTGGATTTTTCAATTTTACGGGATTACTTGGTGGTGGTGACAAAACCAATCAAGTAATGCCTATTACAGGTCGTGATGGTGTTAAAGGATTACTAAGAGGTAACACGGCTACCTCTGCTTATAACAACAAACGATACAAGAGTTTGATGAGTAATTCTGCTGGTAAAGGTGGATTTTTTGGTAATCTATTAAAAGCAGCTGGATCATTTTTAAAGAACAATACGATTCTAGGTGGATTGTTGCCACCTACTCAACCAATAGCAGGATTAAATTATAGAGCGGACGAAGATACATATGATCTGATGTTGAATACTAATAGATGGAGTAATTTCATTACACAGGACAGTGGTGATCTTGGTAGCAAAAAGAGTCAAAATCTAAATACTAGTATAAATCAAGGTAATACACAATTGTTTTCAGGTACGCAACCAGTAACAAAAGGTGGTTTTATTGGCGCATTATTGAAAGGTGTTGGATTTCAATATATAGCACCGGGTAACGGTAGTAGCGGTGGTACAAGTGGAATGAGATTTTTTGCTACACCGTTGACAAACATCGTTTCTAAAAGACTGAGATTATATGTTCAGAGTAATAAAAATTTAAGAACCAATAGTTTTCTATCAGTTACATATTCGACTACTCCTGGCGTTGGTAAATTAACCGATTCATATACACTTAGTAACGTTGAAATTAAGAATGTGGATGGGGCTAGTACAAATCGTTACGGTGACTTAGTTAAAATAGATGGCGATGTAGAATATAGCGATCAATTATTAAATTATAAGCTATATACGGATCCACAGTTATCTGTAAACTATCAACGTACACTTTCAGATAAAACAGATAAAACAGTACAATATCTTCAAGATTTAAACGTTACTTTAAAAAATAAAATCGCTGGATCAGATAATCAAAAATATGATTATTTTCCAGCATTTGGAAAAATACAACAAAATGTTACTAATGATGTGGGTTTTAATTATTTGGCAAAAGTAAAATCGGACAGAACGAACCCCGAAGGATCTGATAGTGCAAATCAGTATACATACACAGGAAGAATAAGATCAAATCCGGATCCAGAAAAATTCCCAACTTTATTAGGGAAAAAAGAGGGTAAGGATAGGTTTATAAGACCCACCAACAATGTTGATTATGTTAATAGTCTGGGTGTGTTAAATGCCGATGAATTTGCTGAGAAATATAACGATCAATTCAATGGATTGGGTCCTGATTTGGTTAAGTTTTATTTCTATGATATTGTCAACAACATATTTATACCGTTTAGTGCTACGGTAAAAGGATTACAAGAAAATAATGCAGCGACTTGGGAACCAATTGAATATCTTGGCAGACCTGACAAGTTATACTATTACAAAGGATTTACAAGAGATGTTAGTTTCAACTTCAAAGTAGTTGCACATTCTGTTAAAGAATTATTGCCTATGTGGCAACGTGTAAATTATTTAGTGGGTTTAACTAGACCTTCTAATTATACATCTACTATTAATGGTGGATTTATGATACCGCCTATGGTACAATTTACACTTGGTGACTTTTATAAGAATCATTGCGTTGTATTAAATTCTTGCAACGTATCTATACCAGAAGATGCATCTTGGGAATTGATCAATGAAAGTACTGTGAAAAATCAAGACTGGAGTTATAATTTGGGAAATATATTTACTGAGGGTAAAACCAGTATGAAAGGTAAAGTAGCTCAGTTTCCAAGAGAAGCTGAAATTAGTATCACAATGGCTATAATGGAAAAAGACAGACCAAAAACAGGAAGAGCTATCTGGGGTAATGCTACGGTAGCTACAGTTGGCACAAGTGATCTTTATGGCGGTAAAGATTATGATAATGCGGCTAACAATGATTTTTCGATGAATATGCGATATGATGTTGATAGACAAGGAGATGAATGAGATATCAATTTACACCAACAGAAAAAAGATACGATGGTAAAATGGTATTTAAAACCACATATTATCCGAATATACCTGAGTCTGACGATGATTTGTATATTACAGCGTCCAATGAAGATTATTTAGACGCTTTAGCTAAAAAGTACTATGGGGATGAAATGTATTGGTGGATAATTGCATTGGCTAATAATATAGCAGATGGTAAATTGTCTGTTAATGCAGATAAACAATTACGAATACCAGGTAACTTACCAAATATATTGCAGAATCTTAAACAGATTAATAGTTAAGTTATATGGCATACGAGGAAGAAATCACGGAAGAACCTAGATGGTGGGAAGTACAAAATATTCCCGTTGCATTGATTCGTGAGTTACGACGTAGAAAAAACACAAATAATGTTGGTTTCAACTATCCAAGTTCAGGAGATCCAAGTGGTGTAGTTTATGATTTTTTTAACAAACACGATCAATACAAAGGTCCAATGACTCCGTGGATACGTGTATTTTCAAATGGCACAGGTATAGCAGGAAATGGATTGGTGCCACGTAGCACGATATTAAATAAAAATGATAAAGAAAAGGCGTATGATGGATTTTTATTTATGCCTGGTAGTGGTTTTTATGAAGCATACGGATTCAAACAAGAGGGAAACATATTAAAACAAGACAAGGCTATCATTGGATACGAAGCCAATGGATCGCCACATTATATAGATTCTAAATATAGATCTCAATTTTCTTACAAGTGGCCAAGTACTTTTAACAAAAATGGCAATATTATAGAAAGCGTACAGAAATCTGAAGTGTCTTCTGTATTACCACCACCTAATTTAGATAGTATAGAAATAAAAACTAGCAAAGATATGTTAGCTTTTGCTACGATAAAATTCAAATGTTATGGATTGGCTCAATTGGAATATTTAGCACCATTCTTTTTAACACCCAGAATAAATGTATTCGTGGAAATTGGATGGAACTTATTTAATATCAATTCGTTGATTGAATTGAGTAATGCAAACGAGTGTTGGTCTATTATACAGAGTCCACAAAAAGTAATGGATAGATGGTACCAGTCGTATGGAAATTATGGATGTATAACAGGTATTATTACAAAATATAACTTTGCTACTCAAGATGGTACGATATATGATTGTAGTGTTGAATTAACTTCTCGACAAGCATTATTCGCTGGTATGCCAGCCGAAAATAATGTAAGCACCACTGTACAAACAAAGACAGATACAAATGGAAAAAAGATTCCAACTGAAACCAAAGAGTATGCTGGTTTGAAAACATTCTTAAAAACCGCATTGCCTAAGTTAAAACAAGTCGTTGTTGATAGAAAAAACTTTATGGAGTATATCGCAACAAACGGTATATCCAATTCAGACGATTATGATAATTCAATAAATCAACATTTTATAAAACAACAATCTTTTTACGATGGTAAAGTTGAAAATAGAATCTTTATAGGTAGAACTGATGCGACCAATGTATATAAAAAACCATCAATTCCAGTTGAGAACGACAACATATCGTATAAGTCTGTTACAATCGGCGATGTAAATTATAAAGCTGTATCGTACAAAGATGATCGTTGTGATTTTGATACTAAGGGTGATGATGAAGTTTGGATGCAATTGGATTTTCTTTTTGAACTTGCTAACAGATTCTGTTCAGTTGTGTCAAACAAAACATTTACTATTAACGTCGATAAGATAATTAACGCACATCCAAATTTGATAAGTTGTGATCACCACGTATTAATACCGAACGGCATTGCTCCAAAATTTAACATTGGTAAAAAGTTACCGGATGAAAGTTATTTGAATACAATAAAAAATAATAAACTTGATCCAACAGCGCAGAGTCGAGTAGAAACAGAAATAAAATCGGGTGGTTATTTAAAAAACGGAGATGTAAATCAAAATAACTTTTTAAAATCTAAATACGACGTAGAAATAACCAATGTAAATGATGAATTATATAGAGCCGCTAAAAAAGTTGAAACAGTGTTTAAAACAGCGGGTGCTTATAGAGATAATTTAGATACCGTTATAAACAGATTGTATTATGACATTGGAGGATTGAGTGAAGATAATCCATCTGATAATATATCATTTCCTTTTATTTATGACAAAGAAGCTGAATTGAGTGGGGATGAACTGGTATTAACAGATCCAACAAAACAAAGATCAAATTCAATCAAAAGAATATACAAGAAATTTAGATATGGTAATTTAAAAAATATTTATATAAGTAAAACTAAAGTACTTGAAATTGCGGAAAATAAAGAAATTCAAACTTGGCAACAATTTGCAAATGCGGTATTAAATGTTATTAATGAAGCTTCAAATGGATTTTGGAAATTTCAAATATCACAAGATGATTTGGGTGGATTATCAATATTAGATAACAATTATATTGATTTGGGTGATAAGGCTCCCAGTTTGAAAAAAGTATACGTATTTGATGCTGGTGGTACCGAATCGTGTATAAAGAATATTAGTTTTGATACATCGTTAACAAGTGAACAAGCTACATTGACACTATTTCAAGCTGGTATAAATAAACCAGATGATTCTGATACATCTATGAGTGCGAAGAACTCAAGTGTACCAGCAACTAGTTTCATAGATAGATTGGATGCTTTTAATAAGGAAGAAACAGGTACAGGTGAGAGCAACACTGTACCTTCACAAGACGAAATTACAGTGGATCAAAATCCATTGATTTCCACAATACAAACCTACGGAAACATAGATAAAGTATTAACTATTACTAGTGCTTACGTAGCCCCAGGTGAAAATGCAAATGAGGCTTCGAAGAACTACAAACAATTAAACTTGTCACCTGATTTGAAAGATAAGCTGGGTCAAATTATAGATGATCAAGATATAGAAAATAACCTGTCGTTGTATAGTGGTATATCTCCAAACTTTTCACTAACGGTAACATTTGATGGTATATTTGGATTTAGAATGTTTCAACACTTTGGCATTTCTAATTTTCCAAAACCATATATTCCTGAAAATGTTATATTTATGATAACAGATGTTACTCACTATGTAACCGCTGGAAATGGTAAATGGGAAACTGTTGTGGGTTGTTTAGCTAGATGCGTAGCAGATCAAAATATTGAATTGGTACCTGTATGACAATAAAAGACACGGATATTATAACCAAGACAAAGTTAAATTTGGGTAATTTTAATATTAACCTACCAAATACATTTTTGCCAATGCCGACCGATAAAGACTACAAAGTTGGATACATAGAAAGATATGTAGTTTCTAAAATAAACTACAATGAAATAACTGAAGTTTCATCCGATGTATATGGTAAAATGGATAGTAACTTTTTTAAAAAGGCAAAGTTCAAATGGAAGATTACAGGTGTATTAAATAGCAAATATGACGGTAAAATGTTATTGGAACAGGGAGTGATAGAATTCAACAAAAAGCAAGTGGAACAGATAAGCACCATAATTAGAGGTGCTAATGATGTTTTTTCAAATATTACTCAGTTTTACAAACAATAAAATTGACTTTCCATATTGTTGTTGTAAAATTAAGTTGTGGAGTATTCATCTAAAATTTATTTAAAATTAATTACAAAACACGATAATTATCATAACGCTTGTAATGATATTATTGCTGCTTTCATCTTTAATTTTAAAGATGGTACTAAACAATATTTAAATTTTGAACATAACGATTTACCTATAGATTGTACATTTAAAGAGTTTAAATCTGAGATTGAATCGCAAAATTTAATCGTGTATGTCAATAATAAAAAGACATACAAGTACTGGTTAAATTGCAATTTGATAGATGTTAATTTGTTTGGATTCATCGACAGCAATGAAATATTAGATGAAGTAGAGTGTTTGACTGAGAACTTTCTGAAATACAATTATCGTAATATCAATAACTTTAATTTGATATTACCATATGTTATACA
>Ga0114977_10002725_pt1 | contig 11373 bp, 13 predicted proteins | sample S_130805_MF_Meta_FD_87026 | JGI IMG/M metagenome (GOLD analysis project Ga0114977, IMG submission 87026) | Freshwater microbial communities from Lake Simoncouche, Canada to study carbon cycling - S_130805_MF_MetaG | ecosystem: Environmental > Aquatic > Freshwater > Lake | place: Lake...
CAAAGTCAATATTTTTCTTTTTACTTGTTTGACATGTACCAATAAAAATATGACCTATGTTTTCTGGTAACTCTACACCGTCTCTTACATCAATAACAGTTTCCCAAAAAGCAGTATGAAAAGTATTACATATTTTTCTGAAATTTTCATTACTGATATCATTAAATCTTTTATGCTTTTCTCTAAATGCATTAAAAAATTTTGGATTCATAATATGATGAACTTCAGGTCTAAATCTTTTACCTTTTACATCTGGTCCTTTAAATATTCTACTTTCCATATCCTATATATTAATATACTAAATTTTTCAGACTTATAAAAGCTTAGAAGTCAAAACAAATATAGTACTTATAACTGATATATAAAAAATAACCCCGGTAATGAGCACATACCGGGGTCTTGTTGTTAGCCACAGAAACCAACAAACTGCGACATATTTTTAAACTTTACTGCCTTGTAATTTGTGTTTCATCATAGTTATAATAAGCTGAATAAGTATATCCATTTGCATCTGTAACTATTACTTTTACTAATGCCAACCAAGATACTATGTAAGTATTTGGTGTACCTCTTACATCTCGTAAAAAAGGTTGATAAACATTTTCATTATTGTTTTTAAGAAATGTTATAGTAGGTGTATCATTATCACCTACAATTGAAAAAGCATCTCCCTTATCTGCAAAACTCCATTCATATGTTACAGGACCAGGTACATCTGTTAAGTTGACACCTAAAAAACCTTCTCCTTCATAAATAGAAACAAATCCTTTTGATGCAATAGGAAAATTGCTACAAAAATATGTTACAATACCGTCTAATGCTTCAGCTACTGAAGAATCTTGTGCTACTACAATATCTTCACCGCATAGAACATCAGGTAATGTGAATACGATACACTGTGCATCAAATACTTCTGAACACGGTTGAGGATTTGGACAAGCCGCTGGAGTTGGGCATGGTGGTAAAGAAGGAAAAGCTTCTTGACAACCACATTTTATACATGTATTCATAATATTTTTTATTTAACTTTTTGAATTGATAATCTTGCAACATCACCTGCTGTTGCTGTATATGCAACATCGCTTAAGTTTAAAATGTTTAATTGAAGTTGAGCACCTACTGTTAAATCTAAGCCTAATGCAGTTCCTGTAATATCTACAAATTGAGTTACTTGATTAAGAGTTGCACTACTTACAACGTAGTATCCTGCAGATGTTGAACTTACAATTCCTGCTATCACCATACCGCTAGTAAAACCTACACCTGGTTTAGATAAATGAACATAAAAGTTTAAATTATATCTACCTGTTGCTGGACAAGACCACACACCTGTTGCTGGATTATAAGCATTGTCTTCATCATATAACTCAGTTAAAAGTTGTACTACACCGTCACCAATTAAATTAATTGATGAAGAAGGTGTTTCAAGTGAAAGATTAGATGGAGTACTTGATGCAGACATAGCACCTGGTACAATAACATCAGCTGTTAAAGTATACGTTGGTCCTACACCTACTGATAAATTAACAGTAGCTGTATCTGCTATTGATGGAGCTTGAGGTATAAGGTCTGCACTAACTACATAAGCAGGCCCACCTGTAACAGTCATATTAATTGTTGTAGTATCTAATCCAGAAACTGTTACACTTCCATCTCTTAAATCTTTAATACAAGCCCATACATTATTTAATGTTCCGGCAATAGTTGCAGTTGGAGTAGTCCATAAACCTGCATATTGTGCAGACATTTGAGCAGCAGGATTTACTTTAGATAAATCAGTTGCTGAAACTGTTTGATTAGAAATTGATGTAGATAATAAACCTGAATCACCAGTTACTGCAACATAAGGAAACCATATCTGATTAATGTATGACTGAACAACAGTTTCAACAGGTTGTGTACCACTTAATGATGGAATTGATGGTAATGTTTGAGTTAATGTTACTTCTAATGTAGGAATAATCGGAGCAGGTGCATTTTCTAATGTAGTAACTCTTGTATCTAAATCATTAATAGCTATTTGCTGTAAAGCATTAGTATCAATAATTGCACAAACTTTTTCTCCAATAGCAATTGCATAATTTGTAAGAGACATGGTTGTTGCAGATCCTACAACAAAACAAGGTGCTACAGTTATTATACATTCAGTTGGGCATCCAGTAGAACCATCTGGTATACTTGGTGTACTAGGGATATTTTCAAGTTCACAAATTTTTACAATTAAAAAATTAATTAAATCTGTAAATGTTTGTGGTGCACAATTTACTAAATTAAAACATGTAAGATCATATGCTGAAATATTTAGTATATCTAAAATTCCACATAATTCAGTAGCTAGTTTTTCAACTACATCTGTAATGCTATCACCTTTACATAAATTTATGCATGGTAAATCTGGTCCTCCCCAAATTACACAGTTTGAAGAAGTAGGACTACATGGAGAATTATCAAAGTTTAATGGTTTCATATCTTTTGTATATATTATAATATAAGTATTTTAATTAAGAATTACAACCACATCCACAATCATTATCTTTACTGCAACAATCACTTGTTGGCGCACATAAATAATCAGGGTTGTTAATTGCTTGTAACTCAAGTAGTTGAAACTTGATGTCAAGGCGGAAGTTTTCTTCTTCAGGACAACATGGTGCAATACCATATCTTTGAGCTATTACATCTTTATATAACATCTCTGCATAAGAACATGCAATTCTTTCATAGTAATTTGTTGTACATGATGGAGAATTATATCCAGGTCTTACACTTCTAAATGGTTTTGGAACTACACATTGACTATCTACACAATCACCATAGTTTGTAATAATTTTTGGTAAAGTCCAATTACTTGGAAAAATCCATTTTAATACACACTGTTTTACGCTTTGTTCACCAGCAGCAAGCGTAATATTTCCATAAACATTATCACAATCATTATATCCAAATACTTGAGTTGTAGTAGAGTTATTTGTTACAGTAGTGCAGATACACGGAGAAGTAAGCGCACATTCTAAACATGTAGTATAAGTATCTCCAACAATTACTAAATCATCTGATGTATTAACAGTAGTTTCCGCAACACTCCAACAAGTATCAGGATAAAATGTAAGTTTAATTATTTGACCAACATATGCTGCTAAATTTGTTGTTGTATAAATGTTTGGTCTTATTTCATCACAATCTGATAAAACATATCTTTGAGCTTCACATTCTGGACAACTATTAAAACTACTTATAATAGTTACAACTGAAGGAGAAGGGAATGTAGTTGGAAACACTGTAACATAATAACATCCTGGATGTTCTTCCATAGTTACAGTCTTACCTATATATGCTGATAAATCTTGACTTGTGTATACTGTTAATGGATCAGAAGAACCACATGACTCTAATTTATAATAGTTAGGAGGATTACATTCTGTACATGAAGTATATGTTTGCGTAACTGTTGTACTTACAAAAGGTAAATCTTCATTACATGTTACTGTAGCAATTGTCCAGCATCCTGTAAACTCTGTTAATTTAACAGTTTCATTTAATTCATAAGGAAAAGCAAGATCTTGATTATATGAATATATTATTTCATTTGTATCACAATTTGTTAGTTCATAACATGTAGTTGGACATTCAGTATTTTCATAACATTGTTCACCTATAAATATCTGATAGTTATTACCAGATACACTTGGGTAAGAAAATGAACATATTTTTACTGGTGCTGTTTCTGATTGATCAAGAACATATTCACCATCAACTGATTTAATATAACTAACATTACCTGTTCCTGTAATTGTATAACATTTTGATTGACAAGGTGTACAAGTAGCATCGCTGATTGTAACAGATGTAAATGTATTAACTACATCATCCGTAACAGTAATATACCAACAAGGATTAGGGTCTAAATTTGTAAATACTAATTCATTAATATATTGTATACAATCTGGACAATTTATATAATTAGTATAAACAACACTATCATCAATACAGTTATATAATTTATATGTATACTGTAAACAATCATTACATGTAGCATAATCTTGTGTTATTATAACAGGAGTAGTGACATTACAAACATCACCAGATAGACTCTCTATTGTCCAACAACCATCATGATCTGCAAGTTTTATTACTCTATTTTCTTCAGGTAAGGGGTCTGGCACACTCTCACCATTAGTAATTATAGTTTGCCCAGTTATACAATTAGTTAATTCAAAACAAAAATCAAAATTGAGAAACCTTTCTCTTTCACCTGTATATAAATCTAATCTCATTATTTCTTTGGTTGTTGCTTAAGTTTAACTTCATATGCTGTAATACAGTTAGTACATACTTGAGCTTTATTTGATGCAACTCTTTTCTGACATCCGCAAGAAAGAGCTTTTTTACAATTAGGACATGCTGCCATTTTTATTGGTTTTAATGGGTTAACAACTTTTACAATTAATTTTTTTCATCAACTTTACAGCATAATTGTAAAGAGACATTCCTTGATTAGCCTCATGACAGAATTCTACTTTTGCTTTAGCAGCATCCAAGTACATCTTAGCCATTTTAAGACTCTCAAGTTTTTGTTGAATTACTTGAGACGGTTCACATGCAGCAAGATCTAAGTTACATAAAATAGTATTATAAGTATTTAATGCTTTAGATATTCTTAAGTGATTGTATTCTACAAATACTAGATCATTAGGTGAAACACTATACTTGATAACGTATATACCATCAGGTATATCAGTTAATACAGTTGCACAATTCTGTGTTTGTAATTGTAAATCACATGCTGTAAGTATTGTATTATCACCTGGGACAATTGTAAGTTGTGTAGAATAATTAAATCCTGGTACCGTTACATTTAATGTAGGGCACGTAACTGGAATTAACGGTGTATAAATACTTGTATCAAGTATAGACATGATGCAAGGATTTAATACAGTTGGGACTTCTAAACTTAATATATGTTGAGCCATAATGTTTTATAAAAAAAGGGAGGGAAAACTAATTCACCTCCCTTTGTTAGTAATATAATTTTATACTACTTATTCAATTGGAATAAGTGGAGTACATGCCGTGATTGCTTCAATCACCTCTAAGTCTACACATTGACCACAGTTAGCAGTCCAATCTGCAACAAAGTCTTCAAATGTAGCATCAGCACCATCAGTAATAATCTCTAATAAATATTGATCATTATCAAATGTACCAGTTGGGTTATTGAAACGTGGAACTGAGTGTTGTAAATAGTATCTTGTATAGAAAGAATTTCTATTGATAGTATTTAAGATCTCATTTCCTTGAGTGATTTCACGGATACGGAAATCAGAGTGGAAGAAGTTTTGTCTGTATCTTTCAGATAAGATAACATCTCTTGCTACTGATTCTCCAAGACCCATTGCTTGTAATCCTTCACATTCAGTAACTACACATAATCCTTCAAATTCACATGGAGCACCATTGTAATCAACTAATGAAGCATACAATTTAACTGGCTCTTTTTCAAAGAAGTCAGAAGTTTGGAATGTACAGTCATCAAAACTAGTTCCAACATAAGCACCATACAAAGTGATACCTGCGTATTCACCTGTTGTGTGTCCTGGAGATACATAGTTATCCCAAGTACCACCAATTGTGAAACCTGCTGGAGGAACTAAACCTGCAGTAACTGTTCCTGGTTTGTACCATAAAGAGTTATCTTCTGCAGTAACTACTGGTAATACAAATGGAGAGATTACAGTTTTAGCTGAATCAACAATTGTATTTGGTAAAGAAACACCAACAATATTTTTAGCCCACTCAATCATTACTAAAGTACCATCAACTGGAACTGGAGCAATTGTACCTGCTGGACAACATCCTGTGTATGCATCAACAGTTAAGTAAGCATTGTGATTTAAGAATCTCATTGCAGGAGAACCTTTAACGTCAATACGTAAAGAGTAAGTCTCATCACATAAGAATTCTTTTTCACAAGAACCGCCTGCTGTAGCATTAAATGGAGTGAATCCAATATTGATTACATTTTGTTGAGCAACATTAGGATCTACTCTGTAAAATCTATTAATGTATTTAGGATTGATAACTTTAGATTTATTAGATTCTAAGTATCCTCCATGAGATCCAACTTTGTCTTTAGTATATAAAGAACCAGAAGCTAAAATCAATGGGCAACATCCTGTAGGTGCTGTTGCAACATCAACTAATTCCCAAGTTTTTGGGTCAACAAATGCAAAATCACCTGTTGTTAAAATATTACCAGGAGTTCCTAATTGACCACCTGCTAAATCTGTGAAACCTTGTGTTCCAACAAAAGCCTTTTGAAAGGCGTGATTAAAATAAGCCATAACTTTTTAAATTTTAATTAATAAACATATATATAATATACTAAAACATTTTGTTTTAGCAAAATTATTTTAAAAATAATAATTTGTATTTAGCTGAGTTAAGTGTATCCTTAACTGTATCAAGAGCATTTACAAGTTCTGAGTAAGGTAGTTTAGATTGTAGATTAGTTACCATTGCTGTAATATCTCTAATATATCCTAATCCATCTGCAGGTGTTGCTAATGATCTTGGAGCTACTTCACTGTATTGTAATAATACTTCAGCTGCACCTTGATATCCTTCTGCTAAGTCATCTGCATGTCCTGGTAAGGCATCATATAATTCGTTTAATGCTTTGTGAGCAGCATATGATCCTGCACCTGATACTTTCAAGTGCAATTTATGAAAACTAGTTGCAGCATTCATTAATTCACTTACACATGCAGCTACCATAGAATCTACTGATCCTCCTGCTGGACTTGAATAAGATGCTGCAGATGTTGATGCTTCTCTTTTTAATAATTTTGGTCTTTCCATTTTTATAAATATTAATTGTTTCTTTCTGCTGTTTCTGTTCCTCTAGAGAATTGATTACCTGATTCAATATCACCAGCTAAAATACTCGCTGCTTCATCAATTAGTAATTCAACTATATCATCTTTAAATTCACATTCTACATTAGTTACAGTCTGTACACCTGTATAAGGATCTACACAACCTTGTACTTCAATTCTTACAGGTTGTCTGTAATAAGTAAGAGTACCTTTAGTTATTTCAAATTCATTATTTGTGTACACATTAACCTTATTACTTTTTAATGTAGCAAATGTTTCTGCCCATTCAAAGCTAGGTTTTTTAGCTTCATCAAATAATAATTGATTTAAGTTACCCTCCTCTGCAAGGTATACTGACATTCTTCTGTCTTCACAACATCCTTTTCTAGCAGTTACATCCACACGTTTCCACTGTAGATAATTAGCAGGTAAATCAGAGTAAGAAGAAATATTAGCTTTTACAAACGGTGTATTAATAGTACCTAGTAATAATTGTAAATCATCTATTCTTCTAGTTGACTGCTCGTCACCTTCTTTCACAATATTAATACCGTGAAGTTGTCTTCTGACCCATTCTACTTGAGCTTTATTAAACGCCTCTACAACTTGCCAGCACTCTATGTTATCGTAGTCTTGGCTGTCCAATTTGTTAAGACGTTGCTTTACTTTTATTACTAATACACTATTTTGCATTTTACTTTACTTTTTTAAGTCTAGGATTAACTGCTTTAGCTTTAGCACTAGCTTTTCTAGTAGAAGCAGCTAATATAGCTCCAGCAGCTTGTTTACTTACACCTTGTTTAGCAGCAATCTTAGATTGTACAGCTTTGAATCCTGGATGTACTGAACCACCTTTGGCCATCTTTTTAGTTCCCTTTTTTGCACCAGCAATTCTATCTGCTGCTGTAGGTTTAGGATTATTATCTATACCTGCAATAATAGATAAAATACCAAATGGACTAGTACCACCTTTTTTCATAGTAGGTCTTTCAGATACACATGCACCTGAAGCTGCTCTTACCTTAGTATTTTTGCAAGATGTTTTAACTGCTCTACTTGTAGTTGCCATAACTATTTCTTTTTAGATTTAGTAATACCTCCTTTTTTCATAGTTGGTTCAGATTTAATTTTACTTACACCTGGGAATTTTGTTACTGTAGATTTACCTGGTTTTATTGTAATTTTAGATTTTAAAGGTTTTATACCATCATCAAATGTAGTAGTACGGTTTATTTTAGTCTTAACTAAATTACCTTTTCTATTATAAACATCTTTTATATCATTACTATCTTTTGAACCTGCTAAACCTTCTCTAGTAGTTTTAAATTTAACAACTGTTCTACCAAATTGAGCTTTAGGTAAATCTTTTGTTGCTCCACCCATTTTTCTAGAACCAATTCTTCTATCTTGAGCATCTGCATCTTTTTTAGACATAGTATATATGCCATCAGATTGTCTACCTACATAGTCATCACCATAAGTTTTTCTAAATGCAGCATCTAATCCTGGTTTGTTTGGTGCTTTTTTAAGTGTGTTAATATCATCACGTTTAGCAACAGTGTCGCTTGCAACAGCACCAGGAGTTTTCATGTATTGTTGAAAAGGAGTTTTAGGTTTAACCGTTGTACCTTTTTGAGCTTTTACTAATGGTTTTTTAACCATACCACCTTTTTTCATAACACCAGTTTTACCATCCATTTGACCTTGCCCAGTTTGAGCAATTCCATACATGTTCATTTTTTGGTTATCACCACCTACTGTTCTTTTTGCATATCCTGCACCTGGTTTACTGATGTTTACATTTTTAGTTGTACCACCTTTAGCCATTTTTTTCATAGTACCTCCACAAGAAGCACATCCAAGTTTCTTTGCCATGATTATTTCTTTTTAGATTTAACAACTGTTTTTTTAACAATTCCACCAGTTTTTAATTTAGATGCTGCAGATTTACCTTTTTTAAGTGTTTCTGAGTAACCTACTTTATCTCCAGCTTTTAATTTTGTCCTTGCTTCATCAACATATTTAGGACGAGATAAGCTAGATCCACTTACTTTATTTTTAGGAGCAGCGGTTTTAATATTTGTTGAATTTTTCAACGCATCATATTTTTTTTGACCACTTGGAGATAATGTATGACTTTTTTTAAGTGTTTCATAGTAACCCTTTTCATCACCAGATTTTAATTTTGTTCTAGCTTTATCAACATTTTTAGGACGTAACATAATTATTTATATTTTATAAAATTAACACTTTTTACCTTTACTACCACCCATTTTCATTTTAGGTGCAGGTTGTGGTTTATTAACTTTACCTGGTGTTTTTCCACCTGCATTTTTTAATGCATATACTGGAGCGTTGGTTCCACCAACTCTTCCTGTTGCAACTTTTTGTGCGTTTACTTTTGCGTTAGCCATGATATATAGTTTAAAAAAAGTATACCAGCATTACTGGTATACTCTAGAGTTATTTACATATTCCACAGTTTTTCTACCTGTGCATTTAAATCTTTTAAAATATCCTCATTTAAAGGACTTTTTAAGAATTCAATTACATCTGATACATTTCTACCTAGTAAGCTATTTGTCTTAGCATGGTAGATATAACCATCTGCCTTATTTATAATATACTTAAAAAATATGGAATCTTTAACAATTGCTTTAATTTTTAATGTTTCCATATCTAAAGCTGCTGCATCTAAGAAACCTTTTGCAGCTCTTTCTCTGTTACCTTCTGTACCTTCACCATTGATGTGTCTATCCATGTTATCATAGATAATATCATTTGGTGTATGTTTTTTATATTGTACACTAGCTGTATCTACTGCTTTTGCAATATAGAATAACTTAGTGCTATTTTTATCAAATAATTTTTGCAACTCAGCAAGTGCTTTATTTTTAAGTTTTTTGTACTCAGTTTTAACGCCAATTGTACTTTCAACTTTATCTAAATAAAATTTTGGTGGAACTGCTTTTGATCTTGCATCCTCATAGCTTCTAGAAATAAGTGAGAATCCTCCTGCCTCTACAGCATAAAGTTTAATTCTATCATATGGATTTGCTGGATCCAGGTATACTGGTTCATTACCACATGACATGTTAATCTTGTTCCAGAATTCTTTGTTGTCTGGTCTTAATAGTTTTACATCATTCCAGAATGTAGGGCTCTCTACATCTAAAATATTAGCAGCTAATTCTCTTTCTAATTCTGCTACTGCTTTTCTGATCTCTCTAGTTTTAGCTTCTCTTTCTTCTGTAGGTAATAATTTAATCTCAGGAGCAAACTCATTTAATCCTGTTACATATCTTATTACTCCATTTTGCTCTAAGCAAGCTAATTGCTCAAAATGTTTAACACCATCAAATAATGATTGGCCATAATTTTCTAATCCCATATTTGACATTGAATTGTCAAAATAAGGTTTGATAGAGATCTTGTTGCTCTTGTTTACATTGAATACTTCTACGTGTGTAAAGTCCATTTTGTGTTGGTTTTAAAATGTTTATAATTGTAAATATATAAAAAAAGGAGGAGAATCAACCCCTCCTTTTTTTATTTCTAGTTTGACATATTAGAATGATCCACCAGTGATTGGATTTCTCATAACAATTTTCAATACCTTAGTCGGATCTTTAACCCAAATAGCTGGCATTGTTTGAGACATCATTACACGGTAACCGTTGAATTGTCCAGAAGATTGGAAACCTTGAGATCTACCCATGTAATCCATTGTTCCATTTTGGTACCACCATTTCAATTGATTATCCCAAGATAATTTCAACATGTAAATGTTGTCATTAGTGTTATCTGTGATATCAAAGATAATGAATGAGTAAGAAGATAATGGGAAACCATCAATGATTGGGTTCTCAATATCATTAGTGTGTACATTGTCAAATGCAGGATTCAATACAAACTTAACATTAGCCAAGAATGGAATAACGTAAGATGTATAAGCAAATCCAAAGTTTAAGTCCATACCTTTACCAGTGATAGCACCGATATCAGCAGCTTGGATTAATAAACCTGAAGAGATAGCTTCTTGTTTGATAGCCTCATTAACCATTCTCATACCACCCATACCTGTTTGAACAACAAGTTGACGTTTAGGATCTGGTCCTTGGAACTCAACTTTACCATTGAAGAAGTTGTATAACTCTCCTCTGAATAAATCTAAGTTGAAGTTATTTTTGTTGTAGATACGTTTGAAAGAGTTATCTAACTGTTTCCATAAACCTACAGATAATCTTACATCATCTGGTCCGTCTTGACGTACTCTACCCCCGTGACCCCACATAAGGTAAGTCTCAATATCAGAAGCAATCTTAGTTAAGTGAGCAGCCTCCATATTAGTTAAGAAAGTTCTTGATAAATCACCATTATCAAATGCTTTTTTAACTGAGTCTTTACCCATTACTTTAACCATATCATCCAAAGATGAAATAGATGGATCTAATCCTTTTAAGTGAGATCTCCAGATTTCAGTTACAGGAACTGTTCC
>Ga0114977_10002727_pt1 | contig 11370 bp, 12 predicted proteins | sample S_130805_MF_Meta_FD_87026 | JGI IMG/M metagenome (GOLD analysis project Ga0114977, IMG submission 87026) | Freshwater microbial communities from Lake Simoncouche, Canada to study carbon cycling - S_130805_MF_MetaG | ecosystem: Environmental > Aquatic > Freshwater > Lake | place: Lake...
CCATCTTCATCCGCGGCAGCAATCGCTCCACAAAGATAATGTCCCGCGTCGATGGCCACGGAAAGGTCTGCACCTTCCTCACTATCTGATCCACCGTCACAAACCGATCAATCCCGCTCTGCCGGATCGCACTCTCAATCGCATCCTTCCCAGCCGTGAAATTCAAATTCACCGGCACCTTCCCAGCCAGCACCACCGCCAGATTCGCAATCATCCCCGCTCGACCCGGCGGCAGCACAATCCCCACCCGCGATTCCTTCGTCTCCTTCCGGATCACTCCCGCAAGGCACGCCGCCGCCGCAAACAACCGCGCAAAACTCATCTCCGATCCATCCAGCCCGTCATGCAGCACCGCGCCCGCCGCATGCTTCTTCAACCCCGCCACTAGCAATCGCCCAAGGTGCTCCCCGAAAGTCGCCCGCGTCGCATACGCCTCCGCCGCCCCCTCAATCAGCGCCGCCTGCACCAGCGGATGCGCCGCCCGACCCGCCGGAATCACCGGCATCACACACAACACCACCTCCGGAAACGACCCCGGCGACTCTACACTCAGACAATGCTCCTGCGGCAGATCCACCCCGATCGGCTGCACCGGCACCCCGAACCCGCACAAATCCTCGATCACCGCATGCGGCACCCGCACATTCGTCGCCCGCAGCGACGCCACCGCAGGCGTCACCGCAATCACCGCCGCTCCCGCCGCCACCGCCTGCGGCACCGCCGCGTGCGATGACATCTCCGTCCGAATCAATCGCGGCAACCCGCTCGCCCCCACCGCCTGCCGCATCTCCGCACCCAGCACCGCATCCGTCTCCGTCAGCAGCACCACCTTCCTCCCATTCAATCCCTTCAACAGCCGCGTCAGCACCGCCGGTTGACTTTGCGAACACAGGAACAGCACACCTCGATCACTGAGGCGTTCGGAATGAAGCAGGGTGGAAACAGACATGTCTACCAGTGGAAACTCGACATCCCGCGCCAGACACAGCGTCCAGCACAGGAACTCGCCTCGCCTCTATGGCCCACCCGCCGGTTTCTCAATGGAAAGAAACACCATTGGCAAACACGCACCCCCGGTCATCCATGCCGCCCCCCCGACCATGCCCCCAGACCAGCACTCCGACGAAGACCGCGACTCCGCTCGCCGCAGCGCCGCCGCCTACCGCGACTACCTCGCCGAACGCGACGAAATCCTCCGCCATAAATGGATCCTCAGCGAAGCCGCAGGCCTCGACGTCGGCTTCGAAGCCGCCCTCCTCGACTGGGTCAACTCCACCCGCACCACATGGCGCCGCACCCGCTCGAAAAAATCCGCCGACGCCTGACTCAACCCATCCCGTAACCAAGATCCGGATCCTCCGGCAGTTGCTCCACCGGAATCGCATAAGTACGGTCCGCACACTCGAACCACACCCGCCCGCCCGAGAAACCAGTGCACGTGGAGCGAGGCGAAGGGGGCCCCACCCTTTCCCGATCCGGCAGGAGAAACACCCGGGTCCGCCACGCCCCGTCCTCCCCGGGGGTCATCGCCACAAACCTCCTCGTCGACCAGTTGTGTTCCTCGTCGATCAGCACCCCGCCGTCCACTGGATCTACCCACACCCGCACGTGCTCCGGAACTTCGGAATCGCCCGCGTCATCACTCGCCATCACGCTCTCCGCCGTCGCCAGCACGCCACCGGTCCTGTCCACCAGCCGGTACCGGGACTCCGTACGGAGGCCTGTCGCAGACTTGTACCGATCACCTAATACAAGCTCAAGACGCCACCCGTCCGCCGTCACCAGCACATTCCGCTGCCTCAACCCGCCGCGCCGCACCGCCTCCGTCAGCACACCGCCGCTCTCGCCAACCGCTTCCCACCGCGCATACTCCCGCCGGAACGCAGCCGCGCAGGCTTCATCGCGCTCACGCCATTCATCCAGCGGCTCCACCAGCGGCTGCGGGCCACGGCATGCCGCCAGCACCGCACATCCAGTCAGTATCCATGGTCTCATCTACCCGGCGATAACACCACCTCCCGCACCCTCAACGGCAAAGCCCGCCTTTCCCCTGTCCGCCCCCACACGAAACCGGAAGCAATCCCCGGACACCTCTCGTCCCATCCCCCCATCCACCCACTCCACGCCATGATCCGCCCCCTCGCCCTGCCCCTAATCGTCTCCGCCCTCACCGCCCTCTCCGCCCACGCCCAGGATTCCACCCCACGACCCAAAGGCGCTCCCCCCGCCGAACCCCGCATCCCCCGCGGCAAAGCCGAGCTCAAAGAAGACGATAAACCCGCCTTCCCTCCTCCCGACCAAGGCTGGGACGCCGTCCGCGACTCCCTCCCCCACGGAAAACTCGAACTCATCACCTACGAATCCAAAACCGTCGGCACCACGCGCAAACTCAACGTCTACACACCTCCCGGCTACTCCACCGCCCAGCGCTACCCAGTCCTCTACCTCCTCCACGGAATCGGCGGCGACGAATCCGAATGGCAGCGCTTCGCCAATCCAGGCAATCTCCTCGATAACCTCATCGCCAACGGCAAGGCCGTCCCCATGATCATCGTCATGCCCAACGGCCGCGCCCAGAAAAACGACCGCGCCGAAGGCGATGTCTTCAAAGCCGCCCCTGCCTTCGCGACCTTCGAAAAAGACCTCCTCGACGACGTCATCCCCACCATCGACGCCCGCTACAGCACCCTCACCGACAAAGACCACCGCGCCCTCGCCGGTCTCTCCATGGGCGGCGGCCAATCCCTCAACTTCGGCCTCGCCCACCTCGACACGTTCTCATGGATCGGCGGCTTCTCCTCCGCACCTAACACCAAAAAACCAGAAACCCTCATCCCCGACGCCGCCGCCCTCAAATCCGCCAAACTCATCTGGCTCTCCTGCGGCTCCAAAGACGGTCTCCTCGGCATCAGCCAGGCCATGCACGCCCGACTCAAAGACCTCGCCATCCCCCACACATGGCACGTCACCGACCACGCCCACGACCCCCCGGAATGGAAACAAGCCCTCTACCACTTCCTCAAACAACTCCACTTCCCCACCTCCACTCCCCCAGCAGATAAACCAAAACCCTGACCCCGCTCCGTCCGAGGCCCCTCCCCACAAGCCCTTTGCACCTGCGCGCTGAGGGCCAGCCCGGTACCGTCCCAACAACGGCATAGGTCCCATCAGCCCCATACGTCCTATTCTCTCATCCCACCTCAATCGCAGCCTACGCCCGCCTTCCGCCCTCGCTCCGACCCACCATTCCGCACACCGTCCGTCCACTCGGGCAATTCTCCCACCGTCCATCGCCGACCGACATCGTAGGGTTTCCATGTCATCGGCCTGCTCAGCAGACCCAGACCCAGCCCAGCCGCAGCATCCCACACATCACATCAAACACCGGATCCCCACCATTTCAACCGGCTCCTCACCTCCCGCTCACGGCACCTCCGCCCCCTCGGACCGCTGCTGCGGGCGACGCTCCGGCTTCCGGCCCTGACTGGCCGCACCCGGCTGCTGCGGCTCGCTCCCCCTGCTCGTGTAGACCACTCGGAGCGACGACGTCGCCAAAATCCTGCCCTTCATGGCGGCTAGCAGCGTTTCCCGGTCCACCGCCTTCGGATCGTCCAGCGCAACAGCCTCCGACAACGCCTCTCCCTCACCCCGGAATAACCACCCTCCCGGCCCCTTTCAGCGTTCCTTCCGCGCCACCACCTTCTCAGCCGGCCGCAACCCGACCTCCACATCCGTCCGCCAGCCCTCCGGCCCTCCCCCCGGCCGCCGCAGCCTCGCCGCAATTGTCAGCGGCTCCCGCCCCGTCGCCCCCAGCGGCCACGCATAAACCTCCAGCGACCGGCTCCGGTCCCCCACCAGCACATCCGGGACACCGTCCCCATTGTGATCCGACAGCACTTCATCCCTCGGCCCCGTGAACAATCCGTCCCCGTCCCCGTCCACCGCCAGCAATCGCGTGCTCGGAAATCCCGCTAGGCTCTGCTCGTCCCCGTCAAAAATCTCCAACCGGCACGGCCCCGATGCCTTGAACCCGAGATCCTCGATCCTGACACCTCCCGTCCTCTGGTTGATCTCATGATAAAACGGCACCGGCCACCCCGGCACCGTCGTCAGATTCCCGCCACTCACCACCGCCGCCGCCGCCGCCGCATCCGTAAAGAAGAAATCGCTCGTCGCCGCCACACCCTTCCCGCCGTCCGCCTGCCACGCCAGCGTCACCACGTCGTCCGCCGCCGACGGCAGATGCTCCACATAAAGACTTAGCGTCTCACCGGGCCGCAAACTCAACGCACGCGTCGCGGCCACCGTCCCTCTCTCACCCGGAGGACTCACCGTTAGGGTCTGTCCGGACTCATCCGCCAACCACGAACCCGCCCGACCCGCCCGCGGCGTCGCTGTCAGGCTTCCCCCCAGCGCCTTCACCGTCGGATTCGACAGAAAAATCCGCGTCCTCCCGATCTCCTGCTGCGGCCGCGCCACCAGCGCCGACGCCTCCGGCGGATTCAGCACCGCACCCGCCGGTCCCCGCCCCAGCGGCGGCAATCCCGCCAGCACCGGCTGCGCCGCCAACCGTTCATCCGCCAGCAACCGCCGCGTCTCCACATCCAGTTCCCGGATCCGCCCCGCCAGCATCGTGTCAATCCTCACCCACTGATGCTGCAACCGCCACGGATGCCGGTTCTCCCGGCACAACCTCGCCATCGCCACCAACGAAGCCGCCCCGCGATTCAGCAAGCCGCCCCCTAACGCCGCCTGACTCGCCCGGTCATGCGCATGAAACGCCGCCAGCCATTCCCCCGCGCCCTCAATCAACGCCGCCCGCCACGTCCAGATCCTCGCCTCCTCCCGCGGCAACCCCCACTCCCGCGCCCGCCCCGCCAGATCATCCAAAGCATCCCCGGCATCCGCCTCCGCATCCGCCATCGCCAGTTGCAACCACCCGATCTCCGCCTCCACACACACCTCCCGCTGCCCAGCCTCCAATGCCTGCCGCGCCAACCCCGCCAGCGCATCCAGCGCCGGCCCCGGATCGTCCGCCGCCAACCCATCCCGCACCCATTGCGAAATCTCCAGCAACTGCCCCGCTCCCCCTAGCCAGCCCTCCGCCGCCAACCGGTCAGCCGACGTCCCGTCCTCCGCAGCCACAACCATCCCCGCCCCAGCTAGGAGCACGCAGACAGTCACAGGATTCGGTCTGATCATCTCGGAAGTCTCCGGGTCTATAAACCAAGCGCCGCCAACCGCCACTTTCTTTCCGGGATTATCTTCCCCCCATCTTCATCCTCACCTCACTCACCGCGGCACCACCACCCCAGCCCCCTCAGCCTCCGATCCCTCCGCCCCCGCATCAGGTGCCTCCGTCACCGGTGCCGCTCCCGGCGCAGCCAGCTTCACCGGCGGTTCCGGCAGGTACCCGGACACCAGATCCACGTAAAAACGCCACGCCACCGAGTCCATCAGCGTTTCCCCCTCACGCCGGAACGTCACATAAACCTGACACTCACTCGTCCGCAGCGGCTCCCGCACCTGCCACGCAATCACCCCACCCGCCGCATCATACTCCGCCGGCACCTGCCCGTATCCCGCAATCTTCATCGTCACCGTCGCAGCATCAATCCCGCTCATCCGACTCACATCCACCGCAATCCTCGGCCGCCTCACCGCCACCGTCGCATCCGGCGCAGGCGCCGTACTCACCAGCACCTCTCCCCCCTCTTTCCTCAACAACTGCTTCACCACCTCCCCCTGCGATGTCCCCCGCGAACTGATCGCCCGCCGGAACGCCGCATCCGTCGCATCCGTCCCAATCACAATATACCGCCCCAAAGCCGCCGCCGGCGTGTCCCACGTCACCCGCGCCCCATTCACCGTAAACATCGCTTCATACCCGCACTCCTTCCCCACCGCTTCCTCCCGCTCACTGTGATATCCCCCGGGGTACGCATAGGTCGTCACCATCTGCCCGGTCAAATCCTCCAGAAACTGCCGCGAATCCTTCATCTCCATCCTCAGAAACGCCTCGCCCGCCGGCGCCCCCTTCCGGTACGCCGCATCAATCCGCTTCCGGTAAGGATGACTAACACTGTGGCTCCCCACCGTCCCGCCCGCCGCCATCAACTCCCGGATCTCCGCCGTCGTCATCGACTTGCTCCCGCCATTCACAAACCGCTTGTACAGAAACACCGTAAACGGATACCCGAACTCCCGCAGCACCGGCAGCGCAATCGTGTGCACGCTCTTCCACCCGTCATCCATCGTGATCAGGATCGACGGATCCGGAATATCCTTCTCCCCGCGCCGCCACGCCAGAAACTCCGGCATCCCGATAACCTTGATCCGCGCATCCCGGATCACCTGCATCTGCGCCCGGAACTGCTCCTCACTCACCTGCATCGCATTCCCCGGCTTCCCCTTCACAAAATCATGATACCCCAGCACCGACACCTGCGCCGATTTGTTGATCGTCAGCGCAGGCACCGCCGGATCCAATGGCGGCGGCTTCCCCGCCACCACCGGCTCCCCAGCCTCGGCCACAATCTCCGGCAGCACACCGGCCGCAGGCACCACCTGCACTTCCTTCTTCTTCCGGCCACACGCCGTCATCACAACCATCAGCGCGGCAGTAAGGATCAGTCGGTTTGCAATCATGCTGTTTCCACCCCGCTTAATCCCGCTTCCGCCTCCGCGCAATGCGTTGCCTCACGCAAACCGCATCACCTTCGATAAAAACCGCCGCGTCATCTCCTCCTTCGGCGCAGCAAACAACTCCCCGGACGGCCCGTGCTCCGCCACCTTCCCCGCCGCAATGAACGCCACATGCCCAGCCACCGCCCGCGCAAATCCCATCTCATGCGTGCTCAGAATAATGTCCTGCCCGCCCGCCGCCAGCTCCCCGATCAACTCCAGCACCTCCGCCGTCATCTCCGGATCCAACGCCGACGTCGGCTCATCCAGGATCAAAATCTCCGGCCCCGACGCAATCGCCCGCGCCAATCCCACCCGCTGCTGCTGCCCACCTGACAACTGCGCCGGAAGCTTGTGCCCGTGCGCCGTCAGCCCGAACCGCTCCAGACTCTCATCCGCCACCCGCTCGGCCTCCGCCGCCGTCCGCCCATGCACCTTCTCCAATGGCAGCGTAATGTTCCGCCGCGCCGTCAGATGCGGAAACAAATTGAACTGCTGAAACAAAAACCCGTTCCGCCTCCGCCACGCCAGCAACTGCCGCTCCTCCGCCGTCAGCACAGTCCCGTTAATCGACACCTCCCCTTCGTCCGCCCCCTCCAATCCTCCTAGCACCCGCAACAGCGTGCTCTTCCCCCCGCCACTCGGCCCTATCAACGCCAGCACCTTCACCCGCTCCACCTCCAGCGTCAACCCGTCCAGCGCCGCCAGCGCCCCGTACCGTCTCGTCAGTCTCTGCGCGTCAATGTCCATAACTACATCTGATAACGGAAATGCCGCTCCATCGCATGCGCCACCCCCGCCAGCGGCAGCGTCAGCAGCAGATACCCAGCCGCCAGCGGCAGAAACGCCTCAATCCCACCATACGTCGCCGAATTGAACGCCCGCGCCTGCGCCGTAAACTCCTGCACCCCAATCACACTCAACAAAGACGAATCCTTCACCAGCGACACAAACTGCCCAGCCAGCGCCGGCAGCACCCGCCTCAATGCCTGCGGCATCACCACCCACCGGAACACCTGAAACCTGTCAAAACCCACCGCCCGCGCACTGTCAATCTGTCCCTGCGGAATGCTCTCCAACCCGCCACGCAGAATCTCACTCAAATACGCCCCCGTAAACACCGACAGCAGCGCCGCCCCAGTCCACAACTTGCTCCCCACCCCAAACCGATCCAGCAACCCAGCCACCTGGCTCTGCGCAAACACCACATAATAACCAATCAGCACCAGCGTCAGCAGCGGCATCCCCCTAACTAACTCCACAAACGCCCGGCTGAACCACCCCAGCGACCGATACCGCGTCCGCTGCCCCGCCACCAGCAATCCAGCCACCACACACGACCCCGCCAGCGCCCCAGCCGACAACTCCAGCGTCACCACCCACCCGCGCCAGAGCGACTGCCGGAAATCCCACGCCCGCGACCATCCCCACGCCGTGTCCAGATTCGAAAACACCCACCAGAACAACGCATACACCATCGCCGCCAGCACAAGGCCCAGCAGCAGATCCCATCCCAAAGGCGCTCGCTCGGATCGTCGTGCCATCAGCGATTCTTTTCAGTCATCCTAGCGAAAATACTTCTTCGCGTCCACCCGCCCCCGCGGCGGCTTCCCTTCCCCTTCACTCTTCTCCTCCTCCGTTTTCTCACCCGGCTCCGCCTTCTCCCCTCCCTTCTCACCCTCGCTCCCCTCCTTCACCCCAGCCGCCTCCCCCGTCACCTTCACCTGCCCAGGCTCCCGCAGCTTGATCTCCAACTGCCCCTTCGACCCTCCGTCCTTCCCCTTGTACTCGAAAATGTCGCCCGTCACCTCAATCGTCTTCCCCTTGTACAGCTTCGCAGGACTACCCCCCTCGAACTTCCCATAACTCTCCTTCCAGCACACCACCGTGAACTTCCCGCCCTCCAGCGTGATGAACGTAATCCCCTTCTCCGATTCATGCGTGTTCGAAACCCGCCCGCTCACCACAGCCTTCCGCCCCACCAGCTTCCTCACCTCCGCCTCCTTCACCGCCTCCACCTTCGGCAACTCCTCCGCCTCCTTCTCTTCCTTCGCCGCAGGCTTCTCCTCCTTCTCTTCCTTCGCCGCAGGCTTCTCCTCCTTCTCTTCCTTCGCCGCTCCCGCCCCCTGCGCCTCCGCAGCACTCGGCTTCCCCACACCAACCACCGCTGCCACCACGGCCGCACGCATCAGGACAGTAAGAATCAGGCGTTTCATCGCCACCATGCCTCGCCCCTCACCCACGTCCGCGCAATCCCCTTTTGCCTCCCTTCAGAAATCCACCGCCAGCCTCGTCCCCACCACCATCGCATGCCCCACCTTCGGCAGCGCCGAATCAATATACTGCGCATCCAGCGTCAGCCGCATCCACCGCGCAATCGACACGCTGTAAAACACTTCACCCCCATTCTCGTTCCCCAACCCCAGCCGCCCCAGCAACCCGTGCCCGGACAATTCCTGGTGATACACCCCCACACCCCACCGGTCCCGATGCCGCCCCGGCAGCAACCCCGTCCCGCCAATCCCCGCCGACCCATGCATGCTCACCGGACTCGGATCCGCATCCGAAAAACCCAACCTCGCAAACACGCCCCACCCACGCTCCTCATTCCCGCTCACATACTGAAACCCATTCCAGAACACCGACCACGCATCCTCCTTCGTCTCCACCTCCCCAGTCTCCTCGTACTCCTCCAGCACCACCCGCGGATCTCTCGTGATCCCCAGCCGCTCCTGCCCCACACTGTACGCCCCGCTCAAACCCATCCCTCCCGGCTTCCCCCCGACCTCATACTCCCAATCCACCTCGCCGAAAAACGTCGTCCCCTCATAATGCGTGAACGGATTCGTCCCCGCCGTCTCCTCCGTCCCCATCGCCATCAGCGACGCCGTCACCTTCTCCGTCGGCTTCCAGATCACCCCGCCCCCCAAGGCCGACTGCGGCACCTGCCCCACAATCACCGGCGACATCACAAACCCAGTATTCATGAAGTGACTCGTCGACTGCAATGACCCGGAAATCGGATTCGCATCCCCGCCAGCCGTATTGATCAACCCGCCCGTCACCGCAAACTTCGGATGCAGAAACTGCGTGAACGTCAACTCCGGCAACGCCCACGCATTATCCCCCAGTTCCCCCTCATTCAACGGCAGCAGCGCCGCATTGTTCACCGGCGACACCGTCCCCGCCCGCAGAATAACCGCATCCCCCTGCCTCACCTGCATCCGCATCGTCAGAAACCCGCCGCGCCACAAATCCGCCTTCTCCGTGTCCAGCCGCGCCACCACATTCCCAGTATACAGATTCCCCCAGTCATGCCCCGCCGCACTCCCCCCGGACACTACCCCCTGCAGCGTATAGACCCCCGTCCGCTCCACCGTCACCCCGTGCTCCGCCATCCAGTCCCGCCGCCCCCACATCGATCCCAGCAGTCTCTCCCGCTCCATCAGCGACCCGCCATACCCAGTCCCTGCCCCTGCCTCACCTCCCACTTCAACACGCGGCCCCACCACCGGTTGCCCGCCAGCCAGCGCCGCCACCATGCCAGTAAACCCAAACGCACAAACACACGAGATCGATTTCATAAAGCTCACCTTCCACCAGTATTCTAACTCACAAACCCCTCATTTCGGAAACAACAGCACCAATCCAGCCCGGATCCCCCACTCAGGCCCGCCACTCGGTCCATCCAGATAGTACCGCCCCCCCACAAATGCCTGCATCGGCTGCTTCCCGATCTTGAACAACTGCGACACCACAAAATTCACCGGCATGTTCCACTGGCTCCGGCTCCAGTCATACGTCGACTCCGAATTCACCGTGAACGTCGTCTTCGTCTTCGTAATGTAGGAACAGAACGGCTGCACAAAACTCGCATTCACATCCGGCCGGCTCCCGTCCCCAGCCACCGACCACAAATGGTTCACCAGAACCCCGTACGTCCACGGCCCGTCCTGCTTCAACGCCAGCCCCGTCGGCCCCAACCCCCACTTCTCTCCCCCTAACTGCGCATCCGTCGCCGTCGGCCACAACGCCACCGGCCCGCCCGCCAGAATCCACCCGCCCACCGGTGCCTTCGGCGAAAAGAAAAAACTCTGCACCGTATCCCCCAACCCAGACGCACTCGCCACCCCCGGCGCAGGCGACTCCGCGTCAATCACCGGCAGGATCGTCCGCACAATCAGATTCCAGTCATCATTCAAACTCATCGGAATCACCGGCTGAATGTTCAGCGTGAACCGCGTCGCATCATTCACCCCAATCCCGAAATCCCAGTTCGCCTGAAAAGGCACCGAAATCAGACTCGCCACAGGATTCGCCAACTGCTGCGCCAGATCAGCCTCCGGAACCACCGCCGCCGCATTCGACAGCGGATCCGCAGCCGCCGCCTTCACCACCACCACAGCAGTCACCGCCGCTACTAATCTCGGAAACAGTTGGATTCTCATATTCTTCAGTTGGAAAATGTTAGCTCTCAGGAGCAGCCATCCGGCACAAACCGACAGCAGCCCTCCCCTTCTAATGAGAATTCCCCCACCTGCCAAACGTTATCTGCACCACCACCCGCTCAGTACAGAATCGCCCGCCGCCCGCGCAGCTTGTCATTCACATTCTCACGCTTGTCGTAGTAATCCTCCACCCGGTCCGCTGGCCCGTTGTAATGCCGCCGGTCCACCCGGTCCTCGC
>Ga0114977_10002728_pt1 | contig 11366 bp, 11 predicted proteins | sample S_130805_MF_Meta_FD_87026 | JGI IMG/M metagenome (GOLD analysis project Ga0114977, IMG submission 87026) | Freshwater microbial communities from Lake Simoncouche, Canada to study carbon cycling - S_130805_MF_MetaG | ecosystem: Environmental > Aquatic > Freshwater > Lake | place: Lake...
CACATTAACAATGTTGGGATGGGAGAGAGCAGCTGCAGCTTTCGCCTCTTTAATAAAGCGGGAAACAAACTCTTCATCTTGGGCCAAATGCGGATGCATGATTTTTACTGCAACGCTGCGATCTAACCGAGTATCGAGGGCCGAATAGATACTGCCCATGCCACCTGATGCGATTAACGAGAGGAGCTGATAACGCCCATCAATAATCTCGCCAGTCAGATCTGCCACATGAAAATCTTAGGTGGCAGAGAGGGAGAAGTCCGTTGATTGGGGGGTGAGATCGCGGTGAAAATATTTATCCTGCGTGATGAGCCAGCCTTTCATCTGCGTCTCAATTGCATCGCCATCGCGCGCAAGTACTCGTTTCATGCCAGCCTCTGGTGCGATATCGAGCCAAATAGAGGTTGCACCAGAATCTCGAATTACTTTCTGAGCTGCACCAACTCCTTCGATAATAAGAACCTTTGCTGGTGCGATCTCGCGCACTTGATCAAATACACCTGAATGCCAGTTGTAGATGTCTAACTTGATCGTTTCGCCTTTCTGAAGCGATCCAAGGATTGCTGATAATTTCTCAGTAAGTGATGTACCGAGTGCACCTTCCCAGCCATCGTAAATCCAATCCATGTGAATTACTGAGAGCGATCCTGAAGCACTCAGCACTTTTACCAAATGTGCAGCAAGTGTGGTCTTACCAGCACCGGCTGGCCCATCGATAGCTAAGACTCTCGTATCTCCAATTGCAGGAGATTGCGAAACCGCCTGGGAAATTTGCGTGAAGAAATCTGCCATTAGTGCGCACTCTTAGCTTTACTGAGCCAACGACGCCAGCCACCAATTGCAAGAAGGACGAAGATAAAATAGAGAATCGATGTGAGGTATTGCCCGCCGTGCCAAAATTGGTAGGTATAGACCGCATCGACTACAAACCAGATTGGCCAAGCTTCAAATCGCTGTAACACCATAAGCATTTGCGCCATACAACTTCCGACAAACCCAAAGGCATCAGTGAGTGATGCTGCTGCGCCAATTTTCTTCAAGAGGGGATAGAGCAGGCCCCACGAAATGATGAAGGCAATAAGTGCAATCAGGCGAGTGCGGCGAGAAAGTTTCTTTGGTTGGGCTCCTTTTTTGCCCCAACCAAACCAGCCCCAAATTCCACCAGCGATAAAAATTAATTGGAGAAGTGCACTTGCATAATATTTCTGCTCAAGGAAGAGCAGGCCATAGAGCGCGCTACTGATGTTCCACCAATGCCATGTTTTGCGAGGCCCAAAAATTCCCAGACTCACACCAATGATTGACGTAATAAAGGCGAGCAGTTCAAGTAAAGATAAGTGATAGCCCCAAGCAGTAAAAACGGTTTGCATCATAAGAGATAAACCCATTCCTAATCCGCATTACCGGACTGGTCTAACGGTCGATCTGAATTTCAGATCCTCTCAGCCCTTAGGCTCCCGTGTTTCAACTGTAGCGCAGTTACTCATTTTCCGAGAGAATTACCAAGTGAGCGCACTCGGAAAATTTACCGATTTAGTCACTGCTCTCGATTTTTCTCCACCAGCAGAGCCCCAGGTTGATGGTGCTGGATTACTCAATAGCTTAGGAAATTTACCGAAATTTCCGAGCAACTTTGCAATTGAACGCGGTAAATCGTGGGAGCACGAAGGCGTGCAGATTACGGAATTGAGTTGGAGTGTTGGCTGGGGACCGCGGACTGGTGCCCTGTTATTACAACCAAGTGGGGTAACAACCCCTCTGCCGGGTGCGCTATTTCTGCATAGCCACGACGATGTAAAAGAATTCGGTAAAGAGAAAGTTGTCGCAGGTGCGGGGCAATTACCCGCTCACCTGCAATGGGTTGTTCGCGATCACTATGGAGATCGTGGCGCAGCAAATGAATTAGCTAAGAAGGGTTTTGCAGTTTTAGCATTCGATTCATTTATGTGGGGTACTCGTGCCTTCACTTTAGAAGAGATGCCAGAGCGATTGATTGAAGTACTCGGAGAGCGCGACTATGAACGCCTCTCAGTTATGCATGAATCGATGGCGCTCTCAAAATATTTGAGCCTCTTCGGTGCAACTCTGGCTGGGCTACTCAACTTTGATGATCGAGTTGCGTTGGCAGTTGCTAAGACCCTCCCTGAAATTAATGGAAGTGTCAGTTGTGTTGGACTCTCTGGTGGTGGCTGCCGCGCGATCTATCTCCATGCAACATCGCCCGATCTCCATGCCACTGTGAGCGTGGGGGCAATGGCGACATATGAATCGATGTTGCCCGATCACATCGCGCCGCACTCGTGGATGTTCTTCCCACATCAGTTAGCGAAAAAAGCTGATTGGCCAGCAGTTGCCATGATTGGTGCACCTAAACCGCTCTACATTCAATATTGTGGCAATGATCAATTATTTACACCCAAGGGCATGAAAGATGCAGATCAGATGATTTCCAATTTCTACAATGGTGGCGATTATCGCGGTGACTTCTATCCAGTGCGCCATTCATTTACAGTGGAGATGCAAGATCAGGCATTTGATTGGTTGGCCGCTCATGCATAAGCAGCGCTATTTAGGAAAAGATCCACTCGCGATGGAGCTCTACGAAATTATGTCGAGGTTTCCGATTCTTTCACCCCATGGTCACGTGTCTTCTGAAATGCTCGCGGCCAATCAACCCTTTACCAACGCAGTAGATCTGCTTATTACACCGGATCACTACGTCACTCGAATGTTGCATTCGCATGGAATCACTTACGATCAATTGGGAATTCCAAAAATTACAGGTACCACCTCGCCAGTGAGTGCGCGAGAGGTGTGGACAATCTTTGCAGCTAATTGGCACCTATTCCTAGGTACGCCATCCCGAGTCTGGATTAGTGAAACTTTCACCGAAATCTTTGGCATAAGTGAAGAGCTCACTTCCGATCGTGCTGACTACTTCTTCGATGCAATCGGCGAGAAGTTAGCTCAACCAGAATTTCTGCCACTTGCCCTCTTTCGTAAATTTAATATTGAAGTTCTTGCTACAACCGATGCAACCTCTGATTCGCTCGAGAACCACAAGAAGTTAGCAACACTTGATTTCGGTGGCAAAGTTCTGCCAACCTTTCGCCCCGATGATGTCAGTGATCCGAGCCGGCCGGATTGGAGAGAGAAGATTGCTCAACTTGCTACCGTGAGCGGCATTGCAACCGATACTTTTGATGGTCTGCTCAACGCACTTTGCAGGCAACGTGCCTACTTTAAAGAGATGGGTGCGACAGCAACAGATCACGGCGTCTTCTCACCGCAAACAATTGCCTTATCTGCCAGTGAGAGTGAAGTGCTATTTAAATCACTTCTGAGTGGCAAAGCCAGTGCAGAAGAATGCGCAAAATTTACTGCAGTTATGCTCTTAGAGCATGCCAAGATGGCGGCCGATGATGGCTTAGTAATGCAATTACATCCTGGCTCGCTGCGCAATTACGACTACGAGATTGCTAAGAATTACGGCACCGATCGCGGCATGGATATTCCTGTTGCAACCACTTATACCCGCGAGCTAAGAGATCTACTAAATGCTGTGGGCAAGCATCCAAATTTCCGAATGGTGCTCTTTACTCTCGATGAGTCAACATACTCTCGCGAGTTAGCACCCCTTGCCGGCGTCTATCCAAGTCTGCGGCTTGGCCCACCTTGGTGGTTTCATGACAGTCTTAATGGAATGCAGAGATGGCGCGATAGCGTTACTGAGACGGCTGGTTACTACAACACTGTCGGATTTATCGACGATACCCGCGCATTTACATCGATCCCAGTTCGCCACGATGTAGCACGACGCTTCGATAGCGCATACCTAGCAGCACAAGTTTCACAAGATCGTTTGAGCAAGAGCGCTGCCATCGAGTTAGCGCCACAAATTGCCTATCACCTGAGTAAAGATTTCTTTAAGCTCTAATGAAACATCTCAACGGCAGTAATTTTGCAACATTTACTCTGGCCAATCCACCTACCTACGACGTCAGTAATTTGCCGATTGGTGTCATTCACCTGGGACTTGGCGCCTTTCATCGCGCACATCAAGCCGCCTACTTTGAGAGCGCGCTACGCAACGGCACAAGTAAGTTGGCAATTGCTGGGGTCTCCCAACGCAGCTCTGATGTTGCAGATTTATTAGCAGCACAAGATTGTTTCTATACCGTCAATGAACGCAGCGGTAGCGAACAGAGCCCGAAGATTTTCGGTGCGATCCGCCAAGCACTCTTCTATCCGCGCAATCGCGCCGCACTTATTGCAATGAGTGAGAGCCAGGCACTTACGGCAATCACCATCACCGCCACCGAAAAGGCCTATCAAGTTACCGATGGCCATGAGAGCGATTTGCCATCTCGTATCGCCGCACTGCTTGCCGCACGATTTGAGGCAAAGCGCGGCGGACTCTCCATTATTTCCTGCGATAACCTGACAAGTAATGGCGAGCTAATTAAGAAACTTGTCTTAGAAGCCAGTGCAAAATTAGATAAGGCAGGCTTAATTAACTGGATTGAGCGAGAGAACTATTTCCCCAATTCCATGGTCGATCGCATCGTCCCTGCAATTACCGAGGAACGAATTGATAGCTTTGAAGCAGAATTTGGTTATCGCGATGAATCACTTCTGACCACAGAGCCGTTTACGCAATGGGCAATTGAGAATTGCCCACTCTCGCAAACTCTGGCTGGAACAGGCGTGGAGTTTGTTGATGATGTCGCTGGCTATGAGATGACCAAGATCCGCATCTTTAATGGCGCTCATTCCACCATTGCATATTTGGGGGAGTTGGCTGGTTTGGAATTTATCGCCGATGGAATCGCCAATCCTGCGATAAATTCTTTTATTGCCCACTTACAAGAGAATGAATTAGCAAAGTCATTTACCTCACCACCGGGTATGGATCCAATTGAATATGCCAAGCGAATTCGTGCGCGAATTAGCAATCTCAATTTGCGTCATCGTTGCCAACAAATTGCAATGGATGGCTCATTGAAATTGACGCAGCGCCTCTTCCCAACCATCAATGATCTATTAGCAAAGCAATTGCCGACTCAATACATTGCTACTGCAATTGCAGTCTGGCTCAGATACCTTGAAATCAACGATCGAATAAGCGACCCACTTGCGGCCGAACTTGTACCTCTGGCCCGCAATAGCGATGCAGCGATCGCTACAAAGAGCGTCCTTACTCATGAAAAACTATTGGTGAAGGTAAATCCTGGCAATTTCGAAGCGATTGCCCAAGCGCTTGAGAAGCTGCGCAGTAAACCAGTTTTGGAAGTTTTGACTAGCTTATAAAGTTGAGCCATAAAGGCGCGAGAGATTAAATTCGTGATGACCGCCGATTTCAGCTCGAGTCTGCTCACCATTTGCTACTCGAAGAATGAGATCGTAAATGAGTGCGCCAACCTCTTCTAAAGTTTGAGTACCGTCAGCGATTGTTCCTGCATTGAGATCGATTAGATCGGGTAGTGCATCTGCCATCTCAGTATTGGTTGCCACTTTAATTGTAGGAATAACAGCAGATCCAGTGGGAGTTCCCCGACCAGTAGTAAAGACTGCAATGTTGACACCAGCTGCAGCAAAACCACTGAGTTGTTCGATGTCATGACCTGGCGTATCCATGAAATAGAGTCCGGCAACTGGTGGTCGATCGGCATAATCCAAGACGCCGGTAAATTGTGCGTTACCAGCCTTCTTTGCTGCACCGAGTGATTTCTCCTCCAAGGTAGAAAGGCCGCCCTCAATATTTCCGCGCGATGGTTGTGCGCCGCGAATATCAATACCTTCGTAATTAATGGACTTCTCATAGCGTGCAACAACATCAATGATCTGCTGTCCAACTTCTGGTGTAATGGCACGCAGCGCCAATAAATGTTCGGCGCCGAGGATCTCCATTGTTTCACCGAGAATGGATGTTGCGCCATCTGCGACAAACTTGTCACTGGCAACACCGAGAGCAGGATTGGCAGTAATTCCAGAGTAAGCATCGGATCCACCGCACTCTAAACCAAGTACAACAGCGCTCCATGGCGCGGCTTCGCGCTTAAGTGCTTTCGCACCAGTGAGCGCACTTGCCGCAGCTTTACTTCCTAATTCAGTAAGTGCTTGAAGTGAACCAGCATCTTTTAACGTAACGATAGTGAATGGCGTTTTAGCGTGGGCTTGAGCCAGGCTGAGAATTTCACTCTCAATATCGGTTCCAATTGCCAGAATCACCGTATGGAAGACATTGGGATTGACCAAGATTCCAGAGAGCGTCTTAGCAATGCGATCAAAATCTTTCTCGCGCATGCCAGACCAATCGTGACTAATAGCGACAACTCCGGGGACTGCTTCCTCGATTGCACGCGCTGATTGAGAGAGCATCTGATGCAATGGTGCGATGAGAACGTGATTGCGAAAGCCCCACTCACCATTGCTGCGCTTATAACCGGTAAGACTCATCACACGCTCCGAACTGAACGTGGCGCGACGATCTCACCATTGTTACTGAGTTCGCTCTTGCTCTTCTTGCCATTCGCGATCGCAATTACGCAATCAAGAATTTCAGCAGCAGATGAGCTTCTAGCTAAATCAAATTCACCGATCATTGCTTGATGCAGCGCGCCACTTCCTGCAATAGAAATTACGGGAATCAAGGGGAAACCAGTGGGTGGTTGATTCTCATCGGGGAAGGAGAGGATGACATGAGCCTTTTGGCTCATCAAGGAGGAGAAGTTGGCAGCCGATCCACCGCGCGCAGTTGCCTCAACGAGTGAAATATTCTCTTTGGCAAAGAGTGCGCGGATCTCAGCCAAGTTGGCAACATCGCGCGAAAGATCTAGTCCAACGGTAAGAAGATCAAGATCTGCAACTGTGCCAGGAAATTTGGCGGATAGTTCGCGGGCATGTGCAACACCGCTAGCAACTGTTCCTTCCACGCCGCCGCTTTCTTGAATAACCAAGTAGTGCGTTGAATCTTGTGCGATTTTGTCATTGAGTTCGTTGCCTTGAATAGTTTCGCAGCCAAGGGCAGTGACGACGACTGAATTTACATTGGGGTGGTTAGCTAGATCGATAAAGAAATTATCGATACCTGAGACATCGATACCGATGATGCCGCAACCATTTTGATGCGCAAAGGTAATTGCGCCAACTTCAGTGGCGATTCGGCGTGATACGTGGGTGGAGCAGACCACCGAAGGCAGAATCAATTGGTGATCGCGTACGCCTACGCCGCGATCGGCATGTTTAATTCCTTGGATTTTCATTCTTCAGTCGACAATCGATCGCCTAAAACATTATGGGTATGAACGTGGTAGCCAATTTCAATCGGCTTAGTTGCATGGCCCATGCGCTCACCATATTTAATAACGCCATCACCTTTTGCCATTGGGCGGGTGCAAATTTTATGTCCGCGCGGAATATTCTCTTTGATTGAGATTTCCTTGCCATCTTGGCTAATAGTTGTGCCCGCTGCGATGTCGGTGAGGCAGACCGCAATGTTGTCATTGGGATGCAAGAAGAGAACTTGTCGCTTACTCATCGCCTCGCTTGCACCGCTTTCACATATGCGCGACTTGCCACTCGTGCCCGTCGCCAGGTTGATGTCTTTGCGCGGCGATTAAAGATGTCGTAATCGATACGCTCTACTTCATCAACGATACCGCAGTAGAGATCGCTGGCCGCTTCAATACAAGGGCGAGATTCTGGCGAAAGGAGTGCAATTCCAGGTGTGGCCTCGCGCTGTAACTGTCTTACTCGAGCGATTTGAAATTGCAGAGCGGAGATAATCTCAGATGTTAGGACGCGTCGTTCCAACATCGCGCGATCTACGCCATGGGCAGCTAATTCATCTAGTGGCAAGTAGATCCGACCTCGCTCAAGATCTTCACCGACATCGCGAATAAAGTTTGCTAATTGAAATGCAATGCCAAGTTTCTCTGCTGGCGCATAAGCACGGGGATCAAGTGCACCGAGGATTGGCACCATTTCTAGCCCGATGACAGCGGCGGAACCATAAACATATTCGAGCAAATCTTGATACGTGCGATATTCAGTGATACTTAAATCCATCGCCATCGAATGTAGGAATGCCACAAAGTGCTCATGCGGAATTTCGAAACGCTTCACGGTATCGATGAGCGCAATTGCAATCGGATCATCGCTCTTGCCACTCTTTAAGCTCGCCAACACACCATCGCTCCAACTCATTAAGAGGTCGCGCTTTTGCGTAACAGTAAGTGTTGATGCAAGATCATCGACAATTTCATCGGCATATCGGGCAAAGCCATAGAGCGCATGAACAAAGGGGCGCTTGGCTTTAGGTAGAAGCAGCGTTGCTAAGTAGTAAGTCTTTCCATGTTCGGCATTGAGTTTCTTGCAAGCTAAGTAAGAGTTACGCAATTGCGGATCGGTTATCCCTGCCGCACTTAACTCATCCACTTACTTCACCGGGCCAACAATGCGTTCTGCCGCGAGACGGCCAGAAATTAATACCATCGGAACGCCAACACCTGGCTGTGTTCCACTTCCGGCAAAGACCACATTCTCAAAACCCTTCGCTAAATTGCTAGGGCGAAATGGTCCAGTTTGGAAGAAGGTGTGCGCACTTGCAAATGGTGCACCGCGCTCCATTCCCTGTGCTTGCCAATCAAGGGGAGTGGTCATCGATTCAATTTCAATGCTCTCACCAAAGCCGGTGTAACCGCGCTCTTCCAAAGTCTTTATCATGGAGTTGCGATAAGGCTGAGCCATCGTGCGCCAATCAATGTCAGCATCGAGATTGGGAGTAGGAAAGAGCACGTAATAGGAGTGTTTGCCGGGTGGTGCCAAAGTTGGATCGTCATGGGTAGGAACCGTGACGAGCACACTAGGATCAGTCATCAAGATCTTCTTCTTAATTAATTCATCGAATACGCCATCCCAGGAATTTCCAAAGTGGATGTTGTGATGGGCGATGTGATCGTAAGAACGATTAGATCCAACAAGGAGTGTTACGCAAGAAGGTGAGTAGTTAAGGCGCTTGACTGAACGAGGCACGATTCCCAAGAGGTCGCGCCATGCAACTGGAAGATCTGGATTAAGTACGAGTGCATCACAAGTAATTCGCTCACCAGTATGAGTAATTACTGCTTTCGCGCGACCATTCTCATAGTCAATAGATGTGACGGTCTGATTATATTTAAATTCCACACCATGCTTTTCAGCGGCCGCCGCTAGTGCACGTGGCACTGCATGCATGCCGCCCTTAGGGAAGAAGACGCCATTGACGGAATCCATGTATGCAATCACGGCATAAATTGCTAAAGCTTGTTGTGGGCTAACACCGGCGTACATCGCTTGAAATGAGTAAACCTTCTGCAAGCGCGGATCTTTGAGGAATTGATTGACCTTGGGAGACAAGTGGCGAAAACCACCGAGTGCAATCAATCGCGCCAAATTCGGTGTCAGTAAGTTAAAGGGTGAATCAATATTGCGATCGATAAAGTCATTCATCTCATATTTATAAAGTTTGGTTACGAAATCGACATATCTCGCATAACCAGCTGCTTCAGTAGGTGAGATCTTCTCGGCAATCTCACTCTCCATTTGCGCAGTGTTGGCATGAATATCAAGAGAGCTACCGTCGGCATAGAAGGCGCGATAAAGCGGTGAGAGTGGCATTAATTCCAGCCAATCTTTCATCTCTTCACCAACGCAAGCAAAGGCAGATTCAATCAGCGAAGGCATAGTCAGAACAGATGGGCCGGTATCGAATGAGTAGCCACCGCGTTGCAATAAACCGTTGCGTCCACCTGGCACGCTCTCGCGTTCGACAACTGTGACTTTACGACCAGCACCAGCTAGGCGAAGTGCCGCACTCAATCCAGCTAAGCCAGCACCAACAATGACGACATGGTCGCTAGGGCCTTTGATCCGAGCTGGCATTACACACTCCTACGAGTTGCACTTGTAGCTAACTCTTCGAAGAGAGATAGCGCGGTTGGTGCAATCTTTCCATCATCTAGTGCGGTGCGCGCGTTGGAAGTAAGAGTCTCAATCATCTGCTCAATTTCCTGATCGGCGCCACTTGTCACGATCAGGCTGCGCAATTGCTCAATCCCATTGCTATCTAGTTGCTCATTTCCAAAGAGTTCGCTGAAGGTGGTTTTATCTGAGCCAGTGAGGCGCTCTACCGCAATTGCAATGAGAGCAGTGTGTTTGCCCTCACGCAGATCATCACCGGCCGGTTTTCCAGTAGCCGTAGGATCGCCAAAGACGCCAAGGAGATCATCACGCAATTGAAATGCTTCGCCCAAGGGCAGACCAAATGCAGAGTAGGTTGCAAAAATATCGCTATCAAGTGGCGCCCCAGAAAGTGCCGCGCCAAAGTGCAATGGTCGCTCGATCGTGTATTTGCCTGACTTGTAGCGAGCAATCTTGAGTGAGCGTGCAAGGTCATGTGTATCGCGAGTCTGCTCATACACATCGAGATATTGACCTGACATCAATTCCACTCGCATCTCATCGCTGATGCGCAAGACATTGCTCATTACTGAGTGAGGAATGCCAGAGCGATGGAGCATCTGACTCGACCAGACCAGCGCTAGATCACCTAAGAGCACACTGGCAGCTCGACCAAAATCTTCCGGACTGCCGTGCCAACCACCATCTCCGTGGAGCGCTTCAAATTGTTTATGAATTGAAGGCTTGCCGCGCCGAGTATCGGATGCATCCATCAAGTCATCATGGATAAGTGCACAGGCTTGAAGTAATTCCAAACTTGCTACTGCGCGAAGCACGCCATCGTCATCGTTGCCACCTGCGCCGAAATATCCAACTGCCGCAAAGAGCGGACGCAATCGCTTTCCACTATCGAGAAGAAAGGATGTGAGTGCCGACATGGCGGGTGTGAGTTCATCGCCAATTCCATGGAGGTACTTGGCCTCCTCGCTAAGGAAGTCGCGCAACGCCACTTCAACGCGAGATCGCAGATCAATTACTGCCTTCTTAGCGGAATGGGCCACGCGGTAACGGTACCCTCATCACTAATGAGTACGCGACCCACAATCTCGATTGAACTCTTTCCGCCTAAGGACAGCGCCGGCGAAGAGCGGTTGTGGTCTGCCATCGCCTCTCTGCGGGAAATTTCCCCTGATTATGTAGCGGTGACATATGGCGCAGGGGGTTCAACCCGTGATCGCACAATTCGCATTACATCAGAGATCACAGCACGCACTCAATTGCCGACGGTAGCTCACTTAACTTGCGTTGGTTCTACGCGCGATGAATTAATCGATGTACTCAATAAATACAAGAGTGCTGGCATCCGTAGCATTTTGGCGCTACGCGGTGATCCGCAAGGTGGTCCAAGTGCAGCGTGGATTGCA
>Ga0114977_10002730_pt1 | contig 11361 bp, 10 predicted proteins | sample S_130805_MF_Meta_FD_87026 | JGI IMG/M metagenome (GOLD analysis project Ga0114977, IMG submission 87026) | Freshwater microbial communities from Lake Simoncouche, Canada to study carbon cycling - S_130805_MF_MetaG | ecosystem: Environmental > Aquatic > Freshwater > Lake | place: Lake...
GCTGCGGGGACTGCGGCATCTAAACCCCAAGCTGATGGATCGCCAATTGCTTGCGCACCAAGCGCTCCGGCAAGAGTGAACAAATTCCAGAATATAAAGACGCCAAATCCGGTATACCAAAACCCTTTTCGCATATCGCTCTCATTGTCTTGCGCGAGAGCAACTCCAGTAGATTCATCAATAGTTATTTGTGCTGCAACAACTCGCTTGAAGCCACGGAGTTTTAGAAGTGGGGCTAAGCGAAGTCCATACAAACCATTTCGAGTACCAAGAAGTGTCGAAGTTGCAATCGCATTCAATGGTGATCCGCCAGCAGCGATTACACCAACAACTGCAAATTGTGATGCACCAGAGAAAAGTAAGAGTGAAAGTAAACAAGCTTGAAGAACCGAGAAATGTGCAGCAACAGCGGCCGCACCGAATGCGCTGCCATATGCACCGACGGTTATTGAGACGCTTAGGGAATCACGCTTCACTGACACGCCGAAAGTATGCCCTAATCCGATGGGATTGGCCTAGTTTTATATAAGGTCGGCTCATGAATACCGATACTGCTGATACTCCTGAAATAGAAGAAACAAAACAAGAGATTGTTTTCCGCGATGATATGACCGTTGAATTGGTTAAGTCGAGTGCGAGCGATGCCGATGTAATTTGGGCAGCGCGGGTGTCAACAGCAGGTGAGACAACTTTGGAAAAAGTTGGTGAGTCCAGCGAGCGAGATGCTGGCTTAATTAATTATCTAGCTCGCGAAAGACACGGCAGTCCTTTTGAACATACCTCGATGACATTCTTCGTCTCTGCACCAATATTTGTATTTCGTGAATTTATGCGCCATCGAATTGCTTCATATAACGAAGAGAGCGGTCGCTACCGTGAACTGCGTCCAGTTTTCTATATTCCAAATAAAGATCGCAAGCTCGTGCAAGTTGGTAAGACTGGCGCTTATACCTTTATTGATGGAACACCAGAGCAACTAGATATCACAGTTAATGCAATTAAAGAGACCTGCACTTTGGCATATGAAAATTATCAGAAGATATTGGCATCTGGCGTAGCTCGTGAAGTTGCTCGCGCAGTTCTTCCAGTAACTCTTTACTCTTCGATGTATGTAACTATGAATGCCAGAGCTTTAATGAATTTCCTTTCGCTTCGAACATCAAGTGAAGGATCACATTTTCCCTCATATCCACAACGCGAAATAGAGATGGTCGCCGAGAAAATGGAGAAGCACTTCGCCGAATTAATGCCGATGACATACGCGGCATTCCAAAAATCCGGTCGCATAGCTCCGTAATTAGCGTGTAGCCTTAGCGCATGAGTATCACACCTCCATTTGGTCGGTTAATTACCGCCATGGTTACGCCATTTAATAAGGATGGCGAGATTGATTGGGCAGGTGTTGAAAAGCTAGCGGCCCATTTAGTATCAACTGGGCACGATGGAATTGTTGTAAATGGCACAACTGGTGAAGCTCCAACAACAAGTGATGATGAGAAAGATAAAATTGTTGAAGTTGTGAAGAAGGTAGTTGGATCTAAGATCAAGGTAATTGCTGGTGCTGGAAATAATGAGACTTCACATTCAGTCGTACAAGCCAAACGCGCAGCGAAAGCTGGCGCAGATGCGCTGTTAGTTGTTACGCCTTATTACAACAAGCCACCACAAGCCGGAATCGCAGCTCACTTTCGAGCAATGGCAGATGCAACTGATTTATCAGTAATGATGTATGACATTCCGGGGCGAACTGGAATTGAAATCGAATCTGACACAATTGTTGCGCTAGCTGAACACCCAAGAATTGCAGCGCTAAAAGATGCCAAAGGAAACGTTGCCGCAACTTCATGGGTAATTAAGCGTTCTGGAATTCCAGTTTATTCGGGCGACGATATTTTGAATCTGCCATTACTTTCAGTTGGCGCAGTTGGATTCGTATCGGTCTGCGGACACACAGTTGGCAAAGATTTACGCGAAATGTTAGATGCTTGGTTTGCTGGAAAAACTGACAGAGCACTTGAAATTCATCAAAAATTATTACCGGTATTCACCGGAACCTTCCGCACCCAAGGTGCGATATTGACTAAGGCCGCTCTAAATGAAATGGGCCTACCTGGCGGATTTACTAGATTGCCACTTGTCGATGCCACCGCTGCGCAGATTGCGCAATTGCGGGAGGACCTACGACAAGGCGGAGTAACACTTAACTAATGAATCATCCTCATCCAGATTTACCCTATCCATCCAAGCTCGCACCAAAAACTCTGCGCATTGTCGCACTAGGTGGCTTGGGAGAAATCGGTCGCAACATGACCGTCTTCGAATACGAAGGAAAGTTATTAGTTGTTGATTGTGGCGTGCTGTTTCCAGAGGAGAGCCAACCTGGAATTGATTTAATTTTGCCGGACTTTGAATATATTAGAGAACGTTTAGATGATGTTGTAGCGGTAGCGCTTACACATGGCCATGAAGATCATATTGGCGCAGTTCCTTATCTTTTGCGCGAACGTAGCGATATTCCAATTGTTGGCTCTAAATTAACTCTTGCCTTCACTGAAGCTAAATTAAAAGAACGCAGAATCACTGCGCCGATGGTTGAAGTTAAAGCTGGAATGAAGCAGAAGTTTGGCCCATTCGAATTAGAGTTTGTTGCAGTTAATCACTCAATTCCAGATGCGCTAGCAATTGCAATTCGTACTCCTGCCGGTCTAGTTCTTGCGACTGGTGATTTCAAAATGGATCAGCTTCCATTGGACGGTCGCGTTACCGATCTCGCAACTTTCGCCCGGTTAGGTGCAGAGGGCGTTGATCTATTTATGGTCGACTCAACCAATGCTGATGTTCCAGGTTTCACAACTGCAGAACGCGAAATTAGCCCAGTATTAGATCGAGTAATTCGTCAGACCGAGCGCCGAGTTATCGTCGCCTCGTTCGCTTCACATGTTCATAGAATTCAACAAATAATTGATGTTGCCGAGAGCCATGGTCGCAAGGTTGCATATGTTGGACGCAGCATGGTGCGAAATATGAAACTCGCTGAAGATTTAGGCTATCTCCATATCCCACCAAATTTAATTGTTGATTCTAAGAACTTAAAAGATTATGGCGACAAAGTCGTATTGATTTGTACCGGGTCGCAAGGCGAGCCTCTAGCTGCGCTTTCTCGAATGGCAAATGGCGATCACGAAATTCAAGTTGGTAAGGGCGACACCGTCATCTTGGCTTCTTCGCTAATTCCAGGAAACGAAAATCCGGTTTACCGAGTTATTAATGAGCTAACCAGATTCGGTGCAAATGTAGTTCACAAAGGTAATGCCATGGTTCACGTTTCAGGCCACGCATCTGCCGGTGAACTTCTTTATTGCTACAACATTGTTAAGCCAAAGAATGTAATGCCAATCCACGGTGAATGGCGCCATCTTCGAGCAAATGCTGAACTTGCAATTAAGACCGGAGTAGCTCGTACAAATACCTTGGTTGTTGAAAATGGAATTGTTGTTGATATGGCTGATGGATATGCAGATGTTGCTGGTGCAATTCCAGTCGGCTTTGTTTATGTAGATGGCCAAAGCATTGGTGAAATTACCGAGAGCTCGCTAAAAGATCGACGTATTCTAGGTGAAGAAGGTTTTATCTCAGTTGTGGTTGTAATCGAATCCCAAACTGGAAAAATTGTCGCAGGACCTGATATTCATGCACGTGGTTTCACTGAGGATAATGATCTCTTTAATGAAGTAAAGGGCATGATTGAAAAGGCACTGGCAACTGCAGTCGGAAATGGAATTAACGGAACGCATCAACTGCAACAAGTAGTTAGAAAAACTGTTGGTAGTTGGGTAGGCGATAAGCATCGTCGCAAACCAATGATTGTTCCAGTAGTCATCGAGGTATAACGGCGCGCCTTAGATATCGAATATATCTAACGCTTTAAGGTTAGCCATTATGGCCGCGAGAAAAAAAGCATCAAGTAAGAAATCTGCGGCAGCCAATGGCGCTGCTCGTGGAATTGGTGCAATCTGGCGATTCATCGCAAAGACAATCGGCTCCTCTATTCGCTTCATCTTTCGTGGCGCCCAAGATTTAGATCCAGCGCACCAGCGAGATGGAATCGCATTCCTAGTATTTATTCTCGGTTTAATTTCAGCCGCCGGTGTCTGGTTTAGCTTGGATAACATATTTGGTCGTGGGATTTACGCCGCGATCTTTGGTCTAGTTGGCCGTCTCGGAATTTTCGCACCACTGATCTTTATCTACTTCGCCTTTAGATTGTTTAAAGCCCCCGACGATTCAAAAGCAACAGGTCGAATCATTGTTGGAACATTTGTCTTATTAATAACTATTACTGGATTGCTACACATTATTAATGGTTCTACTGGAACTGGTCAGACTGCGATCAGACATGGTGGTGGCTGGATTGGCTACGGAGTTTCAACGCCGCTAGTTGCACTTGTAACAACAATTCTGGCAATTCCAATTCTCGTAATACTTCTCTTATTCGGTATTTTGGTAATAACAGCAACCCCGGTCTCCAAAGTTATGGAACGTATTAAGACGTTATTCAACTGGGGAAGTGGCAAGGTTTCCGATGCCAGAGCGGCTCGTGCCGAAGAAGCTTTTGAAATTTCAGATACGCCACCATTCGAAACTCCGTTAGTTCAAGGCTTCATCCATCACGAAGAAGATGAAGAAGAGTTAGATGAAGAGAGTTTTGATGAAGAGTTCACCGTTGAGATTGCTCGCGAACCAACACCGGTAATACCGCCGGCCCCAATAGTTCCAAAACATGCAAAGCAGATGTTGCTGACAGGTGATACTAAGTATGAACTTCCTTCACTGGATTTATTGAAACTCGGGCCAACTTCAAAGGCGAAATCTAAAGCTAATGATGTTGTTGTAGCAGCCCTGACCCAGGTCTTTGATCAATTCGGAGTTGAATGTCGAGTTACTGGATTCATGCGGGGTCCAACAGTTACCAGATATGAAGTAGAGCTTGGTAATGGCGTAAAAGTTGAAGCAATCACTGCACTTTCAAAGAATATTTCTTATGCAGTTGCAAGCGGAGATGTTCGAATTCTTTCACCAATTCCAGGTAAGTCAGCGGTAGGAATTGAGATCCCAAATACTGATCGTGAGATTGTTGCGCTGGGAGATGTTCTGCGTTCATCGGTTGCTAAAAATGACACGCATCCAATGGTTATCGCACTCGGTAAAGATGTAGAGGGCAATTTTATCTGCGCAAATCTGGCCAAGATGCCGCACTTATTAGTCGCTGGTGCAACTGGTGCTGGTAAATCTTCAATGATTAATTCACTTGTAGTTTCAATACTTATGCGTTCTACGCCAGATGATGTCCGACTTGTGATGGTTGACCCAAAGCGAGTTGAGCTCACAAGCTATGAGGGAATCCCACATTTAATTGCGCCGATTATTACAAATCCCAAGAAGGCCGCAGATGTATTGGCATGGGTAGTACGAGAAATGGATATGCGTTATGACGATCTCTCGGCTTTCGGCTTTAGACATATCGACGATTTCAATAAGGCAGTTCGCTCTGGCAAATTAACTGTGCCCGAAGGCAGCGAACGAGTTCTTGAACCGTACCCATATTTACTTGTGATCATTGACGAGCTTGCCGACCTGATGATGGTTGCAGCTCGCGAAGTTGAAGAGTCAATTGTTCGAATTACTCAACTTGCAAGAGCCGCCGGTATTCACTTAGTTATCGCAACCCAACGTCCGAGCGTTGACATTGTTACGGGTTTGATCAAGGCAAATGTGCCTTCAAGACTTTCATTTGCAACTTCAAGCCTGGCAGACTCCAGAGTTATTTTAGATACGCCAGGTGCTGAGAAATTAGTTGGCCAAGGCGATGGCCTCTTCTTGCCAATGGGCGCAAGCAAAGCGATGCGAATTCAAGGTGCCTATGTTTCAGAGCGCGAAACAGAAGCAATTGTTAATCACGTAAAATCACAACTACAACCGGTCTATCGGCTTGATTTAACTGCGCCAGTTAAAGCACATGTAATCGAAGATGACATTGGTGATGACATGGATCTTCTCTTGCAAGCAGTTCAACTTGTTGTTTCAACGCAATTTGGTTCGACTTCAATGTTGCAACGTAAATTACGAATTGGTTTTGCAAAAGCTGGACGTTTAATGGATTTAATGGAGAGTCGTGGAATTGTTGGTCCAACTGAAGGATCGAAGGCGCGAACTGTTTTGATTAGTGCAGAACAGATGCCAGATGTCCTCGAGCAACTTCAGGGCAACCTCTAACTTCTAGTAACTTGCGAAAGTTGTAATTCAGCCTAGGTCCACAATTTGGGGGTCAGTGTTTGGGGTGAATTAACCCCTCAGCCACCTCCGGACTTGTCCTAGAGCGCTCTTAGGTTTTACCCTTAGGGCCTTGGAAATCCCCTTCCATGTTGCAAGTTTGAGGAAATTAAATGAGTTTAGAAAATCTAACTCTCGGCACCGAGATTCGCGATGCGCGCGAACGTGCTGGCTACACAATCAAAAAAGTTGCTGAGATTACTCGCATCCGTGAAACTGTAATTGCAAATATTGAAGCTGATGATTTTTCAAGCTGTGGTGGAAATGCATATGCGCGTGGCCACATTCGCACAATTGCAAAGGTAGTTAAGTTAAGTGCTGATGATCTGATTGCAAAGTTTGCTGAAGTCACCGGAGATTTTGATCGCCCAATGGTTGATCTATTGGAAGAGAATCACATAATTAAAGTTCGCTCAGCAAAGCCAAAAGTTTCTTACAAAGCGTTAGCTTCGGTCGCGGCCGGAGTCGTTGCACTTCTAATTGCAGTTCCTGCAGTTATCTCACTCTTCCCAAATGACAACACCTCATCGACTCCGTCAAGTCAAGGTGTGGCCCCTTCAACAACTGACCAGAGCGCAACTGTTGTAGCTACAAAGACATCAGGCGTTTCACTAGTTGTTACAGGTATTTCAGGAAAATCTTGGGTGGGAATCCAAGATGCAAGTGGCGCCCAGGTATTTAGTGGGTCGATTTCAGTAGGCGAAGTTAAGTCATTTACCGATGACCAACTTCTGCAGATAACAATCGGAAATGCTGCGGCAGTTTCCCTTAACGTCAACGGTGAAGAGATTGGCACACCTGGCGCAACTGGGGAAGTAGTTCATCTCTCCTTCGAACCAGGCAAGTCAACCAACGGTTAATAGCAACTTAAAACTTAACCCAATGTAAGATGGCGCAGATGAGCGCCGAGGATTTAATAGAGAAGAAGCCTCGAACTGTCGCGCTGGTAACTCTTGGTTGCGCCCGAAATGAAGTTGATTCCGAAGAACTAGCTGGCAGACTTTCTGCAGATGGTTGGACTCTAGTTTCCGATCCCGCACTAGCTGAAGTAGCACTTGTTAATACTTGTGGCTTTATTGAAAGCGCCAAAAAGGATTCAGTAGATGCCCTGCTTGAAGCGCACTCGCTAAAGGGGAATGGAACCACCAAAGCTGTAGTTGCAGTTGGTTGTATGGCAGAGCGTTATGGAAACGAACTCTCAGAAGCACTTCCCGAAGCAGATGCAATTCTTGGCTTCGATGATTATGAAGATATTTCACTGCGTCTTCAAACAATTATTAACGGCGGCTCTATTGCAGCCCACGCCCCGAAGGATCGCAGAGCTTTGCTCCCAATTGCGCCAGCCGATCGTCAAAAATTAGTAACTCCACCCGAAAAACTGCAACGCAAACGCTTAGAGAACACACCAATTGCGCCACTCAAGATTGCATCAGGCTGCGATCGCAGATGTTCCTTCTGTGCGATTCCAATGTTCCGCGGCTCATTTGTTTCAAGGCGTCCAGTAGAAATTATTGAAGAAGCTAAGTGGCTTGCCGAACAAGGAGTTTCCGAACTCTTCCTGGTCAGTGAAAATACAACGTCATACGGTAAAGATTTTAGGGATATGCAGGTTCTAGAAAATATGTTGCCGGAAATCTCAAATATTCCTGGCGTTGAACGAATCCGCCTCTCATATCTACAACCAGCAGAAATGCGGCCATCACTAATTCAGGCGATGATTTCGATTCCAAAAGTTGTGCCTTATTTTGATCTATCTTTTCAACATGCCAGCCCAACGGTGCTACGTCGCATGCGTAGGTTTGGCGATACCGAATCCTTCTTACATCTCATAACTCAAATTCGCGCTCTTTCGCCACAGGCTGGAATTCGATCAAATGTAATTGTCGGGTTTCCCGGCGAGACTCAGGAAGAATTTGATGAATTGGTTAATTTCATTTCGCAGGCAAGGTTGGATGCTATTGGCGTCTTTGGATACTCTGATGAAGATAAGACTGAAGCCCTGACCCTTGAAAACAAAGTTGATCAAGATGTTATTAATTCTAGAGTCGAGCTACTATCAAAATTAGTTGATGAATTCTTGATGCAAAGAGCTGAAGAACGTATCGGCGAGCATGTGCGAGTTTTAATCGAAGATGAAGAGAGCCAAGAGGGCCGTGCTGAACACCAAGGTCCCGAGGTAGACGGTTCAACCTTCGTCAGAGGCCGTGCGAAATATAAAGTCGGCGAGTATGTCGATGCCATCATCACCGAAGTTGCCGGCGTAGATTTAATTGCGGTGCCACTATGAAACATCCCAATCTGCCAAACTCGCTAACCATTTCTAGGTTAATTGCAGTTCCATTCTGTTGTTATGCACTCTTTAAGAATGGCGGCGATGATTCGCTCTGGCGAGTAATTGCTTGGATCGGATTTTTTCTAGTTGGACTGACAGATTTCTTTGATGGAAAACTCGCAAGGTCGCGCAAACAGGTAACTAGCTTTGGAACCTTCTTAGATCCAGTGGCGGATAAAATTTCAATTGGCGCTGCAATGATTGGCCTATCAATGCAAGGCAAATTATGGTGGTGGGTAACCATCGTTATCTTGGTCCGCGAAATTTCAGTCACGATTCTGCGGCTCGCTGTTATTCGCGATGGCGTTATCCCAGCAAGCAAGGGTGGCAAGTTAAAAGCTGCCTTCCAAGGATTTGGGGTTGGTTTTTATATCTTGCCGCTTCCATCTTGGCTAAGTATTCCGCGAGATGCCTTTATGGCTGTTGCGATAGCCCTCACAATTTCAACTGGCTATGACTATTTCAAAAAGGCGTTAAAAAAGTGAATCAGAATTTAGATTTAGCAACCAAGATAGTTAAGCAGTTAGTTAAATCTGGCAAGACAGTTAGCGTCGCCGAATCTTTAACTGGCGGCGGACTTGGTGCCGCGATTACTGAGGTAGCAGGATCATCAGAAGTTTTTCTTGGTGGAATCACGACTTATAGCGATGCTAGTAAGAGTAAATTACTAGAAGTTCCAAAACGCTTAATTACAAAACACACCGCGGTATCTGAAGAGGTTGCAAAATCGATGGCCGAAAATGCACGCCAACTTTTTAAATCTGATTATGCAATTTCCACTACCGGAGTTGCCGGGCCAGGCAAGGCATATGGCAAAAGCGCAGGTACAGTCTGGCTAGCTATCGCCTCGAAGAAAGAGTGCGTTGCCATTGAACTTTCGATTTCTGGCGATCGCGCCACGGTCAGAAATGCCACAATTGAGAGCGCATTAGCCACTTTTTCGCGTATTCTTATCTCATGAATTCGGTAACCGTATCTAACGAAGCAACCCTTCTTAGAACCCACATCGGGAGCACCTTGCGCCAAGCGCGCATTTCACAGGGTCGCACTCTTCGTGATGTTGCCAAGAGCGCTCGCGTTTCATTGGGTTATTTGTCAGAGGTAGAACGTGGACAGAAAGAAGCATCTTCAGAACTTTTAAATTCAATCTGTCAGGCTTTAAATCTAACTCTGCTAACCGTTATCTCCGAAGTATCAATTGCTCTTCACACAACTAATTCAAATATTTCAAGTAAGGCTCCATCACTCACTGTTGTAGAAGCCGCCGCTTAGCTCTCCGCTAGCGACGACGATTCGGATATTGGCAGATTCCATGACCGTAGCACCAGCCCAACGTTCACGAACCGCAATCCTTGCTGGCGCAAAAATTGTCATCACCGAAGTAGGTTCATATGAATCAAATATGGTTGATATCGCCGCACGTGCTCAAGTCTCAAGAGCTACGGTTTATAACCACTTCGCGGATAAAGAAGAGATGATGTTTAGCCTTCTTGAATCTGAAATTTTGCGCCTTGTAGATCTTGCTAAGAAATCACCATCACCAAAGGATGCGCTTCTAACTCTCTCTCGTGAAATTTCCGGAGATAAGGCGCTTCGTAAAATGACTGAGACCGACCCCAAAGATATTGCCGCCTTCGTAACTATTAGCGCTCACCCAATCTGGGCTTTGGTACAAGAATCGCTCGCGGCGATCTTCGGTGCGGCGAATTCAAGCTTGGTTCTGCATTGGTTACTCGGCCAGGTTGCATCTCCATTATCTGCTGGCGAATCTGCCCAGCAAGCTGACCAGATCGCAAGATCACTCTCGTAAATGGGTGCGGACTTAACTTGCGAATAACTGAATTGCGCGCTCGCATTGCTGATTACTTTCCAGATCCAAATACTTACAGCAGAGATATCGTTCATGCCGAATTAGGTGGCGTCACGGTCGAACAAGCACTAGTAATGGGCCAAGAGCCAGGAGATATCTGGAAGGGCGTAGTCGCCCACAATCCAGAGATGCCAGCAAAATTTAGATAGCCCCAGATTCTTTGGGCCAATTCGGCGTGTTGTTTCCATTCGAACAGATGTTCGGCTACCCTTTATCCATTCGGGCGACCTGCCCGGATATACCCAGCCTGAGCGGTTCCACACTTCCGCAGAAGCACAGCCTCTGCCGTCGGTGGGTCTCCGTACCTTCAGGACCGATAACGATGATCGATGAAAGGTCAACAAAATGGCTAAAGAACAGCCTGATAAACAATCTGAAAAGCAGAATTCAGATCGCACCAAAGCCTTAGATAGTGCACTTGCCCAAATCGAGCGTCAATTCGGTAAGGGTTCAGTAATGAAGATGGGCGATCGCGGCCCACAAGTTGTTGAAGTTATTTCAACTGGTTCAGTTGCGTTAGATATCGCACTTGGAATTGGTGGATTACCTCGAGGACGTATCGTAGAAATTTACGGACCAGAATCTTCAGGTAAGACAACTGTCGCACTTCATGCAATTGCAAATGCGCAGAGAGCTGGCGGAATCGCTGCATTTATCGATGCCGAGCACGCGCTAGATCCAGAGTATGCCCGCAAATTAGGCGTTGATATTGATGCACTTCTAGTTTCACAACCAGATACCGGTGAACAAGCACTTGAGATCATGGATATGTTGGTTCGCTCTGGCGCAATCGATGTAATCGTTGTTGACTCAGTTGCAGCTCTAACAC
>Ga0114977_10002731_pt1 | contig 11357 bp, 10 predicted proteins | sample S_130805_MF_Meta_FD_87026 | JGI IMG/M metagenome (GOLD analysis project Ga0114977, IMG submission 87026) | Freshwater microbial communities from Lake Simoncouche, Canada to study carbon cycling - S_130805_MF_MetaG | ecosystem: Environmental > Aquatic > Freshwater > Lake | place: Lake...
CCAGAGGAAGTATTTACAAACATTTATCTAAATATTTTGACGTCGATGGTTACGGTCCTTATTTCAATAAAGCAATTAAAGATCATAATAAAAGTCTATTTTTAAAAAAAGATATACTCAAAAATTACGCATTTAATTTATGTCCAGAAAATCTTTTGTATTCTGGAGGTTATTCAGAAAAAATTCCTGACGCATTTTCAGCAAAATGCTTACCTATATCTTGGTCAGATCATAATATTAATTTAGATTTTAATAAAAATGCATTTGTTAATCTTTTAGATCATGTAAAAGATAATTATTATGAAATATCTAATTTACTTAAAGATGAAAATTATTTAAAAAAATTTACTAAGGAACCATTGTTTTTAAAAACACCTAATTTAGATAAAGAAAAAATATTTGCAGAAAGAATTTTAAACTCCTTGTAATGAAAATAGATCATAAAGAATCCTACTTAGATTTTGGAAAACAATTTTTAATTGACGATAAGATAGACAATTATTGGGGGGGGTTAAAAATGTTAAAAGATATTGTTTCTCCTTTTGATTTAAAATTACTTAAAAATAAAAAAATTATGGAGATTGGCTCAGGAAGTGGAAGAATCATAAAAAATTTAATAAAATTTAAACCTAAATCTATATTTTCGGTCGAACCGTCAGCTAGTTATCATATTTTAAAAAAAAAATTTTCTAGATTTAAAAAAATACATTTATTAAATATCAAAGGTTCTGAAATTAAGTTAAAAAATAAATTAGATTATGTTTTGTCCTTAGGAGTTATTCATCATATCCCTGAACCTTTGCCAGTGATCAATAAAGCGTATGCATCTTTAAAAAAAAATGGTAAATTTATTATTTGGGTCTATGGTTATGAAAATAATTTTCTATATATATTAATTTTTAATAATTTAAGAAGAATAACAATCTATTTGCCCGATCCCTTATTAAGATCATTTTGTAAAGTTCTTAATTTATTATGTTCGTTTTATATCTTTTTACTTAGATTTATCTCATTACCACTAAAAGATTATATGCTTAATGTATTTAATAAATGTTCATTTGAAAAAAGAAATTATATTATTTTTGATCAATTAAATCCGAGTTTTTCAAAATATTATAAAGAAAAAGAACTTAACTCATTATTTCTAAAATCTAGATTTAAAAATAATTTTTCAATATTTAATAGACGTAACTACTCGTATGTTGTTATTGCAAAAAAAAATAGATTTTAATTTTAACTTAGTATTTTAGATTTAAAAAAAATTAATAATGCCCATAAGAATAACTTATTGTCCCTTTTTTTTTGCTTATGTTCAATAATTTTATTTTTAATAAACGTCTCTGATAATTTAAGTTTATTAACTGGATTTATTTTCATATTATAATTTAAGAAAAAATTTGCAATTGGAATTCCGAAACCTTTTTTTTTTGAATTAACTATTTTTTTGGGCAAATTTTTTAACAGTAATTTTTTTAAAATATATTTAGAAACTCCATTGTTATATTTGTATTTTGATGGCATTTTGAGACAAAACTCTAAAATTTTATTTGTAAAAAAAATTGGCCTTACTTCAATTGAGTTTAGCATTGAAGCTCTGTCAACCTTTGTTAATACATTTCCTGGTAAATAAAAATTTGAGTAAAAATCTGCAGTTTTTTCATAAATATTTTTTATTTTAGACTTATCCCAAAGTTCTAATGCTTCACTGTATATTTCTTCAATTGTATATTTTTTATGTTGAGGAAAAAAAGTATTCATATCTTTATGATCCAGTGGTGATAACCATATTGGATTCCAATACTTATTTTCGTACTGTATCCCATTTAAGAATCTTTTTATTTTAAAATCTAAAGACATATTTTTATGAGAAACGGGAATATTTTGTGATAATTTTTCTATAAATTTTATTATATTCTTTGAAAATATTTTATTTATCAGAATTCCGGTTTTAATTGCCCTAAAAGGGTCATATCCAAAAAATAATTCATCACCTCCATCTCCGCTTAAGATTACCTTGTTTTTTTTTTTAGCATATTGGCTTAATATAAAAGTTGGTATTAAAGACGGGTCGCAAAAAGGTTCGTCAATTCTAGGAATAATTTTATTAGTTAAATAAAATATATTTTTAATTGATATTTTTTTATTAAAATTTTTAAATCCAAGTCTCTCGCAGACAATTTTGGCTTTTAAACTTTCATCATAGGATGACTCTTCAAAACCCAGTGTAAAAGTATTTATATCATTTATATTATTTTTTTTTAAATAAGTTAACAGAATACTAGAGTCCACTCCTCCGCTAACAAAAGCACCTATGGGTACATCACTTTCTGTAATTAGTTTTACAGATTTAGATAACAAGTCATCTAATTTTTCTAAAATTTCATTCTCGGTTATTTTTATTTGTGATTCATTTATTTCAAACTTCCAATACTTTTCTTTCTCTAAGATAATATTTGGAGATAATTTTACTTTTAGATAGCATCCAGGCTCTAATTTAAAAATTTTGTCGTATAATGTTTTGTCACCGGGAAAAAAACCATAAGCAAAGTATTTTTGTAAATTTAAATTATTAATTGATAATGGTACATTTTGGTATTGTAATAATGATGATAATTCAGACGCAAAAGCAAAATTTTTATAATTAGTATAATAATACATAGGCTTTTGACCAACTCTATCTCTAGCTAAAAAAAATTCATTTTTTTTTTTATCAAAAATTGCAAAAGAAAACATTCCATCAAGTTTATTTAATACTTCTTTTCCCCATATTTTATATCCATTTAAAATAACTTCAGTATCACTATGTGATGTAATAAATTTAACATTAAATTTATTTTCTAAAATTTTTCTTAATTTTTTATGGTTATATATTTCCCCGTTATAAGTAATAGTAAATCTTCCTTCATTGTCACTCATAGGCTGACCGCCATCGCTGATATCTATAATTGATAGTCTTGCATGGCCAATGAAGATCTTTTTTTCTGGAAATTTTACAAAACTTAATTTATCTGGACCTCTATGTTTTATACATGAGATCATTTTTTCAATTAAAAAAAAATTCCCCTCACCATAAAATCCCGCGATACCACACATATTTTATTGAATTTTTATCTTTTTAAATAAAAATTTTTATTTTTTTTACTTGTAAAGTAAATTCTAATTAAAATCTCACTTAATAAACCTAAAAGTATACATATGATGCCGGTTGAAAAAAGCATTACAGATAATAAAGGCAATGGAGTTTGTATGAAAGATTTATCATAATAAATTTTAAGAAATAAAGATAAAAAAAATAGAATAATTGAGATAAATAATTGAAAAATACCCAAGGTTCCAAATACATAAATTGGTTTAGATATATAAATTTCGAAAAATTTTATAAAACAAATGTCTAATATAATTTTTAATATTCTACTCATTCCATATTTTGATGAACCATATACACGCTTATGATGTAATACTTTTATTTCCCCTATTCTTGCGCCAATAATATAGGCATAATAAATTATGAGGCGGTGAGCTTCTCCGTAAATACTTATTTTTTTTATAACATGTTTTTTATAAGCCTTTAGTGAGCATCCGAAATCGTTAATTTCGATATTCGAAATTTTCTTTATTATTATATTCGCAATTTGACTTATTAATGTACGCAAAAAGGGATCCTTTCTTTGATGCCTCCAGCCAGAAATTACATCATATTTATTTTTATCTTTCTTTAATGCTTCAATAATTTTAGGAATATCGGAAGGATCATTTTGCAAATCGGCATCAATGGTAACTATAATTTGGCCATTCGCAGAATTAAAACCAGCCATAAAAGCAGTAGTTTGGCCGTAATTTTTACTTAAAGAAATAACTTTAATTTTTTTTTGTTTTTTTATTTTTTTTAAGAGACTTAGCGATTCATCCGTACTGCCATCATCTACACAAATTATTTCAAAAATATATCTTGCTTTTAGGTGTATATAAATTTGATTAATAAGTTTTTGAATATTTTTTTCTTCATTAAAAATTGGAATTACTATTGACACCTCAACAATTTTTTTTGATTTTAGCATAAGGTATATTTTATATTAATTTTTTATATATTGTTAAAATTGTTTCATTTCCAGAAATGATTTTGTAATATAATTTATAATTTTTATAATTAGTTTCGTCATAAGGATTTTCTACCTTTTTGTAATTATTAATTCTATAAATTGATTTATTATCTTTTTTAAAGTTGTTCATTTGTGAGCCAGGGTCTAATTGGGCTTTATCTACAATTGTAATTCTTTTAGAATCTTCATGATTTAACATTTGTAAGCTAACTCTTAAATGAGAAAGACTGTCTTGAATTATTATAATTTTTTCATTTTTATCGTTTTTTACGATGTATTCTAATGCCTCTCTATTGGCCAATCCCCAATAATCTAATTCAAATTTGTCTCTTAAATTTTTTCCAGCTAAAGAATTAAAAAAAATATTTCCATAAGGAAAGTTAACTATATTCCAATGTAAGATTTGAATAAGTAGTAAAAAAAAAATTGTAAATAAAAAGTTTTTATATAAAATTGAATCAGCAATCTTAATTATTTTTATCAAACCATTACTTGCTAAAATTATTATAAATGGATAGATAAAATATAGGTGTCTCCATCCATCGTATAAAGTTGAATTTAAAATAATTACTGCAATTATAGGCGTTAATAAAAAAAAAAGAAAAACAAGTTGGTGTAGTTTTTGATCTGTAATAAATTTGTTTTTATTTTTAAGAAATTCAAACCAAAAAAAAGCTTGATTTAAAATTGCAAAACCAAGTCCCAAAATAAATAATAATAAAAATATAACTGGCGTTGTATATGATATCCAAATAAAAATATATGAAAAAGGAAGATTACAGTTGTCAATAATTTTGCCCATAAACAATTCTTCTCCACAGGTAAATTTAGATAATCTATTCCATGTTAAAAAAAAAACTTTTATATCCGGCCAAAGTTCAGGCCAAAATAGAATAATTGTAAAAGCACAACTTAAAATATAAAAAAATAATAAAATTAAAAATTTATTTTGATTAATTTTTTTTTTTAAATAATTTTTATAAATTAAAACAAAAGTAGGTAGCCAAAATATTATACCCATAATTCTGATGTCTATTAAGAAACCTGTGGTAAAACCATGAATAATAATATTTTTAAAATTAGATTTTTTAGAAACATTAATTAATGAATATGTTGCTATAATAAAAGATGACATAAAAATTATATCTTTAGAATTGTAAAAACTTTCGGTAAAGATCCGGGGTGATAAGACAAGCATTAAAGATGCTAAAAGACCAACTTTCCAATTTTTGAAAAACTTTGCGGTAAGTAAATAAAAAAAAATAATACTTATATAGAAAAATAAAAAATTAATTAGATGCCATAAAAACCAAATATTTTTCTTTGGAAAATAATCTAAAAAAATTCTCTCAATGATAAATACCGGCATAGTAAACGAGACTCCACCGTGTAATGAATAATCAGTCCATTCTTTAAAATTAAATGTTAGGGGAATGTATTTTTCGCCTGCTTCAAATTTATAATTGATAGGCGCAATTTCAATTTTAAAGGTTTCAGAGAATTTTCCTACGATAAACATAGCAGTTTGTGCTGCTTGCATTCTCATTTCTGGTTCATCGACAGATAATCCAAATTTTTTGTATGAATTAAAGCCTATATAAAACAAAGTAATAAAAAAAAAAAAAATTAATACTTTTTTTTTATTCTTCATTTGGTATCGTTAATAAAAAAAATAATCATTAATAATATTTTTGAATACTACGTTGAAAAAAAAACACTTTTTAATAATCGTAATTTTATTAATATTTACATTAAATTTATTTTTTTTTTCAAAAAAATTATTTAAAAGCGTAAATGTTTTTCAATTCGAAAGATTATCATTAAGTGATCAAAAAATACAATCATATATAATAAATTTAAATGAAACTAATAAGCTTATATTAAATAGTGAAATAAATAATCAGTTAATTTTTTTAAATGATTATAAATTTTATAATTATTTTGAGAATAAATTTGAGGACTTTAAAAAATTAAATAACTATTTATTCAACTACAACAATATAAATAAAAAAGACTTTAAAATTAATAAAGAAGATATCAGTTATATAAAAATTAAATCAGATAGCTTTCAGTTAAGATATTATGGTGATGACTTAGTAAAATTCACTGATTTTATTAATTTTATGGATCAGTCTATTAAAAATGAATTAATAACCCAGACAAAAAAATCACAATTAATTATATCTAAAAATATTATTTTTGAAGAAAAAAAGTTTTTAGAAATTTTAAATAGGGACTACTTGTTTTATGAATCTCTTTACCTATATAATTTAAAGTTCCTATCGAATAATAAAAATAAAAGTTATTTAATCCCCTCTATAAATAAGTTGGGTTGCCATTATTTTCTTGGATTTCAGCATGAAAATTCTGAAATTCAAAGTAAAATTGAAATTTTTTTGAAAAATAGAAGTAGTTATATTTTAAAAGATTTTGAAACTTGCAAAATTGATCAAAGAAAAAAAGAATTGGAAAGAATGAACCTTGAATTGCACCTAAATTTTATTCAAGCAATTGAAGTTATGAATAGTAAGTTAATAAATGTAAAGCAATTTAATGTTAATCGATTCACACTAATATTAATTAATAAATTTTTTATGATATTAACTATTATCTTTTTAATATTATTTTTATTTTTTTATAACGATGCATTTATTTATTTTACAAAAAAAAATTTAAATAAATATATTAAATCAAAGTTTAAATCATTTTTTTAATCTGCTTTTTATGAAAATGTTTAATTATAAAAAAATATTTTTTCGAATTTTTTTTTTTTTCTCTAAACTTTTATTTAGTCTGAATTTATTTTATTTAAAAAATTTTTCAAGATACTACAATCAAAATCTTTATGATTGTAAAATTTATATTTTAACACATGGTAATAAAGACAGGTTAAAATATCTAAATTTTTTTTTAAAATACTTGAACACAATTTTAATATCAAAGAATGATGAAAAATTTTTTTTTTCGCTAAAAAAAAAAATTATATTAAATGTTAAGACACCAACAAAAAAAGTAAACACTTTACTTTCAGTACTAAAAAAATATAAAAATAACTATCAGTCTAATGAATTTATGATTAAGAATATCCGTACGCAATTACTAGATTTTAAATTTACTAAAACGCAAATTTCTAATACTTTAAAACATCTTGTCGCTTGGAAATATGCTGTAAAAAGTCCCGAGAGTTATATTTTAGTCTTAGAAGATGACATTATTTTTAGTCTCAATTCGTTCGAAAGATTACATAGTCTTTTACTTAACCTTCCCAAAAATGCTGATTTTATTTGTCTTGCTGGTGGTTCATTAATTAAATCAAGTAAAATATTGAAAAATAATCATAATAAAAATTTATTTAATGTAACCCCTGGATTAACAAGAACTATATGCGGATATATAATTTCTAAAAAATTCCTAAGTAAAATATTTTCAAGTAAACATAAATTTAACTTGCCTATTGATTTCGAGTTAAATTATTTATTTTATAAAAAGAAAGCTTCTGTATACTGGACTGAGCCAACTATATTTGTTCACGGCTCTGTTAAGAATGCCTACTCATCTACTAATTATCAAAATAGTTAATGAGATTTAAAGTTCCAGTTATATATATTGTTTATAATAGACCAAATTTGACCAAAATTACCTTTAAGGCCATTCAGAACTATAAACCAAATCAATTATTTATTGTTTGTGATGGACCAAAAAGTTCATTTGAAAAAAATAAGATTGAAGAAGTTAAAAAAATTGTTAATAATATTAATTGGAAATGCGATGTATATAGAAACTATTCTAAAGTAAATCTCGGATGTAAAAATAGAGTTGTCAGTGGCATTGATTGGGCTTTTAATTTTGTAGATTGTGCAATTATTTTAGAAGATGATTGTTTAGCTAGTAGATCCTTTTTTAAATTTTGCGAAACAGCTCTAGGTGCTTTTTATAATAAAAGCGAAGTTATGCATATAAGCGGATCTCACTTATTAGATAAAAAAATGAGGCCTTTTTTTTCCAAATACCCATATATATGGGGCTGGGCAACATGGAAAAGAGCTTGGAATAATTATTCAATAAATGTCAAATTTTTTAAAGATAGTAGTAAAAATAATTTTTTTAATATAAAAAATTTATCTGTAAGTGAAAAATATTTTTGGCAAGATAGTATAAAATTATCTCAAAAAAAACTTTTTAATACTTGGGATGTTCAGTGGTTAGCAGCTATCTGGAATAATTATGGCGTAAGTTTAAATCCAGGAGTTAATTTAGTTTCAAATTTAGGCTTTGGGCAGGGCGCAACTCATACTAAAGAAACTAATAGCATCTTTTCAAAAATACGATTATCGCGAATAAATAATATTGATCTAAAAAAAATTATTATAGACAATAAAATTCAACCAGAAAATCATGATATTGATGAAAAAATATTTAAAAAAAGTTTTTATAATAATAAAATTCTCGCATATAATTATATTTCTTATATATTTTTTAAATTACTATATTTTATAAGTGCAAAATTTAAATGAAAGTATTTCATCTTTCATATATAGACGGTATTGGAGGCGCTGGAAGAGCTGCTTATAGAATTTTTGAAAGTTTGAAAAAAACAAATTTAGATGTTTTTTTTTTTTGTAATATAAAAACTACCGCAGATGACAAAGTAATTGCACCAAGGGGGCTAAAAAAAACTTTAATAGTTAGAATTCGTTCTGTAATCGGCTTAATAATTTCAAAATTATTGAATACAAAGTCGCATTCTATTACTTCGTTTGCTTTACTTAATTCAAACTATCCAAAAATTATAAATGAATTAAAACCATCAATCATTCATTTACATTGGGTAGGAGCTGAGTTTTTGTCTATTAGAGATATTTCAAAATTTAAAGGAAAAATTGTGTGGACTATGCATGATATGTGGCCCTTTTTAGGCGCACATCATCTAGACTTAACTAACACATGGCAAAAAAATTGTAGGAAAAAAATACCACTTTATGACCACTTTGTTTTTAACAGAAAAAAAAATTTATGGAAAAATAAAAATTTTTATTTAATAGCACCTTCTTTGTGGATGAAGAGTTTAGTCCAAAATAGTTTATTATTTCAAAAAAATCAGGTCGTAGTAATACCCCATCCTATAAACACAAATATTTTTAAACCAAATAATAAAAAATTTTGCAAAAAATTATTTAACTTACAAGAAAATGAATTAGTAATTTTATTTGGAGCCTTGGATATAAGTGACCCAAAAAAAGGGTTTTTAATTTTCGAGGAAATAGTCGAAAGAATTCTAAGAAATTATAACAGTGTAAAAGTAGTTATATTAGGCAAATACGATGAAAATTTAAAAAAAAATAAAAAGTTTGTTTATATTGATTGGTTAAAAGATGATTTTTCGCTGAGCGCTTTGTACTCTGCAGTTGATATTTTTGTTTCACCATCAAAAATTGAGTCTTTCGGACAAATGGTTCTGGAAAACCAAGCATGTGGAACGCCAGTTCTCGCATTTAATTTAGCTGGTTTAAAAGACATAATATTGCATAAAAAAACCGGGTATTTGGCCAAACCTATGAATAAAGTAGATTTCTATAATGGTTTATGTTGGCTAATTTCTCAAGTATCAAAAAAAAGTAGTTACAAAAAAATTAAAGCCTTATCAAGAAATAGAGTCTTAAAATCTTTTTCATATGAAGCTGTTGGAAAAAAAACTAAAGAATTTTATGAAAAAATTTTATCGGAGTAATATAATTTGAATTTACAAGAGATAAAAAAAAAATTTTATTTTCAAAATATTAAAAAAAATATTTTTTATTATTTATTTCTTTCTCTTACTTTTAGTTTTGTTTTTCAACCAACAAATATTCGTTTGGCCGATTATTCTGTAACATTATTTTTGATGCTTATATTCTTGTTATTGGCTTTGTTAAAAATAAAAAAAATTTTACTTGTAAAAAAAAATTTAATTATTTATCCAATATTAATTTACTTAATAATAAACTATATTTTTATTGCTGATAAAAGAATTATTTCTATACTGATCTGCATAGGATTTTATTTATCATCCACAACACGATTACTTAATTATTTTCAAATTCAGAATGTTTTAAAAGTATTACATCTTGTTTTAATTTTTTTATTATTTTTTGCATGGTACAAATTTTACAATCAATTTATTGGTAAAAATGTAATAAATAATATATATATTGAGCATTACCCTTTTTTATCTTTGGATTATTCACCAGGTGCAAGAGGTTATAATTCCTTTTATTTCATTTTAGGATGTGTTTTGTCATATTTTTTTTATTTAAGATCTCAAAAGATAAATCGCTTTATTAATTTTTTTATTTTTATATTTTTTATTTTATCTGTAATTCTTTCCCAATCTTTATCAGCTTATTTAATACTTATTTTTTTATTCATTTTCTATTTTAAATTTTATATTTTATTATTATTATTATTGTCTCTTCAATTTTTAATTTTTTTATCAAAACTTTTTTTTAAGATAAATTTATTTGAATATAGATTTTTTGGAGATTTTAGCTACATTAGTTCTTTTCAGGAAAGATTTTATATTATTAAATTAACCTTACTCAAGTTTTTAGATAATCCGTGGGGATCAGGGGTTTATGATTTAACTTATGAAAATTGGATTCATAGCGAAAATACTTTCGTTGATATAGTGGTAAGCTATGGAATTTATGGAGTATTGTTTTTAATTGTATTACTTATTTTTATGATCAAAAAATTAAAATTTTCAAGTGATGTAGATTTAGAATTGGTAAATTTTCTCCTATTTACTACTTTGTTATTTTTATTTTTTCATTCTTCTTCGAATTTTTTTATAATTTACTTAATATTAGTTCTAGTGATCAATATGTACAAAATTAAGAAAATTCACAAAGTAAGCAAATAAGATGATGTATATACTGATTTCAGGTGGCTTAGGAAATCAATTATTTCAATTTACTTTCGCTAAGTATGTTTCTTTAAAATTTAAAAAAAATGTATCTCTCATTGACTGCACAGATTTTGCAATTAAAAAAAGAAAGTGGGAGTTGCACAATATTAAAATAAAAAAAAATCAGATACCTAAATTAGTTATTATATTTATTTATTATTTGAGTAAATTAAATATTGCAATTTATAGAAAATTTAATTTTATTTTTCTAAGTTTTTTTTTTTTTGAAAAAAAAAAAAAAAAATTTTTAATATATTTAAAATTAATTATATAAAATAAATAGAAAAAAATAAATTATTAAAAAAAAAACAAAA
>Ga0114977_10002733_pt1 | contig 11351 bp, 8 predicted proteins | sample S_130805_MF_Meta_FD_87026 | JGI IMG/M metagenome (GOLD analysis project Ga0114977, IMG submission 87026) | Freshwater microbial communities from Lake Simoncouche, Canada to study carbon cycling - S_130805_MF_MetaG | ecosystem: Environmental > Aquatic > Freshwater > Lake | place: Lake...
GGGTTTTGTATTTGCGCCCCAAACACAGCACAGTTTGCTCGCAGCGGCGCGCGGGGCTGCTCAAAATGCGGGTGCTCTCGGGCAATTGGCGCTCCAGCCACTGGGCCATGCGCAGGGCTTGCTTTTCGCCGCGGGGGGTGAGTTGGCGCTCCATGTCATTGCCCCCGGGCACAGCCTCTTCAGCTTCAGCATGGCGCCACAAAATCAGGTCCATGATCAGGCCTTGCTTTGGTAGCGCAGCATCAAGGCTTCTTGGGCGCTGAGCAAAGGATGGGGGCTATTTTTGGCCAAGTCAACGTAGTCGCCATCTGCTTGCAAACTCCAGGCGTTGGCGGTGTCGTGCAAATAGGCCACCAGGCATTCGTCAATGATGCGCTGGCGCAAGACCGGGTCGTTGACCGGCCAGGCCAACTCCACCCGGCGCAGCATATTGCGGTTCATCCAGTCTGCACTGGACAGATAGAGCGATTCGTCGTTGCCGCAGCGAAAGTAAAACACCCGCGAGTGCTCTAAAAAGCGGCCTATGACCGATCGCACACGGATGTTGTCGGTCTGACCCGGCACTTGGGCGGGCAAGATGCATGCGCCACGCACGATCAAGTCAATCTTCACACCTGCACGACCTGCGGCCATCAAGGCCCGCACCAAGTCTTCATCGGTCAACGCGTTCATTTTGGCCACCAAACGGGTGTCTTGGCCAGATTGCGCAGCCTGGGTCAGTTGCTCAATCTTCTCCAACAAGCGACGCTGCAAATAGAAAGGCGCCACCCACAGTTGCTGCAAGCGCGGTGGGCGGTTTTGGCTGGCCAGCAGACCAAACACGCTCTCGACCTCGGCGGTCAGTTCATTGTCGGCACTCAAGTGGCTGATGTCGGTGTAGAGCTTGGCAGTTTTGGGGTTGTAGTTGCCGGTGGACAGGTGCACGTAGCGGCGGATGTGCGCGCCCTCGCGTCGGCTGATGAGCATCATCTTGGCGTGCGTTTTCAGGCCCACCACGCCATACACCACTTGGGCACCGATGCGCTCGAGCTTTTCTGCCCAATTGATGTTGGCCTCTTCGTCAAAGCGGGCCTTGAGTTCAACCACCACCGTCACCTCGATGCCACGGCGCACCGCTTCGGTGAGCAAGTCCATCATGGCCGAGTCGGTACCGGTGCGGTAAATGGTCTGCTTGATGGCCAATACCTTGGGGTCTTGCACGGCCTCACTCAAAAACGACAGCACCCCATCAAAGCTCTCAAAGGGCTGGTGGAAAAAAATATCGCCTTGCTTGCGCAAGCGCTCAAACACAGATTCGCGGCCGACCAACTGGGCCGGAAAACTGGCCCGATATGGCGCAAAAAGCAACTTGGGTTTGTCGATCAGGTCGATCAGTTGGTTCAAGCGCACCAGGTTCACCGGGCCGTGCACGCGGTACAAGGCCTGGGCGGGCAACTCAAATTGATGGAGCAAAAAATCGGCCAAAAAGGCCGAGCAACCCGAGGACACCTCCAGGCGCACAGCGGCACCGTAATTGCGGTGTTGCAAGCCTTGGCGCAGGGCGGTGCGCAGGTTTTGAACGTCCTCGGCGTCCAGCGCCAAGTCGGAATGCCGGGTGACGCGAAACTGCGAAAACTGCCCCACCACGCGGCCTGGGAACAAGTCGCTCAGGTGCGAGCGGATGACGCTGGACAAGGACACAAACAAAGTTTTTTTGCCCGCCAGTTTGTCGGGCAGGCGGATCACCCGGGGCAACACCCGTGGCACCTTGACGATGGCGATTTCGTTTTCGCGGCCAAAGGCGTCTTTGCCCGACAAACGCACAATGAAATTGAGTGACTTGTTGGCCACCTGTGGGAATGGGTGGGCCGGGTCCAGGCCCACTGGGGTGAGCAACGGCTTCACATGGTTTTGAAAATAGGTCTTGACCCACTGCTGCTGGGCTGGGTTGCGCTCGCCGTGCGACAAGATGTGGATGCCGTTTTTAGCAAACTCTGGTAGCAAATGCCCGTTGTACAACTCGTATTGCTCGTCGACCAGCGCATGGGCGCGCTCGCTGATGCGGGCATGGCTGCTGGGGCTGTAGGCACCTGCGTGCTTGCCTTGGCGTGACGCGCTCAAGTGCAATTCGGCACGCACTTCAAAAAACTCGTCCAAGTTGGACGACACGATGCACAGGTAACGCAGCCGCTCTAGCAAAGGGACATCGGCGCGCCGAGCCCAGTCCAACACCCGCAGGTTGAAGCGCAAGATGCTTTCGTCGCGGTCAAGCAAGGGCACAGGTGCGGCGCGGTGGGCAGACGAGGTGCTCAAAGCACTGGATCCAAGTACATCAGCATGGCATTCATCTTACGTGCTAAATATGGCATATTGATGACGATCATGTGACACACATCAAGTAACCCGGGCTTATCCAGCCGGCAGGGTTTGCGCCAGCCGCTGGGCCAAAGCCAGCGAGCGCTGGGCGTTGGCCGATTCCACCATGATGCGCAGCAGCGGCTCGGTGCCGCTGGGGCGCACCAGCAATCGGCCCTGCTCACCCAACTCGGTTTGCACCAGGGCCATTTCGCGGGCCAAAGGCGTGTGGGTGGTCCAATCCAGACCCCGTGGCAAGCGCACATTGAGCAAGGTTTGGGGGAACAAGGTCACCCCTTCAAGCATTTGCGCCAAACTTTGCTGCTGCATGACGCAGGCTTGCAGCACCTGCAAAGCGCTGACCATGCCGTCGCCCGTGCTGTGCTTGTCCAGCGCCAGCAAGTGGCCCGAGCCCTCGCCCCCCAACAACCAACCGCGCTCTTGCAATGCCTCGAGCACATAGCGGTCACCCACTTTGGCGCGCACCATCTGCACGCCCTGGGCGTGCAAGGCCAACTCCACCGCCATATTGGTCATCAAGGTGCCCACCACCCCTGGCAGGGGCAGTTCGCGCTGCAATCGGTCTTTGGCCAACACGTAGAGCAACTCATCGCCGTTGTACAAGCGGCCTTGGGCATCGACCAATTGCAACCGATCGGCGTCGCCATCCAATGCCACGCCATAGTTGGCACCATGGGCCAAAACGGCCGCCACCAGCGCCTCGGGATGGGTGGCCCCCACGCCTTGGTTGATATTGAGACCGTCGGGCGCACAACCAATGGCCACCACCTCGGCCCCCAACTCTTGAAATACCTGGGGGGCGACCTGATAGGCCGCGCCGTGGGCCGCGTCCACCACCAGCTTCAAGCCTTTGAAACTGAGTTGGGGATCGACCGTGCTTTTGCAAAACTCAATGTAGCGCCCTGGGGCATCGTCCAGGCGGCGCGCTTTGCCCAGGACCTGTGAACTCGCCCATTCGGGGGGGCTTTGCAAACGCGCTTCCACCGCCAACTCCCAAGCGTCGGGCAATTTGCTGCCATTGGCGCTGAAAAATTTGATCCCATTGTCTGGGTACGGGTTGTGACTGGCACTGATGACCACCCCAAGTTGGGCGCGCTGGGCGCGGGTGAGGTAAGCCACCGCCGGCGTGGGCAAGGGGCCCAATAGCAGCACATCCACCCCGGCCGAATTGAAACCCGACTCGAGTGCCGACTCCAGCATGTAGCCCGATATGCGGGTGTCTTTGCCAATCAACACCTTGGGGCGGGGGTGGTCTTGCTTGAGCACCTGGCCCACCGCATGGGCGAGCATGAGCACAAAATCGGGCGTGATGGGGGCTTGGCCCACGGTGCCGCGGATGCCATCGGTTCCAAAATACTGTCGGCTCATAGGTCTGTCTCCGAATTCATCTTAAATCACAGGGTTCATGTTGCCGCGGCATTGCCACGCCACTGAGCGCGGTTGCGCGGCCGACCAGACTTGGACCGCAGCCAGCGTTTCTGCCACATCGTGCACGCGCAACACCCGTGCCCCGCGCTCAAGCGCAAGCACCGCAGCGGCCACGCTGGGCACCAAGCGTTGGTCCACCGCCAAGCCGGTGACCGCGCCCAAAGAAGATTTGCGCGACCAACCCAGCAACAAACCGTGACCGAGCGCCAGCAATTCCGCTTGCCGCGCCAGCAACTCAAAGTTTTGCGCCACGGTCTTGCCAAACCCAATGCCAGGGTCGAGCAAGATGCGCGCGCGCGCCACCCCCAGCGCATGCAATCGGCTGGCATGGTGTTGCAAAAATTCTTTCACCCCATCGAAGGCTTGGCCCTCCATGGGTTGCACTTGCATGGTGGCGGGCTCGGCATGCATGTGCATCAGGCACACGCCGCATTGGCCGTGGTCGGCCACCACTTGGGCGGCACCCGGTTGGCGCAATGCCCAGATGTCGTTGATGATGTCGGCGCCCGCGTCCAAAGCGGCACGCATGACCGCAGGCTTGCAGGTGTCGACGGACACAGGCACGTTCCAACTCACTGCCGCTTGAACCACACTTTGGATGCGCGCCCACTCTTCATTGGCATCCACGGTGGCGGCCCCCGGTCGGGAGGACTCGCCGCCAATGTCGAGCACGTGCGCGCCTTCGCGCAACAGCCGCTGGGCATGCCCGATGGCGGCCTGAGCATCAATGTGCTCCCCTCCACCAGAGAACGAGTCCGGCGTGACGTTGACAATGCCCATCACCAAGGGCGCGGACAAATCCAAGCGAAAGCGCGAGGTCTGCCAAAAAGACGCATGGGGCCGAAGCCCCATGTGGTGTTGGTCCATCAAAGCGCTCAGGCGGTCGAAGCCGCGGGCTTGGTCGCGGCCGGTGCATTGCCGCCACCTTCGCCAACCGATGGGGGTGGTGTGCGCGCCACCCAGTCTTTGTGTGGGCTCGGTGGCCGACCGGCCATGATGTCATTGAGTTGGTCGCTGTCGATGGTTTCCCATTCCAGCAACGCGCTGGCCATGGCATGCATCTTGTCTTGGTTTTCCTCGATCAATTGGCGCGCCAAAGCGTATTGGCGATCAATGATGCTGCGCACCTCTGCGTCGACCTTTTGCATGGTGGCCTCGCTCATGTTGGTGGTTTTGGTCACTGAACGGCCCAAAAACACCTCACCTTCGTTTTCGGCATAGACCATGGGGCCCAGCGCTTGGGACATGCCATAGCGCATGACCATGTCACGTGCAATTTGCGTGGCCCGCTCAAAATCGTTGCTGGCACCGGTGGTCATTTGCTTCATGAACACCTCTTCGGCAATCCGGCCCCCAAACAGCATGCTGATTTGGTTGAGCATGTATTCGCTGTCGTAGCTGTAGCGGTCCTTTTCGGGCAGGCTCATGGTCACGCCCAGGGCGCGTCCGCGCGGAATGATGGTGACCTTGTGCACCGGATCGCACTTGGGCAACAGCTTGCCGATCAAAGCGTGGCCGGACTCGTGGTAAGCCGTGTTGCGCCGCTCTTCTTCGGGCATGACCATGCTTTTGCGCTCGGGGCCCATCAAAATTTTGTCCTTGGCTTTTTCGAAGTCTTGCATCTCCACCACGCGGGCATTGCGCCGCGCAGCCATCAGGGCCGCTTCATTGCATAAATTGGCCAAATCGGCGCCGCTCATGCCCGGGGTACCACGGGCAATGACCCCTGCATTCACGTCTTGGCTCAAGGGCACTTTGCGCATGTGCACATTGAGAATTTGCTCACGCCCACGGATATCGGGCAAGGTCACGTAAACCTGGCGGTCAAAACGACCCGGACGCAACAAAGCAGCGTCCAAAATGTCAGGCCGGTTGGTGGCCGCCACCACGATGACACCCAAATTGGTTTCAAAGCCATCCATCTCGACCAGCATCTGGTTCAGGGTTTGCTCGCGCTCGTCGTTGCCCCCGCCCAAACCCGCACCGCGCTGGCGGCCCACCGCATCGATCTCGTCGATGAAGATGATGCATGGCGCATTTTTCTTGGCGTTTTCGAACATGTCACGCACCCGGGCAGCGCCCACGCCCACAAACATTTCAACAAAGTCAGACCCGGAAATGCTGAAGAACGGCACTTTGGCTTCGCCTGCGATGCCTTTGGCCAGCAAAGTCTTGCCGGTTCCCGGGGGGCCGACCAACAGCAAGCCGCGGGGAATGCGTCCACCAAGTTTTTGAAATTTTTGCGGGTCCTTCAAGAAGTCGACCACCTCTTTGACCTCTTCTTTGGCCTCGTCACAACCGGCCACATCGGCAAAGGTCACGGTGTTGTTGTTCTCATCGAGCATGCGCGCTTTGCTTTTGCCAAAGCTGAAAGCGCCACCCTTGCCACCCCCTTGCATTTGGCGCATGAAATAAACCCAGACTCCGATGAGCAACAGCATGGGACCCCAGCTGACCAGCAAGGTCATGAGCAAAGAGCCCTCTTCGCGCGGCTTGACATCGAACTTGACGTTGTTGGCAATCAGGTCGCCCACCAAGCCACGGTCCAGGTAGGTGGCCGTGGTGCGCACCTTGCGATCGTCTGTGGTGGTGGCGATGATTTCGGTGCCGCCCTGCCCCTCTTGGATAGTGGCGGTCTTGATGCGCTTGCTGCGCACCTCGTCCAGGAATTCAGAGTACCCCAGGTAGCCAGAACCTGGGCCTGCGGTTTTGTCGAATTGTTTGAACACGGTGAACAGCACCAGGGCGATCACCAGCCACACTGCAATTTTGGAAAACCATTGATTGTTCAACACATGCTCCGACAAGTTACACCCAAGTCCAAAACGGATCCTGGGTAGCTTGAGATCATTTTAGGCTTTTCAATGCCCCATGGACACCAACGGGGATAAACCATGGTTCTAACGGCCAAACGGGGGCTGCACCGTCTTAAAAATGGGAAAAACCCAACACCCAACAGGGTCAGGCAAGGGGCTTCAACCCCACGCCGACCAAAAAGGTTTCCGACGATTTGTCCCGGCTGGCCTTGGGTTTGATGGGCTTGACCAATTTGAAATGGTCCTTGAAAAGCTGCACCCATTGGGCATAACCTGCACCATGGAATACCTTGACCACCAACGCACCCTGCGGTTTCAGATGGTCGCGGCAAAAGTCCAAAGCGAGTTCGACCAAATGTTCGATGCGCGCCGCATCCACAGAGGCCAGCCCCGACAAGTTGGGGGCCATGTCTGACACCACCACATCGGCCAAGCGTCCGTCCAGCGCCAGCACCAACGACTGCAACACCGTGTCGTCGCGCAAATCGCCCTGCAAAAACTGCACCCCCTCGATGGGCTCCATGGGCAACAAATCCATCGCGATGATGGTCCCATGCAATGCGCCCACTGCGGCCCCTTGAGGCGATAAACGGCGGCGCAAATATTGGCTCCATGCACCCGGGGCGCTGCCCAAGTCCACCAAGACATGCCCGGGTTTGATGAGGCCCAGTGTTTCGTCGATTTCCTTGAGCTTGTATGCGGCACGGGCCCGGTATCCCTCTTTTTGCGCCAGTTTGACGTAGGGGTCGTTGACATGGTCATTGAGCCATGATTTATTGACTTTCTTGCTTTTTGTTTTGATTTTCATGGGCCAGCCTGGGTCGGGGGATAATAACCGCCATGTCCATGATCTTGCTCACACCCGCACAGCGCAAAGAACACCGCGCCCTCGCCCACCACTTGGACCCGGTGGTGATGATTGGCAATGAAGGCTTGAGTGCTTCGGTGCAAAAAGAAGTTGAAGCCGCCTTGCAAGCCCATGGCTTGATCAAAATCCGCGTGTTGGGAGACGACCGGCCCGCCCGCGAGGCCATGCTGCAACAACTGGCCGAGACTTTGAATGCGGCTCCCATTCAACACATCGGTAAATTATTGGTGTTGTGGCGGCCCAAAGAAGAAAAAAAGCGCAGCATCAGCGAAGACCGCATGCCCGGACCGCGTGAGGTCAAGGTGCTCAAATACAGCACGCGCGGCGGGCAAAGGCCCGAGGTCAAACGCTTGCAGGTGCTGGGCAACCAGCGGCTGACCGCCGGTGGTCAGGTCAAACGCGCAAAACCCAAACAGCGATCGCTCAAAAAAACCAGCCAAGACTGAGGAGCACCCCCTGGTGCGCACACAGTCCTTTGCAAGGTTGTGTGATTCGGCTTGACCCTGTCAGGCCTGAACTGGACCCTGGTTTTCGCTGTTGAGTCGCCACCAGTGGGCCGACAAGCAAACCCACTGCAAAACCCAGCCAGCAGTGCCCAGGCCATGCCACCAGGCCAAGTTTTCTCGCGCCATGATGCGTGGCGCAATGCCCCACTCCAAAATGGCTGCCAACATCAAAGCGGCGATGACCCACGGCGATGGACTGTGCAGGAGACCCTGCTGATTGGCCATGCGCTGCCCCGCCCACAAACTGAACAGGCCACAGCCCAAGCCCACCCAGGCTTGGGCGCTGAACAAATGGGCCGCCATGCCAGCGGCCAGCGCTTTGCTGGGCGCATGGGCAAATAACAAGGGCACCACCCAAGCCCCCAAGGCGGTGAGGCTGCCCCACCACAAGGCAGCGGTCAACAGCAAGGTGCGTCGCAAAAGCATCAGCGGTAGGACACCTGCATGATTTCGTAGCGCCGTTGTCCAACCGGGGCCTGCACCACGGCCACATCGCCGCTTTCTTTGCCAATCAAGGCACGCGCTATCGGGCTGCTGATGTTGATCAGCCCCAACTTGAGGTCGGCCTCGTCCTCCCCCACGATTTGATAGGTGACGCGTTCACCAGATTCTTCGTCTTCCAGCTCGACGGTGGAGCCGAAAACCACCTTGCCCTCGGCATTGAGGGTGGAGGGGTCGATCACCGAGGCCATCGACAATTTGCTTTCAATGTCTTGAATGCGTCCCTCGATAAAGCCTTGGCGGTCTTTGGCCGCGTCGTACTCGGCGTTCTCGCTCAGATCGCCTTGGGCGCGGGCTTCGGCAATGGCCTGGATCACCGCCGGACGATCCACCGTCTTGAGTCGGTGCAGTTCTTCCTTGAGTTTTTCAGCGCCGCGCAGGGTGATGGGGATGGTGGCCATGTCTCAAAATCCTAAAAAAAACCGCCGGGGGTCGCCCCCCAGCGGTGTGTTGTTATGGGTAAATTATGCCGCCAATTGGGCGTGCAGCTCCTGCACCGAATAAACCTCCAGATGATCCATGTGCTTCATCCCTTGCACCGCCGCCTCGGCCCCGGCAATGGTGGTGAAGGTGGTCACCCGTGCCAGCAGGGCAGAGGTGCGGATCTGGCGCGAATCGGCAATGGCATTGCGCCGCTCCTCAACGGTGTTGATGACCAAAGCGATTTCGTTGTTTTTGATCATGTCCACCACATGGGGGCGGCCTTCGGTCACCTTGTTGACGGCGACCACAGCCAAACCGGCCGCAGCGATGGCCTGCGCCGTGCCCTTGGTCGCCACCAATTCAAAGCCCATGGCCACCAAGTCGCGCGCCACCGCCACAGCCCGTGGCTTGTCGTTGTTTTTGACCGTCAAAAACACCTTGTTGACCGCATCGGTGGGTCGGGGCAATTTGGTGCCCGCCCCCATTTGGCTTTTGACAAAAGCTTCGCCAAAGGTTTTGCCCACGCCCATGACCTCGCCGGTGGATTTCATCTCCGGCCCCAAGATGGTGTCCACGCCTGGGAATTTGACAAACGGGAACACCGCTTCTTTGACGCTGAAGTAAGGTGGCGTGACCTCGCGCGTGACGCCTTGGCTGGCCAGGCTTTGCCCCACCATGCAGCGCGCAGCCACCTTGGCCAAGGGGATGCCGGTGGCTTTGCTGACGTAAGGCACGGTGCGGCTGGCGCGCGGGTTGACCTCGAGCACATAAATCACATCTTGGCCGTCGACATGCTGGATGGCGAACTGCACGTTCATCAAGCCCACCACATTCAAGGCGGCGGCCATGGCCGCTGATTGGCGCTTGAGTTCAGCCACCGTGGCCGGTGCCAGCGAATACGGCGGCAAGGAGCAGGCAGAGTCGCCACTGTGCACACCGGCTTGCTCAATGTGTTCCATCACACCACCGATGAAAGTTTGCCCTTCGGGGTCGCGCAGACAATCGACGTCGCATTCAATGGCGTCGTTGAGGAAGCGATCAAGCAAAACGGGCGAGTCGTTGCTGACCTTGACCGCTTCGCGCATATAGCGCTCCAAGTCGCGTTGCTCGTGCACGATTTCCATCGCGCGGCCACCGAGCACATAGCTGGGGCGCACCACCAAGGGGTAGCCCAAAGCAGCCGCCTTCTCCAAGGCCTCGGGTTCGGTGCGTGCGGTCGCATTGGGCGGTTGGCGCAAGCCAAGGTTTTGCAGCAAGCCTTGAAAGCGTTCGCGGTCTTCGGCCGCGTCGATCATGTCGGGGCTGGTGCCAATGATGGGCACACCTGCGGCCTCCAAACCCAAGGCCAGTTTGAGCGGGGTCTGACCGCCGTACTGAACAATCACCCCCAATGGTTTTTCTTTGTCCACGATTTCGAGCACATCTTCCAACGTGAGAGGCTCGAAATACAAGCGATCGCTGGTGTCGTAGTCGGTGGACACCGTCTCTGGGTTGCAGTTGACCATGATGGTCTCGTACCCGTCTTCGCGCATGGCCAAAGCCGCGTGCACACAGCAATAGTCGAACTCAATGCCTTGGCCAATGCGGTTGGGCCCGCCACCGAGGACCATGATTTTTTGCCGGTTGGTGGGTTCGGACTCGCACTCGTCTTCATAGGTCGAGTACATGTAAGCGGTATCGGTGGCGAACTCGGCCGCACAGGTATCGACGCGCTTATAAACCGGCCGCACGCCCAAGCTGTGTCGCCGCTCACGCACCGCCTGCTCGGTGCTGTGGGTGAGTTTGGCCAAACGGCGATCGGAAAATCCTTTTTTCTTCAAGGCGCGCATGTCGTGCACCTCGATGGAATCGAGCGTGGCGGTCTCCAACTCCAACTCAATTTTGACGATCTCTTCGATTTGCACCAAAAACCACGGGTCAATCTTGGTCAAGTCATGCACTTCTTGCACACTCATGCCCTGGGCAAATGCATCGCCCACATACCAAATGCGGTCCGGGCCGGGTTCACCCAATTCTTTTTCGAGCACCTCGCGGTCCTGGGTTTTTTCGTTCATGCCATCCACGCCCACCTCAAGGCCGCGCAAGGCTTTTTGGAATGACTCTTGGAAGGTGCGGCCCATGGCCATGACCTCGCCGACCGACTTCATTTGGGTCGTCAAGCGGCTATCGGCCTGGGGAAACTTTTCAAAGGCAAAACGCGGGATTTTGGTGACCACGTAATCGATGCTGGGCTCAAAACTCGCCGGCGTGGCCCCGCCGGTGATGTCATTGCGCAATTCATCCAAGGTGTAGCCCACGGCCAGCTTGGCCGCTACTTTGGCAATCGGAAAACCCGTGGCCTTGGAGGCCAAGGCAGAGGAGCGCGACACCCGAGGGTTCATCTCAATGACGATCATGCGGCCATCTTTGGGGTTGATGGAAAACTGCACGTTGGAACCGCCCGTATCGACGCCA
>Ga0114977_10002736_pt1 | contig 11348 bp, 7 predicted proteins | sample S_130805_MF_Meta_FD_87026 | JGI IMG/M metagenome (GOLD analysis project Ga0114977, IMG submission 87026) | Freshwater microbial communities from Lake Simoncouche, Canada to study carbon cycling - S_130805_MF_MetaG | ecosystem: Environmental > Aquatic > Freshwater > Lake | place: Lake...
AGCATTTGTGATGAGACCATCTACGTAATAAGTACTACCCCCATATACACCAGCACCGATCTGTATACCAGCACCAATATTATTATAATAATTAGTAGTATCAGTTTGTGATGATATGATAGAACCGTTTACGAAAAGTGTAAGTCGGCTATTTTTCCTACATATAGCTAAATGCGTCCATGTATTTGTTGTTGGTACATAGCTAAAATATTTATCATAACTTGAATCGCTATATCTCGAAAATCTCAAACCATCACTTGGGGTGTAGAATATAGACCAATCGTTATAATAACCGCCGCCACTATAACCAGTGCCTTTCTGTATAAAAGGTATGTATGTAGTTAATGAATTTAATTTATACCAGAATTCAATAGTAAAATCACCAGTGTCAAATACAGCATCTCCATAACCACTAAAATTTGCTTTCGAAGAACTAAATTTATAACTAGTTTCTTCTGGGGAACTAGTAAATGGTGAATCAGATTGAGTAAATGTACCATTAAAAGTTCCTACAGTACCTTTATTGCTTTCATATGCCGTTAACACACCAACTAAAGCTAATTGATTAGTATCAGATGTTTTAAAATCCAAACGAATTTTATCACCAGGTGTGGAAGAGAATGGTGTTGTTAATTTAAGGATCTGCCAATTTTGTGAAGCTGTAGATATTAAATTATTTCTATCATCATATGGTGTGAAAGAACTAATGGCATATGTTTCGGTAACATAAGATGCTCCCGAAGATAATAACATCGATAATGTTCCAGTGGGGCTAACAGCACGGTAGTTAACATTCACAGCTACTGCTGATATGCTACTTCCATCTGAAGTAATAGAATAAACATTTATGGATGGATTATTATAAGATGTAGTAACAGATAGATTACTTGCACCATCAAACAAATCCGCAGAGGGCATTGTCTGACCGAATACATTTGAGTCTGTTAAATTACCATCATTTAATGAGAATAGAGTTGCCATATTTTATAAAAAAGTTTAGATTAGTGTCCAGTTGTCAACATTCACAGAACCCGAGGTTCCGGAACAATCAACATATACTTCAAAAATTCCAGCACTTGCTGCGGCGGGAATTGATCCAGTTAATAATACCCATGATCCAGTTGTACCTGTTGTAGCTAAAACTGTATCTGAATAACCTAAAGATGCATTCTTTTTAAGCATCAATCTAGGAGTTGGTCCAGTACTATAAACATACACACTAACGGTATGTGTATCTCCAGAGTTTACTGGAATCATTTTAGAACCACAACGAAGTTTCTTGGTAGCTGAAATGGGTTCTAGTTTTTCTGAAATACCATTACTACCATAATAACGAACAGTATCAGAAGAAATTTTACCAGAAGGTGTCCAGCGGAAATGATTGGTGGAAACGCCACCAACTTTCATCGCAGCAAACCCTGTTTCTAGGAAAATTTCTGGTTGATAATTTGTTAAGGTAGAAGAAAGAATACCTGTGGTAAAGGTACAATTGTTAAACTGATAAGAACCTTCAACATAGTTACAATTTGCAAGAGTTTTAACGTCTTGATATGAACTTAATGTGGATGATTCTACTGTAAATTGTTCGAATTTTGAACTGTCTAATAAGATAGCAGATCCATTATAACCTGATAGCGTGCTAGTGGTTAATTTTGCACTTTTGATTACAGTTGGAAAATAGTTCTGAGCACTGAGAATACCAAATGCACAAGTACCAGAATTTACATCCTTATAGATTGTACCGTAGGGATCATTATAAAGAAGTACAGTGTTTGGTACTAATGTTAATGGCGTTGCAGGTAAAATTGGAGCGGATGTGTTAAAATCTGAAGTGTATAGTGCAGTTCCGTTTACGATACGAAGATTTGAAATATATCCATTAAAATAGTCATAGCTATTACCACTGGCAACTAATTTGCCTATGTATAAAGGTCCACCAGCTAATGTTGTTGCTCCTGTGAATGTTGCTCCTTCTTGGACACCATTTAAGAATAATTTATAAGAACCGGGACTACCTGCAACAGCCACATGATACCAAGTATCAGCTTGCAGTGTAGTTGTCCCGACAATATCTGCTCCATCACCCGTGAAGCCTATCGCTAATTTACCTGTAGCATTTGTTTCTATATACCACCCATTACTACCATCTAAATAATTTCCGACAATACATCTAAAATTAGTTAGTGACCCTGAATTAAATCGTACCCAAGCCTCTACTGTAAATACACCAGATGGAAAATTAAAATTAGAATTTGGTGTTGGTACTGATAGAGTCGTCCCTATTTTTGTCAATGTATTCCCAGTAACAATAGTCCCTTCAGAACTCACACCATCAAACACAGTAGCAGCATTACCAATACTGGTCTTAACCCCATAACCATAATTGTTATTAAGTGTCATGGAACTTAGATTTCCAGTGATGCTATATCCTTCGAATCCAGCACCACCATTATTATTAGCTACCACACCGTTAACATTTAAAGAAACGGGTGAAGTTAATGCTTGTGAATTTCCAGATATTGAAACTCCAGCAGTTGTGTTGTTGCTGGCAGAAATATTAGAAAACACAACAGAACCTAGATTACTAATATTACCTGAAATATTACATCCTTCATTGAAGTTATAGAAACCACCGATACCATTGAATGCTCCAACTGCACTAGTACCAGCCACAGCCGTACCAGTTCCAGAGTTACGATAACCAAATCCTCCGATAGAACCACCAGAGAATAATGGATCTTTTACATAGAAACCATGCTGAGTGCTACCAATACCCCAGTTATTAGCGAAAGTACTATTTGTAGCAGAAAGAGCGACTAAAGAAATCCCAGTCTGTGCGGATTTCATACAAACATTTCCACTCATATTCACGTTAGTTGCGCTTGTGGCATTAAATGTGATGATATCTGTGCTAGCACCGAAATTATAAAAATTGTTGTTGTTTGCAGTAAGATTGAAGTAAGCTGTTTTGCTAGCATCTAATGCGAAAGCGGGAGCACTAGCAGTAGCAGCACCACTGATTGCACATGAACTTAATACTAGAGATCCCAAAGAACTAGTAGCCACCTTGATTGGTGCGGTTTGATAATTAATAAATTGAGCATTGTTGATACTCACAGCAGCAGCATCTTTTAATCTAAGATAGCTAGTGGTAGTTCCTGTGTTTCGGAACTTAACATTTCTTGTCATGTTCATCACAGTGGGAACATAAGAAATAGCACTATGTGCATATGTTGGATTCACACTAGTTCTGAAAGTTGTTGCATTATCAAATGAAGCAATTGTTGCCACATCGAAACTTGTAACGGCAGCACCAGCAGAAGGAGCCATAACCACAAGATCACTGGTTCTCCAGCTAGAAACATCAGTTGATGCATTAACAACTACTGAAGAACTGCTAGAATCTGATAACAAATAAGCATATTGTGTTTTTGGTGCCCCATAAACATTTAACACACCGCCAGTATGGACATTGATATAAAATGTGTTTAAGGCTACGGTATGTGTGATTGAAGCAGGTACAGGAGAAGCCATAGTACCAATATTAACAATACCTTCCGGAGAAATCTGGAACCCATTCGCACCAGATACATAAAGATTACAAGAAGTAGTATTATCAAAAGTTAAAACGCCGCCTTTATGAACATAAAAGTTGTTAAAATAACCAGTGCTGGTGTTATTATAGGTGATACCAGAAGAAACCACACCAGAACTTGTTAATACTCCACCAACATGAACCACATCATTAGCAGCGGGAGTAGCAGTGGTGTTTGTTACGATATATTTGTCTGAATTTGTTATGGCTGTTCCAAACAAAGAAATCTGACTATTTGCAGATGATTTAAGGCTAACTTTGATATTAGCACCATTAGAAATAGTAACAGGAGTAGAAAAAGCCAATAACTGCCAGCTTTGAGTTAAAGTTGGAGTTGTGTCGGAATTTACATATGAAGTGAATCCGTTTAATGGAAAAGATTCAGTAATTACCGTACCATTTGATGCACTTAAACGAAGATCAAGTGTATTGCCTGATGTGGTATTACATGAAGAAAGATGCACGGCAACTCCATATATGGTAGAACCATCCGATAATGCATTTGCTTGATCAGAATATCCAGTACTTAAAAAAGCGGCATTTGTACCACCTGTTACATCTCCAGCAGATAGGGTTTTAGCAAAAACTCCTGCTCCTGTGAAATTTCCATTATTGATTGAAAAATAAGTCGCCATGATGTTTAAAAGTTAAATATTTTTGGTTCTAAATAATCTATAAGTTGCACAAAATGAGATCATTAAGAATCAAAATACGTGACATATTATTATTTATCCTTTTTGGGTCTTTTTTATAAAGTGAAATCGAATAATCTTATGGCTTTTCTGGAACCATTCACAGTTATTAATAAATATTCATCTGATGCACTAACATTATTAGTCAAAGTTTCCACTGAAGCATCTTTAATCAGAGAATTGAATCCCCCCGCAATCGCAATAATATTTGTGGCTATTCCCGAGCCATCATCGCCTTTACCATAATATAATGTCTCGTCAATTTCGTTAAAGGCAAGTTCTCCATTATTCAAAGAACTAGGAGCCCCAGCAGTTCCTACGCGTCTCCTTTTAATTAAAATTGTCCTTGGATGATCCATCTCAGTACTCGTATTTACTTCAGAGAAGCTAAATTCATAGAACAATCACAAAAAAAGAGAGGAACAGATTTCTCCGTTCCTCTCTGAAAAAAATAAATTAAATTAATTATTTTCCTAGCTTCTTGTGCCTTTTAGGGTTATATTGATCACAGAAGCATTTGATGCACCATTAACATAAAACTCCAAGAAATCACCAGCATTAATAGCTGTCCAACTTGGGGATTGGTTACGATTCTTTTGAGAATTAGATAAAGTCAAGAAATCAGAATTTACAATAGAAGCAGTATTTGGCATATCATCATAAGATGCTTTAAGAACATCCACAGAGAATGATGTGGTTAATATATCTGCACCGATTGTCCATTCAGTCACATTAAATCCATAGGGAATTTCTATCATACCTTTGCTTCCAGTAGTGATAGCAGCACCGCCACCATCAATTATATAATTGATTGAACAATTACGCTCGTTCCAAATCGCAGAATTATTCTGCATTGTGGTTGTGATAGAATCAATATTAGCAGAATTTGATACGACATAGCTATAAGCTGTGGTAGCTTTTGCTAAACGAACATCATCATCAAACACTGGAGCTGCGGTGGTAGAACGGAAAAAGTTATAAACTTCTCCAACACCTTCCCATGTGCCACTGTTTTCTGCTATGAAAGTGGTTAAATCTTCAACTGCACTGGCATTTGCCTTTAGAGTAAGAGCAGAAGCCAATCCAGTGATATCTGACATCGCATGTACGTGTGATTTTGGTGTACGTGTGTCGGATAAACGAGCGTCTGAGGTATAAACTAAAGAACTAGAATTTGAATTTACGAATGTATAAGCATCTATACCTTGCTGAGTGGATTCGCTAGCAGCATTATCAATTTTATCATTAATAAAGCTTTCTAATCCATCAATAGTGGTATAGCTTTGATTGTGGGCTTTTGGTACACGAGTATCAGTTAAACGTGAGTCTGAAGTATAAACTAAAGATGCAGAATTTCCTTGTACGAATGTGAAAGCTGTGTGTCCTTCAACTGTACCATTACCCCATTGAGCACTATTTGCTACTAATGTGGTTAAACGACCATCGTTTGATAAAACATAATCGCCTGAAGTTTGTTTTTCAGCTAAACCTGTTTCAATCGTGGTTAAACGACCTTCGAGACCAGAAATAGCAGAAATATTATGATTATGATCTGTGGTTGGGAATGAGGCAGGTTTATTTGTGATGACACTCCAATCAGGGGTTATGTCTGCTAGTTTTACATAAGAAGTATCATAACGCTTATCGCCAGCTCCAGTATAGATCCAACGGAAACCATCATTAGTTGTGACAACTGCTCCTTGATTGATTGCACTTAATTTATGAGTGAATGCATCTTCACCACCACCATAATTATCTCCACTGAGACCAGTAAATAATCTACCATCAATTGTTACTTGTTCTTGTGAAGGATACACAGGAAGTCTGGCTGCATCTAATTTACCAGAAGTAATTTCTGATGCATCGTGAAAATGTGTTACAGGAACGCGAGAATCGGATAAACGTGAATCGGTATCAAAAACAAAATCAGCAGAATGAGCTTGTAGATAAGTAAAAGCTGAAGTTCCATCAGTAACTTCAGTTAAACGTGAATCATTAGTGAAAACTATAGAACCTGAATTTGCTTGTATATAAGTGGCTACTGCGTCCCATGTAGGAGCATTTGTAGCATCACCAGTACCACCACCAGCACCACCACTTAATACCCATACTGCGCTATTTGCAACCACAGCATTATAAGCATTTGTCCAGTTACCTGAAAATTGTTGTACTAACGAAGCGGTTGTAATAGGTATAACATCACCAATAACACCACGGTTTTGTGAGGTGTTGTTGAAAACTGCACTTAATGCCACAGTACCATAGTTTCTAGAAGCATTACTAAATGCTCCAAATTTAATAGTACCAGAGTTAGATGCGGCTTGATTAAAGCTACCTAAACCATTGAGTTGAATATTTGGGTCAGACATATATTAAAAAGGTATAATTGCACCGATAACGCTGGATGCAGGTACGGTTGCGCCTGTCGCAACATAAGCATTGCCATGAACAATACCATCGTTTTTAGAAGTATCGTTAAAGATAGCATCCCCATAAACATGCGAGTTGTTCTGAGCACTTAACGAGAAACTAGCATTCACAACAACAACACCATTATTTGTGGCACTATCTGTGAATATTCCATATTGGGAAACTCCAACATTCGAAGATGATTCGAAGAAGTATCCCGTTGTATCTGGATCGTAATTGAGAGTTGGCATAATTAAGACAAAGGTCTTATATATTATTTATCCTAAACGAGTTACGATTTTTTAAATTTGGTATAAAATAAAAAAAGAAGAGCTAGATTTCTCTAGCCCTTCAAAAAATAATATAAAAACGGATTGGACGTAATTATATTAAATTGTTTTATTAACCGCCAGAAGCATTATTGTAAGCGGATTCATCACCTACATAGCTACCATTATAATACCATCTACCAGATGATTGGTACTGTCCGTTGTTGTACATACCCCAAACACGAGCGGCTTCAATATAAGCAGCGGTTACGGCATCGTTATAAGCGGATTCACCACCTACATAGCTACCATTATAATACCATCTACCAGATGATTGGTACTGTCCATTATTGGAAGTACCCCAGATATCAGCTTCGAAGATAGATTGTTCGGCGGGAGATCTACCACTATGTTGACTGCGATAGTCTACATCTACAGCATAATTATAAGCGGATTCATCGCTTACATAACTACCATTAAAATACCATCTACCAGATGATTGGTACTGTCCATTATTGGAAGCACCCCATGCATTAGCGGCTTCAATATAAGCAGCGGCAGATACAGCAGCATTATATTCTGCTTCGCTATTTCCTACTTGAACTCCATTAAAGTACCATAAAGAATAACTAGGAGTAGGAGCATATTGTCCGTTATTAGTAGTTCCCCATGCATTCGCGGCTGCAACATATGCATCTTGAGCGTTAGAATAATTAGTGTCATTTCCTACATAAACACCGTTAAAATACCATCTATTGTGCGGTGTGTATGGATACTCCCCATCATTAGTAATACCCCATGCATTAGCAGAGGAATTATCTACAGGTGGAACATACTCACTAGTGATGCCTTGTACAGTTCCGCTGTTTGTTGCAGTAGCTGCAACTTGAGCATCACCTTGTACAGTTCCACTATTTACTGAAGTATCAGCAAACACTGCATTTCCAGTTACGGTTCCACCATCGTTTACAGCAGAATCAGCAAAAACCGCTGCGGCTACTGTTCCAGTATTGGAAGATGTATCAGCGAATGTAGCAGAAGTACTAACAGTACCTGCGTTCATTGCTGTATCACGGAATTCTGCAACTGCAACAGTTCCAGTGTTTACTGCATTACCAGCGAAAACTGCAACCTGAGTTACTGAACCATGATTTGCGGAATCACCACCGAATTCAGCAGACAGAGAAACTGTTCCGCTATTTGATGCACTACCAGCGAACACAGCAGTTGAAACAACTCCTGCATTTTCTGTTACGTCATTAAAAGTACCTTGACCGTCAATTTGTATTCCTTGAATAGTCATAATTATTTGTTATAGGTTGAGGTTCCGTTGAAGATTGCAGGTCCAGTGATATCGCAGCTTACGTTACCATAATTGGAAGACGTAAATATGATACCAGCAGTTCCAGAGTTGATAGAATTAGGTTGAACCCAATCCTGACGATCTAGATCAACAGTTGGTTCTACAGTTCCAAGAACAACTACATCGGCTGATGCAGCGGGTAATGAAGACGCATGAACACTATGACCGAAATCGGTGTACCAGCTATCTAGAGTCCACCATTTGTTTTTATCATAATCGTGGGTCTGTGCGAAGAAGTACTTACCAGAACCAGCAGGAGGTTGAGGAGGAGCAACATTATCAAAATATCCACCGTCAATAACGGCGAATACTCCCTGAACGAATTCAGTGTTTGCTACTTCAGCACCGCTAGCGGAAACCACAGCAGTTGTAACTGAAGCAGATGATAATACAACAGAAGCTGTGAATGCTTTGTCACCTTGAATTGTCTGAAAGGTTGTTCTAGTAACATAATTACCAGATCCACCAATGTTGACAATAGGTGTTACCGCACCAGTAGCCATACCATAATACATGGTATCATCAACTTCATTGTATGCTAATTCACCATTAGCTAATGAAACTGGAGCACCTGATACGTTTGCTGTTCCAGCGTCTTCCCAGTAAGCAGGAGAAACATCTGGTATAAGCGCATTGTTATATGCTTTACAGAGATATTTCCTACCATTATACACAACGAATTCACCAATGGTGTATTCATTGTTACCGGGAGCACCGTGCTGCCCATTAACCGCATTTACGCGAGTAGGATCAAATGCTGGCGCACTTGATAAACGGCGTTTAATTTGAAAGGTATTTGCCATAATATTGGTTTACCTCCAAGTTAAAATGAACCGCCATCGAGTAATGAAGCTACATCCTGTACGAATTGTGTATTCGCTACTGCAACGCTGGAATCTGTTTTTGGTTGGGTTACGGTTACTGCTGCTGATCCGAGATCAACTGCACCAACGAAGGTTTTTGCTTCAACAACAGTTTGTGCTGTGTTGAGGGTTACGAATGCACCTTTACCACCGATTGGAAGTACGCCAGTAGCACCACCATAATATAGTGTTTCGTCTACTTCGTTGAATGCTAATTCACCGTTTAATAAGGTAGCTGGAGCACCTGCTGATCCAGAATTCCTGCGTTTAATTTGAAATGTGTTTGCCATATTTTTTAAATATAAAAATTTTTATTCGGGTTTAAAATAAGGGGGGTGGCTAAACCCATTACCACCCCCCTATTAACATTTATTTTTCTAAACTAAATTAGAAAGTACCTGCATCCATGGTGCAATCATAGAGGGTAACATTTGAAATGCTACCACCAGTGATGCTAACAGCGTCGTAATCTTGGGCAGCGATAGTGCCAAGAGTTGTAACGCCAGATGTACCAGTTAGAGTATCGAAACCAGTTTCGAGAACATCTAAGCGACCAGAAGCTGCTGTATTTGCACCGGAGAGAGCAGTAAGCTGCTCGGCCATGTGGACGAAATAATCAGCATCATTGTTGATTGCGCTAGCTAGTTCTGCGAGGGTGTCGAGAACAGCAGGTGCAGCGTTAACAAGGTTTGTAATCGCTGTGTCAACATACCCTTTGGCTTCTGCGAGAGCAGCAGCATCACGGGCAATCATGTCAGAGCTTAGAGACGCAATTTCTGCATCAACTGTTCCGCTAAGACTAGCGATAGTTGCATTTACAGCGGCGAATTCAGAATCAACTGTTCCAGAGAGGGAAGCGATTGTTCCGTTGATTTCGCTAACTTGTGAATCAACTGAGCTGGATAGGGAAGCAACGGTTGCATCAACAGTGCTAGAGAGTGAGCTGATGGTGGAGTTAATACCAGCAACTTGGCTATCTACAGTACCAGAGAGTGAGTTGATTTTGCTATCAACAGCGGCCATTTCTGCATCAACAGTACCAGAGAGTGAAGCAATGGTAGAATTGATGTCGGAAACTTTACTATCAACAGTTCCAGAGAGTGAGCTGATTGTGGAGTTGATACCAGCAACTTGGCTATCGACTGTTCCAGAAAGTGAGCTTACAGCAGCGGCGAGATCGCCTTCAACTGTTGCGCTAACGGAAGCGATAGTAGCATAGATATCAGAAACTTCTTTATCAACTGTGCCTGAAAGAGAAGCAACGACACCAGATAGAGCAGAGGCTTGATCGAGAACTGCTTGATCAAGTTGTCCTTTAAGTGTTGCACTTGCGCTTTGAAGATCAGTAGCTAGTTGGTCAATCTCACCTTGGAGGTTGCCGCTGACAGTGGTTACTGTGTTGACGAGAGCAGAGACTGCTGATTCGTCATTGGCGAGCTGGTCTGCGATCTCTTTGAGAGTATCGAGTGCAGCAGGTGCTCCATTAATAAGGTCAGTAATTTTAGTGTCAGTGTATGACTTAGCATCACTTAGAGCAGTAGCGATATCACTGCTAAGACCAGCTTCAGCAGCAGTAGCACGAGCTACTTCTGTGGAGAGATCAGAAGCTAATTGAAGTTCAGCAGCAGTAGCGCGGCTTACTTCAGAAGCTAGATCAGAGGTTAATTGAACTTCTGCGGCAGAAGCACGAGCTACTTCAGCAGAGAGGTCAGAAGCAAGTTGAGCTTCGGCAGCGGATGCCCTTGCGACTTCAGTGTTAAGATCTGACGTAAGTTGAGCCTCGGCAGCAGATGCACGAGCAACTTCAGTTGCTAAATCAGCAGATAGCTGAACTTCAGCAGCAGAAGCGCGGGCAACTTCAGTGGCTAGATCAGAACCTAATTGAGCTTCGGCAGCAGATGCACGGGCAACTTCAGTAGCGAGGTCGCTAGAAAGTTGAGCTTCAGCAGCAGATGCACGAGCTACTTCTGTAGCGAGATCAGAAGCAAGTTGAGCTTCTGCAGCGGAAGCGCGAGCGACTTCTGTTGCAAGATCACTAGCTAACTGAGCTTCTGCAGCAGATGCGCGAGCTACTTCAGTGGCAAGGTCGCTGGACAATTGAGCTTCAGCGGCAGATGCGCGAGCTACTTCGGTAGCAAGGTCAGCAGCAACTGAAGA
>Ga0114977_10002738_pt1 | contig 11344 bp, 7 predicted proteins | sample S_130805_MF_Meta_FD_87026 | JGI IMG/M metagenome (GOLD analysis project Ga0114977, IMG submission 87026) | Freshwater microbial communities from Lake Simoncouche, Canada to study carbon cycling - S_130805_MF_MetaG | ecosystem: Environmental > Aquatic > Freshwater > Lake | place: Lake...
AAAAAATACAAAAAGAAATTTCAGTACAAGAAAAAAACTGTCTGAATTTGGCTAAAACGCTTTCAAAAAAGAGAAAAGAATCTGTATCGGAAATTGAAGAAAATATTAAAGTTTTATTATCGAATCTTTCAATGCCAAATGCACAATTTAAAATTTCAATTTCTGATTTAGACACGTTTGGAATAAATGGATTGGATAAAATTGAGTTTTTATTTTCAGCTAATAAAGGACAGGATTTTAAAGAAATTGGAAAAACAGCCTCTGGTGGCGAACTTTCTCGATTGATGCTTTGTCTTAAATCTCTTTTAGCCGATCGTACTTTATTGCCAACCATAGTTTTTGATGAAATTGATACTGGTGTGAGTGGAGATGTTGCTGATAAAATTGGAATTATACTCGAAAAAATGGGGAAATCACTTCAGGTAATTACAATTACCCATTTACCACAAATGGCTAGTAAAGGCAAAAATCATTTATTTGTTTATAAGATGGATTCTAAAGAAAAAACAACTTCGCATATTAAGAGACTTAATGAAGTTGAGCGTATTGAAGAAATTGCTAAAATGTTGAGTTCAGGTAAACCAACAGAAATTGCATTAAAAAATGCAAATGAATTGCTAAATAATTAACTAAGTTCAGTTTCGTGGCATGTCATGCTGAACTTGATTCAGTATCTCCAGTGACACTTAATCAAATTCAGGGTGACTAACAGTTTTGATAATATTTAAATTGTATTTTCTGTTAACTATTTTTTTTAAATAAAAAAGAGTAGGATTTTGTTTAGATAAACAAAATACTACTCATTAATTAATTTTATAAATAAAAAGCTTAATGATGTGCTTTTGGTATACCTTCTGCTAAAGTATCTAAACTAGCGTGAACTGCATTTGTATCAACAACAGTCTCAACTGCATGTACTTCAGCAGCAGCTTGGTGTTCATCATGTTTGGTTGTATCTTTTTCACACTTAGATTCACAATTTTCTTTTGGATTTTCGCAACATGCGTGTTTCGGATCACACGTACTTACTGCTAAAAAAATAAGCAAAACTGTTACAAAACCCATTATTAATGGAGTACGAAATTGAACTTTTTTTGGTTCTGCTGAATGATTGTGATCGTCGTTATGTGAGCTCATAAATTGTTGGTTTAAAATATTTGGCGTAAAAATAAATTAATTATTGAGTATATAAAATTATTGTACAATAATTTTTAAGTTTTGTTTTTGTAAAGATGTGGTTAACGTTAAAATATAAATCCCTTTCGGTAAATCTGAAACGTTTAATTGGTGTTGATTAACTATGTCATTGTTTTTTAAAAACTGCTGTGTTAAAATAATTTTACCTTGCAAATCTGTTAATGTACCAGTAACTGCTTGGTTATTTTGAGGAATTATTAGTGTAAATTGATTTGCCGAAGGATTAGGGAAAACACTTAGCGCAATTTGTTGATTTTGCTCTTCAATGCCTACAAAGGTTCTAACTACATCTCTATATCTATATTGTGTAGGTGTAAAGTTAGTGCCAACTAATGTACCGATAATTTCAAAATAAGGAATTTTTTCTCCTAATGTTAACCATTGGTATTTTCTCTCATAATTTGGAAAACCGAATTTATTGAATGGTGCTGGTAAGGCATTAATTTTAATGGTGTCAATTGAAAATTGCGTGGTAATTACCCTTAAGCAATTTGCTGTTCCGTATGGCGTAGTAATTGTTCCCCAACCATCAGCTTTAGTAATTCTATATCCACGTTTTTTATATGTAAACGGAATTAATGAACTTGTTGGCGTTGTTAAATTAAATGTTGTTGAATCTTTATCTAAATAGTTTAATGGAAAATTATATAATTCATCATTATCAGTAAATGTAGCCCCAACTGGGATACTTGATAAACTTAAACCTAATCCTTCTGCATCAAATGATGTAGTTGTGCCAATAATAGGAGTTTTACGGTAAAAACTATAAATGTTTTTAATAGAAATACTTGGAAATCCTAATGGCAAAGATGGTAATGGAAGAGAGTCTAAAGTTTTTTCTCCAAATTGTGGAGGTAAAAAATAAAAGAAATAAGGCGTTGACGTAGATGCTTGAAACTTTCGTATTGCTTGACCTGTTGGAATAAGCGTGCTGAAATTCCAATTATAATTTGCCCCAGTTACTGTATAATTTCCAACGCTAGTTGATTGGGCGTTACTAAATCTTACTGTATCTCCAGAAGCAGGCATATTGCTCCCTGTTATTGAAATTTGACTATTTGCACTCAATGCACAAATAAAAAATAAGGTTGTTGTAAATAAATGTTTCATGATTTTTTTATAATTATTGTATTAACAAGTAACCTTATCTTTTTTAAATAACTTTACGCCTTCATATCCTGAATATCTAACATACCAACTGGTTTGCCATTTTCAGTTACTACAATTGTATCAACATTTGTTTTCTTAAATAAAAGGCTAGCGTCATTTAATAATACATTGGCGTCAATTGTAATTGGGTCTCTGTATTCTAAATCTGATAAGTTTTTAGTTAAAATATCTCTTCCTTTTTCGCCAATTAATTTACGAAGACTACCATCGGTAAAAACACCTTTAATGCTTCCATCAGCTTTAGTTACTGTAACTGCTCCAAATCCAAATTCAGTCATTTTTACAATAGCATCAGTTACTGAAGTATTTTCAGCTACTAATGGGTTAGTTGCTTTAATAGCTTCTTTAACTCTAACCATCATTAATCTAGTGTCCTGAATAAATTGATCAGTACCTAAAGTAGTGAAGTTATTTTCAGTTAATTGTTTAATGATTTTTAATGGAACTGTAATTGTGTGAACGCCAATGTTTATAGCGTTACGAACGTGCTCAGCATGACGAACAGAAGAGAACATGATTTTTGTATCATATCCGTAAACTTCAACCGCATCAACACATTGCTCTACTAATGTTAAAGCATCATGACCTTGGTCTTGCAAACGACCAACCAACGGACACACATAAGTTGCGCCAGCTTGCATAGCCATGTAAGCTTGTTGTAAAGTATATACTAAATGTACGTTTACTAAATATCCTTTATCGCGTAACATTTTACAAGCTCTTACGCCTTCTAATGAAACTGGAATTTTAAATACTGTTTTTTTAGGATCTAAACCTAAAGCTAATTGACGTTCAGCTTCTGCTAAAACTTCTTCAGCTGTATTGCCCAATGCTTCAATTTGAAGCACAGGAACTATTTTACTTAATTTTACAATTGTCCCGTCAATATCAGTAATTCCTTCCTTTTGCATAAAGGTTGGCGTAGTTGTTAAGCCACTTAAAAAACCTAATTTAAAACCTTCTTCAATTTCTTTAAGGTTAGCTGAGTCTAAATATAATTCCATAATTTTTTATTTATTAAGTTTCAAATATAACCTATTTTTTTAATTATCTTAATTGCAATACCTCAAAGATTTTGCACAATTAATACCCTAAAAAATGTTTTTTTTTAATCAATGGCACTTACTCCTGGCAATGTGCCATTTTCAATGTATTCTAATAACGCTCCGCCACCAGTACTCACGTAACTAACTTGGCTTGCCAAATTGTATTTATTAATAGCCGCAACACTGTCACCGCCACCAATAAGGCTAAAAGCGCCTTTTTTTGTAGCTTCACAAATAGCAAAAGCAACTTCTTTAGTGCCATTTTCAAAATTACTCATTTCAAAAACGCCCATTGGTCCGTTCCATAAAATGGTTTTGGAGTTTTTTATAACTTCCGAATATGTTTTTATGGTTTCTGTACTAATATCTAAGCCCATCCAACCATCAGGTATTTCATTAATGTTGCAATGTTTGAAATTAGCATCGTTTGCAAAATTATCAGCAATTACAGCATCAGTAGGTATGTATAAATTAACCCCTTTTGCTTTTGCTTTTAGTAACAATTCTTTTGCTAATTCTAATTTATCGTCTTCGCATAATGATTTGCCAATTGTTCCTCCCATTGCTTTTACAAAGGTAAATGCCATGCCGCCGCCAATTAAAATATTATTGGCTTTATTCATCAATTGCTCAATAATTAAAATTTTATCACTCACTTTTGCTCCGCCAACAATTGCTGTAAAAGGTGCTTCAGCACCATTAATTACTTTATCGATACTCGCCACTTCGTTCGCCATTACATAACCCAAACATTTTGAATCTGGTTTAAAAAACTTTGCAATTACAGCAGTTGATGCATGTGAACGGTGAGCGGTTCCAAAAGCGTCATTTACGTATATGTCGCCATGCTTACTTAATTTTTCTGCAAATGCTAAGTCGCCTTTTTCTTCTTCTTTATAGAATCGTAAATTTTCTAATAACAAAATTTGACCAGCTTTTAAATTTGAAGATAATTTAAAAGCTTCTTCACTGATGCAATCATCAGTAAATTCAACAGATAAACCAAGTAAATGTGAAATTGTATTTACAGTGTGTTTTAAAGAATATTTGCTATTAGTATTATTTGCTGAGCCAGTCGAAGCATCTTTTGGTCTTCCTAAGTGTGACATTAAAATAACACTTCCGCCAAGTTCAATAATTTTTTTAATTGTAGGAATAGCTGCAACTATTCGTGTTGTGTCTGTTACCTCAAAATTATCATTTAATGGAACATTAAAATCTACTCTTACTAAGGCGCGTTTATTTAAAAAATTTAGGTTGTCGATGGTTTTCATTTTTTAGTTTTTAGGATGCAAAAGTAAATATTTTTTCCACATATTTTTTACCCATGATAAACCCTCGAAAACACAATTAGCCCATTTTCAATTTCTAAAACTTCGCCAACCATTAAATCTTCATCACCATCAGCATGTCGGATATATTCCATAAAAACCTGATAATCATCCGCAGTTAATTTTTTTATCTCGTATTTTAAACTTGGTATTCGGTTAAACGCATCTTTCCACCAATTCCTTAATTCATCTTTTCCGCAAATCAAGCCTTGAGTCTCGGGCAAACGGACTTTTAATTTTGGGCTATAATGCTTTGCTGTTTGGTTGTACAAGCTCAACAGATTTTCTAAGTTTTGCGTATTAAAGGCTTCGAACCATTTAATAGCAATTTGTTTATTTTGGTTACTTAACATATAAATTAAAATATCAAATGTAAATATTAATTTAAACCTCTTTATATTTAAGGTGTTTAATTATTGATATGTATAAAGATTTAAAATCCTGTCTCGACGACTTAGAAAAAAACAAACTGTTAGTAAGGATAACCGAAGAGGTTGACCCTCATTTAGAAATGGCTGCCATTCAGTTAAGGGTTTATGAAATGCACGGACCAGCTTTATTGTTTGAAAATGTGAAAGGTTGTGAATTTAAATGCGCCAGTAATATTTTCGGCACATTAGAACGAAGTAAGTTTATTTTTAGAGATACGTTTACAAAAATGCAAACCTTAATTGATTTAAAAAACAATCCAATCAAAGGCTTGAAAAACCCATTTAAATATATCAACATTGCTTTAACAGCGTTTTCAGCATTACCATTAAAAAATCCATTTTCGAAACCTGTTTTATATAAAGAAACAACAATTGATAAATTACCGTTAATAAAACATTGGGAAAAAGACGGCGGTGCTTTTGTGACACTACCTCAAGTTTATACCGAAGATGCTGATAAACCAGGCATCATGAATTCTAATTTAGGAATGTATCGTATACAATTAACAGGAAATGATTATGTTTTAAATAAAGAGATAGGTTTACATTACCAATTGCATCGTGGTATTGGTGTACACCAAGCAAAAGCAAATAAGCTAGGCAAACCTTTAAAAGTTTCTATTTTTATTGGAGGCCCACCAAGTCATACACTAGCCGCAGTGATGCCATTGCCAGAGGGTTTAAGCGAAGCTACTTTTGCAGGAGCTTTAGGTAAAAGAAGATTTCGATATACGTATAAGGATGGTTTTTGTGTAAGCACAGATGCAGATTTTGTTATTACCGGTGAAGTATTTCCGAACGAGAATAAACCAGAAGGACCATTTGGTGATCATTTAGGTTATTATAGTTTAAAGCATGATTTTCCATTAATGAAAGTTCATAAAGTATATCATCGTAAAGATGCTATATGGGCTTTTACAGCAGTTGGCAGACCGCCGCAAGAAGATACAAGTTTTGGAGAATTAATACACGAATTAACTGGCGATGCTATAAAACATGAATTGCCTGGCGTAAAAGAAGTTCATGCTGTTGATGCCGCTGGCGTGCATCCGCTTTTACTTGCAATAGGCAGTGAACGTTATACGCCTTATAGTCAAACAAAACAGCCTGCAGAATTATTAACTCAGGCTAATCTGATCTTGGGAAAAGGTCAATTAAGTTTAGCTAAATTTTTATTCATCACAGCTGACGAAACCAATAAAATCAGCACGCATAACGAAAAAGAGTTTTATAAATATATGCTCGAGCGTATTGATTTAAAAAGAGATTTACACTTTTACACTAATACAAGCATCGATACGTTAGATTATAGTGGAATGGCTTTAAATAGTGGCAGTAAATTAGTTGTGGCTGCTTATGGCGATAAAAAAAGAGAATTAGGAAGCGTAGTTTCTGAAGATTTTAAAACACTAAAAACGTTTATAAATCCTCACATTGTGTTTGATGGCGTTTTAATTTTTAAAGGAAATAAATTTGAATCATACGAAAAAGCAAAACAAGAGTTTGAAGATTTTAATGACGAAGTAAAACAGAACAATAATTTATTTAGCCAGTTTCCATTAATTGTCATCGCTGATGATTCTGCATTTACAGCAGAGAATTTAAAAAATTGGTTATGGGTAACGTTTACACGATCTAATCCTAGCCATGACGTTTATGGAATAAATTCTAAAACTGAATTTAAACATTTTAGCTGCGATTCCATGATTATTGATGCGCGAATAAAACCGCATCACGCACCAGTTTTAGAAAAAAATGCTGAGGTTGAAAAACGAATTGATCAGTTATTTCAAAAAGGAGGAAGTTTATACGGGTTAATAAAAAATAAGTCGTAATTTCTGTATAAAAAAAATCCCCATTGGGGATTTTTTTTATAATATAAGTTCATTAATTAGATTATCTTAAATACAACATTTCTCTATACTTAGGTAATGGCCATGTCGCATCGTCTACAATGTTTTCTAATTTATCAACGTTGTAGCGTATGGTTTCAAAAAACGGCTTAACTTTTTCGCAATATGCATGAGCTTGGTTTTTAGTACTGTCTAAATTATTTGCTTTGCGACGTTCTTCAGTCATATCATCAGCGGCTTTTTTAATAATAGATACACGTTCGCTAATTTCTTTGATAAGTGCAATTTGAGTATCACTTGTTTTTTTAAAATCAGTGGAACTAAAAATATTTTTTAAACCTATTACATTATCTATTAATACTTTTTGATATGTCAAAGTGCTTGGTATAATTTGATTATCAACCATGTCGGCAATAATTCTACTTTCAATTTGTATTTTTTTTGTGTAAGTTTCTAAACTAATTTCATAACGAGCTTCTTGTTCACGGTGATTTAAAATACCTTGTGAATCAAACATCGCTAAAGATTTTTTTGAAATCATGGCTTCTAACGCGCCTGGCGTTGTCGAAATATTTGACAAGCCTCTTTTTTTAGCTTCTATTTTCCAAGCATCACCGTAACCATTTCCTTCAAAACGAATACGCTTACTTTCAATAATGTATTTTTTTAATACTTGAAAAATAGCTTCATCTTTTTCTACTTTGTTATTTATTAAAGCATCTACATCTCTTTTAAATGCCACCAACTGCTCAGCCATAATTGCATTTAAAACAGTCATTGGTCCACCACAGTTAGCAGATGAGCCAACCGCACGGAATTCAAATTTATTTCCTGTAAATGCAAAAGGTGATGTTCTGTTTCTATCTGTATTGTCTAATAAAATATCAGGTATTCTACCAATATTCATTTTTAATGCTGTTTTTTCTTCAGGACTCATTTTGCCAGAATGAACTGCTTTTTCTAATTCATCTAAAACTTTTGATAATTGTTCTCCTAAAAAAACAGACATAATTGCCGGAGGAGCTTCATTTGCTCCAAGTCGGTGGTCGTTATTTGCAGATGCAATAGAGGCGCGCAATAAATCAGCATGTTCATAAACTGCTTTTACTGCATTAATAAAAAAGGTTAAGAATTGTAAATTTGTTTTTGGTGTTTTGCCTGGTGATAATAAATTTTTACCTGTGTTTGTTGCTAAACTCCAGTTGTTATGTTTACCGCTACCGTTTACACCAGCATAAGGTTTTTCGTGCATTAAAACTCTGAAGTTATGACGAATAGCTACTTTTTCCATTACGTCCATCAATAATAAATTATGATCTACCGCTAAATTTGTTTCTTCAAAAACTGGAGCACATTCAAATTGAGCTGGTGCAACTTCATTGTGTCGAGTACGAACTGGAATACCTAGTAAATGTGATTCGTATTCAAAATCACGCATATATGCAGAAACTCTTTCTGGTATTGATCCCCAATAATGATCTTCTAATTGCTGCCCTTTTGCAGGCGCATGCCCAAATAAAGTTCTGCCTGTTTGTTGTAAATCAAAACGAATATTATATAATGCTGAATCCACTAAAAAATATTCTTGTTCCCAACCTAATGTTGCAATTACTTTTGTTACATTTTTATCAAAGTATTGGCACACATCTGTTGCAGCTTTATCAATGGCATGAAGTGATTTTAATAAAGGTGTTTTAAAGTCTAAAGATTCGCCAGTATATGAAATAAAAATAGTTGGAATACATAATGTTTCACCCCAAATAAATGCCGGCGAAGTTGGGTCCCAAGCCGTGTAACCGCGCGCCTCAAATGTATTACGTATGCCGCCATTTGGAAAAGAAGAAGCATCTGGTTCTTGTTGAACTAATGCGTTTCCGCTAAAACGTTCTATTGCTCTTCCACCTTCTATTGGTTCAAAAAAACCATCATGTTTTTCTGCGGTTGCACCTGATAATGGTTGAAACCAGTGCGTGAAATGAGTAACGCCTTTGCTTTGCGCCCAAGCTTTCATGCAAGATGCAACTTGATCTGCCATTTTACGTTCTACAATTGTACCCTGATTCATTGAATTTTGGATACTATTAAAGGCTTCCTCAGATAAAAATTCACGCATAGCGTCTAATCCAAACACATTGGCCCCATAATATTTAGAAACCTGTTGGTTGTTATTATTAAATTCAACAGGAGTGCGTTTTCCAACTTCCTGCATAGCTAAAATTCTTCTAGTAGACATAAATTCTTTATTTTTTTACAAAAGTATGTCAAAAAGAGGGGGTGTGCAAGAAAAAAATACATATTTTTTGTAATAAAATGAAAAAAAGGGAGGGGGGTGATGGCAAAAACTTTATAATTTACTGTTTCACAGAACTCACAAAAAATAATTTCGTTAAAAAGACCTAATTTGCTTAGTTATTTAATTGAAAAAAAACTAAAAAGCTAGTGAATTGTTAAAAGAGGCTTAATTGCAAAATTTGCAAGCGTTTTTACTATTTCTATATATACTTTCAATAATCGAAACAAAGCCTTTACTCAATTATAATTCTAAAGTTTAAAATAATAATATCTTTGTGTTAAGAAATTACTAGGCATTTAAAAATATTAATTGCCATTTATAATAATATAATATGATTTATTTTAAAAATCTTACAAAAAGAATAGTTCTAATTGCAACTTTGCTTTGTATAAATAAGCTAACAGCACAAATTGGAGGAGGTGGCGACGCTTTTATTCAAGGTACTAGTGTTCAAATTGGTGTTGAGTTATCAGGTGGCTATGAAGGTGCAAATACACCGCCGCCAGTAACTGGTGTGCCTTGGCGTTTTAGAGGTGGTGCCGGTTTATCCGGTTTTGTTGCAGATCCTTTGGTTAGTGGATGGTCAAATTATAATGGTGATTTTTATACTCCAGGCTCACCTGAAAATGGTTGGGGAGTTTTAATTGGGAGTACTGGAGGGGGCTTACAGTTGCATTGTAATAGAAACGGATCGCTCAACAATTTTGGAATAGGAAACACAATTGCTTACCTAAACAGTGGCACTGCAAAAACAATTTGTTGGAGTGGAGCTGCAATTAGCGGAACAAATAATATAACAGCAAACATTACTTATTCTTTAGGAATAAACAACTTATATTACACTACAACTGTAAAGTTTACAAATAATTCAGCTGCTACAATACCTGAAATGTATTATTATAGGAGTTTAGATCCAGATAATAATCAATCAATAAGTGGATCTTTTGTAACAACAAATTCTATTGTTTCTCAACCCTCTGGCGTTGGTTCTTGTGGAATTGCCGCAGTTCAAGCTACCCAATTAGCGTCAGGACTTTCTGGAGCATCATACATGGCTTTAGCTGGTGTTGGGGTTGATTTCAGAGTTTGTAAAGGTGGTTTTTCAAACAGAAATGGTTTTAATATTTGGAATAGCGTTGCCCCTTTAAATGGCGTTCCAGGAACTGTTTCAACCGCAGATGAAGCGATTTCTCTTGCGTACAAAATCCAAACCTTTTTGCCAGGTACATCAAGGTTTTTTTCCTTCGTTACTATTTTGCGTTCTACGGATATAAACTTAGCCCTAAATAGTTTAATGACAATTTCTTATCCAGGCGCTTCAGCTGCTGGAGGTTCGGCTTGTACTCCGGGAGTAAGTGATACGGCTAAAATTTGTGGCCCAACATTAATTGAAATTGCAGGTGTTGGTTCAACTAATTATTCATGGTCTTGGAATCCGCCTATTGGATTATCAAGTTCAACAACATATAGTACTATTGCTAGCCCGACTGTTTTAACTAGTTATACAATTACAGGAACACCAATTCCTGGGCCATGTGCACCAGGTGCACCAACAGTATATACGATTGTTGTTCAACCATTTACTCCAACAATAATAACAACCCCTTCAATTACAGTTTGTATCGGTTCACCAATACTTTTAACAGCTAGTGGATCACCCTTATCCTCCTATGGTTGGGTTGGACCTTCTGGTTTTTCATCTGCAGCTCAAAATCCTACAATTGCTGTTAGTACTCTTGGTAGTTCAGGCACCTACACAGTTACCAAAGCTTTAACCTGCGTTGTGGCTCTAACTACGGTATTAGTTACTCCGCCTCCAACATTAACATTGACCGCCTCAAGTAATACCGTCTGTACAGGTGTTTCAACTACTCTTACTGCAAATAGTACAAGTGGTAGTTATAATTGGACTCCTGCGGCATCACTAAGCTCATCCATAACACCTGTTGTTGTATCTAGTCCAACTGCAAATACTACTTATACAGTAATTGTTGGCGCAGGTACGTGTACAAACTCAGCAGTT
>Ga0114977_10002742_pt1 | contig 11332 bp, 14 predicted proteins | sample S_130805_MF_Meta_FD_87026 | JGI IMG/M metagenome (GOLD analysis project Ga0114977, IMG submission 87026) | Freshwater microbial communities from Lake Simoncouche, Canada to study carbon cycling - S_130805_MF_MetaG | ecosystem: Environmental > Aquatic > Freshwater > Lake | place: Lake...
AGGTAATCAACAAACCACCACTTTGCATCATTATAATCAGTTAAAAACACAGACAAGTTGACTTGTTTGCCAATATTGGCAAATTTAGTGCTGTGTTTGCTGATTTTAATAATATTAGCCATGCAAATCTGATAATATTTTTTCTACGTGACGTTTATGTCGGCGTAATCCATAAACCCGTGCTGCCATCGAGGTGATGACTGAGACAAAATCTTGCATTAAATCCTCGGTATCGGTGGCTGCGTTATTAATGACCACAATTTGGCAATTTTTATTTGCCAGTAGAGTTTTAATATAATTAAATCCAAATCTAGTCAATCTATCTTTATCTGAGATGACAACTTTAGTAATTTTATTGTTATTTAACAATTGGTTAAGTTGTTGTCTATTATCATTTAGACCAGAACCTATATCTTTATATATTTTATCAATTTGCCAACCTTTTGCTGCGCAAAAAGAATTAATATATTCAATTTGTCTATCCAAATCATCTTTTTGTTTTGGTGTTGACACCCGTGCATAGATTGCGATATAATCTGATGACTCGGTAGATATGGTGGTGGGTACATCTTGGTGAACAAAGATAGACCCGGATTCCATGCGGAATGCATTAGAAAGTTGTCCACGGATGAACATATCATATGCCCCGCGATAGGAATAGCCATTTTGTTTGGCCCAGTGAGATAATTTTAGTGTTTTCATATATCTATTTATGTAATTTTTTCAAAACATATTAAAATGTATATAATTGTAAGATTTCTAATGTATATAAATAACACCACCAAATGAATTACCCACCCCTCCAAGTAATCCTACATTAGTTTTATTAAATGCTAATGGAACAAATGGTAGCACATCAATTATTGATAGTTCCCCAATTCCTAAATCGGTAACGGTAAATGGAAATACACAGATTAGTACAGCACAAAGTAAATTTGGTGGGAGTAGTATTAAATTTGATGGTGCTGGTGATTATCTCCAAATCCCGGTAGTAACATCATCTGCTGATGTTACCTATGAAGGCTGGGTATATTATACTACTAATGGTGGTAATTATACTTTAGTATTTGACCAACGTGCTGGTGGTGGTTATATGTTCTATGTACAATCTGGTAATTTCACTGTAGGTAACAATACAAATGGTACATTAATTCAAGCCAGTATGCCAGTTGCTCAAAATACATGGTTCCATTTAGCAATTGTTAGAAATAATGGATATGTGCAAGTGTATATAAATGGTTTAGCAGTTGGAACAAGAGTAGCAGATGCTACAACTGGTCTTTCTGGTACCTTATGGATTGGTAGATTTAATGATGGTTATAATGGTGGTGATTATCTAGGTTACATTGATGATTTTCGTGTATCCGCTACCGCTAAATATGTACCTAATTTTACTCCACCTACACAATTATCGTAACATATTAACTTTTAATGCGTTAATATTATAAATTCAATAATAGTAAAAACCCTTCTAACCATTATTGATGATGGTTAGAAGGGTTTTTATACTAAAACAATATCAAATATAATTACGATTAAATTTTTTCAACCCCACCTTCTCAACAGATGTCGATTCAACATTATCTAATTCTCTTTTAGGCATTGCAATAATATTAAATGCTAAAGATATTCTAGCATCATCATGATTATTGGTAGTGACTGCATGATAAAGATAAGATGGCCATAATAATATTTGACCCTCAGTAGGTTCTAACCGTATTGCTTCAACGGTGAATTGATTTTGTTCTTTAACTAATGTACACCCTTGCCACATACGGTTAATGCCAGGATTTGATATCACTAATTTCCCACTATCTTTAGGTATCTGCAAATAAAAACATCCTGAAAATGTTTCACCGTGTACATGGTCTACATTCATGCAGGAACGGTTATCATTAAAATTTGACCATGCTGTGGTAATATAAACATCACAATCTACAAAATTCAAATCGAGGCAAGCTTGTTTTGCCATTTGTCCAACATAATTAAATAGTGGTCCTAATTCTGGTACATTTTGTAAAATAGAAGGCGAATGATAACCATTAACATTCGATATTTGGACACCATTAGGCATATCATTTCTTAATTTATATAATAAGTCTATAAATGGCTTTTGATGATTTTTAAAATTGGGTAATTCTGATTGCCATATGGGAACACTGGCGAAATTGTTTAATTGCATATTGATGGGGGTCCTATACTAAAAATGATATTTAGTATAGGATAATTTGGATAATTAAGCAATAGTGATTATACTGACCGACGGACTGGTCTATAATTGTTTAATTCCGCAGCAGATAGATTGCAACATTTTATGCGGTCTGCTTCAAAAAACAATTCTTTAGAAACTTGGTATTTGAAGGCAGATGTTGCCAACTTCTTCATGTCTATTAATAAGAATATATTGGATACTATTTTATCCAAGAAGATTAATGACCCATGGTGGATGAATCTTACTAGAATAATATTGCACCATAATCCGACAACGGATGTCTATATTAAAAGTGATAAGGTATTATTGAAAAAAGTTCCGTATCATAAGAGTCTATTTCGTACAGATGGGCATCATGGTTTACCTATAGGGAATCTATCTAGTCAGTTCTTTGCAAATGTATATTTAAATGAACTGGACCAATATGCCAAGCATACATTAAAATTAACTCATTATGTAAGATACGTTGACGATATTGTGGTGCTTGGTAATAGCGGTAGCTTATTAGATGTAAAATATAATTTATTAAATTTATTCGCCCAAAATAATTTGGAATTAGAAATGCATCCAAATAAAAAATCAATTAATAAAATTGAGCATGGTGTAAATTTTGTTGGTTATATAGTGAAACCTTATTGTCGTTATTTACGTAGGTCTATTATTGATAATATGTATAAGAAAACTGAACCAGGTGGTGATAATGAGGACATCTATCATTATCGTGGGGTGGTGAATAGCTATTTAGGAATGTTGAAACATGTGAATAGTTATAAAGAAAGATTGAAATTTGCTAGACATCGAAAACATCTTTATTTTGATAAAGACATACACAAAATGGTCATTCTGGGGTTCACCCCAGCACAATTACAGTGGTTTAAAGATTTAAAAAGATAAAAAAAATCCCCGAAATTTCGGGGATTTTTCATGTAAAACAAAAAAGAAAAAACAGCTAAAACAGCATGAAAAAGCAAAAAAGCATAAAGTGCTAAATGAGCGACCTCCGCACAGCACGAACATAGAAGCCGTAATACTTGCCGTAGGTGTTCTGACTCCCACTCGAAAAATTCTGACGCCAGGCGTAGCCACCACCGAGCTCAGTAGACGACCAGTAGTTGGAACCAACAAACGAATCCGCTGTCGCAAAAGGGGTAGCTAATTTATTTGAATATAATGTATACAGTTCATCTTTTGCGGGTAGGTACCATGTGTTATAACCACCGGTTGAAATATATTTACATGCGCCTGCGGCTGGATGTGCTGCGGTCCCAAATGACACTAATGTATTGGTATTGGCTAATCCATTAGTGGTGCTTACTGTACTTCTAGTCGTACCATAAGAACCCCACGGGTTTGATACTTCTGTTGATTTAGGGGCGACATACATATAACTTGTTGCATCACCAGCAAATCCCAAATAATATCCAGTGGTTGCTGAACCAGAACCAATAGTTTTAGCAGCAACTGCTGACGCATTATTAGTTCTTCTATGAAATTTTTGTAAACTACTCATAATTTTAATACTCCTTAGTTAATATAGTTATATTTATCTAAAAATTTTTTGATAATCTTCTAACGCTTCTAACCATCCACCAAATGGTTCTAAGCGTCTTTCAACATTTTCACACTTATACAATAAAACAATAAAATTAATCACATTAATCATTTTTACATAAATAACCTTAACTAGCATTAAAAACAATGCTAATGATATCCAACAACTGACCTACTCCTTATCGACAGAACATACTCACAGTTGTTGGATATTCCCTAATAACCTTATATTCTAAACAATATGATTATACTAAACGCCAAAGTCAAAATCTCTGTTGTTAATAACCTTCCAAAAATCATCATTAACAACCATTACGAACATACCTTTAATGTTCATTCTAACATCTACAAATTATTCAAATCTAAAGGCATTAAATATCTCCAATCTATCTTAAATAATGGCTACTTTTTTATCATCGATGATAATTTAATCGACTTTCGATATAATAACTATGATGGGTACATCTGCAATAATCCATCAAAATTAATAGAGAAAATTGGATACATTGAATTCCCTTCTCATAATTTAAGAAAAAGTCTCCACATGTTAAATATCAACAATGATTATCTAACCATTAAATTATCAGAACAATCTCCATTAATATATGATGCGTATATCGATGACCCTGATATCTATGAAACCGGCATCTGCTATAATTGGAGTCCTTTTCAAAATTATATTAGATGCATCCCTTACTTAAAATATATCAATACCGATTTATATTATTTCCATAATGATTATAAAAAAATCACATTAAAATTAGATTGGGAAAAAATCATATCTAATAATAATTCTAAACTATTGGTCAATAATCAATTTGAAGAAATGCTTGATAAACTCATGGATATCCCAACAGATAAAAATGATATTCAAAAATTGCTGGTTTTAGCTCAATTAAATAATGATGAAGAAGCTATTGACTATTTTAAAAATATATCAGATATAGATGATAGAACAAAATATGATTCATTATCTTATGTCCTAGAACTATCAGGCGATGCTGAACAATTTGGACACGGGTTTAAATATATTCGAGAATTGTTTGGGAGTTTGTGAAAGGATTATGGGGAACCCTTCTAATCATTAAATTGATGATTAGAAGGGTTTATTATTTGTTACACACCAACAAATATTAAACTGCCCTAACTGGTCTGATAATAAGGTCAATACGAGTTTTTGCTATCCCATAATATCCAGGAGTAGCATTAGATGATGCACCCCAATAGTTAGTTGAACTAACTTCTGACGAAGAAATCCACATATTCCCGGTCATAAATTTATCGGCAGATGATGAAAATGGTGCTGAATTCCGATTTGCCATGATAGTTACTAATTCATTTTTAGCTGGTAAATACCATGTATTATATCCACCAGTTGTTAATGACTTACAATAATATGCTGCTGGATGAGCAGCCGAACCAAAACTAGCTAATGTATTGGTATTTGGCAAACCATTAGTGATATTAGTTGTTCCTCGTATTGTACCGTCTGAACCCCATCCACATCGTGAATCATTAGCTAAAACTTCTGATGTTTTTGGACCTATTATTAATTTACTACTACCATCACCAGCAGTACCTATCCAATATCCTACTGTGCCATTTCCTGCACCAATACTAGGGAAATAATTTGGTGCAGTTACCGTTGCTGTTGCTGCACTTGTTTCGGTTTCAATAAATCCTTTGCCATCGGTATAGGTAATTGTTACTGTAATGGTATTAGATGCATCAGCAGATACTAATGTATAGGTACTAGAAGTGGCCCCACTAATAGCAGAACCAGAACGTTTCCATTGATAATTAAAAGTACCCAATCCATCAACATCTGCAATATTATTTGTTGCGGTTAATACAGAACCAACTGCTGCGGTACCAGAAATAGAAATAGTACCAGTATGTAAGGTATTCACTTGGAACGGATTTGTACGTCTATGAAATTTTTGTAAACTACTCATTTTTTAATACTCCTTAACCGTTATAATAGTTATAAATATAACTATTATAACGGTTAAGGAGTATTATATATTCCCATAATCAATTAACTATTTAATTTATAAAGATAAAATAATTATTCAACAAATATAAAAATAATCACTCACCTATGCAATATAATGTTTCTTAAATTTACCATTTTATAAAATGATGAATAATGGCGTTTAAACGATGTTTAGATAATCGATAATAGAGTAACTTAAAATATTATTTTAAATGGCTTTAAGGTTGATTAATGTTTAAATTATGGGGATTATTTGGGAGGATTATGGATAATATTAAGGATTTGATTATGGGGAGACGGTTAGAACCATTAATTTTATGGTTATGACCGTTTTTAGATTAGAGATTATAAAATACTCCTTAACCATAATAATTATTATAAATAATAATTATTATGGTTAAGGAGTATTAAAAAATGAGTAGTTTACAAAAGTTTCATAGAAGAACACAACCTTTTGCTGTGAATACATTACATACCGGTACTGTGTCTATATCTGGTACTGCATCAGTTGGTTCGGTATTAACAGCAACTAACAATATTGCCGATGCTGATGGATTAGGGACATTTTCATATCAATGGAAACGTTCTGGGGCTGCAATAAGTGGCGCAACCTCTAGCACATATACACTAGCTGCTGCCGATATAGGAAATACCATTACCATTACCATCACATATACCGATGGTAAAGGATTTACTGAAACTGAAACTAGTCCTGCTACTGTATCTATACCAAATCCACCACCTACGTTGGGTTCGGGCAATAATAGTAAAGGTTATTATATAGGATTAGCTGGTGATGGAACCAGCTTCATGTATGTAGCACCTAGCTCAACTGATATAGTCGGGAAAATATGGGGTAGTTCTGGCACGACACGGGGAACTGTAAGTAATACTGATGGAGTTTCAAATACTAATACCCTTTATAGTTATGGTTCTGCTGCTCATCCAGCAGCTTACTATGCAAAAACTCTAGCAACTGGTGGATATAATACATGGTATTTACCGGCTAAGGATGAATTAGCCACATGTTATACAAATCGCTCATATGTAGCATCTACCGCACCTTATGGTAGTGGGACTACCGACTCTTATTATTGGTCATCTACTGAAACTGACGCTACCACTGCCATTTATATTAGTTTCCAAAATTTTAATGCACCGACAAGTTCTGTGAAAACTAATACCCTATTTAAAGTTAGGGCAGTAAGACGAGCTTAATTATATCAATAATCCCTTTCTAACAATCCGTCAACCCTATTAACCATCAAATAAATGGTTAATAGGGTTTCCACTATTCAAAATATTCTCTTGACAATAAACCTCCAATCCTATATACTACCAATTTTTAAATAATTAGGAAAATTTCCAATATGAAACAGCAACATTTTATCTCAGGCTTACCCCGCTCAGGTTCTACATTACTGGCCTCATTATTATCCCAGAATCCAAAATTTTACACCGATATTGCCTCACCGGTTAATGCGATTGTTGAGGCACATTTACATACAGATACATTTGGTTTTAATCAAATTTTAACACCAGCTAAAACAAAAGAATTAATTAAAAATACATTTGATGTTATGTATGGGGATAATGATAAAGAAATTATCTTTGATACAAATAGATGTTGGTCTGGCAAATTAGAAGTATTGCATGATATTTTTCCAGAAGCCAAGGTTATTTGTTGTGTTCGGGATATCAAGAGCATTTTAAATTCTTTTGAACATATCTATAGACAGAACCCATATCAATCTAATTCTAGTTTATATGGACCAGATAATGTTAGTGTTTATACAAGATCACAATCTTTATTATCAGCAGGTGGTGTACTTGGAGTTGGATTAAATAATCTTAAACAAGGCATTCATTCTGCCCATAAAGATATGTTATATATTGTGGAATATGATGATTTAGTGGAAGATACCGAAGCTGTCTTAAAGCATTTATGAATTATTAGGTTTTGAACCTTTCGAACATGATTTAAATAATGTTAAAAATATTGAAAATACAAAAGTAGTGGATGATAATTTATTATTGCCAAATTTACATACAGTAAGAAAGGTGGTAGCTAGACAAGATATTCCTAATTATATTCCTCATGATTTAGCCACATCCTTGGAGAATATTGAGTATTGGAGATTGGTCGATTAGATTGTTAGAATAGTTGAATTGATAAAACCTTCTAATCATTAGATTGATGATTAGAAGGTTTTTTAGGTTGATTGGTATTATGAGGGGATAGCGAGCCGAAGGCCTAAATAGTCGTTCTCCGGACGGCTCTAACTAAGTAATTGCCGCCACCACCACCTTTATAATTATTACCCCATGTATCATTGTTACTATTTAAAACCCATACATGGGTGGCATTATACTCGGTAGATGATAGATAGAGACTAGCTAACCCATTGGATATTGAGAAAGGTGTGGCTGTTTTATTGGAACTCATCGTCGTTAATTCTCCTTTAGCTGGAAGATACCAGGTATTATAACCACCGGTGGTTAGTGATTTTACATAATTTGCCCCTGGATGTACTCCGACAGCATAAGCATTAAGGGAGTTGGTATTAATTAACCCATCCAACTGATTAGTTATGCCACGGAATGTTCCATAACTACCATATTGTTGCCAGGATTCCGTTGATTTAGGAGCCACATACATATAACTTGTTCCATCACCTGCTGTTCCTAAGTACCAACCAGCTCCAGCAACGGGTGCTGCCGAACCAATAAGTTTGCCTGCAGCTTTACCATTAGTGCGTCTATGAAATTTTTGTAAACTACTCATCTTTTTATACTCCTTATCGTTAATAATATTATAAATAATATTATTAACGATAAGGAGTACTATTTTACTCAAAAAATATTGCCCGATATTTTAATGTATCAAAATAAAATAAATTACCGCCCATATTTCAAAATAATGGCGCAATTTTGTACGCACAAAAATTCTTATTAATACATTAATTTTCTGATTTTATAAAATTGTTCATTATCTATCCTTTACCGTCGATTATTGATGGTATAATGGGGTAACATTAAATATTATTTTAGCAAGCACTAGTATAGCTTATCGTTTAAAATACGATAATATTAATAGGCAATTCTTGCCTTTAATTTTATTTTAGTATATTTGATGATATATTTCTATATAAATTTTGAGATTTATTTTAACTGTATTTTTGAGTAAAATAGTACTCCTTATTGTTAATAATATTATAAATAATATTATTAACAATAAGGAGTATAAAAAGATGAGTAGTTTACAAAAATTTCATAGAAGAACACAAAGTTCAGTAGTGGCAGGTCCAGCAACATGGCCGCCAACTAGTATTGGTATGGGTGATGCCACTCACGGATACTGGATGGCTAATAGGTTGACACAAAAAATAATTGTTGCACCGCAGAGTACAGAAATCACCTCGTCATGGGGTGCTGGTGGAGTTAGCAGAGGAACCCTTAATACAACTGACGGATTAGCTAACACAAACACTTTGTATAGTTTCGGTTCAGCAGCATATCCTGCATATTATTGTCACAATCTATCAACTGGTGGTTATAATACCTGGTATTGGCCATCTAGATTAGAACTACAATCAGTTATTTCTAATGCACCTTCCTGCGCAAATGCATCATTATTTACAAATGGTGTTACCACATATTGGTCATCGACAGAAATACATGCCACAAAGGCTTATTATGTTTTTAATACTGGTCAGATTTTATTTGGTGGTACTTATGGTACTAAAAACCCTGTTAATGGAATACGAGCGATTCGGTTGTATTAATTAATTTTTTAACAATAGTTCGAATGGTGATGAGTATTATTTAATAATCACCATTTTTCTAATAATAAATAACCCTATCAAAAACTTCAAACAGGATTAGATACATGTTAGCATTATCCACAAGAATAGAAACATTAAATTCAGAAATTAAAACGATTAATAATTTAATTGATGATTGCCAAAATAATATTGAAAACTATATCTATACAATTAAATTAGATGGTACCATCAAACCATCAAAGGTTCTATCAGGTTCCACAAAACAATCCAAAACAATTGAATTAACATTAAATAATGAACAAAAAATTATCTGCACACCTGACCAAGAATTCCCCACACAATCTTATGGTTATAAACAAGCCAAAGATTTAACAGAAAATGATTTTATTATGTCATGCTTCTTTAATCGTGATAATACCCTAATCTTTGAACATAAAACAAAAATATTCCTACCCAGCGATTATCTTGCTAATGAAGAATATAACTTATATAAAGAATTATATGAGGATAGACAAATTTTAGAAATCCTCCCAGAAGAAACAGGAAATATTATTGACCATCTCATGACCATCGCCTCCATCACCCAAGATAGAGACCAATTATTCAATAGATTAGCGAATGATATCTTCCTTAAAAATATGCTATCCGTAGACTATCTGAAAAAATCTGAAGTAGAAGAATTAATTAATCATTTTAATATCGAATATAAACATAAAGAATTCACCAATGATGAAAAAGATTTATTGCAATTATTAAATGAAAATACCCCAGATGATTTAGAAGGTAGATTAGAAGCCCTATTAGAAAATCTAAAAAATAAGGATTTATCACTATTCGAAAAATGTGGCATTGTCATCGATGGTGAATTAACCACCGACCATCTCATGCATGCTTGCCTATCATTAGGCTATTCTAATGCTGACCATCTAACCAGTGTTAAACATATGCACGGTTTTAGAGTGGTTAATATTAATGATGTTATGAATAGTGATGTAGGATGTTTAGTGTTGGAAAATGGTGAAAGTGTTGGATTAGGGTGTGGAGTGTTTACTAAGGTTTAGTATTGTTAAATAAAGTTCTTCGTAGATATATAAAATCTACGAAGAATTAGTTTATTATAATTCAGCCGTTTAATGTACAATATAGTCTATTTTCGGGACTTGATTAAACTCGACGAGCGGCTCTAACTAGATTCCAGCTAGAACCTGATTTGTTTGCCCTGTTATACTGACCCCACCCAGACACAAAATATTGTGCCCACACCCCAGTAGCATTGTTTTCTGTAGATGATAAGTATAGATAATTGTTTCCATTTATAAATGCATCATTTTGGGCAAACGGCAATCTTGATGAATTAGAATACATCGTTTGCAATTCATTAATTGCCGGTAAATACCAGGTATTATATCCACCAGTAGTTAAGGTTTTGCAATAATATGCGGCTGGATGCGCAGCGGAACCAAGCGCGTATAATGTACTGGTATTGCCTGTACCATCTGTTGCACTTATGGTACCTCTAGCAGTACCATAACTTCCCCATATTGCGCTCCAGTGTCCAAAACTTGTTTCGGTTGATTTAGGAGCCACATACATATAACTAATACCGTCACCCGCTTTACCTAAATAAAAACCAGCTCCTGCTATTGGTGATTCAGAACCAATAGCAGGAGCTGGTTTACCAATAGTTTGTGTTCGTCTATGAAACTTTTGTAAACTACTCATTTTTTAATACTCCTTAACCCTAATAATTATTATAAATAATAATTATTTTGGTTAAATAGTATTTTA
>Ga0114977_10002743_pt1 | contig 11327 bp, 17 predicted proteins | sample S_130805_MF_Meta_FD_87026 | JGI IMG/M metagenome (GOLD analysis project Ga0114977, IMG submission 87026) | Freshwater microbial communities from Lake Simoncouche, Canada to study carbon cycling - S_130805_MF_MetaG | ecosystem: Environmental > Aquatic > Freshwater > Lake | place: Lake...
GACGTCCATGGTCCTACAGAGTTCGTAGGGAGCAGGCCGGTCCAACCCGACTGGACATTCGCGGCCGTGTTGTAGATGTCTGCCTTGAACACAGGTGTGTCAGCCGCCTCGGCGGTGGGGCTCAGGCCGATGGCCAGTAACGCCGAGACGGCGACCGCAGCGAGAGGAGTCGCAATGAAGGTTCTGATCAAGTTTGGTATTCTCATCTTTTTGGATTCGGCTTCGGATTTGCGGTTGGGGTGGGGTGGGGATCCCGGAGACAGGGGAAAAGGAGAACTTCCGGTTGGTGGGCGATGCTTGTTTGCCGTTCTTCAGACCACTAGGCAGGAGACTGAAGCGGGAAGAGCCGGCCACATAGGCGAACCTTCTCTTCAAACCTATCCTACAGCGGTGCGTCATTTGAGTTTCAACCCGCAATCGCGGGTCGCAAAGGCGAGAAGCCGGGGTTTGGAATATATAGCGTCTGGTTATCCTGACCGACGCCGGGTTGGGGAAATGCCGTTTCAGTAACCCCAGACTGGCCCCTCCCCCCGGAAATCGAAGGCCAAAGAATTCGCGAATCCGGCAAAAAGACTCCCCATCCGGGGGGCGAAGAGCCTCAGTTCCCAGGTGCAAGGGTGCCATCGTCTGAAATCTTGGCGGGGACTTTCCCATGCGGCGTGTCGAAGGCAACCCGGGCGAGTTGCGTCGGGGTCAAGCCATTGGCGGACTTGCCAAAGCGTACGGTTCCCTCGCCCTTGATGGTCAGAGCCTTGGCGAGGTCCCACGTTTGCTTGGATGAGTCGGCGAAGCTGATGCCGCCCTTTTGATCCTTGCCGCCGCCCAGATCAATGAAGGTGTCGGTTTGAACCGTTAGAGTCCCGAGTGTTTCGGACTGGCCCTGCAGCAGGAGCGTGGCGCGCTGGTTTTTCACATCCTTGCCGAGTGGCAGCGTAATGATCGAGGACGTGTCCGCCAATTGATCCGGCTTGTCCCAGGCGAGGAACGATTCATTCAAGCCGTCGGCACCGCCCATCTCGATATCTCCCGCATGGGCGGTAACTCCGGGGGGCTTGCGCAGCAGCATGAAGCCATGGCGCACGTGGAAAACGCCCGTGAAGGTATTGGGTGTGTCTCCTCGCAGGTCGGAGGGATAGGACACCCACCCGCCCTGATAGCCACCGTCCCAGTTGATCCTGCCGCCCTTACCAATGAGGGTGATGCCAACGGCAGTGCCGTTGCCACCGCCAGTGGACCAGTTCAGCGTTTGTCCATTCATATCCAGCACGCCCGACGCACTGCCGCATTGCCAGCCAAAGTCAGTCACGCCGACCAGTTTGCAGTTGAATTGGGGGCCCCACGTCTCGTTGATCAAGTCCCATGGCCCGTCAAGAGGCGCGGGTGCCATGCTGGCGCTTTCCAAGCGCGCGATGAATTGCAGGTCCGCTTGTAATTCGGCATTGAGTTCTTCTTGGGTGCTCGGACTGCCTTGGACTCCGGGTTTTTGGTCGGGGCCGTAAGCGCGCAGTTCGGCGATCTCCACGCCCTTGGAACGGTTGTTGCCCAGCACGGTGGCGCGCAGGTAGCGGGCCTTGGACGCGTCGAAGGTATGGGCATAGCCGTTGGCGGTGGCCACGCCGGTGTTGTTAGACCCATCGGCGGCGGTCGTCCATGTCTTGTTATCCTCGGACAACTCGATATTATATTGATAGGCTCGGCCTTCATCCGGATTCCAGAAGGTATGAAGAACGACCCGGTTCACCTGCAGCACCTTGCCCAGATCAACAGTTAAAGCCTGCTTCACATCGCTGGCGTTGAGGCATTCGTTCTTGTCCACCATGCCATCGACAGCCAATTCCACGAACTCCTTCACGCCGACCGTGGCGACGGCTTCCTTCTTGTAAGTCAGGCTGTAGGGATCGAAGTCGACCTCACGTGCCAGCATTCTCCACGGAACACCCCTCGCTCGGCCAGTTTCGTCGAAGTACTGAAAAGTCACCGTGGCATCCTCACCAATGCGGAAGGGCTTGGTAAACTGAGGTGAATGTGCGGTCACCGGACCGTTGATCTGATAGCGCACCATCCCGGTCTTGAGATGTTGGGTCAGATCAAACGCCATCGCTCCGGAAAAGCGGGGATCGCCTTTGCGGATAGCCCCCACCACCCTGACGGTGAATGGATTGTTATGAAACTCGCGGATCAGCGTTTTGCCGAGGGGTTTGCCGTCCTTGTCGAAAAGCCGTGCCTTGAAGATGGTGGTGTTGCCGATCTCGGCCTTGACCGCTTTTAGGACCTCCGGGGCATAGATCGGCGATTGGGCATCAGGCATCTTCAAACTCTCCTTGTCCTCAACCAGGTAATGAATCGTTGCGTCAGGAATGGAAGAGAGCAGCGTCCCGTCCAACTGCCCGTTGTATTCATAGACCGGACCGAGAAATTCCTTGCCGCCGGCATTCATCCAATCGCCCAGCGAACCAACATTGGCGCCCATCTTGATTTCCAAGCCCGTGGTGACCCGGTCGAACTGGTCCTGACTGCGGGCAAAACGACTGGCAAACTTGGGATAGGTATCAGGGCATTTCGGGTTATACGTCACCTCATTGCGGATGGGAGCCCGGTAGCGCAGGATCCGGAGGGCGACATTGCCATTGTTCTGCCACAACACCACTTCCGAGCCGAGTATGCCCTCCCGTGCGTACTGCATCTGCTTGCCATAGGGACGCCAATCATACAACTCGTCCAACGGGTCGCCGATCCACGGTCGCCAGGTGACTTGGACAACGGGCCGGCCGCTTTTGAGGGTGTTGTCCGTCTCGCCATGCTTGTCCTCGCCATACTTGCTGGTGATATTCCAGACCGTGCTGATGACATCCTTATCATTGCTGTTGCATTCCCATGCCATAGTCCTTTTGCCATACTTCTTAACGATCGCGTTCATTTTGCCCACGTGCCAGGCAAACAATCCGCCCTCGTCCTTGAGGTTGTTGTCTCGCAGAAACTTTTGATCCTTGGTTCCCACCGTGGCTTCATCACAGCCGATGTGGAAATAGGGGGAACTCTTGAAGACGGCGGAGATCTCCTTCACCATGACATCGAGCGTCTCATACACCTTAGGGAGCGTAACATCCATCCCAGGCCCTTTGCCAAAGACCTCCGGTAGCCGGTCACACAGGAACGTGGAGTGTCCGGGAGTTTCTAATTCCGGCACCAGGGTCACACCCCGTTCATCGGCATATCGCACCAGATCCTTGATCTCCTCAAGCTTCCAGGTTCGTCCCCCGTAGGTCACCTGAGGAAAAGCCTCGAAAGGAAACAAACAAGCCTGGTCATCCGAGAAGTGCAGCCGGAAATAGCGGATCTTGTAGAAACGGCACAGGTCAATGACGTCGCGCAGGACCTCCATCGAGTGGTCCTCGCGGGCAATGTCCAGCATCAGGCCGCTGAATTCCGCGAAACACCAATCCTTCACCACATAAGCAGGCACCACGATTTCACCGTTCTCGTTCCGGCTCATGCTTTGCAGCAGCGTCGCCGTGCCCATAGCCACCGCATTGTAATTCTGGCCAACCACCAGAATGCCTCTATCTTTCACAGTGAGCACATAGCTTTCCTTGGCAAGTTTGTTGTCCAGGCTCAGAGCGATTTCATGGGTCGCAGCCTTCCCCAGCGCGGCGGACATCAAGACAGCCGTCGCCATGCGAATCTCGTTTGCCAGGATGGCGGCCAAAGGTGCGAGTGACTTGTCATCATAGACAATGCGCTTGTCATCGCCGATCACACAAGTTCCTGTGCCTGCCTGGTAATCCTGCGGCCAGGGCACGAACGCAGGTCGTTGGGCTGGGTCCGCAAAGGCGACCCCGGTGAAGACTGTGAAGAGTAACGCGGCTAGGCAACACCCCATGAGACAAGCGTGGCGCTGGTCCAAGCCTGTGGCTCGCATGAGCATTTGGTCATTTCTACTTGGTTTCATGGTGATTTCATTGGTTGCGGATCCAGCATCGCGTGCGACCCGTTCAGCATCAGTATCTGCCCCGTGCCGCTTGGGATCTTGATTTCTCCTGTCGGCTTTTTATCGCTACCGGATTGCAGATTTTCCATACGCAGAGCCGTGAGCGTCGCCCTGGCGGGATCGATCCCCAGCGCTTTCCAGTCGATGGCCAGAAGGATCGCTGCGTCCTGCGTGCTCCAACTGGCCAGGGCTGGCAGCGCCGTGCCCCGCTTGTGATAGACGGTAGCGATCACCTCCGGGTTGCCGGTTTTGACGGGACAGACCGCATCCCGGAAGCGTGTCATCCCGCTGCCGGCCATGCCGAATTCGTCCATGGCTCTACACATCGGCCGCGGCCGCGGCACACCGGTCGCGAAAGCTGTCCATCCCCCGGGACGTGGCAGACTTCGCTCTCCAACTTGACCACCGTTCGAGGATTCACCTGCTCAGCAGCGGGCTGGCCAACGGAACGGTGCTGGCCGATGATGTGCTTGACACTTTCGATGCCCTTAAACTTGTTATCCCGGGCGGAATCATCCTGATGGGCAACCACCGGGAGGAAGGCCCCATGCACCCGGCCAATCGGGAGCGGCTCGACCAGCTCTTCCAGCAACTCGACGGGAGCGGCATTTTCCGCCACCCCGGAGAGCATGGTGCCGGACCGGAACCCTATCAGGCGGCATGGAGCGTGGCCGATCCCTCGCGGAATTGGTGCGCAGAAACGGCGCGGATCCTGCAGAAACTCCTCGTCCCCCGTTCCCGAAGCCGTCCGGTGCTGGACGGACAGGTTTCCTTCCATCTGCCAGCGGCCAACGCCAGTGACCGCCGCGCCGCCCTGCGCTCGCTGTGGAACCCGCTGGTTCCCGACTTCCAATGGCACGCCGCCAGCCATCGCCCGCGCGGACTGGCCAGCATCTTTCTTGATGTCAGTGGCTCCATGAATCCGGAACTCGAGTTGCTGACCGGTCTGCTCTGGCGGCTGCGCCGGTGCATCCAGTCGCCCTTCCATGCCTCTTCCAACCAAGTGACCCCGCCAATCTTGTCAGCGGAAAAATGGTCACCAAAACCACCGGGGGCACCCGCTTCAATGTCGTCCTTGAGCACATCCTCAAACACCGGCCTCAAAAGTCGCTCATCGTCACGGACGGCTATATCGAAAAGCCGATCCGCCCGCCTGCTCGTGAATCCTAACGGGCCCTTCTTCGATGGCGGCTCCAACAGTGACAACGGCCAAACCGGCCGGAAACTCGTGGCGGATTATTGTGGCCCCGCGTTTCCATCGGCGGAGGAGCCCTCAGCGGCAAGGACCTGACGCACATCGACCGCGCGGCTGCCTGCGCCGCCCGCCAGGCCTGCGTCGAGGCCGTGCATCAGGGCGCCCAGGATGCCCATGTCCGCCTCACCTACGCGCCGGGCCTCCCGGAGCCGCTCGATGTCGCATGGTCGTTCTCCGATGGAGGGCGACCGCCCCAGGGAGTCCGGTTTGACTTTTCAAGCATCACCGAAGTCACCCGGGGCGCATCGCGCAGCCTGCGCGAATCCGGTCGGGGCGATCACTTCTTTGACCTCCACCACCACTGGAACAATCCGATCCATTGCCCCGGCACTCAATGAACCGGCAGCAGCACGCAGTTGCGCTGGCCGAATACCGGAACCGGCGTTTCGCTTTTCGCGGGCCGCGTCATTGGCGGGACGGGGAACGGGGAGAGAGGGGGTCTGATTGGGCAACTTCTCTTCCATCTGCCATTCTGTGTGCCGCCACGAAGAATCATTTCTCAATGCGTCGGGATTTCGATAAAGAGAATCGAACCGCCGGATGAGATGTCCCGCGATTTCATGGCCTTCCTGAAATCGGCTTCGCTGACTTTTGTTTCGACTCTGAGAATGCGCTCAGGAGCCATTTGAACAAGTGTCACTTCATCCTTTTTAGCGCCTAGTGCCGTCTGCATTGCTCCACCGAACTTTAACGCCATTGTGCCGCCCGGCCAATCCGTCACTACAATCAGGACGGGTCGCCGGCTCTTTCCAGCAGGAATCTTTTTTGCGGCGGGTGTGTCACCGGAGATGGGTGCCGCAAGCGGACTTAATGGAGTGAGTGGTGCTTCGGAGTCGTCGGTATCGATGTCGGCGTCAAGTCGACTTAGTTTACACGTGGCGTGCAAATCCATGAACACTCTCTCAACCTTGTGAATCACATGCTTCGGATTCTCCGCATAGAGAAGAGTCAGGGCTGAACTCTGGCCCGGACCTCCTTCCTCGACGATATATCCCGGTGGTTCTTCCGCCCCAGCATCAATCAATGCCTAGACGAGCCATTCAAGAAACATCCCCTCATCAATGTAGATGTCATCCGGATGCGCTGGATCGTAGTTCTCAATTGCCTCGCGAAAGATCGCAGCAAGTTCATAATTAACCCTATCACCGTCGGGATCTTCTGCTTTTTCGATCATTCCCAGGAGGGTGTCCGAGAGAAGCCCCCTGATTGTGGCGATGGCTTTGTAAAGCTCACCACCATTGCATTCTGCAAATGTTCTGTCGATTACTGCAACGAGGTGAGGGCAATCGTCACTCGAATTGCAGAACATGCACGTGGATTCCTGCCCTGTCTCTTCATCAATTACATTTCCCATACGCGGTTACTTTGTTCATGTGTAGGAGCCTGTTGATAAACCCGAATTGGTAGCGCGGCGAGGCATTTTTCCACAAGGCAAGGCGCCACAAGGGAGAAGGTCGAGACCTTCGGCGGCGGTGCAACGAAGCCTTCTGGATAAAGGCCGCCGCCCGCAGGGGATCCCTGCACCACACAACGTCGCAGCCGCTCTTCAAAACCACCACCACACCCTGATCCGCTGCCAGTCCGGTTTTTCAACAGGCTCAAAACCAACCCCCGCCCCCTGTCAGCCGATTTCCTCCGCATTCCTGGCTCCCCCTTACTCCCCCGCCCCCTTCGTCTCGCTACACTCCCGAACCCGTCTCGCGATAAAATCCCGCCCCGCCGGCAGCGACGCCAGCGCCCCCGCCTGCCGGAAGTGAATCAGGGCCGCCGCCTGATTACCCATCTCGGCCGCAAAGGTCCCGCGGAGCACGTGAAACAAATGATAGGCCTCCAGCGTGCTGTGGTCAGTGATCGCATCGAGCGCGGCCACCCCAGCCTGCGGACCATGCACCCGGGACACCGCCACCGCCCGATTCATCGCCCCGATCGGTGACGACGTGATCGTCAGAAGCTGATCGTACAGCCCGAGGATGCGCGGCCAGTTCGTGCTCGCCTCATCAGCCGCCGTGCTGTGGCAGGCCGCAATCCCTGCCTCCAAATGATAGGCACTGATCTGCTCACCCTGTGCGGCCCGACTCAGACACGCCATCCCTCGCTGGATCATCGATTAATCCCATGCCGCGCGATTCTGTTCGTGCAGCCTCAGGAGATTGCCCGCATCATCGGTGCGCGCCGCAAGCCGTGCGCCATTGAGAAACATCAGCGACAGCAGCGCAAACGTGCGCGGCCCATCGGTCGCTGGATGCGCCGCCAGAAGCGTCGCAATGCGGATCGCTTCGTGACAGAGGTCTTCCCTCACCAGCCGCTCGCCGCTGCTCGCCTTGTAGCCCTCGTTGAAAAGCAAATAGAGCGCCCCCAGCACGCCATCAAGTCGCCCGGGAAGTTCGCTCGGCCCCGGCACCGCGAATGGCAGCGCCAGATCCCGGATCAGTTGTCGCGCCCGCACCAAACGCTTGGCAATCGCCGCCTCACTCGTGAGGAATGCCGTCCCGATCTCCGCCGGGCTCAATCCGCACACCGTGCGCAACGCGAGCGCTAACTGCGCCTCGACCGACAGCTGCGGGTGAAAGCAGACAAACAGCATGCGCAGCGTGTCGTCCGTAAAATCAGATTCGTCTTCCGGCTCGGCCCTCGTGAGCCATCGTTCCTGCTCCACAGTGATTTGAGCCTCCTTGCGCTGCCACGTCTGCTCGCGCCGCAGCGCATCCAGCGCAACGTTCTTCGCCGCCTGCGTCAGCCATGCCGCGGGATTCTCCGGAATGCCGCGGTACGGCCACGTTTGCAGCGCACGCACCAGTGCCTCCTGCACCGCGTCCTCGGCCAGTAGCAGCCGATGCGTCCCGAGATGTGCTGCCAGCGACGCCACAATCCGCGCCCCCTAGCGACGAAACAAATCATCCGCCACCAGACTGGGAGTGCGCGCCCCCGACCCGTTCATGCCGGTCCTTGTTCCGCCGGTGGTCCGCCTTCCACCAGCCGCGCCAGGTGCCGCAGCGAATCCTGCCAGCCAAGATAGCACGCTTCTTCCGGAATTACCGCGGGCACCCCCGCCTGCGTGACACTCAGATCCGTGCCGCAGGAAACCGCCTTCAGCTTCACCGTCACCTCAATGACTCCGGACAGATTCGGATCGTCGAAGACATCCGTGTAACGCAGCAGTTCATTCGGCACGAGTTCCACATACTCCCCGCCAAAAGCATGACTGTGGCCGTTGTTGAACTGCGTGAAAGCCATCTTGAACGAACCCCCGACCCTGGCATCAAGGTGGAAGACTTTGCAGAGATAGCCGTCCGGCGGCAGCCAGCGGGAGAGTGCGTCAGGATCAAGGAAGGCCTTGTAAACCAGCTCAGGCGTCGCCTTGAGCACGCGGTGCAGTCGAACCGTATGAGTTTCCATTGGTGCTGGCAATTTACTCCATCGAGTGAAGCCCGATCATATTCCCTTCGGTGTCGATGAACAACGCGATGAAGCCATACGGCGCGATCGAGAACTTCTCCCGAAACAACTGACCTCCAGCCGCCGCCACACGCGAGGCCTCCACGGCGCAGTCCGTGCTCGTGAAATAGATCAACGTACCCCCCGCCCCGGGCGTGAATCCTTCCATCCGGCAAAGCGAACCGCCACAGCCCGGCGCAGCGTTCTCCATGTCGGACGGAAACATCAGCATCTCAAAGCCACCCTCCATTCCGTCGGGGCTCGGCAGCGGCTGCATTTGAATGCTCAGAACCGTTTCGTAAAAGGCGCGGGCACGGGCCATGTCAGTGACATAGATCTCGAACCAGCCGACGGGATTGCGTGTCATGCTCATAAAATTGCTAACTGATGGGTGGATTGACGATTTGATTGCCGACTTGCGGGATGGAGGAAGCGAACCATCTACTCATTCACGAGGGCCTTGAACCCCCCGAACGCCATGCGCTGGCTGTCGAAGATGGCGTTGCTCGCGGGGCAAATCACCTTCAGCCGCTCATCCTCCATGATCTTCGCATTGGCCGCATCCCGAGCGGCCCGGTCCGCGAAAATCGCGAAGGCAAAAACCACCGTCTCATCTTCCTTCGCCTCGGCAGCCGCCGCTAACGAGCGGCAAAAGTCCGTGCTGAGATCATCCCCCACCGCTTCCATGTAATGCAGCGCTCCATGCTCAATCCAGACGGCAGCTGCTTGTTGCGCGAGCTGGCAATACTCTTCAAGCTTAGACGTGGGCACGGGAAGCAGGAAGCCATCAAGGTATGTTCCGGGTAGTTTCATGGGTTTCTTGTGTCGCAGGTTATCTTATGTTATAATTGATTCGCCTTCACATCCGCTATCGGGCGACAGAGGTCGGCAATCGGGCGCACCTCAATCTGCGCACCGTGCGCAAGGATCGGACACGCATGGGCAAGTCTCACCGCCTCATCCGTCGACGCCACCGCCAGCAGGAAATAACCCGCGATCGCTTCCTTCGACTCGGCAAAGACCCCATCCGTCACCACCCCCTGCGGTCCCGTCACCAGTCGCCCTTCCTCCATCAGAGGCTGCGCCCCGCGCAGAATGCCCGCGCTCTGCAGGCCCTCCACCCAGCTGTAGAAGTCAGTCATGATCCGCTGCAGCTCCGCCGGCGAAAGCCCGCAGTTCCAGTGCGTGCCGCGAATCAGCAGCAGGTGCTCACAGGTCGTTTGCTGAGTGTTCGGATTCATGGGCAAGGCGGCTCGTTCATGCCAGCAATCTCACGTCTTCGCGACCAGCTGGGCGACATCGGCGAGGCCTTTCTCAAACTCAGGCCCGCACATCCGTTCGGCACTCATGAACAGACTCATCACTTTCGCCATGACGCCCTCGTTCTTCCCATACATCACCCACGTCACCTTCGTCTTGTCGCCGTCCGGCTTGAACGCGAACTCCACCGTGCTGCTGCCTTCCATCGGTTCCTTCCAGTCCATGCGTTCCACGATGCGCTCGTTGATCTTCCAGTCGGTGATCGTCGCGGAACCTTTGCCCACCTTCTTGCCATCCCAGCTTGCCACCGCACCAACCCCGGATTCCGGCCCGGTGTACGTGTTCTTCGCCTCAGGATCCATCTTTGCCCACGGACTCCATTCGTTGAATTTCTTGTGATTGTCGAAGTACGGAAAAAGCTTCTCCGCAGGTGCCGCAATCACAAGGCTGCGCTCGACCCGGAAATCAGGCGATTGCAGCAGCGCGACCGCGATCACGCCGACGACGGTCAGCGCGAGACCGATCAGGATTTTCTTGAGCATAATGGTTGTTGTGTTAGTGTCTGCAGGCTTGGATTACTGGCGCGTGAAGATGACCGGAGGGCCGCACGGCGCACTCTTCCCATTCTCCCACGAAACCCCCTCCAGCTTGAAGTGATTCGCATCCACAAACGTGTAGGTCGCTCCATGCATGTGCTTGTCTTTCGCCACATTCAACCCCGGCGTCGGAGCCAGATCAAACGTCAGCGAATCCCCGCTGCTCTTCGCGAGCTTCATCCGCGGCTGATTCCGCAGCATGCAGAAATGCGTCATCGTCAGCTCGCCATTCACGTCATGGTAAACACTCAGCATCTCCATCGGAGTCCCGCCCGCAAACCGCTCCTCAATCACCGAATCCCCGGCAATCAGCCGGAACTCCGTGTTCATCCGCCCCATCATCGGCGAATCCGCCGACCACTTGCCCACCAGCGTCTTCATGCGCTCAAACGCAGCCGAACCCCGATACGGCGGCATCTCCGCCTGGCCCCCATGTTTGGTCTGGATAGTCTGACAGGAAGTCAGCGACACAAGAGCGACGCCGATCAGAAGAAGCGATGGTTTGTTCATGGAAATATTGATGGACGGATGTTCAAGCGTCAGAAATCGCAGCAAAATGAAATAATTGGGCGCTCACAGGCATGGTCTGAAAAATCTGAACTCGCGAAACGCTCCCGCGCTTCATAAGACCGACGAACGAACTGCCCGCCAAAGGACACTCAGGACAATTTTGTTTCGCAAATCTTCGCCCCACCCCCCCTCTCCCCCGCCCCCGCATCGGTAGAAAAAAAACGCCCCCCCCCCCCGTTTTTTCCCTCCCCCCCCCCAAAACCCCCCCCCCCCCCCCCCCACC
>Ga0114977_10002744_pt1 | contig 11324 bp, 5 predicted proteins | sample S_130805_MF_Meta_FD_87026 | JGI IMG/M metagenome (GOLD analysis project Ga0114977, IMG submission 87026) | Freshwater microbial communities from Lake Simoncouche, Canada to study carbon cycling - S_130805_MF_MetaG | ecosystem: Environmental > Aquatic > Freshwater > Lake | place: Lake...
ATTTCTTCTATTTCTGGTTCTGATATCCCAAAAGTAATAATTTTATAATCAGAAATAATTTGCGGATTTGCACTAATCGCGTTTTTGAAAGAAAGTTCATAAATAACATCCCCGTAAGCTTGGGGGTTGTCCATGCTCATATATTCATCTTTTTTAAATCTAAACAATCTCTCAGTAGCTGTCATAAATAATCTATTCTTAATTTTAATATTTTTTTGATTAAGTAATAGCGCCATAGGTTTATCTATATGTCCTACTGTTTTATGTGCCTCATCCATTATGCCTAAATCAAATACAAATCCTTTAGAACCCTCTGCGGTGACTTTTCCCGATTGATATGTTGTAAAAATAACTTTTATAATTTTAGTTTTAGATTCTAAAAATTTTTTAATTTGGTTCTTGTCTGTAGTAACTTCAATTCCAAGATCGTATGTAAACGAAACAAAACTATCTTGATTTTCTTTAACAGTATCATCGCTACAAACACATAACCAATCTGGATTAATATCATTGATTAAAAATTCTCTAGTCCAAACCTTAAGTGTTTGTTGCAGTAAAGCTAAACTGGGAACTGCTATTAAAATTGATTTAACTTCCATTTCCTTAGCTATCCAAAATGCGGCTAATGATTTTCCTGTTCCGCAGGGCATTATCATTTTACCTCTTTCATTGGTCCTGAAGTATTCTACGGCCTTTCTAATAGCTTCTACTTGGTGAGGTCTTGGTTCTAATTTTTTAGGTTTTATGATTTTTCCAACTGACGCCGCTAATAAAGATTTCCATTCCTCTTTATTATTGTCGTCTAAAGATAAAAAAGATTCTAAGGTTTCAAACCCAACATGATTGATTAATTTAATTTTTTTGGGTGTCTTGCTCACTGTAGTAAGAACAAGTCCATGACTAATATTTTTACAATATCCAAAAGCTAAATTATTAAATGTAGCTAAGCTTCCTTTTCCTCCTATAGTTAATGTTTCATTAGGATCAGACCTATATTTTGCTTGGATCGCCCAAAAATGCCCATTTTTTGTTTCTGCAATTAAATCAATTCCCTCATCACTGTTTGGTAAATTTAATTTTAATTTAACTGCGGCTGGAACTTCTTCTAAGAGCCAAACATTAATTAAAGTACTTTTATATTTTGAATTAGTTAATAAATAATATTTAACGACCGTTTCAAATATATCGCCCGCTTTTTTTGTTTGCTTAGAAGTAGTTAGATCTTTTAATTTTTTATCAAGACTATCCCAACTTAATTCTTGATTTAAAAACTTTATAGCATCCATAGTTTATAAAAAATTTAATTACTTACTCTTCTTTCAATAACTCTATTAATTTGCTCAATCCAGAATAGTGGCTTTAGTTCTTTCTTTTTATGCAAACATTCATTTAGGATTTCTTTTATTACTGAAGGTGTGAGTTCTTTTTTTATATGAAAAAGTTTATCAAAAATTCTGGTAAATTTATTTATTTCCATTGGTACAATCTTTCCATGAAACTCTTCATTTTCATTATCCATAAAGTAATCCATGAAACCTTTAACTAAATTAGTATTAATTTTAGGTGCTAAAAAAAGACAATAAACTTCTTTTTCTTTAAATTTTTTCATTACGTTAATTGTGTGTCTGTATACTTGTCCTGTTTCATCTTCAAACTGCACATGTCCTGTTTTATATGTAACCTCAACTAGAAGAACAAAATCATTAAACTCAAATATAAGATCTTCCTTCCCACCAGCCGCATGATGAGTTGGTAAAAAATTATTGTCTACTTTAAATCCTCTACTATTTTTTATTTCATTTTTAAATGAATTAATTGCTAAGAAAGCTCTCCAGACAATCCACTCTAGGTGTTCTGGCTCTGGCTCGAAATCAAATCCATTATAAGAAATTTGATCTGTTTCAATGTTGCTTAATGTTTTTACAATCTCTTCGGTTTTGTGTCGTTGTTCTTTGAAAAATTCTATTTCCTTTAGTTCTAATATTTTATCTTCGATTTTGTAAGATATGGATTTTACTTCTGTAGAACTATTAATCTTTTCTTCAACTTTTGGAATTTCGTATTTTAATTTATCTTTTAAAAAGCTGTAATTTTTAGTTGCTTGTTCCTTAATAAATTCGAAATTTTCAAATGGAAGTAATTGACCAGACCAGAAATTAGTTAAATATTTTTTTTCGTCTGAATAATTCAGGGGTTTCTCTTTAGAAATAATATTTATAATATCCAATTTATCTTTATTAAAAATAATCTTTCTTCCCACTCTGTTAAATAATCCTGTGCTTTCGGCATATGCAAAATTGGGATCAGCGTACGTCCACACTGTTTCAAATTTTTCTTCACCTCCTTTTTTTTCATACCTAGCTTTAGCAAATTTTCTTTCCTTACCTTTTTTTTTTGATCTGTATTCCTGAATTTCTTTGATAATTGGCTCGATATCATTAGTCCTGTATGTACTTACAATTACAGCCATTTCTCCCTGGGTCAAAAGTGGTTCTAAGGATTTCTGTTTTAACTCTAGAATAATTCTAATCCATAATTGAAGTGGTCTAATAATTTCTCCTTTATAATATTTTGGAAAGGGATTTAAAATTGAGGGCTGAAGTTGGTAATATAGCGATTTCGAAAATATATCTTTTTGTTCACTGTTAATTTCATATTCTAAAGACTCTGTATTTTTAAGTAATTGACCTAGAGGAGTTAAGCTAAATGGTTTTCTTTCCATTTTAAGGTTCTTACCTTCATTATCAAGAAAGCTATCTAAAAATTTATCGTTACCTTCTTTTGTTAATTCAAATTTTTTTGCTCCTCTTTTTGTATCGGGTCTAAAAGAAACAAACCCAAATTTTTGACAAAAGTTTAGAAATTTTCTTCCATGGGATCCTTTCCAATCACTACTTTTTCCGTCGGATTCTAATACCTTAGTTTCACTAATTGCTTTTATTAAGGCATTTTCATATTTTTCTGTTTCGGGATTGTTTATAAAATCATAATTTTTATTAAACTTGTCCAAAACTCTAAGACCCTCGGGTATTCTCCATGGTCTTCTAAATGTAGTATTACCTATATGTAAATTTGCTGGAATTTTTGGCATCAGATTACCGTAATAATATATTCCATTACTAGATTCTTAATTTTTGAGCCTTTTTTTTGAGTCCCAAAACTATACCTATAATTTATTTTTTTAGCATCGAATTTTTTTCCATGACTTATTGCTATTTTTTCAAATTCTTTTAGCGTTGGCAAAGAGTTGGAAGAATATGAGAATATAAGAGTACTTTTTTTAAACTTATTTATTAAGAAATTAATTGCTTCAATGCTTCCTTTTTCAGTATCAAACATTGAAGGATATTTTTTAAATTTTTTAACCTTGCTACTTTCTTGTATAACCAAACCTTTCCATTCTTTTGTGAGACCTTCTAGGAAATGATACCTTCTGATATATTCGTTATCTGAATGTTTGCTGAAATAGGGAGGATCGATATAAATTAAGTCAACTTTAGCATTAACTAATTTAAAATCTAAATTTAAAGATTTATTAATTTTTTTGTTAGAGAAGACTGCATTATTAAATATATCTATTGCTTCTATAAACTGAGATTCAAAGCTCTTACTTAAATCGGCTCTGCCATCATCATATCTATTACCAATATAAGTAAATATTCCTCTTGCCTGCTTCTTCTGACAAGCTTTTACTAAGGCAGCCATGGCTAAAGATTTTTTATAGGGATTTTTAATACCTTTAATATTGTGTCTTACTATATCTATAAATTTATTTTCGGAATCTTTAAAAAAAATATTTTTAAATTTTGTTTGAACAAATTTATTATATGAACGAGGAACTTTAAGAAGTTCTTCAATATCTTCTTTGTTTAATCTGACAGAAGAATTTTCAATTATAGATTTAGAAATATTACTAGCAAAACTCATGTAATCATTGCTAATAACTTTTTTTCCCATGGATTTGAGCAAGTAACTCACCGAACTAGATCCACTAAATAAATCTATAGCAGTTTTAAAATTAATTTCTTTAAACGTATTATAGAGATGTTTGATAATTTTGTTTTTACTCCCCATATATCTAGAGGGAGGAAAATTTTTATATTGTTCTAAATCCATCACTAAAAATTAGTTACTATTATATCTTTACCCACTCTTTTATTACCATCTCTATTAATGTTTCTCTTCGTGCTATAAATGCTTATGTTATAATTTTTATATAAATCAATTACTCTGTCAGAGTTGGAATTAGTTAAAATTAAAAAACAACCCTTCTTATCTAACTCTTTATATAAATTTGCTAAATTTTCGTGATCTTCAAAATAAAATTGTTCTTTATTATAACGTTTAAAATCTGAGGACTTAGAAATTGGTAAATAGGGAGGATCTAAAAAAATTAAATCATCTTTCTTTGCATATTTTTTTAATATCGCTTCATAGCTTCCATGAATAATTTTTGTTTGTTTTAATAATTTTGATATCTCAATTAAATTCTCCTCATCAAAAAAACTTACGTTCTTATAATTTCCATAGGGTACATTAAATTCACCTTTCTTATTAACTCTATACAACCCATTAAAACATGTCTTGTTTAGATAGATTGTTCTACAGGCTCTTTCCAAATCGTTCTTTGGAATAGATTTTCTAGTATTATAAAAATCTTCCTTACTATTTTTATAATTTTTTATTCTTAAAATTATTTTCTTTGGATTTTTTGAAATTTGTTTATATAAATTTATGAGTTCTTCATTTATGTCTGAAATAATAGAATTATTTTTGTTTAAATAAAAAAATAAAGCGCCACCACCTATAAATGGTTCTATAAATTTATTATAAGATTTCGGAAATTTTTTAATGATATGATCTATTAACTGTCTTTTGCCTCCAGCCCACTTTAGGATAGGTTTTAAATCTTTTGAACCAGACCGCTTCATTAAAATAATATTATGTTAATAAGTAACTTTATATTTCATCAATTTGAAAAAGTTATTTAATAATTTAATTTCAATTACATTTCTCGGTGCTGTTTCTAAAAGCTTAGGATTGAATAGTATAATAGACAGGCATTGAGACCTCGAAATAGCTACGTTTAATCTATTACGGTTGAAAAAAAATGACCTATCCCTTGGAAGATTTTCCGAGTCCGATGAAGTCATCGAGATAATTGTTATTGGAGCTTCTTGACCTTGAAACTTATCTATCGTGCCTACCTGTGCTTTTTCATCTAATTCAGACTTTAGATAATTAACCTGAACGTTATATGGACTTATAATAAGTATATCTTTGTCGGTAATTTTTCTTTTTTTTTGATCTAAATCTATAAAATCTGTACCAATAAAATCTTTATAAAGTTTTTTAACTATTTGACATTCTTCCTCACTTTTTTGTGAATTATCTGAGTGTTCGGCAGCAATAAAGTAAATGCCAGAATTGCTAAAAAATTTATTTTTTGAAATAACTTTTCTTGATACATTTGTATCGTGAGTAATTAATCTCGATTCATAAAAATTATCAGAAATAAAATTATTAATTTTAGGATCAAGTCTATAAGTTTTATTTAAGAATATTCCTCTATTTTCAGGGATAGTGTCGTGGTCTCCTAATAAATAGTCTAAAATTGATTTTCCAGAATCTCCAGGATGCACTCCTTTACTAGGCTGACCTAATTGCATCTGATCACCTATAAGAACTATATTTTTACAAGAAGATCCCATTGCAACTACATCAGACAAACTAATCTGTCCTGCTTCATCGATAAAAAGATAATCTATTTTTTTATTATAATATGGTCTGCATATATGCCATTTAGTACCTGCAAATAAAACTGCACTTTTGGTACCTGCAGCTTTTATAAATTCCTCATCACTTTCGACATCTTTTATAAACTTACCATTAAAAAGTGTTTCTTCGTCGCTGAATGAACTTTTTTTAATACCATAAAAATTAAATTTTCTTTCAATCGCTAGCTGCTCGACTCTAGCCAACAAATTATTAATAACTTTGTGTGAGTTTCCATTAACTGCAACTTTTTTTCCAAGCTCAAGTAATTTTAATATGGCATTTGCAGCTTGGTAAGTTTTGCCTGTTCCTGGAGGACCTTGAATAAATATGTAACTATTATTTAAATTTAATAAAGTTTTGGGGATTTCTTCCAAAAAATTTTCACTTTTAATTATAGGATCTCCTTTTTTTATATTTTTTACATCGGGAATTTCTTTATTTAAGATCTCAATAGTTGCCTTATATTCATTCTTTTTTTCAAGGACCGAATCCATAAAATTAAAAATATTTTTTTCAAATAGACTAGGATCCCTTGGTTTTCCTCTAGATATAGAAATATTATCAGGGAGAGGGTCTCCTGCTTTTTTTAATTTTATTATTCTATTATGAGCATCTAATTCAAATACTTCTCCTGCATAATCTTTTGTGCCAAGATATATTTCGTTAGCAATAGTTGTTTTGTCTTGTAATTTGATCTTGTAGTCCTGCTCTGGAAATTTGTAGGTATAAATAGAAGATCGTAATTTTTTTTTTGGATCTTTTGAAACTGCTTGAGTTGGTTCTGCATCTTTTGTTAAGTCACCAATACATTCTGCATCACTTACGAGATCTTCATGAGACATAGTTTTTCTTTCAAAAAACATTCTCCATTCTGGTCTAGCTTCTCGTCGATAAAAACCAATTAAATCTGAAAAAATTGTTTTGAGGTTTTTATCAATTTTAGCTTCTTCAACTTTTTTTTGGTAAGATATAAATTCCAATTCATAATCTTTAATTTCATCAGCGTTTTCAGAAATTCCCTGTCCTTTGTACCAACTATAATGATCCGTTCTTATTGATAATAACCATTCTCTAAGTAAGAAGGTAGATTGGCAATCTTGCATATTGTAATGCTCAATTTGATTTAAAAGTTTTTGATCCTGACTATCTACCCATTGAACATACACATCTCCAGATTGATCTGCCTTAACGACATCTCCAGTTCTTTTATAATCGTAAAATTTTTCTACAAATTTAAGTGAATAACTATTTTCAGATATTTGAATCGATTGTTTAACTATTTTAAATAAATCTACAAATTTCTCTAATCTTAAATATTTATCAAAATCTGCATTTTTTATTTTGTGAAATGATGTTAAACGATTTAATGCACTTAACTCATAGGATGCATAATGATAAATGTAAGCGTCAGGATATTTTTCAAAATGTTTTTTTAAAAAATCAAAGAAATTAATTACAGATTTTTTTTCCTCTTGTTTATTGTGCGCCCAGAATGCTTTAAATTTTTCTTTTCCATCTTCATTATAATAAAGACCAAAAAGATATTCTAATCCTCCCGAATAAACATAATCCTGAACGGACTCCATATCAAAAAAAATATCCCCATCTGATGATTTTGGTAATAAATTAAAACCTCTTAATAAATTAGGATTATTTTCAATTAATTTTAAATCTCTTTTATTATTTTTTAGATAGTTATGCTGAAGTTTTGCTTGTTCAATAAGCTTAGATGTGGTTTCAATTCTTAAATCTCCATGACGTTTTAAAGGATTTTGTTTTGCTAAATCTGAAAGTGTTTCTATTTTTAACTTAGCAAGTCGTTTGATTTGTGAACTATTAATTCCAGCTACTTGATTTATATTATCTTCTTTAATCCAAATTTTTTCGCATTCTTCTTCCCAGTCACAAAAACTACAAAAAGAACATTTAACTGGTTTTGTTTTATCAATTTTTTTTTTAAGAAATTCCTCATATTTGTCTTTATTATAATTGAAGAATTCATATATTTCTGATGTCTTAATTCTTTCTGTAATATTATCTTTTAAAGCAATTGAAACGTACTGAGGCATTTGTTTTTGGTGATGCTCAAGCATTAGGGAGTACATTCCAAGTTGAACAATATGATCTGCTTTTGGTTTTGTTGTATTTTTAGCATCAACAATTTCATAACCATAACTCCCAAATTCAGTTTTTATAGTTGGGTCTTTAATTAAAAAATCAAATTCACCCATCCATTCATTGTAATTTAAAAACCCACCATAAATAAGGTCAACACCTTCTTTCATGGCTTTAAGTGTTTCTGAAATCTTCTCTTCTCTAGAAATTTTTTTATTTTTAATATCCGTTATATTTTTAAATTTCTTTTTTAATTCATTAAAAACTATCTTCTCATGTTCATTTCCTTTATTAAGGCGAGCAACATCACTTACGGATCTTTCTTTTCTTGTAAGCTTTAAATCTTTCTCGTTCTTCTCATTGTAAACAATATATTCGCAGCTTAAGTAACTTTTAAGCATTGTGGGTGAGTGTAGATTTCTAGCGATATTTTTCATTTTTTTGGCATTAAACTTGCTTGAATATATTTATTATCAAAAGTTTTGTTTGCAAATAATGAAACATCATTTTTTGTAATTGATGAAATAATTTGTTCTAATAATATTATCGTATCTAAGGGCTCGCCTTCTTGATGGTAGCTACTAATTGCATCCACTAACCAACTATTGGACTCTTTATTTACTTTATTTCTAGTTACAGCCCCTTTTATTGCGTCGCTTAAATAATTATTAGGATAATCACCTTTCTTAATTTTTTCTAAAATTCCATCAATTTCTAAAAATATCCTATCTTTATTCAATGGGTCAGAATCAAAATTAAAAAAAATTGTATATTTCTGTTCTGGTATTTTACTTACAAATCTATCTCTCACACTAATGTTATAAACTAAATTATATTTTTCTCTGATTTCCTCAACCAGTAATCTATTGGTTATTTCAGACATGATATGAATTATAAATCTATTTTTAGGTTTATAATCAAATTCTTTAACGTAAACTCGGATGTGCCTACTTTGATTTTCTAGATTCTCATATTCAGTATATTCAATAAATTCTTTATTTACTCTTACACCATCATCTATATTTTTTTCATTTCTCCTAGTACTTGGTAAGCTTCCTAAGTATTTTTCTATTAATGGTTTTAACTCAGAAATTTCAAAATCTCCTACAAATGAGAAGGTGAAATCACTTGCATCTTTAAATCTATCTTCATAAATATTAGTAACATCTTCTAAACTTATTTTTTCAATTTCATTTTCTGTAATTTTTCTAGCTCTTGGATGATTCTGATAAAAAATATCTCCAAATTTTGCAGCGAATTTAGCTCTTGGATCTTTTTCTATCGATTTTAAATTTTCTCTATGAGATACTTTAATTTTATCTATAGTGCTTTCGTTATAATTAATTTTTTCAAAGTGTAGGTAAATTAATTCAAAAAGTTCTTTTTGGTACGATTTAATTGTAAATCCTTTCAGTCCCTCGTAGTTAGGCGAAATAGTAGGTTCAACACTTATAAATTCAGGGTTAAATCTGTTTTCTAATTCAGTTCTATTTAAATGACCCAGGCCACTACTCGAAACGACGTATGCAATTTGCTCACCACTTCTTAATTTTTCAACTGGTAAAAGTGATGTTCCACCAGGACTTAAGGCTATAAAATTAAACTTATTTTCTCTAAATTTTGTAGGTTTTAATAAAACCTTCACACCATTTTCTAAAGATAATTTTGTAATGTTAGTTTTTGGGTAATAATTTTCATTAGTTATTTTAGAACCTTTCAATTCTTTTTTTACTAAATCTTTATCATCAACATTAAATTTAATTTGTTCTAGTTTTTTTTTAGAAACTTCTTTTTCTAATTGCAGGAATGTTTCTTTAGTTAGGGTGCTAATATGTTGCTTAGGAGTAATATATTGAATTATGCGGTTATTTTTATTATTCCATTCATTAAAGGTCAAATTTATATCATTTAGATTAATCTCATTTAAAATTTGCTTTGCGAGTTTTAATTCATAATCTATCCCACTAAGCATTTCTTTTTCTAAATAATGTCTTTTAATTTCATTCACTATTTTTAATGATTGTGTTGAATTTTTTTCTAACAAAGATGTTTCTAACGATTTTAAATATTGTTTCTTTGCGTATTCAAGCTCTTCTACTAAAAAACCATTTTGTTTAATTCTTTCAATTTCAGTTAATAAAAACTCAACTCCTTTGATAATTTCATTTTCTTTTAATATCCCTCCATAGGCATAAACTTGTTCGTAATAAGAGAATTCATTTATACTTACATCGGAACTAATAACTGGAGTTATGTATTCTAATGTGTTTTTTTTAAATCTTTTGTTCAAAATATCTTCACTTAAATCTCTAGTTACATAATTTTTGTAATTTACTCCTGTGTCTACAAATAATTTAGGTTGTCTATTTAAGACATTAAAAATTATTTGTGTGAATTCAGAATCGGCTACAGAGGCAAATACTGTATCGTTGTAAATAGGTATTAAAGGATAAGAAAACTTAGGCGCAGTTTTTTTTGCTTTAATTGATGAAAAATATTTCTTTGTTAAATTTTCAATTTTTTTAACTTCTATATCACCAACTATAATAATTCCCATTAGTTCAGGTCTGTACCATTCTTGGTAAAATCTTTTAGCTGCCTCATATGGAAAATTTCTAATAATTTCCATTTTTCCAATCGGATCTCTTTCTAAATATTTAGAGTCTTTATAATGATATTTTTTTAATTGTTCGGTAATTCTATCAACTTGACCTAAAGATCCTCTCCATTCTTCCTCAATAATTTTTCTTTCCCTTTCAAAAGCTTCATCGTCTAAAATTAATTCACTTCCTATCTCCGATAGCATTTTAATTCCCGTTTCTAAATATTTTAGATTTTCCGTGGGAACTTGAAATTTATAAACAGTCCTATCAAAACTTGTGTATGCATTGATATCAGGCCCAATCGATAGTCCTAATGAATTTAAGTATGCGTCTATTTGATTTTTTGGAAAACTTTTAGTTCCATTAAAAGCCATATGCTCTAGCAAATGTGCCAAACCCTGTTGATCGTCGTCTTCCATTAAAGAACCTGCTTTTATAACAAGTTCTATGTAGGCTTTATTTTTGGGTAATTGATTTTTTTTAATAAAGTAGCTTACTCCATTATCTAATTTTCCATGTGTTATCATAGCATCAATTGGAAGGGGTTTTTTTAAATCTATTTCTGCAGCATTAACGTTAAAAAATAGAGTAACAAAAATAAGTACTTTAAAAAACAACTTCACTATTAGTAGGCTATTAAGATTCGAAAGCTTCATAAAATTCAAATTTGAGATCAATTGTGGCTGTGGAACGTTTTAATCAATCTACGGTGTTTTACTTAAAAAAAAACTAAGTAAAAGAACTATACATAAAATAAAATTGTAATTCTTAATCAAATTCCATTATAATTATCCTAAGACGTTTGCAAAACCTTGTAATGTATGTGAA
>Ga0114977_10002746_pt1 | contig 11321 bp, 11 predicted proteins | sample S_130805_MF_Meta_FD_87026 | JGI IMG/M metagenome (GOLD analysis project Ga0114977, IMG submission 87026) | Freshwater microbial communities from Lake Simoncouche, Canada to study carbon cycling - S_130805_MF_MetaG | ecosystem: Environmental > Aquatic > Freshwater > Lake | place: Lake...
CAGCCCGGCCAGGTCACGGCCAAAGGGCAACTCGGCCAACAGGGCATCGCTTGGCCAGGGCTCAACCGCCAGAGCAGGGATCAGGCGTGCAAAGGCCGACTCGGGCGGAAAGTGTGGCTGGGCGAAGGCTGGGTTTCGATCTGAATTCATGGCATTGAATCCTAATGCAAGACAGCATTTCGTGTTGGGAACAGAGCTGAAGATCTGTCCCGCAAGGCGGACATCCAACATCCCGTTTCGAGTTGGGGACAGAGCTGAAGATCTGTCCCCAAGGCTATTTATTTCTTGCTCGGCCGCTTCCAGTTGGGGATGCTGACCTGCCTGGCGCGCGCCACGCTCAGGGCGCCCGGCGGCGTGTCCTTGCTCAGGGTTGAGCCGCCACCCACGGTGCCACCGGCACCCACGGTGAGCGGCGCGATCAGCACGCAGTTGCTGCCAATGTGCACGTCGGCTTCAATCACCGTTCGGTGTTTGTTGGCGCCGTCGTAATTGGCGGTGATGCTGCCGGCGCCAAAATTGACACGCTCACCGACCGTGGTATCCCCCAGATAAGCCAGATGATTGGCTTTGGCGCCGCGCGCCAGGATGGAATTCTTGACCTCGACAAAGTTGCCGATATGCACTTCGGCCCCCAGCTTGGCCCCTGGCCGCAGCCGCGCATAAGGCCCGACAAGCGAGCCGGCACCAACTTCTATGAAATCCTTCGAACCCGGCGCACCGCCCTCAATGTGGCTGAAGGCATGAATCACGGCGCCGGCACCAATGCTGGCATTCGAAATCACGCAGTTGGGGCCGATGCGCACATCGTCGGCCAGCGTGACCCGGCCTTCAAAAACACAGTTCACGTCAATCGAGACGTCGGCTCCGCACTGCAGGCCGCCGCGCACGTCCAGACGCGCCGGGTCGGCGAGGCGCACGCCCTGCTCCATCAGCTGCAAGGCAGTCCGCTTTTGACAGGCACGCTCCAGTTCGGCCAGCTGCAGCGGGCTGTTGATGCCGGCCACCTGCAGGGCATCGGTGATCTTGTGCGCCACCACGCCAACGCCATCGGAAACGGCAAATTTCACGATGTCGGTCAGGTAGTACTCGCCCTGCGCGTTGTTGCAGTCAAGCCGGGCCAGCCACTGCTTGAGGCTCCGCGCAGGCAGCGCCATCATGCCGCTATAGGCCTCGGTGATGGCACGCTGCTCCGCGCTGGCGTCCTTCTGCTCGACGATGGCCTGCACCGCCTCGCCGCGACGCACGATGCGGCCGTAACCCGTGGGATCGGCAAAATCAATCGTCAGCAAGGCCAGCTTGCTGCCGGCGCAGGCGGCGATCAATTGCTGCAGGGTGTCGGCGCGAATGAGAGGCACGTCACCCGACAGAATCACGACGACGCCATCGTCACGCAGCACCGGCAACACCTGCTGCACCGCGTGCCCGGTGCCGAGTTGCGGTTGCTGGCGCACAAAGTCGAGTTCAAAGCGCCCCGCAGCAGCACTCTTGCCAGCCAGCGAGGCCTCTACTTCGGCGGCGCCGTGGCCGGTAATCACAATCACTTGACGTGCTGAAAGCTCGGCCGCCGTATCCACCACATGCTGCAGCAAAGCGCGTCCGGCCAAAAGATGCAACACTTTAGGCAATTTGCTTTTCATGCGCGTGCCCTTGCCGGCCGCCATGATCACCACATCCACAGCGCCCGGCGTTGTGGAGTTTTTTGAAATATCACTCATGCCCATCTCCGATCAGTCAGCAAGTCGATTCCTTAACTTGCGCCACATTATCGGCGTGCTGCTGGCCGCACTGCTGCTCTCAGGCTGCAGCGCCGTCAAGCTGGCCTACAACAACGCCCCAGAGCTGGGCTACTGGTGGCTCGACAGCTACCTTGATTTCACGCCAGCCCAATCCGGCAGGGTACGCGGCGATCTGGCGGCGCTGCAGGGTTGGCACCGCCAGCATGAACTGCCCTTGTACGCAGCCACACTGGAAAAGCTGCAGGGCATGGCTGGCGCCAGCGTGAGCGCCGGGCAGCTCTGCGCTGTGGCTGACGAACTGCGGCCGCGTCTGCAGGCGCTGCTCGATAGCGCCGAGCCCACGGTGCTGGCGATCGCCCCCACGCTGACACCAGCGCAACTGACACACCTGACGCAGCAGTTTGACAAGCGAGCCGAGAAGTGGCGTGAAGAATGGCTTGCCGGCACCGTGCTGGAACGCCGGGAGCGCCGCTTCAAGCAACTGCTGGATCGCGTTGAGACCTTCTACGGCCGACTCGACAAGGCACAGCGTGCCCAGCTGCAAAGTGCGGTGGCCAATTCGATTTTTGATGCCGATTTGAATCACCGCGAAGCGCTGCGGCGCCAGCAGGACACACTGCAGACCTTGCGCCGTGTGCAGAGCGGCAAACGCGACGAGCCCGGTGTCCAGCTGGAAATGAGCGGCCTGATAGCGCGCGCCCTGTCTTCTCCTGATCCGGACTACCGAAATTACGCTTCCCGCTTGCAGTTGGAGACCTGCAGCACGCTGGCCGCCTTGCACAACAACAGCACCGCAGAGCAGCGGCGGCACCTGATGGAAACCCTGAAAGATTACGAAAGCGACGCCCGCTCCTTGATGACGAACCCGCGCTGAAGCCGCTTAAGATCAAGCCATGGCGATCAGTGTTTTTGACCTTTTCAAGATCGGCATCGGGCCGAGCAGTTCCCACACCGTCGGGCCGATGCGGGCGGCGCGCCTGTTCGCACTGGCGCTGCAGCGCGAGGGTCTGCTGGACGCGACGAACAGCCTGAAGTGCGAGCTCTACGGCTCGCTGGGCGCCACCGGCAAGGGGCATGGCTCCGACAGCGCCGTCATGCTGGGCCTGATGGGGCACAAGCCGGACACCGTCGATGTGCAGGCCGTGCCTGCGCTGGTGGAAGCGGTGCGCAGCAGCAAACACCTGTCATTGCTGGGCCAGCATCCCGTCGTCTTCAACCCGAGCGAGCATCTGCTGCTGTACCAGCGCCAGGCCATGGTCGAGCATCCGAACGGCATGAAGTTCAGTGCGATAGACGCGCAAGGCAAACTGCTGAAGCAGAGCAAGTACCTCAGCGTCGGCGGTGGCTTTGTTGTTACGGCGGGTGCCGCCAACGAAGCCGTGCTGCACGCCTTCGAGAAAACGCCTTACCCCTTTGCTTCGGGCGATGAGCTGCTGCGCCTGTGTCAGCTCCATCAGATGAGCATCAGCGAGCTGATGTGGGCTAACGAGCGTACCTGGCGCAGCGACGCCGAGATTCGCTCCGGTCTGCTCAACATCTGGCGTGTCATGCGTGAATGTGTCGAACGCGGCCTCACCGAACAGGGCACGCTACCGGGACCGTTCAAGGTGCAGCGGCGCGCCCCGGTACTGGCGGCGCAACTGCGCGAACGCGCCGAGCGCGCACTGGCAGACCCGCTTTCCGTGCTGGACTGGATCAACGTTTACGCCTTTGCTGTGAACGAAGAGAACGCCGCCGGTGGCCGCGTGGTAACGGCGCCCACCAACGGTGCTGCCGGTGTCATTCCGGCGGTACTGCACTACTGCGACCGCTTCGTCCTGAATCAGGGTCAGCGCGGCGGCGCGGCTGTCGGCGAGGATGCGGTGATCGAGTTCCTGATGACGGCGGCTGCCATTGGCATGCTGTACAAGCTCAACGCCTCCATCAGTGGCGCCGAAGTTGGCTGCCAGGGTGAAATTGGCGTGGCCTGCTCGATGGCTGCAGCCGGGCTGGCTGCGGTGCTGGGTGGCAGTCCGGAGCAGATCGAAAACGCCGCCGAGATCGGCATGGAACACAACCTGGGCCTGACCTGCGATCCGATTGGCGGCCTCGTTCAGATTCCGTGCATAGAGCGCAATGCCATGGGTGCCGTGAAGGCCGTCAACGCCGCCCGCATGGCGCTGGCCGGCAACGGCCAGCACGTCGTCTCGCTCGACAAAGTAATCAAGACCATGCGTGAAACCGGCGCCGACATGAAGACCAAGTACAAGGAAACTTCGCGCGGTGGGCTGGCGGTCAATATTGTCGAATGCTAGGTTTACGTCATGCCCACCCCCGCCAGCGAATTTGCCCTCTACTGCTGTGAACTTCTGTCCACGGTCGGACCCTGTGTGGCGCGCCGCATGTTTGGCGCCTACGGCATCAGCACCGATGGTCTGACGCTGGCGATTCTGGCCGACCTGGGCTCGGGCGAAAAGCTCTGGCTCAAGGCCGGCGCGACTTCCCGGGCCGTCTTTGAAGCCGCGGGCTGTGAACGCTTTGTCTATCTCGCCAAAGGCAAGCCCATGAGCATGAACTACTACAGCGTGCCGGACGAGGCGCTGGAGTCGCCCGAATCCATGGCGCCTTGGGCGCGTCTGGCGCTGGAAGCGGCGTTGGCGGCACGCCAACCCAAGTCAATCACCAAAGGCGCAGAAAAACCATCTGCCGCAAGGAAGACTGCCCCATCTGCAAGACTACGGTCTCGTTAACCCATGCTCAGATGAAAGTGGCCGGAGACACTGCAAAACGCTGCGCCAGCGCCCGCACCTGGCGCACATTGAGTTCCCGCTTGCCCGTCAGAATTTCCGAGACGACACCCTGGCTGCCGATTTCAGGCAAATCGCTTTGCTTGAGCTCATGCTGCTCCATGAGGAACTTCAAGGCCTGCAGACCTGTAGCGGGCGGCAGCGGATGGTGCTCGGTCTCGTAGTCCGCAATCAGGTCACCGACGATGTCCACCAAGCCCATAAGCGCGTGTGACTCGTCCTCAGCCGCCTCATCTAGCAAAACGTCCAGCATGGCGACCATGCGCTGGTAGTGGGCTTCATCGCGGATAGGCTCGATATCGGTTGCTGCGCGGAAGCTTTCCCACGCCGGGAGCAAGTGCTTGACTTCGATGTGTGCATTCATGACTTCCAGGCTCCTTTGTCGTAGTCGCGATGATTGAGAACCGCCTTGATGTAAACGATCTGCTTCGCAAACCGGATGTGGACAATCAGCCGGTACTTGTTTCCGCCAATATCAAACACGGTCAAATCGCCCACCTTGTCCACGGTATTGAAAGCGGCTTTCAGTTCTGCCCAATTTGCAAATCCGTTTTTTTCGATCACCCGGCGCCAGCCTTGCAACGCCACCTCGGCCTGAGGATTTTCAATAGCGAAAGACCGTAGCGCGCTGTTGCTGATGACCTTCATGTGGTAAGTTTATCTCAAAATGAGATTTGTCACAAGTACAACCGGAAGGCCTTTCATGGAGCCAAGCACTGGATCCCGGATCGAGTCCGGGATGACAGTTGCGGAGTCCGGGATGACGATCCGTCAAAAACAGGTAACGATGGCGTCGCACACCGTGTAGTCTTCGTCCACCAGCGGCATCCAGCGCCACTTGTCGAAGGTGGTGCAGGGATGCGAAATGCCCAGGCAGATCAGATCGCCCACCTGCAGCGCCGCATGCGGCGCGCCGCTGCCGCGCAGGTAGGCGTGCTGGTCGTTCAATGCGCTGATCTTCCAGTCCGCTGGTACCGCGCTCGGCTCGGCGCTGTCACGGCGGCAATGCAGCAGCGGGATGGGCATTTCCAGGTCGTAGGAAATATCGCGCTTGCCCACCGCCAGAATCGCCAGACCCGGTTCCGGGCAGGACTGCACGCGCGCCCAGACTTCCATGGCTGCTTCCAGACCGGCGCCGCAGCCGGTGCGCGCCGCCACAGCGATCATCATGCGTTTGTAGTTGCCCTGATCGTTTGTGACGTAGCAGCCGGATCGCAACAAGCCGTGCACCGGTCGTCCAAGCTCGGTAGTCAGCGCGCTGGTGACCAGGTCAAAGATCGCCGAGCCGCCGGCGCTGAGCAGGACTTCATGGCTGTCAAACAGCTCTTGCTCGTCACAGGCTTTGGCCACTGACACCAGCAGATCGGTTAGCCGCTGCGCGTAGGGCTGGTCATGGTCGGTGTTGCCACTGGCGGCCAGACCCTCGTAACACTCCACACCGACCAGTCGCACCGCGGCGCTGGTATGAAGCCTGGTTGCCAGTTCAAGCGCCTGCGTCAGTTCGCGGCAGCCAGTGCGTCCACCCGGCACACCGATTTCAAGCAGCACTTCAAAGGTGTGCTCACCCGGGTACGCTTGCCGCCAGGTTTCAATCAGACCGAGTTGATCGGCGGAATCCACCAGAAAAACAATCCGCAGTCCGCTCTGGGTTTGCAGCATCGCGTCAATGCACTGCAGGTCGATGGCCGCGAACACCTGGTTCGCAATCAGGCAGCGCTGCGCGCCGGCCGCCACCGCGACACGCAACTGGGTCACGTTGGCCACGGTCATACCCCAGGCACCGGCGTCCAACTGCTGCCGGAACAGCTGCGGCGACATGCTGGTCTTTCCGTGCGGCGCCAGACCCAGGCCGCGCGTTTTCGCCAAATCCTGCATCCAGCTCAGGTTGTGTCGCATCACGTCACGCCGGATCAGCGCCAGCGGCAAGGGCAAGTCACCACGCAGGACATTCCAGCCCTGGGCACCGATTTGCGACCGGCGCAAAGCGGGGCTACTGTGCGGAAAGCCCTTGAACGAGGAATCGATCAGGGGATCCAGAAAGTCGGTCACACGCATCATCAGACCGGCCAGACCACTCCGTTGTCGTTCAGGATGGCGTCGAGCGGCATGTCATGCGCCTCCGGCTCAAAATCGGGCAGAAAGCCCGGCGCAAAACCCAGCCCCACCGTGAACGGGCGCGGCTGCAGCGTCGCCAGCATGCGGTCATAAAAGCCGCCACCATAGCCCAGGCGATAGCCGCCAGCAGCATAGCCGACACAGGCAACAAACAGCAGGGTCGGCACAATCACCTCGGTGTCCTTGGGCTTGGGGATGCCATAGGCGTCTTCTTCCATCGGGCAACCTGGATACCAGGCGTGGAAGTTCATGGTCTTGTGAACCTTATCCACCACGGGCAGGCCGATGCGGCGCGGCTGCGGCTGGTCCAGCAGTTCACCATCTTCCTTCCAGCGATGCAGTGCGGGCAGCGGGTCAAACTCACCCTTGATCGGCCAGTAGGCGCCAATCACCGCGTCAGCTCGTCCGACCAGCCAGATGCGCATCACACGCTGCAGCAGGTCAGCGCGCTGTAGTCGATCTGGCAGGTTCAGACGTTGTTCAATCAGGCTCTTGCGCAGGGCCTTTTTTTCCAAAGCCTTTTGTCCGTCGGAGTTATCCATAATCCCCACATGCAGTTTCATCCCATTTTGACATCGATTGCGCTCGCCGGATGCCTCGTCCTGATGCCGCACGCCCCGTCCCGCGCCCAGCCAGGTGCCACCGCCAGGACAGCTGCCGACGAGCTGATCGTGGAGATGAGCCAGGCCTTCAAGAAGGGCAACAGCAAACGCCTGAGCAGCCTGCTGCCGCAGGTGGCCGGCCACCCGCTGGAGCCCTGGGCCGCCTACTGGGAGTTGCGCGCCCGCCTGGACACGGCGGCGCCGAGCGAAGTGCAGCAGTTCTTCAGCCGCTTTGCCGGTACTTACCAGGAGGATCGGCTGCGCAACGACTGGCTGCTGCTACTCGGGCAACGCCGCTATTGGACTGATTTTGCCGCTGAGCAGACGCTGTTTCGCATGAGCGACGACCGCGAGGTTCGCTGCTACACCTTGGCCCTGGAGCCTTTGCAGAGCAGCACGGAGCTGGTGAATGAATTCAAACGCCTGTGGTACGGGCAGAAGGAAATGGACGATGGCTGCGCCTATGGGGCAGCCCAGTTGTACGCCGCCAAACTGCTGAGCGAGGCCGATGTCTGGCACAAGGCGCGTCTGGCCATGGAGGCGAATCGACCTAAAGCCGCCAAGGCCGCTGCAGCCCTGATCTCGAATGCCGCCGCAACGCCTATCGACGAAATAAGCAGCAATGCGGCGCGCTATCTGTCCAAGCGTGTGCTCGCCATCCGGCGCGTCGCCCGCGAAGCCGTGGTGCTGGCGCTGATCCGCATGGCAGCCAGCGACCCCGACGGCACGGCCAGCGTGCTGGAAAACCACTGGAGCGTGCACCTGAACGCTGAACAGCGTTCCTGGGCCTGGGGCGTGATCGGCAGGCTGGCGGCGCAGCGCTTGTCGGCTCACGCCAGCGAGTACTTTGCCAAGGCCAGCGACGCCGATCTGGACGACGAACACCTGGGCTGGAAAGTGCGCGCTGCGCTGCGCCAGGGGCAGTGGCGCACCGTGGCCCCAGCCATTGAAGCGATGAGCCCGGAGGCACGCCGCGAAGCGGTCTGGGTTTACTGGAAGGCACGCGCCTTGCAGCAACTGGCCAGGTCCGACAATGATCGCAAGGCCGCTTTGGCACCATTGGTGGAAATTGCCGGTGTACGTGGCTTTTACGAACAACTGGCACTCGAAGAGTTGGGCCAGCGCATCAGCGTGCCAGCCCGCCCGGAACCGCTAACGGCGCAGGAAAGGGACAGCGCCCGGCTCCATGCCGGCCTGAACCGCGCACTGTACGCCATTGCGCTTGGCTTGCGCAGCGACGGCATACGAGAATGGAACTACAGCGCCAACCTGCACCAGCGTGGCGGCATGAGCGAGCGCGAACTGCTGGCCGCCGCCGATCTGGCCTGCCAGCACGAAGTGTGGGACCGCTGCATCAACAGCAGCGAACGAACCAAGTCTGTCATCGACTTTGAGCAGCGATTCCCGATGCCACACAAGGAGGCGGTGTTACAGCGCGCAGCCCAGACCGGCATCGACCCGGCCTTTGTCTATGGTCTGATCCGTCAGGAAAGCCGTTTTGTGATGGACGCGCAGTCAGGTGTCGGTGCCGCCGGCTTGATGCAGGTGATGCCTGCCACGGCGCGCTGGACGGCAAGGAAGATCGGCCTGACCGACTTCAAGGCACAGCAGATCAACGACAGGGACACCAATATTGCGATTGGCACCGGCTATCTGAAACTGGTGCTCGACACTTTCGAGGGCTCGCTGCCGATGGCCGCTGCCGCCTACAACGCCGGCCCCAGCCGCTCCCGAAACTGGCGCGGCCAGGGCGATGCACCACTGCTGGAGGGCGCCATCTGGGCCGAGAACATTCCGTTTGCCGAGACCCGCGACTACGTCAAGAAGGTGCTGGCCAACAGTACCAGCTACGCCGCGCTCATCAGCGCCCAGCCGCAGTCACTGAAAAGCCGGCTCGGCATGGTCGGCCCGAAAGATGCGAAAGCCGCTGAAGTGAATCTCGATCTGCCTTGAATGAACCCTAAACCAACTCTGTCCTCAACTGCTTGGAAAGAAGCCATGCTCAAACTGATTGTCGGCAACAAAAACTACTCCTCCTGGTCGATGCGCACCTGGGTGCTGCTCAAGCAAGCGGAGATTCCGTTTGAAGAAGTGATGTTGCGCTTTGACGCGTTCGATGCCTCTTCTGCCTTCAAGAAGGCGATCTGCCAGTTGACTCCCACCGGCAAGGTGCCCGTACTGCTGGATGACGACCTGGCGATCTGGGACACGCTGGCCATTGCCGAATACCTGGCGGAGCAGTTTCCCGACAAGCACTTGTGGCCGCAGGACCGGGCCGCACGCGCGCGGGCACGCAGCGTGTGCGCTGAAATGCATACCGGCTTTACCGGATTGCGCAGCCATTGCCCGATGAACATCGAAGCCTCTCTGGCCGATACCGGGCGCCTGATTTGGCGCGACCAGGCCGCTGTGCGCAGCGACGTAGTGCGTCTGATGTCCATGTGGCAGAGCCTGCTGGCTGAGCACGGCGGGCCGCTGCTGTTTGGCAACTTCAGCATTGCCGACGCCTACTTTGCGCCCATCTGCACGCGCCTGAAGACCTACGCCTTGCCACTGACGCCAACCATTGCGGCTTATGTGCAACGCGTGCTGGCGCTGCCGGGAGTGCAGGCCTGGATCGATGGTGCGCTTGCCGAGCGCGATTTCCTGGCTTTCGAAGAACCCTATCGCCTGCGACGCTGAGCATATGGCCCCCACGTTTGCCGCTTCGCGTGCTGCACTGCCCCCCGAGGGGGCGCAGCCTGGCTTGGGGCGGCCCGGCGCGGCGGCTGGCATGCAAACCTACCTGGTTGGCGGTGCGGTACGCGATGCCCTGCTCGGGCTGGAAGTGAAGGACCGCGATTGGGTGGTGGTGGGCGCAACGCCCGAACTCATGCTTCAGCATGGCTTTGTGCCGGTCGGCAAGGACTTTCCTGTGTTTCTGCATCCGACAACACACGAAGAATATGCGCTGGCCCGTACCGAACGCAAGACGGCACCCGGCTACCATGGCTTCCAGTTCCATGCCGCCGCCGACGTGACGCTGGAGCAGGATCTGGCGCGCCGCGATCTGACCATCAACGCCATCGCTGTGGCCGGTCAGACGAACCAGTTCAACCAAGCCGCTGATCTGGCCAGCGCCGAATTGATCGACCCCTACGGCGGACAGCAGGATCTCAAGCGCAAGGTGTTCCGGCACGTGACCCAGGCCTTTCGCGAAGACCCGGTGCGCATCCTGCGCCTGGCCCGTCTGGCCGCACGTTTTGACCACTTCAGCGTGGCCCCAGAGACGACACAGCTGATGCGGGAGATGGTGCAATCCGGTGAGGCAGACCATCTGGTAGCCGAACGCGTATGGCAGGAGCTGGCCAAGGGCCTGATGGAAAACACGCCCTCGCGCCTGTTTGCGGTGCTGCGTGAGTGCGGCGCGCTGGCACGCGTGTTGCCGGAGGTAGAGCGCTTGTGGGGTGTTCCGCAGCGCGCCGACTACCACCCTGAAATCGACACCGGCGTGCATTTGATGATGGTGCTTGACATGAGCGCCCGGCTACACGCTCCCTTGCCGGTGCGCCTGGCCTGTCTGTTCCACGATCTGGGCAAGGCGACGACCCCTGCCGAATTGCTGCCGCGACACCATGGACACGAGGAGCGCAGCGAGCGGCTGCTCAAGAGCATTTGCCAACGTCTGCGCGTGCCCACCGAATGCCGTGAGCTGGCGGAGGTGGTGGCACGCGAGCATGGCAACATTCACCGCAGCAGCGAGTTGGGTGCAGCGGCGCTGGTGCGCCTGCTGCAACGCTGCGATGCCTTTCGCAAGCCACAGCGTTTTGCAGAAGTGCTGCTGGCCTGTGAATGCGATGCGCGCGGTCGCCTGGGATCTTCCGAGTCAAGCTACCCGCAGGCCGCACGCTTGCTGGCGGCACTGGCTGCGGCGCAAGCGGTGGCAACGCAGCCGATCGCCGAACAGGCCATGGCCAACGGATCTGACGGCAGAAGAGTCGGCGAGCTGATTGCTCACGCACGGGTGGCTGCGATCAAAGCCAGCAGCCTGGTCAATGGCTAGTGCGTGCGGTCAAGAGATCTTCCTTCAACGCAGACGTCGA
>Ga0114977_10002747_pt1 | contig 11320 bp, 8 predicted proteins | sample S_130805_MF_Meta_FD_87026 | JGI IMG/M metagenome (GOLD analysis project Ga0114977, IMG submission 87026) | Freshwater microbial communities from Lake Simoncouche, Canada to study carbon cycling - S_130805_MF_MetaG | ecosystem: Environmental > Aquatic > Freshwater > Lake | place: Lake...
GCCTGCGCGCTGACGATAGGCAACTTTGACGGCGTGCATCGCGGCCACCAGGCCATGCTGGCCCTGCTCAAAAGCGAAGCCCAGCAACGTGGCGTGCCGAGCTGCGTCCTGACCTTTGAGCCGCACCCGCGCGACCACTTCGCAGCCCTCCTGCACAAGCCGGAGCTCGCGCCCGCGCGCATCGGCACCCTGCGTGACAAATTGCTGGATCTGGCCCAGTGCGGCGTCGATCAGGCGGTGGTGTTGCCTTTCGGCCAGGGCCTGGCCGGACTCAGCCCACCCGCCTTCATCGACGAGGTGCTGCTGCGCGGACTGGGCGCCCGCTACGTGCTGGTGGGTGACGACTTCCGCTTTGGCGCCAAGCGTGCCGGCGACTATGCACTGCTCGATGAAGCAGGTACCGCGCAGGGCTTCGATGTGGCGCGTATGAACAGCTATGAAGTGCACGGTCTGCGAGTCTCCAGTTCCGCCGTGCGCGATGCGCTGTCGCAGGGACGCATGGAGGACGTCGCACGCTTGCTGGGCCGCCATTACCGGGTGTCAGGCCACGTCGTGCATGGCCGAAAGCTGGGCCGCGAGCTTGGCTTTCGGACCCTGAACCTGCGCTTTGCCCACTGGAAGCCGGCCGCCAGCGGCATCTTCGTGGTGCTCGTGCATGGCCTGACGCCCGAGCCGCTGCCCGGTGTGGCCAACATGGGGATTCGCCCCTCGCTGGACCCCAATGACGTCAACGGCGGGCGCGTGCTGCTGGAGACGCATTGCCTGCAATGGCCAGAGGCGCTCGGCGCTGAGGGAGCCTACGGTAAAATCATCCGCGTGGAACTGCTGCACAAATTGCACGACGAACTGAAATACAACGGTCTTGACGCCCTGACCCGGGGTATACGGCAAGACTGTGATGATGCACGTGCCTGGCTCGCCGCCCGAATTTGACCGGGCCGAGCCGACGCACCTTGCCCCGCGTCCCGTCTTGCTCAAGCCCTGCCGTCAAGGTGGCAGCGTGCACCCATTCCGAAATCGAGATTTGTCATGACTGAAAAAGTGGATTACCGAAGTACCCTCAACCTGCCCGACACCCCTTTCCCGATGCGCGGCGATCTGCCCAAGCGCGAGCCAGGCTGGGTTAAGGACTGGGAAGAAAAAGGCATTTACAAGAAGCTGCGACTGGCGCGCTCGGGTGCACCCAAGTTCGTGCTGCACGACGGCCCCCCTTACGCCAATGGACAGATTCACATGGGGCACGCGGTCAACAAGATCCTGAAGGACATGATCGTGAAAGCGCGCCAGCTCAAGGGGCTGGATGCGGTCTACATTCCGGGCTGGGACTGCCATGGCCTGCCAATTGAAAACGCCATCGAAAAGAAATTTGGCCGCAATCTGGCGCGCGACGAGATGCAGGCCAAGAGCCGCGCTTTTGCCACCGAGCAGATCGACATCCAGCGTGGCGAATTCAAGCGCCTGGGTGTGCTGGGCGACTGGGACCACCCCTATCGCACCATGGATTTCAGCAATGAAGCGGACGAAATCCGCGCCTTCAAGCGCGTCATCGAACGCGGCTTTGTGTATCGTGGCCTGAAACCGGTTTACTGGTGTTTTGACTGCGGCTCCAGCCTGGCCGAATTCGAAATCGAATACGCCGACAAGAAATCGCAGACGCTGGACGTGGGCTTTCTCTGCGCCGAGCCTGACAAATTAAGCGCCGCCTTTGGCCTTGCGGCGCTGGACAAGGACGCCTTCGCCGTCATCTGGACCACTACCGCGTGGACCATTCCCGCCAATCAGGCGCTCAACCTGAACCCCGAGCTTGACTATGCTCTGGTGGACACCGAGCGCGGCCTGCTGATCCTGGCGGAAAGTCTGGTCACGCAATGCCTGGAGCGCTATCAGCTCACCGGCACGGTCATTGCAACAGCGGTCGGCAAGAAGCTCGGCGGCATCAAGTTCAAACACCCGCTGGCGCACGTGGACGCCGGCTTTGACCGCTTCAGCCCGGTCTATCTGGCCGACTACGCCACCGCTTCAGACGGCACCGGTCTGGTTCATTCTTCACCCGCTTACGGCGTGGAGGATTTCAACAGCTGCGTCGCGCATGGCATGGCTTACGACGACATCCTGAACCCGGTGCAGGGCAATGGCACTTACGCCTCAGACTTCCCGCTGTTTGGCGGTTTGCATATCTGGAAAGCCTGCCCGGTCATCATCGACACCCTGCGCCAGGCCGGCCGGCTGTTTGCCACCAGCGACCTGGTGCACAGCTACCCGCATTGCTGGCGCCACAAGACGCCGGTGATCTACCGTGCTGCGGCCCAGTGGTTCATCCGCATGGACGAGGGCGAGGGTGTGTTCACGAAAGACAAGGCGCCGAAGTCGCTGCGCAAAATTGCTCTGGACGCAATCGAAGAAACCGCCTTCTACCCGGAAAACGGCAAGGTCCGTTTGCGCGACATGATTGCCGGGCGGCCCGACTGGTGCATCAGCCGGCAGCGCAGCTGGGGCGTGCCCCTGCCCTTCTTCCTGCACAAGGACAGTGGCGAGTTGCACCCGCGCACGATGGAGATTCTCGACATCGCCGCCGACATGGTGCAGCAGGGCGGCATCGAAGCCTGGAGCAAGGCTACAACCGAATCGATCCTGGGCGCTGCCGACGCTGAGCACTACAGCAAGAGCAGCGATATTCTGGAAGTCTGGTTCGACTCCGGCACCACACACACCACGGTGCTCAAGGGCTCCCACCCGGGTTGCGGCCATGACGAGGGCCCCGAGGCCGACCTCTATCTGGAAGGCCATGACCAGCACCGCGGCTGGTTCCACTCTTCGCTGTTGACGGCCTGCGCCATGTACGGACGCGCGCCCTACAAGGGCATCCTAACGCACGGCTTCACGGTCGACAGCAAGGGCCACAAGATGAGCAAGAGCGCCGGCAACGGCGTTGATCCGCAGGAGACCTCGAAGAAGCTGGGCGCCGAAATCATCCGCCTGTGGGTCGCGGCCAGCGACTACTCGGGCGACATTGCCGGCGACGAAAAAATTCTGGCGCGCGTGGTCGACACTTACCGGCGCGTGCGCAACACGCTCAAGTTCCTGCTCGCCAACGTCAGCGACTTCGATCCGGCCACGGATGCCGTTGCGCCAGGTCAGATGCTGGAAATCGACCGCTACGCGCTGTCGCGCGCGGCGCAGTTGCAAAGCGATATCCTGAGCCATTACGAGGTTTACGAATTCCACCCCGTGGTGGCCAAGTTGCAGATTTACTGCTCGGAAGACCTGGGCTCCTTCTATCTCGACGTGCTGAAAGACCGGCTCTACACCACCGCGCCGAAATCACTGGCGCGACGCAGCGCACAGACCGCGCTCTGGCAGATCACGCAAGCCATGCTGCGCTGGATGGCGCCCTTCCTGAGCTTCACCGCCGAGGAAGCCTGGGCCGTGCTGGGTGCGGCGGGCAAGACGCCCGGCGCCACCCGTGAGTCGATCTTCATGGACAGCTACATCGATCTGCCGGGTGCCGACAGCGCGCTGCTGGCCAAATGGACCCGCATCCGCGAAATCCGCGACGCCGTCAACAAGGACATCGAAACCCTGCGCGCGGACGGCAAGGTGGGTTCTTCGCTGCAAGCCAATGTCGTGCTGACCGTCGCGCCCGACGATCACGCCCTGCTGGCGAGCCTGGGGGCAGACCTCAAGTTTGTCTTCATCACCTCGAAGCTGACTTTTCGCGAAGGCGAGGCCTTAGCCATCGAATCGAGCAGTTCCGAGGACACGAAGTGCGAGCGCTGCTGGCATTACAGCGCCGACGTTGGCGCCGACAGCGTCCACCCTGGCCTGTGCGGACGCTGCATCAGCAACCTGCACGGTGCCGGAGAGCAAAGGAAGTTTGCCTGATGGCTCGCAAATCGTCTGCGGGCACAGGCCGGATGCTGCAGTGGCTGGGTCTGGCGCTGATTATTCTGATAGCGGACCAGTTCACCAAGGTGCTGGTGGTCGGCTATTACCAGCTGGGCGCCAGCACCGAAGTGACCAGCTTCTTCAATCTGGTGCGCGCCCACAACAGCGGCGCTGCCTTCTCGTTCCTGTCGGACGCCTCGGGTTGGCAGCGCTGGTTCTTCAGCATCATCGGTCTGCTGGCTGCCGTGCTGCTGGTCTGGCTGCTTAGATCCCACGCCGGACAAAAGCTCTTTTCTTTTGCGCTGGCCTGCATTCTGGGCGGCGCCGTCGGCAATGTAATCGATCGACTGCTCTACGGTTATGTCATCGATTTTCTGGACTTTCACTGGCGCTGGCTGGCGCCGGTGTTTTCTGGCGGACATTTCCCGGCCTTCAATATCGCTGACAGTGCGATTACCATTGGAGCGAGCTGCCTGATACTGGACGAGCTGTTGCGCGTGCGGCGCGCCCGATAGCAGCTACCACTTGATGAAGGCCCTTCTGTGACCCATTTGCTCAACTTGCTGGCGGCCATCGCCCTGCTGGTCTGGGGCACGCAACTGGTGCGTACCGGCATCGTGCGGGTCTTTGGCGCGAGCCTGCGCAACATCCTGTCCAAGAGTGTCAACAACCGACTGACGGCCATGGCATCGGGGGTAGGTGTGACAGCTCTGGTGCAGTCCAGTACGGCTACCGCGCTGATCGTGGCTTCCTTTGTCGGCCAGGGTTTGATGAGTCTGCAGTCGGCTCTGGCCGTGATGCTCGGTGCCGACATCGGCACCAGCCTGATGGCACTCGTTTTTTCGCGTGACCTTTCGTGGCTCTCGCCGCTGTTCATCTTCATTGGCGTGGTGCTTTTCATCGCACGCCAGGCCACCACCGTGGGCCGCATCGGGCGCATTCTGATCGGACTGGGGCTGATCCTGCTGGCGCTGCAACTGGTCACACAGTCAACCAATGTGCTGACCCAGGCGCCGGCCATCAAGGCCTTGCTCGGGTCCCTGAGCAGCGACCGGATGCTCGAAATTACCGTCGGTGCCGTGCTGTCGATACTGAGCTACTCCAGCCTGGCACTGGTGCTGCTGACCGCCACGCTGGCCAGCACCGGCGTCGTACCGATCGATGTGGCCCTGGGCTTGGTGCTGGGCGCCAATCTGGGCAGCGGCCTGCTGGCCGTCCTGACCACGCTCAACGCCAACGTGGAAACACGCCAGGTGCCCATTGGCAACCTGGTATTCAAGATCATCGGTCTGGTGGTGTTGGCGCCCTTTATCAGCGTATGGCTCGACAGCGTGCGGCCCTGGGTCAGCGAAGTGGCGGCACTGGTGGTGCTGTTCCATCTGACCTTCAACATCGTGGTGGGTCTGCTCTTCATCGGCCTGACCCAAGTTGTGGCGCGTCGCGTCGAGAAGTGGCTGCCCAAGCTCGAAAAAAGCACGGTGGCAGGCCGTCAGCGTCATCTCGACCTCTCGGCGCTGGAGACACCGTCACTGGCCATTTCGTGCGCTGTGCGCGAAGCCATGCACCAAGCCGATGTGGTTGAAACCATGCTGCTCGGTGTCTACGGTGTAATCAAGAACAACGACATGCAATTGGCACAGACACTGCAGAAAATGGACGACACGGTAGACGAGTTGTACTCCGACATCAAGTACTACCTGACCAAGATTTCACGCGAGGCGCTGAGTGAGGGCGAGGGCCACCGCTGGACCGACATCATCAGCTTCACGATCAACATGGAACAGATCGGTGACATCATCGAACGCGTGCTCGAAGACATCGAAAACAAGAAGATCAAACCCGGGCGTGAGTTCTCCGAAGCCGGCATGGCAGAGATCACCGACCTGCATGGCCGTCTGGTGGACAACCTGCGCCTGGGCATGAGCGTTTTTCTGGACGGCAATGTGCGCGATGCGCGCAAGCTGCTCGAAGAAAAAACCCGTTTTCGCGACCTCGAGCGTGAATACGCCGCTACGCACCTGGAACGCCTGGCCGTCAACACGCCACAGAGCATGGACACCAGTTCATTGCACATCGACCTGATCAGCGATTTGAAACGCATCAATTCGCATATCTGCTCGATCGCTTATCCGATCCTGGATTCAGCCGGCGTCCTGGCGCCGAACCGGCTGCGCGATCCGGTGGCACCGCATTCAGTCAAGCCGCACCCAGGGCGCATTCCAGAATCAAGGCCGCCTCGGTCGTGAATTCATCGCCTTGCAAGCGCTCGATCAAATCGGGCACTTCGAGCAAAGCAAACTGCGCCACTTCACCGTCCTGATTGAGCGGCTGCACGCCGTCGGGCACGACGCACCGGTACCAGTCAACCCGTTCCACCACGTAGCCGGCGTCGGCGCCGTCGGAACTGGGCTTGCGCAACAACACTTCGCCGCCACGGCGCAGTTCGGTCAGAGAGTCCAGACGCAGCCCCGCCTCTTCCCAGGTCTCGCGCGCCAGCGCCGACTGCAAGCTGTCCTGCGCCGACACCATGCCGCCCATCAAGGTGTCCCAGAGGCCCGGCTCGTTGGCCTTGTCCAGCGAGCGCTGTTGCACCCAGAAGCGGCCGTCGCTCGTGCATCCCACCAGATGCACGGCGCTTGTGGCAATGCCCAATGGCCGACAGACACCACGCTCCACACGGGCAATCCGCTGCCCCTGCGCATCGCACACTGCAAGTTGCTCGTCGCGCCAGTGCTGGCGCACCCGGCCCACACCCAAGGCCCGAAGCGCATCGGCCAAGGTATGAAGTACCGGCGTGGCATCACCCAGCAAGCGCCAATGCGAACCGCCGCCGCTGTGCTCCAGCACCAGCAACTCACTGGCAAGGGAGGCCTGATGGGAAATCAGGGGGTCGAAGAAGTCCGCCTCCACCGAGCCAATCACATGCTGCTGCCAGAGCAGCGGTATGCGCGGTCTCAGAGGCAACTGATCGGCACTGGCCAGCAGAGCCGCGCGCCACTGCGGATCGACTGCCAGCCTCACAGGGTCAGGATGGTGCAGCCGGTGGTCTTGCGCGCTTCCAGAGCGATGTGCGCTTGCTGCACGTCTTCGAGTTTGAAGCGCTGGTCGATGCGGATCTTGACCTTGCCACTGCTCACCACGTCAAACAAATCGTCGGCCATGGCCTGCGTGGTCTCGCGCGTCGTGATGTGGCTGAACAGGGTCTGGCGCGTCACATAGATCGAGCCCTTCGGGCCCAGAATGCCAGGCGAAAACGGTGCTACCGGACCCGACGCGTTGCCAAAGCTGGCCATCAGGCCGAAGGGTGCCAGGCAATCCAGCGACTTGTCCCAGGTGTCCTTGCCCACCGAGTCGTACACCACCTTGACACCCTTGCCACCGGTGATTTCTTTCACGCGCGCCAGAAAGTCCTCGCTCGCATAGTTGATGACAAAGGCCGCGCCATGCTCTTTGGCCAGCGCACACTTGGCGTCAGAACCGGCGGTACCAATCAGTTGCAACCCCATCGCACGCGCCCACTGGCAGGCGATCAGGCCCACACCACCGGCGGCAGCATGAAACAGCACAAAGTCCCCTGCCTGCAGACCGCCCTGCGGCAGCGTGCGCTTGAGCAGGTACTGTGCGGTCAGGCCCTTGAGCATCATGGCGGCACCGGTCTCGAATGAAATGACGTCGGGCAGCTTGCAGACACACTTGGCCGGCATCACGCGCAGGTCGCAATAACTGCCCGGTGGCTGGCTGGCATAGGCAGCGCGGTCGCCGACCTTCAGGTGCGTCACGCCAGCGCCTACCGCCTCCACCACACCGGCGGCTTCCATGCCGAGTTGCAGCGGCATGGGCATCTGGTACAAACCACTGCGCTGATAGACGTCGATGAAGTTCAGACCGACCGCATGGTGCCGGATACGAATTTCTCCAGCGGCCGGCTCACCGACGGTCACCTGGACCAGTTTGAGTTGTTCGGGGCCGCCGTGTTGGTCAATACGAATGGCGCGGGAAGTCAGTGAGCTCATGGCCGGAATCCTTGTTGGTGAAATTGCCTCTATCGTGCCACGAAATGGCGCAAAAAGCTGTCGCAAGGTCATCAGGGAAATCACCCTTGTCTTGTTACAGTCCTGCCATGCACCCCAGACTGACCCCCACCGCCGCCCTGCTGTTAACCATACCGCCGCTGCTGTGGGCCGGCAATGCCGTGGTGGGCCGCATGGTGACCACGCTGGTGTCGCCCATGACACTGAACTTCTTGCGCTGGGTGCTTTGCTTTGTCATGCTGCTGCCACTGGCTGGCGCCGTCCTGCGCCCGGGCAGCGCTCTGTGGCCGCACTGGCGCCGTTTCTCGCTGCTGGCCCTGCTCAGCGTGGGCAGCTACAACGCCCTGCTGTACCTGGCACTGAACACTTCAACGCCCTTGAACGTGACCCTGGTCGGCTCCAGCGCGCCGGTCTGGATGCTGCTGATCGGGCGCCTGTTCTTCCAGGTGCAGGTGTCAAAGCAACAGACGCTGGGGGCGCTGCTCTCGGTGGCGGGTGTGCTGCTGGTGATTTGCCGTGGCGAGCCGGAGGCCCTGCTGCAGGTGCGTCTGGTGACGGGCGATCTCTATGTGCTGCTGGCGGGTGCTGGCTGGGCCTATTACAGTTGGATGCTGGCGCACCCCACGGTGGAGCCGCCAGCGATACGCGCCGACTGGTCGGCCTTCCTACTGGCGCAAGTGGTGTTCGGCCTGGCCTGGTCAGGACTCTTCGCCGGCGCGGAGTGGACGATCGGCATGGGCCATGCCCAGTGGGGTTGGCCACTGGCGGCTACGCTGCTCTTTGTCGCTGTCGGCCCGGCGCTGATTGCGTTTCGGGCCTGGGGCGCCGGTGTCGCACGGGCCGGTCCTGCCGTGGCCGGCTTTTTTTCCAACCTGACACCGCTCTTTACCGCCCTGCTGTCCAGCGCCTTCCTGGGCGAAGTGCCGCACCTCTATCACGTACTCGCCTTCGCCCTGATCATGGGCGGCATCGTGGTGTCATCAAGACGCTAGATTATTGTGCCTGGAAGCCGCTGGCCTTGATGATGCGAGCCCAGGTCTGGGCGTAGGCCTGCTCGCGGCTGGCGAGTTGTTGCGGCGACATATAGCCCACCGTCAAGCCCATAGCGGTCAAACGCTCACGCACATCGGGCATGGCAATCACTTTGGCTACCGCCTCCGAAAAACGGTCAATGACTGCCTTGGAAGTGCCAGCTGGCGCAAAGATGCCGTAGTAGGGAACGTCTTCAAAGCCAGCCAGTCCAAGTTCGGCAAAGGTTGGCACATCTGGCAAGGCCGCCTGGCGCGCACCACCCAGCACCGCCACGATGCGAACCTTGCCGGCCTTGTGGTTCTCGATGAAATCGGGAACCGAGGCCACGCCGGCATTGATCTGGTTGCCCAGCATGTCGGCCATCATGGGTGCACTGCCACGGTAGGGCGCGGCCTGCAGGTCGAGTGCGTACTTCTGACCTATGACCTTGACCAGAAACTCAGGCACCGAAGCGGGTGCCGGCACCCCTACCGTACCTTTGCCGGCGCCCTGGCTGCGAACCCAGGCCACATACTCATTCATGGACTTGGCCGGCGTGCCGCCCGATACCGCCAGCACATTGACAAAGGTGGCAAAGCCGGCGACCGAGACAAAGTCATGGGCTGAATCGAAGCCAGGGTTCTTTACCACCAGCGGCAGAATCGAAATCGTGTGGTCATGCGAGAGAAAGAAGGTGGTGCCGTCTGGTGCTGCAGCTTTGAGCGCCTGCGCGGCAATCTGGCCGCCCGCACCGGCACGGTTTTCCACAATCACCGTGGTGCCAAGCTGATCCTTCAGCTTGTCCGCCAGGGTGCGAGCAATGGCATCGGTGCCACCACCCGGCGGAAAACCAACCATCAGCTTGATGGTGCCGGTCTGCGCCTGCGCCAGGCTGCCCAGCAGAAAGGCGCCGATCGCAATGGATTTGACAAGCCGGCCTGCGAGGCGTGGAAGCGATGATTTGATCATTCGAAACTCCAATAGAAAACAAGAAAAAGGTTACGGGCTCAGAACGTGCCCGGGTAAGCACCACCATCTGCCAGCACGTTCTGTCCGTTGATGAAGCCGGCATGCTGACTGCACAAAAAGGCGCAGATGGCGCCAAATTCCTCGGGCGTACCAAAGCGCTGCGCGGGGATGGTTCTCTTGCGCGCTTCGATGGCCGTCTCGATATTCACGCCGGATTTTTGCGCGGCCCCGGTCATGAGCGCCTTGAGCCTGTCGGTGTCAAAGGCGCCGGGCAGCAGATTATTGATGGTGACGCCCTGACCTGCGAGCTTGCTACGCGAAGCCCCCGCCACGAAGCCGGTGAGGCCACTGCGCGCGCCATTGGAAAGCCCCAGAATGTCAATCGGTGCCTTCACGGCACCCGACGTGATGTTGACGATGCGACCAAAGCCGCGCGCCATCATGCCGTCCACGGTGGCCTTGATCAGTTCAATCGGCGTCAGCATATTGGCGTCCAGCGCCTTGATCCACGCCGCTCTATCCCAGTCCCGAAAATCACCAGGTGGCGGACCGCCGGCGTTGGTGACCACAATATCAAAGTCACGCCGCTGTGCAAACGCCGCCTCGCGCCCTTCGACCGTCGTGATATCCGCAGCCACAGATTGCACACTGGCACCGGCCGGGCGCAGCGCGTCTGCCTCAAGCGCCGCCACTGCGGCCTGCAGTACTTCTGCGCGGCGCGCCACCATCAGCACATGAACGCCTTCGCGCACCAGTGCCTGGGCGCAGCCAAAACCCAGTCCCCTGCTGGCGCCGCACACCAGAGCCCATTTGCCGGAAATACCTAAATCCATCGTCATTCCTCCATCTGTTTTACCCATTGTCCTTGATTCATGCCGTCAGTTTGCCACAGCACAGGAACCCGAGCTCACTGCTTCCAAAATCGCTCTGGACAGCGCTCCATAGGCACCATGAATGTTGTCGGGTGGCCAACCCACCGGGTCTGCCGTCGACGCCGGAAAGTCCTGGCCAGCCACGATACGCAGCGGGTCAGCCCTGGGGCCAAAAATCGCTTTGTAGCGGCTGATGACGCTATAGCCCAGTTCGGCTGCATTGTCATAAATAATCTTGTTGCGCGCGTTCCAACCCTCAACCTGCGTCGCCAGCGTGGCCCCGATGTCAACCCAGTAGTACCTGGCATGGGGCGCGATGGCCTTCAGCGCCTGCAGCAGTTGCCGCTGACTCTGCGCAAACGAGGCTTCATACTGATTGGTTCCCAGCACAATCACCACCACATGGGCACCGGCAATGAATTCCCGGTCGATTTCAACACTCTCCAAAGCGGACTTCTCGATCTGGCTGCCGCGATGGTTGATCGAACGACCTCCGTCGTAGTTGATGATTGAAGTACCACCGAGATTTTCCTGTAGTTTCGAGGCCAGGCC
>Ga0114977_10002748_pt1 | contig 11319 bp, 5 predicted proteins | sample S_130805_MF_Meta_FD_87026 | JGI IMG/M metagenome (GOLD analysis project Ga0114977, IMG submission 87026) | Freshwater microbial communities from Lake Simoncouche, Canada to study carbon cycling - S_130805_MF_MetaG | ecosystem: Environmental > Aquatic > Freshwater > Lake | place: Lake...
GTATTTTGAACTTTACTACCTACAAAGGTAATTTAGAGGGCTTTGAATTAGACCCTAAAGCCATTGTATTAGATTACAAAGGCTTACAATCAAGAAGAGAATTTTTGGCTCCTGTATATGAAACAAAGGATCAAATCAATAGTCATTTGCCTGATTTCAGACACTTACTGTATTGGGATCCAAGTATCAATATCAATGCTGGTGGAATCAAAGATCTTTCTTTCTATACTTCTGATGTTCCGGGAAAATATGTGATTGTATTGCAAGGCATCAGCCCTTTGGGAAAAGCAGGTTACAAAGAAATGAGCTTTGAAGTAAACTAAATAAGGATTTTACTTTGATGCGCCCCTATTCTTCAACACCATAAATGGAGGGCCTTTCTTCCAATCTACCTTTGATGGTATAAAGCTTGGTGCTACCGAAAAATTACCCAAGATTAAATCTAAGTACCCATCTTGATTGTAATCACCGGCATCCATGGTCAACCACCTACCTTTTTGCATAAGGCTAGAACTAGTTGGTGTAAAGTTATAATTGCCTTTATTCTCTAAATATACAAAACCCTCTTCGGGCTGATTTTCAAAATCTGCAAAATAGGAAATAGTGGCTAAGTCTAAGTCACCATCCTTGTCAAAATCCCGAGCAATGGCTTTGTAACATCCATTCAATGGATAAAAATATTTTTGTGTAAAATTATTATTGCCATCATTTAAATAGACATAGACCCCATGAAATGCTTTTAAAACCAAAGAATAATCGGCATTATCTCCACAAGTATATATGATATCGTCAAACCCATCCTTGTTAAAATCGGCCAATTCAAAATAGGAAGATCCATTGATGGGTGGGAACCTTAAAATTAGCTCCTCTTTAAATTTGCCCTTTCCTAAATTGGTGTATAAAAAAAGGCCTTCCTCCCCTTGCGCAAATAAGACCCAAATATCCGGAAGCCCATCATGATTGTAATCTTGAATCACCGCTTTGATGGCGCCTGGCTTGGTTCTTAAGCTATGCTTTTCGTACCCCCCCTCCTTTTTGTTTTCATACCAATTCAAGGCACCCGTTAAATAGCCAAATTCGCAGACGAGTAAATCTTGTCTTCGATCTTCATTTAAATCCACGGATTCAAATTGTACCGGTCTTTGCAAACGATCCAATATGGTTTTTTCTCCTTCTGGTGCAAAACGATTCTCTTTGTCAAGCGATAAACTTTTAATGCTGCCATTGACTCCGTTGTCTGGATTTAAAATACCAATATCGCAGAGCAGCCAATTATTTTTTAAGGCTAGCCTATTGACAATGGGGCCCTTGGTTATAAAACTATCCACCAAATTTAATTGGGCATCGAAGCGATAGATTAAATGGTTGAGCGCATCACTAATTACAAAAGCAGTAGCTTTATTGAGGCTGTCTATTTTAACATAAGAAGTGGCAGGTACTTTGTTTTTAAAATTTGTAGCTACAACTTCAAACTGATTTAAGTTATTTCCGATGGGTAGATTCCTTTTTTGAGGTAGCGGTTTTTTGGGGGCCAGACTCACATAATAATCAATGATTTTTTGCCATTCTAGTTCGGTAAGTAAAGGTTGAGTTGGGTAAAAATCGCCCGTAATGGAAACCTCGTATTTATTTACTTTATAACGCTTGCCCTGATGCGAGAAAATACCCAATCTTGGCCCCATCATGGGCAGAATACCCTTTTCCCAGGTAGAAGCATCCACCCAATTGGGATCGGGCAATACATGGCAGGATTGGCAATACTTTGCAGCCAAGGCCTGGCCCTCCAGTACAGCAGGGTCTTTTATACTTTTTCTATTGCTAGGATTTTGGCATGCTGATATGAATAAGCAGCTAAAGACCATTATTGTTATCCCAAAGAATAGTTTGCGCCTCATAGAACTTAAAATTTAATGATGCGTTCCGCTCCCTTGCTGTCCTTAATGCTGATAGAACTCATATTTGCGTCTGCATTGATAAATCGACCAGATTGAGACAAGAAAGAAGCCCCATAACTAAGTTCTCTTTTTTGTTTTTTGCCATTTTTATAGACAATGGTGGCTGCTATATCCATAGGTTGCAATGCAATCAACTGCACTTTATTTTTTAAAGCAAATACTTTTAGTTGGTCTTTGTTTTGACTAGCTGCCAATAAACATTTTCCATCTACGCTTCTTAATTTAACCAAGGCCTTGGCATCCCCAGGTACAAACCAACCAGAAGCAGCAATCGATTGAGCTTCAAAACCTCCTTGGCCATTGCCTTTCAGCAATAAACCATTACTGGCATCGTACCTGCCAATGGAAACATCTGTGCCATAATCATTTCCTACCAATAGCACATCTAAATTACCATCCTGATCAAAATCTTCCGCCAACATGCCATTCATATTGGCATATTGCATATTCAAGGGCAAGGCCACTAAGGAAAATTTACCTTGTCCTTCATTTCTTAAGTAACTATTTTGAAAATAATTAGCTTTTAATTTTAGTACCCCTTGCATTTCCTTTTCGGTAAACATTTTATCGATGGTCGCTTCGGCATAAGATTTATAGTTTTGAAACTTAGACCTAAAGCCAATCATTTGTTTGACCATATCGTCTCTATTGTGTACCGGAAATTCTCTTCGTGTGGTATCCAACTGAGAAGTCGGAAGATATAAACTTGGAACAGCATCCATACTTCCATTGTTGTCAAAATCTTTAGCATAGAGCTGCGCAGGAAATTGATCGTTGCCTTTGTAATAAGAATTCAAACCCAAATTTCCTACCACATAATCCATATCGCCATCATTGTCAAAATCTCCTGCCACAATACTTGACCACCAACCCGATTGATTAGCCACCCCCGTATTTTTTGTGATGTCTTCGAACTGACCATGGTTGTTCTTTAAAAAACTAAGCGGCATCCATTCTCCCGCTAAGATTAAATCGGACCAGCCATCATTGTCAAAATCGGTCCAAAGGGCATCGCAAACCATGCCTAATTTATTTAAGCTAGGCGCCACAGAAGCAGTTACATCAGTGAATTTTACTACCCCATCCTTGGTGTCATTTCTGTAAATAAAACTAGACACAGGTTGAGGATAATTAGAAGGAAGTACCCTGCCTGCAATAAATAAATCTAAGTCACCATCATGATCATAATCGATGGCGCGCACACAAGACTTACTAGTTGTATTCATAGGCAAGCCTTGTTCTTGCATTTTGAAATTGCCCTTGCCATCATTGAGGTAAATTTTATCCTGATAAGCAGCAGTATTGGCGGTGCTTTCATAACCACCACTGGCAATATAAATGTCTAAGTCTCCATCTCCGTCGATATCAAAAAGTACAATGCCTTCATCCTGCCAATTTTTATTGGCCCTAGTGGCGTCTTTGATTAAATCTTTCTGTGTAAACTTGCCATTTTTTTCCTGCATTAAAATACAAGCCGAGTTCGCTAAAGAACCTGCGGCGATCATGTCATCCAATCCATCCCCATTTAAATCACCCACAGCTAAAGCTGGCCCATACTCAGTAAACTTATGAGGCAATAATTTTTGTACATTAAAATCAATATTGTCTCTAGCCTTGTTGACATAGTTGATGTTCAATTGCTTGGTGACTTCTGTAAATAAAGTACCAGTTGCTACTATTGGTTTTTTCCAATCATAGATTTCATTAGCATGCTTAATATCTACAGTCAGTATTTGATTGGCTTTTACATTTTTGATCACTTGCTTTTTATTATTGGGCCAGATCACTACCACAGAATCGATGCGTGCAATACTGTCTAGTCCAAAATTAGGACGAATATCAATGGTAGATAAATAACCACGGTAGGGCGTTTGCTCATACACTTGTTGCTTGTTGCCATAATGCAATTCAATCCAGGCCCCTAGCCCATCTATATTTTGACTGTCTCCTTTTAATTTTAATTTTAAATAATGCTGCTTATTATCTTTTTGTTCCATTAATTTGTTCCTGTACAAAAAGGCAGAATCGTTGATATTGTTCACCACCAAATCCATATCTCCATCGTTGTCTAAATCTGCATACACTGCCCCATTGGAAAAGGATGGAATGGCCAAACCCCAATCAGAAGTGGCATTGGCAAATGTTACATTGCCATTGTTTTTAAAGGCGTAGTTATGAATTTTAACCTGTGGTATTTGAGATAATGTAAATTCTTTAGGGGCTATCAAACTGGCCTGCCTACGAAAAGTAATAAAGTCATGGTCGGTAATGTCTTTAGGAAAACCATTGGTTACAAAAAAATCACGGTGGCCATCGTTATCAAAATCAGTAACCAAGGGACACCAACTCCAATCGGTTTCAGCTATGCCTGCAAAAAAACCTACATCACTAAAAATAGGATCACCAATGGAATCATTTTGTTTCATCCTTGTGCCCTGGTTCAACTGTATGCTGTTGCGTACATACTGGTATTGATAGCCATAATAATCACTGTTCTGATAGTTTTGATAACTGATGGCATTCAGCATCATTTTTTTGCGGTAATTGTCCTCTGGATTCATGTCCAATTCTACTACATCCACCAATCCATCATTGTTGATGTCGATGATGTCTTGACCCATGCCATTGGCCGAAGTATGTTTAAAATAAGTAGCAGCTTTATCTGTAAAAGTACCGTCATGGTTATTGATGTAAAGTAAGTCGTTGGAATTAAAATCGTTGGTGACAAAAATATCTTTCCATCCGTCTTTGTTCACATCGGCAATATTCACCCCATGACCATAACCTTCAATAGTCACGCCTGCTTGTTTAGTGACATCGGAAAAAACAGGATGATTCAATTTTGCATCAAAATCGTTCCTTAATAATTTGCCTGTAGATGGATAAGATCCATCCAAATTCTTTTTACGATAAATGGCCGGATTATCTCCTTTGATAATTTGATTCACGGTCAAATACACATCCAAATCGCCATCATTGTCGTAATCAAAAAATGCAGCCATGGTAGTATAGGTACTATCGTTTAAACCATATTCAGTAGCCATTTCCTTGAAATGAGGTGCACCTTCTTTGTCTGGTCCCTGATTGACGTACATTAAATTTTCTCTTATTCTAGGGTTGCTACTTACCGTACAACTCACATAAATATCTTCTAAGCCATCATTGTTAATGTCGATGATGCTCACCCCCCTGCTCCATTTACCTTCGCCAGTCACACCAGCTTTTTGAGTGATATTTTCAAATTTAAAGTTGCCCTTATTGATATACAATTGATTGGCTACTTGATTACCCGTAAAATACAAATCCATTAAACCATCGTTATTGAAATCACCTACGCCAATGCCACCTCCATTGTATATATTGGTCATATCGATGGGATTGATGGAATCATTTTCGATGATACGATTGGCAAATTGTATTCCAGAAACACCGGGATCAATACTTTCAAATAAAACGGCTTTATTTTTACAAGCATTCATACAAAATAGAACAAAGGCCGCCGCCATTAAATAAGCAATACTAGTACGTATTTTCATCATAAATCTGGTTTTCAATTAGCTTAAATATACTAAAAAAAAAGAGATAAGGTTTCCCTTATCTCTTTCAAAATTAAATATTAATTTTTAATTATTAATACCCAGGATTTTGTTTTAATCTAACTTTTCCGCCTTGGTTCAAGTTGTCAATTTCATTTTGTGGAATTGGCATGTACTCGTGTTTACCAGCTTTGAAAATAGCACCTTTTTTCAAAGGTCTTAAAACTTCTCTAGCTATATAAGTATTGATAGTTGAAGCAGCAATACCATATCTAACTAGATCGAAGAAGCGATGTCCTTCCATGGCTAATTCTAATCTTCTTTCCATACGCACAGCTGCTACTGCAGTTGCTTTGTCGGCGAAGGTAGAATAAGTACCAATCTTGTATGAATCAGCATTTGTACCAGTTGCATAAGCAGCAATAGCAGCATTGTAATCAGCTCCTTTTTGAACCCAAGCTGAATTTTTAGCTCTTGTACGAATTTGATTTACATAAGTAGTGGCAGCAGCTAAGTCACCTGCATCAGCAGCACACTCAGCAGCCCATAAGATTACATCTGCAAAACGAATAATGTTTACGTTGTTCGCAACCAATTCGGTTGGTCCCCAATAAGCACTACCTACGTCTGTGAATGCACCTTTTTGAGAAGCCGCATAAACGTTTTTAAGTGGGCTAAATAAACCATCATTATCCGGATTTCTGATCCAATCAGCACCTGGATGTAATCCCCAATCTAAATAAGGGATACCTGGTCTACCCATTGTCCAGTCAATTCTAGGATCTAAGTTGCCAGTGTATTTAGTACCTTTTTGAGCACTAACATTGTCTCCTGTGAAATAAGAATTAAGTAATGGCAAACCATCAGCATCTGTTTTGAATGCATTGGCTAAGTCTTGAGAAGGATTGTAGAATCCGCAACAAGCACCTGGACCACCTGTATAAGGGAAGTTCAAGATATCACCATAGTTACCATTTGGATCTCCACCCCAATCTACTGAAGAACCGTCTTGAACTGAAGTTTGCGCAGCAAATACAGATTCAGCACTGTTCTTTTGAGCAGGATTAAAGTTAGAGAAGTAGTTTACATTCAAAGCATATTTTGCTCCGCCTGCAGTTTTACCATTGGCAATAACGTCTTTCAAAATTGGATAAGCGTCAGCTAATTTATTTTGGAACATTAAAGCTTTTGCTTTCATGGCTTTAGCAGCCCATACGTTAGCACGACCTACTTCAGACCATGTATCTGGTAAACCAGCTATAGCAGCATCTAAATCAGCCATGATACCAGGCCAAGCGTCTACAGTATTAGTTACCTCTAAGTTAGTTGGACCTACTTTCTCATCAGCATAAACAATATTACCGAAGATTTTTTTCAAGTCCATGTGGAAATAAGCTCTTAAAAAACGTGCTTGCGCATTGATTTTTGTTGCTTTATCCGCACTAATAGTAGTAGTAGCTTTTAAAGTATTGATCACGTCATTACAACGTTGAATACCCGCATAGTTCAATTTCCATTTTTGAGGAACGGCTCCATTGGTAGGCAACAAATTATCTCCCCATGTTTCCATTGGAGCTGCATCGGCCACGTCTGTTGGATCAGATCCTTTGTAAGCATCATCACCAGTAACTCCTCCAAAGATCCAGTTAGAAGCACCAGAGGCGAAACCGTCTCCAGATGCACCTTCACCGTCCACTAAAGAGTAGGCACCAATTAATAAGCCTTGTACACCAGCTTCACTGGCAACAACATTGGTCGCTAAAGTACCAATTGGTGGCTTGTCTAAGAAGCTTTTACTACAAGCTGCAACAGATATTACTAAAAATATGCTAGCTATAAGTTTAATTTGATTATTTATTTTTTTCATATACACCATTTAATTTTTTATTTAAAAGTTAATATTAACACCTACGATGAATGATGGAGTATGAGGATAGTTTCCTTGGTCGATTCCAAAACCCACTGTGTTTCCAATATCACTACTTTGTAATTCAGGATCTAATCCTTTGTACTTAGTAAGTGTTAATAAATTTGCAGCTTGTAAATAAACTCTCATACGATCTACTCCGTATTTATTCAACATAGCTGGGTCCATTGTGTAACCAACTTGTACTTGTTTAAGACGTAAGTATGAACCATCGCTGATAAAGTAACTGTTAGATACTAAGTCAGTAGAGAATGATCCCGTAGTCATCAACTTAGGAATAGTTGTATTTGTTCTAGAAGGTGTCCAAGAATTTACAGCCACTTCTCTTCTAATACCACCTTTAAAGAAGTCAGGGAAATCTGTGAAGATTTTGGTATAGTCGAAGATATCATTTCCTTGAGAACCAAATAAGAAGGCAGAAACATCAAATTGCTTATAAGTAAATGCCAAGTTAAATCCATAAGTAAAGTCTGGATTAGGATTTCCTATATAAGTTCTGTCTTTGTCATCAATTTTCTTATCACCATTGATATCTGCATATTGGAAAGTACCTGCAGAAGCACCTGGTTGATTCCATGCTGTTGCAGCTGCATCAGTTTGGAATAAACGTAAAACTTGATAGCCAAAGAATGCACCTACTGGATGACCTACTTCGTTACGAGTTGGTAAGATGTTTCTTAATTGTGGACCATTGAAGAATGGCAAACCTGGTAAACTTGCAATCTTATTGTTGTAAGAGGTAATCATACCAGTTACATCCAATTTCATGTCTTTGTTTATTTTGTAGTGGTAAGTCAAGTTCAAATCAATACCAGTATTTTGCATGTCTCCGATATTTACTTTAGGTAAATTTGCATCACCTGTAAAAATAACGTCAGCAGCAACACCAGATTGTGGGAACAATAATCCACTTACTTTCTTCTCATAGTAGTCAGCGCTAATTTCTAAAGTATTGTTAAGCAATGACGCATCAAAACCTATGTTAGATACGATATCACCTTCCCAAGTTGTAGCAGTGTTACCAATGTTACTTCTGAAGAAACCACCTGTAGGAACAGTACTACTACCATCAATTGCGTAGAAAGATCTACCCGCACGTGATGCATACAAGTTGTATGGGTTGGTAGGATCTACGTTAGATGTAGAACCCATCTTCGCATAACTCGCACGAATTTTTAAGTCGTTCAAGAAAGAGAATCTTTGCATGAATTTTTCTTGAGAAATTCTCCATGCAGCTGAAACTCCTGGGAATGTACCAACTCTTTGGCTTTCATCAAACAAAGATGAAGCATCTTGTCTTACACTACCATTCAAGATATATTTTCCATCATAAGAATATTCTACTTTAGAAATCCAAGAACTTAAGGCATTTTTATAAGCAGAACCTGTGTTAGATTGTCCGGTTGGTGAACCTGAGTTCAAGGTCCAGAAATCAGGGTTCTCAGAGAAGTAGTTACTTCTACCAGCACCCATATTTCTTCCAGAATAATAAACATCTTCCTTACCAGCTAATACTGTTAAACTGTGTTTGCCCCAAACATTAGAGTAGTTTAAAGTGTTGGTATAAGTCCATGCTGTATTATAATTAGCACCTTCATTAAATGAGTTAGCACCAGTATTACCTTCAGCGTTCTCATAACCTACATAGTTAAAATAGTAGTAATAGCCATTTTGCATAGTACCACCAAAATTGGTACGAATAGTTAAATGTTTTGCTAAATCAGCTTCAGCATAAATATTACCACTCAAAATCCAATCGTTTCCAACGTTGTCTTTAGTACGGTAGATGTCAGCATATGGGTTTCTAGCATTACCTAAATCTTGAGATTTAGTTCCTGCAAAATTACCCGCTATATCGCGCACTGGAATCATCACATCTTCACGGTAAGCCGTTGTAAATGGACTACCCTCAGATTGGTTAGAAAACTTAGGGTTCTTTTTGTATACAAAAGATAAGTTTTCACCTACACGGATACGATCCTTGATAGTGAATTGAGTATTAGCTCTTAAGTTATAACGCTCTAAGTATTGGAACTGAGCGATACCTTGTTGGTTTAAATAACCTAAAGAGAAATAATAAGAGTTTTTATCTGAAGCAGAACTTACAGCAATATTGTGGCTTTGTACAGGTGCATCACGAGTGATTTCTTTGTACCAGTTTGTACCAATTTTATTGGCTCTAGTGATCTGATTAGAGTTTTTGTCATATTTAGTTAAGTCAACAGATCCAGTTACACCATAAGGAGTAATATAATCAGGGATTACAGGAGTTGCACCACTTCCAAATTGTTTACTACTTGGGTTAGCAATACCTGAATTCTTTTGTTGTTGCCAAATAGCAGCAGCTGCTTGAGCAGTGCTTGCCATATCATAACCTGCACCAGCAGAAGTCATACCATAATAAGTGTCATAGCTAACTTTAGCTTTTCCAACTTTACCTCTTTTAGTAGTAACAATGATTGCACCATTAGAACCAGCCACACCATAAATAGCGGCAGATGCATCTTTTAATACTTGGATAGATTCGATATCATTCATGTTGATATCTGTAAGGCTACCTCTCACTCCATCAATGATCACCAACGGAGCGTTGTTACCAAATCCAGAAATACCACGAATACGGATATCACTAGCGGCACCTGGTTGACCAGAAGAAATTACAGTCAAACCAGAGGCGCGACCTTGTAATGCTTCTTCACCAGTACCTGTTGGTTGTTGTTTCATGTCTTTTACATTAATAACAGACACAGAACCAGCGATGTCCTTTTTCTTCTGAGCGGTATAACCGGTGATTACCACCTCGTTAAGACTAGAAGTTGTTTCTTTTAAAGAAACGTTTACTGAACTTGAGTTTCCAATTTCAATTTGTTGGTCTTCATAGCCAACGTTAGAAACAATCAAGGTTTTTCTTCCTGCTGGAACGACTATTGTAAAGTCTCCATTAGAAGAAGTAGATGTTGCGACATTTGTACCTTTGATCAAGATAGATGCTCCAACAAGTGGTTTTTTTTCTGAGTCTGTTACTTTACCAGTAACACTCTTTTGTCCAAAAACCGCTGCTGTCAGCAAGAACAAGATAAAGGATAACGCAAATTTCTTTGAAGTTAGTTTGTTCATCATAAGCATTTTTAGTTTTTTATGCAATCGTTATAGAAAAGTTTTCTAAATTTAATACAGAATTAACTTACGAACCAAAAAAAAGTTAAAAAAAATATAAATAATATGTTAATTAGTTGATTATCAACTATTTGGTTTAAGAAAAAAAAGCCCCTTTTTGGTTAAAAAGAGGCTTTTTGTATAGTAGGTTTTGCCGTTTAAAATAAAATGCTTTAACAATTCAATAAATAAGCAATCCGCATTTTCTAAAGAATTTGGTGTTTTTTGTTAGTTTTTGAATTAGTTACGATTAATAATAGCGGCTCACTACATTAAAATCTTTATTCATTTTTACTTTCATTACACCCACCGTATCAATAGGTTTGGCCATTGTTTTGTCGGCCGTATCGCTTTTCATGTGCACATAAAATTCACAGATATAAAAACCAGTTTCTTGAAAATAAACAACTGAATCTACATCATAATGCATTTTATTCAATGCCTTTGGATTTTTGTTTAAATAAGTAGCCATATTTTCTTTTAGCTCTTTGTCTACTGCTAGAGGTGCCCTAGGCGTTTTGCAAGCAAAAAGCAGAAAGAGTAGGCTGGTTAAAATAAATTGTTTCATCGCAAAAATTTAAATTGTTTTATAAAAATAATTATTTGTTTGATTTTTCTTCGTCTATCTAGTTAACTTCATTCAAAGTTAAACGGCTTTATTCCATCGCTTAAAATTAGTTTAAATTTTACAAAACTGTTTAAAATTAAAACAAGTTCGTTTTCATCCACATGTCCATAAAAATAA
>Ga0114977_10002750_pt1 | contig 11314 bp, 13 predicted proteins | sample S_130805_MF_Meta_FD_87026 | JGI IMG/M metagenome (GOLD analysis project Ga0114977, IMG submission 87026) | Freshwater microbial communities from Lake Simoncouche, Canada to study carbon cycling - S_130805_MF_MetaG | ecosystem: Environmental > Aquatic > Freshwater > Lake | place: Lake...
GTTGGGGAAAATGCTGTATTTGCCATGTTAATGCTCCTAGATCAAAAGTAAGTTACTTGACCCGTCCCTCTTGATACGCCGACATAATCTCATCAGATAGTGCGTCATATCGGGCTGGGTCATTCATTTTTAGCCGAATTAGGTCAGCACGTCGGTAAACTCTTTTTGAACTCTCACCGCTTCCACCGCTATCAACCTGCACGGATTTCATCGTTTGCTGGCGAGCCGTTGATGCTTGTTGGTTCGCTTGCTTAGTCTGAATTCCACGCAACTCTTTATAGGTGGACAGCAATTCGTGCGCCGAATCAAAATCAAACTCTGCGTCAGCTCGCTTAAATAAATCTAAACGAATCGGTGACGACTTAACCCAATTCACAAACCCCTCATCGCGAACGACTTGTTCAAAATCAGGATGTGCTTGAGTCAGCTTTTGCTGAGTCTGTAACGCCCTTAACTCCGATGCGGCTTTTCGAGCCTCAATGATGTCAGGGTGCCTATCAATCGTAGTACGAACGGCCTTTTGTGGGTCTTCATAGAAGTCCACTTCCTGCTCTGCCTCTGCAATAGGTTGTTGCCTAGAACTAAGGTTTTGCTTAATAAGTTCGTCTGCCAGTTTCCGCACTTCGCCGACTTCTTGCGCTTGGCGTCCTATGACTTTTTCCGCTTCTTGGTGCATCTTCATAACGTCTTCAAGAGACTTATTCCGATACCTTTCAGGAAGGTCTGGTTTGTCATGGCCAATCGTAGAGTCTAGCTTGGCTTCCTCTGTCTCTAACTCACTAGGCAACTCAGCTTCATTGTCAATCAACATATTAGGTTTCCTTTTCCTGCCATCTTTTGGTTCCCAGGATCATAAACAGGCCAGTTGTCTGGTTATCTGTTCGCTTTTTGCTCCGCAGCGAGTTTTTCTCGATGCCTACGATCAAATTGGGCTGCGGCAGTCGGGAATGACCCCGACCAACCCTCCAATCTAAACGCTGGAGCGGATATCATGCGGTCGGCTTTGCCTCCGCACTCGCATTGAACTTGAACCAGCTCATAACTAGTCAACTTTTCAATACGATGCCCATTTTCACAGGCAAATTCATACATTCGGCGCATTTAATTCCTCATAAGCGTCTGAGCTGACTTCTCTTAAGTTTTTCAGCCATAGCAAAATTGAAAGTTCGCCTTTCTTGAATTGTAGACTTTTTTCGTCTTCAACAGCAGAAAGATTATTTAATGCAATCACCATTTCGTCAATGTCTTCCACTAGATCGTGCCACCCTTTGGTGGCCATCATAGAGAACCTATCTTCGTAATACTTTTGCAGCTCAGGATTCATTTAAAACCCATGATGTTGTGGCTTCATTCCATGAATACATTCCACCTATAGGTCTTGCTACTGGTGGCTGCCATTGAGCATTAGCGTCTAGCGTCCAGCTTGCATACGGTTTAGGGGGCACAAACGCATCTATATCTGCTTGGTAAGTAAATCCAATTCCAGCATAGTTTTTACGGAATGGAGTACCGCCATTTTTATGCACATTACCTACTGTGTTGTAGCTAGTACGCTTGCATACCTGACCGCGAAAGTCACCATACCAAACTTCCCAATCAATACCATCTTTGTCTTCATCTTTACCTGGGATGACTTCAGTAACAATATTGTTTTCATCAAGAAATGCGTAATAAGCCATTTTATTCTTCCCTCAAATTCAAACCAGTAAGACTTTCGTCTGAACCTATGTAGCCTTTTAAAAACGTATTAAAGGCAATGCTAATACGTGTATTGTCATCTTCTTTAGTCTGTACCATGTGCGTCAGGTGTGATGGGAATAGAATCAAATCACCCGCACCTACCTCAAACCACCAAGATTCGCTGTTATAAGGATTATATTGAGCAGCAGGAACTTTAATCCGCTCATACCCATCCTTATAAAAATAAATCTTATCTACTTCTTTATTTGCTTGCGGATAAAACACACCGGACACTACGCTATTTGGATGAGCATGTTTATGGTGATGCTGTCCTTTTTCTGTGTAATTAGCCCAACTCTGAGTTAAATACAAACTCACATCAAACTTTGGCGCGTGTATTGCTTTAAAGTATTCCATCATTGAATCTTCAATAAAATCACGCAGTTCCGTTAATTCTTTGCTTTTTAGAATTTTTCTATCTTTACTAGTTGTATTACCTTCGTTGGCGTAATGCTCCTGATTTTTGATAAAAGATAATTCAGTCTCAGTCAAATCACGATTTAAACTAAAAAATGCTACAGGAGTAGGGAATAAGTTATTTATATTCACAAATCACCAATTAATAGAGCCTGTGCCAGCAGTAAATGTATAGATCGTATTCCCGCCAGACGTTGTTTTTGTATAAGTTAATCCACCACCAATAGAAGCTAAATCTGAATTACTAGACGGATAACTAATAATTACAACACCTGAACCGCCGTTACCACCATTACCGCCTGGGTCAGCACCAGCACCGCCGCCGCCGCCGCCTAAGTTAGTAGTACCGTCACCAGCATTTCCTTGAGCAAGAGAATAAGTACCATTCCCGCCGCCGCCAGCACCGCCTGTTCCTGCCCCACCAATTTGATAGCCAATACCACCGCCGCCACCACCAGCATAAGTAACGCTTGACCCACTTATGCTGCTTGCTGTTCCAGCTCCACCGTTACCACCGGTGCTACTAGTGGCATTAGTTCCTACTGCTGAAGCTCCGCCACCGCCACCAGCGCCAAAATTTGCCCCAATATTGCCGTTACCGCCAGCATTTCCTTGGCTTGGTGATGTGCTAGGCGTATTTCCAGCGCCGCCAGTACCGCTACCTGCACCAGCGCCTGATCCACCACCACCAGAACCACCAGCAGACCCAACAGATGCACTACCCGAAGTAGAAGCGCCGCCGCCGCCGCCAGCAGAAGTTATAGTGCTAAATATAGAGTTTCCTCCATTGGGAGCATTTGTTCCCGAAGTTGAACCACCTGCGCCACCAGCACCAATTGTTACGGTATACGATGTTCCCGAACTAACTGAAAAAGCCGTACCAGTTCTAAAGCCTCCTGCACCCGCGCCACCTGAAAGGGTTTTTCCACCACCACCACCGCCACCTCCAACAACAAGATAGTCAACGCTGGTAGGTGCAGTAATTCCCGCGCCTCTGCTCAATAATAAGTTTAAAACGCCACTCATTAGGTTAACCCCGATCCCGAAATGATCCACGTTGTAGAAGTCATCTTAATTGCTGATGCCATACCGTACTGCGCTAATGTTCGGCTACCTGTTGTACCTGTGCCAGCCAGATACATTGTGTCGCTTGTAATTGCAACCGTCACAGCTTGGCTAGTCATATTGATGAACGTCAACACAGTACCTAGCGCATAAGCTACGTTTGCATTTGAATCAATCGTGAATGTTCTAGCATTTGCATCCGTACTAGGATGAAATATAACTTTGCCAGAGTCTGCTAGAACAGTTGTGTACGCAGCCGATTTGCTGGCAATAGGTACATTTCTAAAACCAACCGCATCAGTACCGTCAGCAGTACAGTTGGTTAGAGTGCCTGAACTCGGAGTACCTAGCGCGCCGCTCGGTGCAACGTAATCTGTACCAGCCGATGCAGCGGATATTGCCGTGCCGTTACCTTTAAGAACGCCAGTTATCGACGTTGATAAAGTTAGCGCTGGGGTAGCACCACCAGACGATGTGCCAGCAAATCCGTTGGTTGATGCAACACTAACCGCTGTAACTGTTCCAGTGCCTGTCGATGCGAAAGATAAAACCCCCGCGCCGTCGGTAACTAGCGCTTGGTTAGCCGTTCCATCAGCAGTAGGAAGCGCAAGAGAAAAACTACTGTTAGTATTTCCCGATTGCAGAGTGGTGGTTCCTGTTCCACTCGCATTTCCTTGAATTTTTAAATTACTCATGTTGATTCCTTAATTAAGAACTAACCATTTTTGACCAGTACCCACCGTTACCGCTATCCCAGTATTTACAGTAACAGGGCCAACTGATAGGCCATTTTTGGCCGATGATATAGTGTAATTAGACGATATTACTTGTTCGTTTTCTACTATTGTGGAAGAACCGCCGCCTGATGCCGCAATTGTAATAGCTCCTGCGGCATTTGTGATCGTTATGTTCGTGCCAGCCGTTAACGTTGCTTTGGTTAACGTGTTGCCGGTCGAGTTACCAATTAACAGTTGTCCATCAGTAAATGTGGTTTGACCTGTACCACCATTAACCACTGGCAAAGTACCTGTCACACCGGTAGATAAAGGCAAACCGGTTGCATTAGTTAATGTACCGCTGCTTGGTGTACCTAAAGCGCCGCCTGGCGCAACATAATCAGTGCCAGCTGTTGCGGCGCTTGCTACGCCAGACGTTGCTTTAACAAGACCGGTTAGCGTTGCACGTTTAATTAGTTTGCCAGTAGTGCTATTAAACAGTACAAGTTCAGAATCAACTGAAGAAGCTGGGCCAACCACATCACCTGAACCAGCGGGGGTACTCCATAATGGATTGGTGCCGTCGGTACTTAAAAACTTCCCTGAATTACCTGTCTGGTCTGGCAAACTTGTGCCACTACCACCACCGGCACCGCTTGCGCCTTGGTTGATGATGATTTTTAGACGATCAGTAATGTCTGGCGGCAGTATTTCACCGGCATTGATCTCACGGCCATTGGATAGCGTAATTACTAGGCTGTTGTCGAAGTCCAGACGTATATCAGCAATCGATATACCGTCAGCACCGTCCAAACCATTGATACCATCCACACCATCGCGGCCATCGCGACCAGCTAGACCGTCTTTTCCATTCTTACCGTCACGACCGTTAACCCCATCACGGCCATCGATACCATCACGACCGTCCTGAATGCTAGCAATGCGCGACTCCAGCATTGAATAAACGCTGTCATACTTGCCTTCTAGGTCGCCCTTCATTTTCTGAAGTGCTTGAATGACCGCTTGTGCGTTTTCTGCGGCTTTTTTCTTCTGCATTGCCCGAGCTTCTGACACCGTATTGTTTACAGAGTCAAAAAGACTGTCGGGAACATGATCTACGTCGAATAGCTTGTCAATATCCATTATTGCATTCCCTTTTGCAGTTCTTCAAGGAAGTCATTTTCAGCACCGACGACATTATCCTTGGCTTTTGACATTTGCAGCTCGACAATCTTGGACTTATTCTTGATGTCAGCTTCTTTCAACATCAATTCAGCGACCTTGACGCGCTTATCAAACTCTCTGGAGGCCATGTCAGCCTGATTGGGCAGGTTAGCCGTCAATCCTTGCTGAATCTTGGCTTGTACTTCCAATGGTTTCAGCTTGGTGTCGATCATAATCTTGGTTGCTTCAGCACGATTCTGTTCAGCTTGGGTCGTATTGACTGCAATCTGCGCTTGTGCTGCTTGCAAGGCCAACTGTTCTTGAACCATCTGCTTTTGCTGGGCTTCAGGATCGACTTGACCCATAGAATCCAAGCGCGTCATCAACTCAGCACGGTTAGAGAGCGAACTATTGGCAACAATGCCCTTCAATATGATCGGCAGCACCGGAGTATCAGGGCCAAGGGTCTGAAGCAAACTAATAAACTGGGCTTGCTCATATTCACGCGCAATAATACCCAACGTAGCGGTCGGAATGAAGACCATATCGACCGATGGATAGCGCTCTGGATCGAACTGCATAAAGCGGTACGCTGCTTTATTGATGAACGGAATCAAAAAGTCTTCTTGGAAGTTCACTAGCGTGCGCTTGTACTTCTTGATGATCGAGGCCACCGCCATCGACATGCCAGTACCAGCCGCATCGCGTCCAACCGCTGACACCATGCCGTTAGAATCTAACGTGCCGGTCGCTTGCAAGAGCATTTGCTGGAATTTCTCAGCCGTTGTAATGCTTGAGCCGTCTGTTTGGCCAAACTTAAACGGATACAAAATCTCATTCGGGTTGCCGTTGGTATAGATGGCCTTGCCAGGCTGAACTGTCAGCTTCGCACCCCGTGGCAAGCGGGTAGCATCGACCGCCATCATCGGTGAGGCTGTTAATGCTAATGAGTCCAAGTGAGTACGCACTTGCGCATCAATGGACTTCTGCATGTTGTAGGCTTTTTCGATCGTTCCACGGCCTGGCAATCTATTTGGCACCGTATCGGCTTGATAGGTCAGTACAGGACGATCCTTCATCATGTACGGACTTTCTTCAGCCTTCAAGAGCATTCCATCGTTGGCAATCACAATGATTGCCTCGACCATATCTTGATAATCTTCAGCCGCCGAATCATCAGGGAACAGCTCGACGATGTCTTCGTCTTCAATCTTTTGCAGGTACTCGCGGGGGACTAAGCCGTAGTAAGTTAGCAGTAAGACTTTTTCATCTTGGTACTGGCTGACTTCCTGCGTCGGCTCTAAATCTGTATCTTCATAGGTCGGGGTGATGTTGACCTTGCGGTATATACCGCGCTCAATACCGCGCACCACCTTGTGGATCGATACGTACTTCTCAATAGCCACGCCCATGCAATCCTCAACGGTCGTGCCGTTGGGGTCCCATAGAAAATTCTTCGGATTGACCGGCATGGGCTTGACTGAGACGCGCATCTTTTCAACCGTACCAATCGCTGCCTGTGTTTGGCCTGGCATGGGCATGGTCGCTGGAGCTAGTTCTTTCTCCATTGACGTTGTGATCTCAGCTATGCCGGTGCCGTAAATCTCAGCCAACAACACTACTTGATCGACGTGCTTCCTCAACTTGTCGCGCTTAAAATCTTCCATCATTTGGAGCTTTAAGAACTCGACATCCATTGGGTCGCCATTGACATCGCGCAGATCGTCTTTGATGTCAAAGAATTCGCCCGAGCCAAAGATCGCCTCAATAATCTCAGCGTGTCTGGTTTCAACGGCTTGCTGTGTTGCAGGGGTGACTATGCGTGAGCGCTCTGACTCTCTTGTCTTGTCTTCCGATGCCCATTGGCCACGGAAGATGCGCTCATATTCTTCCCATTGCGGGAGGAAGTTAATATCGCGATACGTTCTCCAACGATCGCAATGATCCACCACGAAACTGACTAGTTCTTTGTCATTTTCGCTGGGTTGGTCAAATTCGTTTTGTTCCATTTACACACCCGAAATAATGTCCACCGGTTCCCAATCATCGGATTCATCCTCTTGCATATAGGATGTCACGGCCAATTGGTCTATATAGGACAAGGCATCAGGTAGATCGTCGTGTACCCCCTGCGCCGGAAACATCAACAGTTGGTCGAGAAATACGTCGAAATCCTCGTCTGAGTTAAGCACAATCCTGCCATGCTCAAAACGCCCTTGGAGGCTCCAGATAATCCGGTCAGCCTTTTTCCGGTTGCCGTGCGTTAGGTCAACTATGTGCGAATATACATTATTCTTGCGCATTAAGTCACTCAAATATGGCAAAACGGCATTTTTTAATGCCCCCCGCTCAATTCCAATCGATAGCGGACGGTAGTCGCGCATGGCCATCAGAATCTTAGCCGCTGTCTCCCGAATATCCCACCGGCCATGTTCTATCTTCTTGATCCACCATTTGCCCTCGTCAGTCACTTTGACTACCGCAATGGCTGATTCATCCAAGCGCTTTTTAGAGTTCGCCGCTTGTCGTGCCACTTCTTCAAATCCTGCCAAGTCAACGGCTACAAAGTAACTACCTTGCGTCGGCTCTTCGCCGTACTTGATCCACTCTTCCTTAAATATGTCCGAGCCAGCGTTACTGAAACTGGCCATGTATTCCTGTTTAAAGGCAAAGGAGGAAAGCGTCTTTTTGGCCGACTCGATTTCTTCTGGATCAATTAGCGGGTTGTCTTTGGTGGTGAAGTGCCAGCTCTTCCAATCGGGGTCATAATTCTTATCGTCTTTATCAACGTCGCCTAGGTTGTACAAGTCATAAAACCAGTTTCTACCCTTTGGCGTTCCAATAAACATGGCGCGACCCTTTTTGTCGGACAAGGATGCGCGTACAACCTGCTCCCACGTCTCGGGCTTAATGTCGGCCACCTCGTCCAGCACGGCGTAGGTCAAGGACACACCACGCAAGGTGTCGGGTCGGTCGGCTCCGCGAACGTAAATGACCGCGCCATTGATTAGGGTGATGTCTTGGTTGTTGATGTGGCTGTTAGAAATAATGTCTCTCCCCAGCTCCATTAGTACGTTCCAGATAATCTGGCGAGCTTGGCCATTGGTCGGAGCCACATATAGCACCGCCGAGCCAATAGGACACTTTAGACCTTCAATTAATAACGCCGTGGCCGCCAGCCTAGATTTTCCACAGCGACGCCCTGCGGCAATCACTTTAAATCGCGTTGAATCAGCAAACACCTCTTGTTGCCACGGCAAAAGCTGAAAATTAAGGTCGCTCATTAATCATATCCATGTCAGCATCAATAATAGTTTCCTCGCTATGCTTTACCTCACCAATGCCTGTGATGGTAATCGAGACCGCGCTGCGCACATTGCGCTCTTTCTCAAACATCGATACCGGCAGCATTCTATCCATGCACAACTTAATCATGGCGGCTTGCGATGGGTGGTTATCGTTTAACGCTATCTCTATTGCCTTAGTTACAACATTCGTCCCAGCGTTATCTAAAAGGATTTTTTTCAACTCTTTTAGTTTCTGGTTGTCGCTTTTCTGAATGGAGCCTGGCGCTATATTTTCAGCCAAATGATGCATTGGGGTTTTAAACGACCCTTTTGGGCGACCCCGCCCCCGCTTCATTTTTTCTTGGTTATCCGACCAAATCTTTAACGACGTTGCGTCACCTTCCTGCGCCTTGTTGTAGATTGTTTTTGCAATCTGCGCATTGGCCTTTGCTTGGCCTACCTCTATCTCATGCGAGTAATGATGCAATAGCGCTTCTTCGTCGATACCAATCAGCGACGCAATCTCGTTGTAAGGCAGACCAACGCCGCTGGTCGATTCAACTAACCGCCTATGCTCCGGCGTTGGCGTGTAATCAAGCGTTTTCAAGTTCATGCTGACCCTCTAAAACGGCTTTCTTTCCGGTGAAGTCTTCCCAGCGCTTTACTATAACGTCACAGTATTTGGGGTCTAGTTCCATAAGATATGCCTTGCGCCCATTCTTTTCTGCAGCCAGCATCGTTGTCCCGCTGCCCCCAAAGGAGTCCAAAACAATATCGCTGCCTTTTGTATTGTTTAACATTTGGTACTCAAACAACGCCACAGGCTTCATGGTCGGATGCTCGCCATTACGCGAAGGCTTGTCAAACTCTAGAATAGTCGTCTGCTTTCTATCGGTTGCCCACAGATGCCCAGCCCCTTCTTTCCATCCGTACAGGCACGGTTCATGCTTCCAATGATAATCTTGCCGCCCCATGACCAAACTAGATTTTTTCCAAATCAGGCATTGCCGTATCTTCCACCCTGCGTCTTGCGCCGCCCCACGGAAATTGTATCCTTCGGAATCGGCGTGCCAGATATAAAAGACCGCCCCTGGCTTCATTACCGTATCAGCCGTTACGTAAGCATCGCGTAAGAATTGCCGAAACTGTTCATTCCCCATATCATCATTTTGGATAGTTAATCCTGTGCCGCCCTCATACGCCACGTTATATGGCGGGTCGGTTAGCCACATATCCACCAGTTGGCCGTCGCACAGTTTCTCCATGTCAGTAACACTGCACGAGTCGCCACACATCAACCGATGGCCGCCAAGCTGATAAATATCTCCCAAGCGGGTCTTAGGCTCATCCGGTGCGTCGGGAACCGCATCCTCATCGGTCAAGCCTTCGACCTGCTCCGGCTCCAATAACTTGTCTAGCTCTTTTGGGTCAAAGCCCAGCAGGTCTAGGTCAAAGTCGCAATCTTTCAATTCTTGCAACTCTAACATTAATAGGTCGGTATCCCAGCCAGCATTTAGCGCCAGTTGGTTGTCGGCTATGACGTAAGCCTTTTTTTGCGCCGGTGTTAGATGCCCCAGCTCAATGGTCGGTACTTCGTCATACCCCAGCTTTCTGGCCGCTAACAGCCTTCCGTGGCCAGCAATGATGCTGCCGTCGGCGTCCACCAAAATGGGATTAGTCCAACCAAACTCTTTAATGCTGGCGGCTATTTGAGCCACCTGCTCGTCGCTGTGAGTTCGGCTATTTCTTGCGTAAGGGATTAAATCCGTTACGTTGCGTTGGGTAATTTGTATTTTCATATTTTCGGACTATAACAAAATTGATTTTCCTAGTTTCGCTTTTTTTGGGTGATGGAGGCTCCAACAAAAATTTTCTCTCAGCCCGACCCTCCCCCCCCCTATCAAAAATTCAGGAAAAAGTGAGTGAGCGCACACACACAAGGAAAAACCTAACGGTCGCATTTGACATAAAACGCCTTATGCGACATTCAAACATTACGTTAGCCAAAACCTATAGCTGGATGCAATTTGGTTACTACTTTCAAAACATTAGTTACAAAATTGGTAGCAAAAAAAGAAGGGGGAGGCCAAAAAAGAATAAAGAAAGAGGCGGGGGGAGCCTTCTCCGACGACCTATGTTCGTTTCCTTTCCTTTGCCTTCGTTTATGTTCGTTTGCGTTCGTTTGTGTTTGTTTTTCTTTCTTTAAAAAACACCGCGCACAACCCACGTCACCAGTAGCGTTTAAATCGATTCTAAGGGGTCTTAGAGACGTTTTTCTTCCTTCCTTTGGGTAGGACTAGGGTAACTCCATCGAGCGCCATATCAGGCCTTAAACCAAGTTTGTAGAAATGCCGGTAAGCATCGATCACTTCCAGAAAGCCAGCCGACAAATCGCCATCACCAGCCACCAGCAACGTGTGCCTTTCCGTTGCCCCAAGCTGCCGCTGGAAATACTTCACGTCCGGTTTTGCTGGCCGACCAATTCCATGAATTCCCATGATTTTTTTCGTAATAAAATGTTAATAAAAAAAAGATACAAAAAAACTAACAAAACAAAATCTTTAAACTTAACCAACCCTGACCCTGCTGGCATTGACCCTTGACCCTAACCCTAAGGGTTAGGGGTCAGGGAGGGTCAACTTTTGCCACTTTTTGCCCTTTTTTGACCCTGACTAGGGTCATGACCCTAGGGTCATCTAGGGTCAAGATTAATGATGCCAACATACTAACTATTCTTCCTTAAAAGCATAGATGTTGTTTCCAATTCATTAACCACAATCCACCCATGTTCGCTGGCTTCAATCATCCCTGATTGCATCAAATACCCGATCAATTTATCGGTGTAGGACGGGTTAATCATGTTCCTGACTGTTCTCTCAGCATTCCCATCCTTGGTGAGTTTCTCTTTCAGCGCCGACCTAGACA
>Ga0114977_10002751_pt1 | contig 11312 bp, 7 predicted proteins | sample S_130805_MF_Meta_FD_87026 | JGI IMG/M metagenome (GOLD analysis project Ga0114977, IMG submission 87026) | Freshwater microbial communities from Lake Simoncouche, Canada to study carbon cycling - S_130805_MF_MetaG | ecosystem: Environmental > Aquatic > Freshwater > Lake | place: Lake...
AATGTATTTTTTCGATTACGGAAATGCTTTCCTGCTCGAAGCATCAAGGGCCGGGGCCGATATCATGAAACAGGATGGCACATTCCGCTATCCTTCGTATGTCCAGGATATTATGGGACCCATGTGCTTCGATTATGGATTTGGACCTTTCAGATGGGTTTGTGCTTCGGGCGATCCTTCCGACCTCGATACCACTGACCGGATAGCCATGGAAGTCCTTGAAAAACTGGCTTTGGAATCACCTGCCGAAATCATGCAGCAGATGCATGACAACATACGCTGGATAAAGGAAGCTAAGCAGAATAAACTTGTTGTTGGTTCACAGGCACGCATACTGTATGCTGACTGTGACGGACGGACCCGGATTGCAGCTGCATTTAATGAGGCAATCCGTCAGGGCAAATTAAAAGGCCCTGTAGTATTAGGGCGCGATCACCACGATGTTTCCGGGACCGATTCACCTTATCGCGAAACATCCAATATATACGATGGCTCCAGCTTTACGGCTGATATGGCAGTGCAGAATTTTGTCGGCGACAGTTTCCGCGGAGCTACCTGGGTTAGTTTACATAACGGAGGCGGAGTAGGCTGGGGTGAAGTAATCAACGGAGGTTTTGGCATGTTGCTTGATGGCAGCACCGAATGCGACCGCCGGATTCATATGATGCTGCACTGGGATGTGAATAACGGCATTTCACGCCGCAGCTGGGCACGAAATGAAGGTGCTGTTTTCAGCATCAAAAGAGCAATGGAAAAAGAGCCGCGGCTGAGTGTCACCTTGCCACAAATGTTTTACGAAACTCTGCTGGAAAAACTTTTTTAATACTATACAACCCACATCGATTCCTAACTTATAACGCAAAAAGCCCGGCCATAAACCGGGCTTTTTACTTTGTTTTGAAACGGATTATTTTTTGACAGTGACTTTTTGAGTAAACACTTTTCCACCAGCTGAAAGCCTGATATTGTAAACCCCAGGAATTAAACTGCTGCAGTCAACCTCAATTTCATGCTGCCCTGCTGTATATTCCTTAACAGGATTGGCAACCACCAATGCACCCTGCATATTGTATACATTAACTGTAACCTGTTCACTTATTGTATTTGTAAAGGCTATAGTAGTTTTCTGCCATGCCGGGTTAGGATATACCGAAAATGATGCCGCGTCGGGCTGAGCCACGCCTACGTTGCTAAGCGAATAGAACTGCGATGTCTGTGAACTCCCAAAAGCAGTACCGGTGGCAATGGTGGTGCTTCCGCTCGAAAGCTTGTAAAACCCTATCCCATTGGTACAGCATACACCATTTCCACCGGAATCATGTATAACAAACTCGTAGCAGGTGCCAAAATCGAGGTCAACATTGGAGGTGTAGGTATGAGCCGCCTGGGTATATGGACCGCCGTTTGCAACAACAACTCCCTGAAGATTTTTTATTTCCCAGGTAGTTTCGCCAGGATTATTATCAGTTTTAACCAGCACGGTTGCCTGTATGCCCGACTGTGATGCCATGGTAAAGGCAAATGCTATTGAATCGTTTTTAGGATAATCATCTGAAACGCCATTCACCGAAACACCATATATTTTCAGCGTGTTGTTATTCAGAATATTAAAATTTACCGTTGGCAAACTAATCGTTGCCCTGTCGAGAAACCCAAGGCTTCCTGAATAATGGTAGGTTGCTTCAGCCTCATTGTTGACTTTATATTTTATATCGGCCGATGAAATAGGGACCGAACCATTATTCCGTATACTGAACTGAGGAGTGAACGAAGGTTCACAATAGGAAGGCAAAACATTGTTAAGCCCCGAAAGTTCCAGGTCGTTCTGATACACTCCGGAAATTGGCGTTGAAGATGTATTGGCTGCCTGAAACACCGCCTTTGTTTGTACATCCTGAATAAAACCGACAACACTTAGCTCATTGATATTATATACATTGGCAAGCTTCCATGCATATTCGATCACAAAATAATCACCTACCTGAAATGAGGATGGCAATGAAGTCCCTGCTGCAGTTGGCATCATCTTTACCATAACATTGTAAAAGTCTTTCTCTCCATTTGTTCCTGGTGCTGAGGCAAAATGTATATGCTTTTCGATAATACCACATTGAGCTGCCAATACTCCCGAAACAGCAGCGGTTGCTTTTCCGAGCATAGTAACATATAATGTATCGTTACCGGAACTCAGGCGTTGATTGATAGAAAGCTCAAATGGTGAAGCAATAGCATATTCGGCATCAATTTTAGCCTGGGTTGTATTTGAAGGAGCTCCCAGGTAATTACTACCCGATACCGGGGTTCCATCCATAACTGCATAAGGAACACCTGATACGCCGTAGTAAGTTACACGGGTTCCGCAATCAGTCGGATTGTGCGTATACATAGGATCGGTCCCTGGCCAGCTGGTGTGATATTTTATAGAAGTGCATTTTGCAGCATTAATGGTCAGCAAATTATCGAACGCCGGATTCTGCGAAGCACAGGGGCTGCAACTTGCATTTGTAAATTCTTCAAACAGAACAAAACGCTGAGTCTGTCCGAACACTGAAATAGAGAGTGCAATAAGCACACTAATAACCAGGCAGTATTTTTTCATTTCTTTGGATTTATTTATTTAACTGGCAAATATCCACATAAAAATGATTCCAAAACTTTTAACACTCAAATAAGTAAAACTTTATTATAATTTAATCCCACTGCTTATCGGATTCAATTTGCATATATCTTTGCATGCAAAATATACAATTAGTATAAAGTTCCAAGCTCATGAAAAAACTCTTACTCTTAGCTTTCTCAGTGTTATTCATCTTAGGATTAGCAGCACGTCCCATTACAATGCATCACCTGAATACAGGTACATTATTTATGACCGGGGCTGATACACTGGAATTATACGATACACTTGGCAATAAAATAAACAACGGCACGATAAAAATCAGTGGCAGCGATCCGGCAGTCGAAAACATGGTTGGATATATCTGGATGAAAAACACTACCTCCACCAATATGACCAATGCATATGTCCGCCGCACCGTGAACCAGGAAGTAAGCGGATCGATGAATTCATTCTGCTTTGGGGTAAATTGCTATAGCCCAATGACCAATGTTTCGACTAATCCCGCAACTCTTGCAGCTGGTGCCATCGACAAATCCTTTTATGCTGATTACTATCCTGATCCCGACGGGAAAGGCGGCCTCACTTCCATTACCTTCGAATTTTTCGATGACCTCACTTTTGGAACAACTGTTAAGGCAAAGGCGACTGTTGAATTCAGCATCAGTGCTGCCGGAATCAATACCGATAAACTGGTTTTAAAAGGGCCCTATCCAAATCCTGCCTCACAGCTTGCTACTATCGAATACAATCTCCCTGATTCGTATCGCTATGCACATGTGATTATCAGGAATATGCTGGGAGTTGAAGTTGAAAATATTAAAATTGAAAACCATTCAGGGAAAGAAGCTATTGATGTCAGCAGCCTTGCCTCCGGAATTTATTTCTATTCCTTTTTTGCAGATGGTAAGATTCTTCAGTCAAAGAAAATGATTGTAAAGCATTAAATACTAACTACTTCAGATATAAAATCAGGGCGGAACACCAATGGTATTCCGCCCTGATTTTTTTGCTTTTAAAGTTTAACCATTCACCACGCTGTGAAAATTACTTAGGTTCTCGATTTGCCTGCACTTAAAATCGCTGAAAGGCAGATATTACATAAAAAATAAGGTCAGATTTTACCAGATTATAGTTTTCTGAATAAAAAAAAAGCAGGTTTTCTATACCTGCTCTTTTGTAATAATTAATCGGATATTTATAGCCCGAATTCTTTTTTAATCTTATCTGTGCTGTCAACCTTTTCCCAGCCAAAAAACTCAACTTCTTTGAAGTACTTTTCTTTTCCGTTAATTTTTTCAGTACGGGTTACACCATTTTTATAATAAACCTCAACTTCGGCTTTATAATAATCGCGGCCAAAATGCCCATAAGAAGCAGTGCGTTCAAAAATCGGGTTCTTTAACCCAAACCGCTGAACAATAGCATACGGACGCAAATCAAATATCTTGCTTACTTTCTCTGCAATCTGGCCATCAGTAAGTTTTTTGCCTTCAGTATCTTTAACTTTCCCGGTCTTATAGGTGTTTACATAAACACCAACCGGTTCAGCGATGCCGATCGCATATGCAACCTGAACAAGCACCTCATCGGCAACACCAGCAGCAACAAGATTTTTAGCAATATGACGGGCAGCATATGCTGCTGAACGGTCAACTTTCGACGAATCTTTTCCTGAGAAAGCACCGCCACCGTGAGCGCCTTTACCACCGTATGTATCAACAATAATTTTACGGCCTGTAAGCCCGGTATCACCGTGTGGGCCTCCGATCACAAACTTTCCGGTTGGGTTAACAAAGTACTTAACATCATCACCAAAAAGTTTGCGTACGCGTGCAGGCAATGTCCTTTTTACCCTCGGAAGGAGAATGCTTTTTACATCTTCTGCAATTTGGTCCTGCATAGCCTTTTCAGCAGCTTTAGCAGCTTTAAGCGATGAGTCAGCAGGCAGAATAAATTCATCATGCTGGGTCGAAACTACGATAGTGTCGATACGAACCGGCCTGTTCCTCTCATCATATTCAATAGTTACCTGCGACTTACTGTCGGGACGCAGGTATTTCATTTTTTTACCTTCACGGCGAATGGTTGCCATTTCCTGCAACAATATATGCGACAGCTCAATAGGCATTGGCATAAGATTGTCCATTTCGTTGCTGGCATAACCGAACATCATTCCCTGGTCGCCGGCACCCTGATCTTCAGGATTACCATGATCAACTCCCATATAAATATCGTCCGACTGCTCATGTATGGTTGAAATAACGCCACAGGAGTTATTATCAAAACGATATTCAGCCTTGGTATAGCCAATGCGCTCGATAGTACCACGAACAATTTTCTGAATATCAACATAACCCGTTGTGCGGACTTCACCGCTGCATACAGCCAGTCCAGTGGTTACAAGCGTTTCACAAGCTACTTTGCTCTCGGGATCAAACCGTAAAAATTCATCCAGCAATGCATCTGATATCTGATCTGCTACTTTGTCGGGATGTCCCTCCGACACACTTTCTGATGTGAATAAATATCCCATCTCTATCTTATTAAGAGGTTAAAAATTAAATAAATGGTGGGGAGAATTAAAGTGCTGCTTGAGGAAGTATGTTTTAGCATTTTTTTCCGTGGTTGCAAGCAATCAAATTTTTCCACTCAATAAGGCGCAAAGGTATAGATTTTTGTGATTGCTTTATCAAAAAAAGGAGTTTTTCATAAAAAGTCTTCATTACAGATTTTAGCTCACAGCCGGAATTATTTACCAAAATAATGAAGACGTCACTTGTTTCATTTATTATCTTAGCCACCTGTCAAATAATGTTCTTATGAGAAAATACCGCCTGCTTATCCTACTGTTTCTGGTAACTTTTACCTGCCATGCGCAGTCGCCTGCATCGTATGTAAATCCTTTTATTGGCACTAACGAAATGGGGCATACCTATCCCGGAGCAACAGTTCCGTTTGGAATGGTACAACTGAGTCCTGAAACCGATACTATTCAGTATTCGATCGGTAAGGGATATATAAAAGATGTATACCGGTATTGCGCCGGGTACCAGTATTCGGATAAAACCATTGTTGGTTTCAGCCACACCCATTTTTCGGGTACCGGTCACAGCGATTTGGGTGACTTCCTTATTATGCCCACAACAGGCAACGTTCAGCTGAATCCCGGAACAGCACAAAATCCTGAATCCGGATACCGTAGCCGGTTTTCGCATGAAACAGAAAAAGCGTCAGCAGGATATTATTCGGTTTTACTCAGTGATGATAATATCAAAGCCGAACTTACCGCCACCGCAAGGGTTGGATTTCACAGGTACACTTTCCCCGAAAGTGCTCAGTCTAACATCATTCTTGATTTAATTTCAGGCATTTACAATTACGATGGCAAAGTAGTATGGAGTTCAGTCAGGGTCGAAAACGATACCTTGGTTACAGGTTACAGGCAAACGCAGGGATGGGCCCGCGAACGCACCATGTATTTTGCCATGGTTTTCTCCAAACCTATCCGTAATTATGGCTGCCGGGATGATGGAAAAGTCATTTACAATGATTTTTACAGGAAATTTAATACCACAGCAAACTTCCCTGAAATGTCGGGGCGCAAACTCAGAACCTATTTCAGCTTCGCAACAAAAGCAGGAGAGCAGATCATGGTAAAATTCGCCTTGTCATCAGTAAGCACCGAAGGAGCTCTTAAAAACTTACAAACAGAAATACCGCATTGGGATTTTGATCAGGTTCACCGCCAGGCAGAAAAAGCATGGAATACAGAGTTAAGCAGGATTACAATCGAAGCTTCCGATGAAAAGAAAACCATTTTCTACACTGCCATGTATCATGCTTTCCTTTCTCCTACCCTGTTTATGGATGTTGATGGCATGTACCATGGCCTCGACCACAACAATCACCATGCTGAAGGATTTACTAACTATACTACTTTTTCCCTGTGGGATACATACCGGGCACTTCACCCCTTATTCACCCTGGTGCAGCAGCAGCGAACTACGGATATGATAAATTCCATGCTGGCACATCAGCAGCAAAGTGTGCACCATATTCTGCCTGTATGGAGCCATTATGCCAACGAAAACTGGTGTATGATTGGATACCATGCCGTTTCGGTAATTGCCGATGCATATATAAAAGGGATAACAGGATTTGACCCTCAGCAAGCTCTTGATGCCTGTATTTCGAGCGCAACCTATGCTCCAAACGATGGTATTGGCGATTACCTGAAATACGGCTATGTGCCGTCTGACAAATCGTCGAATTCAGCATCCAAAACTCTTGAATATGCTTACGATGACTTCTGCATCAGCCTGATGGCAAAAAAAATGGGCAAAAATGACATAGCCGGTGAATATGAAAAAAGAGTCCAGGCATTTAACCTCGTATTTGATAGTAGCACTGGCTTTATGCGAGCAAAGCGAAGCGATGGCGTGTTTCTGTCACCATTTGATCCGCTGAGTACCGAAAAACAAGGATTTATTGAAGGCAATGCATGGAATTACTCCTTGTACGTGCCTCAGGACCCATTGAAACTGATCGCAATGAATGGAGGAAACAAAAAGTTCATCTCACACCTGGATTCGTTATTTAACATAGCACTCGACGAAAAGCACTTTGCTGAATCAGAAGACATCACGGTTGCCGGACTTATCGGTAATTACGTACATGGAAACGAGCCCAGCCATCATGTCCCTTATCTGTATGTATTTGCAGGAGCCCCATCGAAAACACAGGAACGAATCCACCAGATCGTAAATACTATGTACCACAACACTACCGATGGCCTGTGCGGAAATGATGACTGCGGACAAATGTCGGCCTGGTATATCTTCAGTTCTCTTGGATTTTACCCAGTTTGCCCCGGAACCGGCGAATATGTATTTGGAACGCCTTCAGTTGAAAAAGCTACCCTTAACCTCGAAAATGGAAAACAGTTCACTATAACAGCTAAAAACCTGAGTGATAAAAATATGTACATTCAGAAAATTATTTTGAATGGGTTGCCCTATGCTAAATTCATCATTTACCATGATGATATTATGAAAGGCGGAACCTTAGAATTTGAAATGGGTGCAAAACCGAAAAAGTAATTCTGTATTTAATTTTATATTTGGCTTTCAGATTTATCAATAATACCAGAACTGGATAACGGGGAACGATTCTGATATTGCCATCTTGTTTTCGGCTTGCATTTCTTTAAACGGAATTGGTTTAGTATACGGAATTGTATTTCTTCAACTTTTTGATCGCTCACCTTTCGAAAAAATTGTATTTTTGAAGAAAAACGGCTGAACAATGGAATTTAACGAAGTCATATTAAAACGCGAAAGTATCCGCAACTATAATCCCGAAAGACCGGTTGATATGGATACACTGAACCGAATACTTGAAGCTGGAAGAATTGCGCCTTCCGCATCCAACTACCAGCCCTGGGAATTCTGGCTCATCTCCAGCAAAGAAATGCTTGAGAAAGTAAAACCATGCTACTCCAGGCAATGGATCACTGATGCACCTCACATCCTGGTTGTTACTGGCGATCTCGATCATGCCTGGGAACGTGCCGATGGGTACAATTCACTGCAAACCGACCTGGCAATTTCCATGCACCAGATGATTCTGGCTGCCACTAACGAAGGAGTAGGATCGTGTTGGGTTACCAACTTTAATGCTGATATCCTACGAACTGCCCTGGGACTAAAAGAATCGGTAAAAGTATATGGCATTACACCCTTAGGGTATCCCCGCGAAACCTATACCAAAAGAACTGTTATTATGCGTAAGCCACTGCAGGACGTTGCGACTTTTTGCTGATCAAACATTTTAAGCATAAAAGATGTCCCTATCGATTATAAAAGTATAGAAATTGAAGTAACCCTGTTTGCTCAAGCGGTAACCTGATGAAACTAACACAACGCAAATACCTTATTCTGCTTTTTCTTTTCATCACTTTTACGCTGGCACTTAACCTCGGTCAGGTTTATTCCTTTTGGGATGTACCTTCATCTATCCTCCTGGCAAGCCGCTGGGCTTCCATGGCCTTGCTTGTTGGATATGCCATCCTGAAAAAATCGCTGACTACCTGGATTTTAATAAGCATGGCACTGGGAGCAGAGTTTGGCCACGACATGCCTTCCATTGCCATACACCTTAACCTGTTCAGTAAAATATTCCTGAATATGGTGAAGACCATTATAGCGCCTCTGCTTTTTGCAACACTGGTGGTCGGCATAGCCGGCCACTCCAACCTGAAACAGGTGGGACGCATGGGCTGGAAATCTATCGTTTATTTTGAATTGGTATCGACAATCGCTTTGTTCATAGGTTTATTAGCTATAAATATAAGCAAAGCCGGCGTGGGTGTAGTTATTCCAGCTGCAATCAACCAAAGTGGCATCCCGGTAGTGAAAGGCCAGACTTTCGAAGAAATCATTCTCCATATCTTTCCCGAAAATATTGCCAAAGCAATATATGAAGGACAAGTGCTTCAGATTGTGGTCTTTAGTATTATTTTCGGAATTGCGGTAGCCATGCTCAAGGATCAGCACCGTAACCGAATGGTGCATTTTGCTGAAAGCCTTTCCGAAACCATGTTCAAATTCACCAACCTGGTAATGTACATGGCTCCTGTGGCGGTTTTCGCCGCCATCGCATATTCTGTTGGGCATATGGGGCTCAGTATTCTGGGAAATCTTATACAGCTATTATTTACACTTTATATAGCCCTAATCATTCTTTTGCTGGTGGTTTTTTTACCGGTTGCTCTGTTTATGAAAATCCCTGTCAGGAATTTTATCCGCGCTGTCTCTGAGCCTGCCACCATCGCTTTCGCTACCACCAGCTCTGAGTCGGCCTTGCCGATTGCCATGGAGAGTATGGAAAAATTCGGAGTCCCGCGTAAAATCGTTGCTTTTGTGATGCCAACCGGATATAGCTTTAACCTCGACGGAACCACATTATACCTCTCACTGGCGACCATTTTCGTTGCTCAGGTGGCTGGTATCGAATTATCCTTTGACCGTCAGCTACTCATCGTTTTCACGCTGATGCTCACCAGTAAAGGGGTAGCCGGCGTGCCACGAGCTTCGCTTGTAATATTACTGGGCACAGCAGCCAGTTTTGGACTTCCAACCTGGCCCATTTTCATAATTCTAGGAATTGATGAGCTAATGGATATGGCTCGTACAGCCGTGAATGTTGTCGGCAATTGCCTGGCTACCGCTGTTGTTGCCCGATGGGAAGGGGAATTCGATGAAAATGCCGCAAAAAATTTTAACAGGAAAATTTCGGAACCACAACAACCTTGAGGATACTAACCTTCTTAAAATCCGGAATAAAATTGCAGCAAAAAAAAATAGCGGCCAGAAAGCCGCTATTTTTTTTACCAGGTATCTGGATTAGACCGTCATAACATCCTTCTCTTTATGTTCAAGTATTTTTTCAACATGAACTATATAGGCATCCGTAATATGCTGAATTTCTTTTTCAAGCACTTTAGTATCATCTTCCGAAGCTCCGTCTTTTTCAAGTTTCTTTGCCTCTTCAACAGCTGTACGCCGCATATTGCGGATTGCAATCTTAGCAGCTTCAGCTTCAGCTTTAGCCTTCTTTACCAGGTCCCGGCGACGTTCTTCAGTAAGCGGAGGAACCGATATACGTAAAAATTCACCGTTATTTTGTGGATTGAAGCCAAGGTTGGCATCTGTAATGGCTTTTGCCAGCGGATTGAGCATGTTCTTTTCCCATGGCTGCACTACAATGGTACGGGCATCAGGTGTATTAATATTAGCTATCTTATCAACAGAAGTTGGATTCCCATAATAATCCACTTTCACGCCTTCGAGCATCTGTGGACTTGCCTTGCTGGTGCGGAATTTATGAAATTCCTTCTCGAGATGATTAAGTGCATGTTGCATGCTTTCTTTAATCTCTTCAACGATAAATTTAGCTTCTTCAGTCATGGTTATTCATTTTGTGATGCAAATTTATAAAATGCAGCGAAATATCTGTTGTATTAGGCGAAAAAGTATAATAAAAAGGTGATTTTAGGATTTAAGTATTAAGATATTAGAGTAGTCTTCACTTGGCTTGAAATTATTCCCCTGTGAAACCCATTAAGCCTTTTAATCCGGCTCACAAAATATACGGTAAACTTCTCAACCCTAATCCCTAAATCCCAACCCCTAATCCCTTCTACTCGCAAATAAGTGTTCCGCAATTATCCCCATTCAGTATCTTCTTCAGGTTCCCGGCTTTGTGTACATCAAAGACTATTACTGGCATTTTATTCTCACTGCATAAGGTAAAAGCGGTCATATCCATAATATTCAGTCCTTTATTGTATGCTTCCGTAAAAGTCAGCGAACTGAATCTGGTCGCTGCCGGGTCTTTTTCAGGATCTGCAGTATACACGCCATCCACCCGGGTTCCTTTAAGTAAAACATCGGCATGAATTTCAATAGCTCTTAGAGCGGCGGCTGAATCTGTGGTAAAAAAAGGATTTCCGGTTCCACCGGCAAGTATTACTACTTCACCTTTCTCAAGTTTACTTATTGCCTTTGGTCCGCTGACCCGCTCAGCAATGGGATCCACTGCCAGCCCGGAGAGCACTTTCGACTTTACACCAACACTCTGTAAGGCTGATTGCAGGGCAAGGCTATTGATAACCGTTGCAAGCATGCCCATA
>Ga0114977_10002753_pt1 | contig 11309 bp, 8 predicted proteins | sample S_130805_MF_Meta_FD_87026 | JGI IMG/M metagenome (GOLD analysis project Ga0114977, IMG submission 87026) | Freshwater microbial communities from Lake Simoncouche, Canada to study carbon cycling - S_130805_MF_MetaG | ecosystem: Environmental > Aquatic > Freshwater > Lake | place: Lake...
AAGCAATCCGTGCACGCCGCGCTGCCGTTGATCGTCTTGTACTTCCCAGCGACACATGAAGCACACGGACCCCCATGAGCGCCTGTGAAGCCGATGTTACAGACACAAGCACTGACCGCCGAGCTCGCAGTCGGCGAGCTGGAGTTTGCCGGACACGCCAGGCACGTCGACGCAAGCGTCGCGTTCGTGCTCGCCGAGTACGTCCCGGCCGCGCAGTCGACACACGCCGCGCTGCCAACACTTGTCTTGTATTTTCCAGCCACACACGCAACACACGGACCCCCGTCCGGGCCGGTGAATCCAGGACTACAGGCCGTCGACACGCACGCATTGACATTCGAGCTCCCGCTCGGCGAGGTCGTGCCCGCGGGGCATGTTAGGCAGGTCGTTGCAGACGTCAAATATCTTATAATAATAATACCTGAACCTCCATTACCTCCAAAACTATTTGTTCCGTCAATTAAACTACCACCACCTCCTCCTCCTGTATTCGGTAGTCCATTCTCTGCTGATAATTCTGTTCCAGAAGACATTTCCATACCTCCTGAACCACCACCCCCCAATGATCCATTACCCCCATTACCATATCCTGGAGTTCCTATATCTTGGTAAGTTTGTCCTCCTCCTCCTCCAGCAAACCACCCGTTATGTCCTACACCCGTCCCAAAATATGCTGTAAAATTTATACCAGTTCCTCCATTCCCTCCTCCTGTTGCAAGTGTGTAATCCGCTCCAACACTTCCAGCACCCCCTCCGCCTCCTGATGAGATTATTGGATTACCACTTGCATAATCTGGTTTTCCTCGTCCTCCATTATTCCCAAATGATTGAAAATTAGCATAAGTATTTTTGTTACTTACACCACCATATCCTATAGATGCGGAATTACTTGACCCCGAACCACCACCACCACTTCCACCTGGAAGTCCACTTCTTGAGTACGGTGATGGTCCTCGAGAACCTCCTCCACCCCCTCCCTTTGCGATGTATTGAATTGAGTTTATTATGATTGAACTGTCTTTACCACTTACTCCATCAGTTGTATCATCTACGGTAGTATCACCAGCACCACCATTACCGACTCGTATAGAACCAGAAGTTAAAGCGATATTCGTGGCAAACAAAACACCACCACCACCACCTCCACCACCAAACTTTCCACCACCACCACCACCACCTACTACGAGTACGTCACAAAATACACCTCCTATGGGAATAGTAATATTATATAGAGTTTGTCCCGAACCAGCACCGCCTGTTTCTGTTGTATAGTTAAATACCATGTATGTATAACTCCCCGTGGTTCCTGTTGTTGCCGACGGTGATGAAGTTATGCCTGACGCCGCATTCCCATACGTCCCCGCGTTGCACGTGCAGTTGCTGGCGGCCGAGCTGGCGTTTGGTGAACTGGAACTAGCAGGGCACGCGAGGCATGCTGTGGCGTTGGTCGCGTTCGTGATTGTCGAGTATGTTCCAGCCGCGCAGTCCGTGCACGCGGCGCTACCGATCGCCGTCTTGTATTTTCCAGGCACGCACGCAACACAAGGACCCCCGTCCGGGCCGCTGAACCCAGGACTACAGCCCACCGACACACAGGAACTGATATTGGCGCCCCCGGCCGCCGACGTCGAACCCGCGGGGCACGACACGCAGCCCGTGGCTGCACACGTCGCGCCCGTGAGGTCCACGCCCTGCACCATTGCGTTTACGATGGCGGTGGTGGCGTCTGTGCTGAGGAACTCGTCCACCGCGAAAAGGCCGGCGATGTCGCCGTTGAAGAAATTTGCAACAACGGTCTTGCCCATTATAGTTGAAGACACGGTTCTGTCTGTTACCGCTGTAGAGCCAGTGGTGGTAGATGTAACACCATTCACCGTCAACGAATAAACCTTAGTCGATGTGCGGTAACTTGCTACAACAGTCAACCACGAGTTTTGCGTAATTGCACCAGTCGATGTTGTACTTGCTGCTAATATTGCACCATTTCGTATGTCTGTCCGTAAATTTGTCGTAGTACCTTCCCTGGCCAAGATCATGTTGTTGTTATCAACTCCATTAAAATTGTCCATGACATATTCCCATTCTGCAACACTCCCCGTGAATCGCACGACTGTCACAATTGTAAAACCCCCGTTCGTTGCGATATTGAAGGTCCGCGACCCCGCATTTAAAAACTGTGAATTCGCGCGATTGAAACTGACATGCCCCTTCCCGTTCGGTCCACCAGCAGCGCTGTACGTCGGCAGCGTCCCAACCGCCGCGTCGCCCCGCGTCGATATCGACGCGAACGAGGGCTTCGGCGTGAGCGCGATGAACCGCGCGCAGGCCGTCGTGGAGTAGTTTGCGACGACATTTTGAGGCGCCGTGTACGTCCCGGCGGCGCACGTGCAGTTACTGACCGACGAGCTCCCGGCCGCCGACGTCGTGCCCGCGGGGCACGACACGCAGCCCGTCGCTGCACATGCAGTACCCGTAAGGTCCACGCCCTGCACCATTGCGTTTGCGATCGCGGTGGTGGCGTCTGTGCTGAGGAACTCGTCCACGACGAAAAGGCCGGCGATGTCTCCGTTGAAGTAGGGCTCAGCATTAATACTTTTGCCAATCCAAGTCAATAACAACGTTCTGTCTATCAGAGATTGTGAAGCAGTCCCAGTTGTTGCAGCATTATCGTTTACCGTAAACCACCAATCCCTCGTAGATGCACGGTACCGTACCACGACTGTCAACCACGTGTTTTGCACAATTACGCCCGACAACGTGCTACCTATAATCGCATTATTACCGTTGAAAAATTGAATTTCCAAATTAGTTGTGGTCCCCTCCCTGACCACTATCAAGTTGTTGTTTCCGGATGAAGTCATCAAATCGATCAGCCTCTCCCAAGATGAAGCAGTTCCAGTGAAGCGCACGACGGACACGATCGTGAGGCCCCCGTTCGTTGCGATATTCAAGGTCCGCGACCCCGCGTCGAGGTACTGAGACGATGCTCGGGCGAAGCTGACGTGTCCTTTGCCATTCGGTCCGCCGGTGGCGTTGTACGTCGGCACGGTCCCAACGGCCGCGTCGCCCCGCGTCGATATCGACGCGAACGAGGGCTTCGGCGTGAGCGCGATGAACCGCGCGCAGGCGGTGGTCGAGTACGCTGCGACGACATTTTGAGCCTGAAGGTACGTCCCCGCGTTGCACACGCACGCGTTTACACTCGAGCTCCCGGCCGGTGAGGTCGTGTTCGCGGGACACGCAACGCAGGAGTCCGTGCATCCCGTCACTTGCACCTCGGCGGCTTGCATATAACGATCGGTTCCCGATACAGAAATATGGAGGTACTGACCACGAAGTGGCGTCGCGCATGGCACGTCTGCCATGTAAGGACTGACCATGGGCGCGGGTATATCAAATGCACATACAGCATTGACATTGACAGACGAGTTATCCCCAACCGTTATTTTGAAGTTATTTAATCGATTCATATCAGAACCATCGTTACGATTATATACAATGACTTTGGTAACCATAACTGATCGTCCAAAATCGAGTCTCCACCAAGGATTTGATTCTAGATTTGAGTGGAAAAAGGTATTTAGATTTTGATCAAGCGCTTTACCAACTGCCCAAGTATCACCAAATGTCGAGGAAGCTGCTGCATTGCAGGTGTCTGTTCCAGATACCCCGCACGATCTCTGCAGCGTTGAAATCGTGGTCGTGCACCCCGTGTTTCGGTACGTCCCCGCGTTGCACACGCACGCGTTTACACTCGAGCTATTGCCCGGCGAGGTCGTGTTCGCGGGGCAACTGGTGCATCCCGCCTTGCGGATGAAGACGTTGGCGCCGTTGCGTAGATTCAAAATAGCTGAGTTACCATTGGAATTTGCTACATACAACATTTTGTTATTGGTAGACGCTGTAGCATAATCAACCACAGAGATTAAAGGGTCATCATCAATGCCTGATCTGAAATACCAACGGGCCACATACGGTGTCGACGAATCCGACGAACTCATGATGGCACGTTGTGCGTCCGAGTAAAAGTCCGTCGGACTAACCAATTTACCTCCAATCGCTGCCTTTGTCGTAATCAGCCACACCAGTCCATCACCAGTCGCGAATCTGAACTGGTCGTAGCCCGGAACTGCAGTCTCAAAGTTAATGGACCAGCCGGTTCCGATGTTGTTATCCTGTGGATTGCTGGAATACGTGCCGTACACGACCGTGCCGACCAACCCGTCCGTCGCCGGATGCCAGGCATTTCCCGCAGGCACGCGACGCACCAGCGTCCAGCTGTTCTCATACGTTCCAGCCGCACACTGCGCACTTGCGCGTGAGATGCAGAAAATCACAAACAAAACGCGCAAGAACCGCATGCCGCACACCCCGCGCGCGTTTATACACACAGACTCAAAAATGGGATTTGGGTTATTTGCTGTTTTTATTAAAAACAATTACTTCGCGGGCTTCTTGCCAGTGCACATGCCGTTCTCGATGCAGGTCTTCCACATCTCGTCACTCGCCTTTTTTTTGGCACGCGCCAGCTTGGCGGCGGCCGCGTTCGCCATCTCCGAAGACACCTTCGGATCGGCCAACATGGCCTTGACGTTGTCAATGGCCTTGCCGGCGCTGAACTTCGCGAGGGAGCGCGCGTCCTGCGCCGCGAGGCAACACGCGTAGCCGAGCACCACGAGGTGCCAGTTCCGGTTCATGTTCGAGTGCATGCACACGACGAGTTTCGACGACCACTTCCTCGCTTCATTGATATTATAATCCTTGTAGGTAAAATGGTCGATCTGACCCATCACATACTGCAAGTATGCGTACGTCTCCCACCACGGGCATGAAAAGATGCTTTTGGTCATCTTGGATTTGCCCTGCAACATCTGCTCCGCTTTCTTCTCCACGTCGTTGTCGATCGTGCGGATCTTGGTCTGCGGACCGGTATTCAGGAGTGCCACTATGTTCGGATCCTTAACGAACACCTTACAGAAGTGGTGCACCGCCTTCGTTTGCATGAACCACAGCATCAGAATGATGCCATACCCGAGGTTCTGCAGGATCATGATCGCCATGAGGCACATCACGAGCCCGTACTCGGACAAGATGTTGCTAATGCCGATGAACGGCACGAAGTTCAGCATCACCAGCACCGTCATCTGGACCCGGTATTCAGCGCTGACTTTGTCCCTCGACCAGTCCACCAAATCAGGATGCAACATGTTAGTAGATGCTTCGATACACCGTGGCTTTTATATGCAGGCCACGCAATTCCTACAAGGCCGTCTGTATGCGTCGCAGCAAGCTTTCCGCGTGCGTCGAAGCCGGCGTCGGCCACGTGAACGCGATCGGGTCGACTTGCAGGTCCGCGTGTGCGTCCCTCACGAGGCTCTCCGCGTCGACGTGCAGCACCCTCGCCGCCTCGAGCGCCACGTACGCCTCGAACGCCTCGTCAAAACGCAGCTGTCTGCTGTCCACCGAGTACGTCTTCGGCCGCAGCGCCCGGTTGTGGTAGAACATGTGCCGCTCGATCGCCGCCGTCGAGTACTCCTGCTCTTGGATCTCAGCCTTCTTCACAAACAGCCGGCACTCCGCGGAAAACAGGTCCGTGAACGCCTGCTTGTACAGCGTGCCCTGTAGATACTTGAAGCTCGGTGCCACACTCGCGTTGTCCGGCGTTGCGTGCCGCGCGTGGAACTTGAGCATCGAGTACTCCGGCTGCATGCGCTCGACCCACGCCTTCTGCATCTGCATGTCCGCCCCGATCATGTCCTCGTCCGCGCGGCAGTGCTCCTTCTTCCCGTGGATGTCGCTCCGGATGTCGCTCAGAAACACCAGGCACCTCGACTTGTCCCGCTCGCTCCACTCGCGCGCATGGGCGTCCGTGAACTTGTCCTGTGTGAACCGCACGTGCTCGTTCCTGCACACCGCGCTCGCCACGGACCGGTGCAGCCGCTTCGGGTCGTACAGGTGCATCGCGACCTTGTTCCGCACGTTCGACGCGTCCAGGTGCTTGATGATCAGCGGCAGGTGGATCCCCGGGCTCGCCCCGGCGATCACCAGGTCGATTCCTCGATGATCCCCCCGCTGCCGCATGTCGTCCACCGCCAGCGTGAGCGCCAGCATGTTGCTCAGCAGCAGCTTGCGCTGCCCGCGCAGCCCGTGCATCTTCTGGAAGTGCTCGTCGACAAACGCCTGGTCCCAGTCCTCCTGCTTGTGCAGGTGTGCCTTGAGGTCCACGTCGCTGAACTCCCAAGACATACCGGGCGCCCCGCTGCTGCTTTATATGCCCGTCGTACACATTTCACAACAGCCCGGATGTGCATATTTAACCGCCTCCGCGCCAGCGCATGACCGTCATGTGCGCGTTCGACATCCCGATACACACCAAGAACATCAGCACCCGCGACTTCGCCGTGCGCCCCGAGAGCGACGTGCACGTGAGCCGCAAGGAGCGGCCCCCGGCCGTGCACGTGGCCGCGGCCATCCTCGCGTCCTGCATGACCGTGGCGTATGCCCTCCAGCAGGTTCCGGCCGGCGTCCACCTCGCGTCCTGCATCCAGTTCTACGTCGCCGCCCTCGTCCCGATGCTCCTCTACGACCACATCCTCGCCCCCTCGCGCAGCAGGAACGTGTGGGCGTTGCTCGTCCTGCACGTCGGCGGCATGCTCTTCGCGTACCCGTACGACCGCGAGTTCGTGTCTGTACGTCTGCACGCGCTCGTGCTCGCCGTCGCCGCCGCCGTGCTCTACCGGCAGTGGCCGCCGGCGCACACCTCCAACCACGTCCTCGCCCTCGCGCTCGTCTGCAACGGCGCCGTCAGCCTCGCCGCACACGCGCAGCACCCGGCGGCCTCCGTCCTATACTACCACGCCAGCTTCGTGCTCCTCGTCGCCGCTCTCCTCGGGATGCTGTACACAGTCTAGCGCGCGCCTCGTCTCCGCGATGCTCGTCTCGAGGCTCCCGCTCCCGTGCTCGCCCACCTCGAACTTGATCAGCAGGATGTGCAGGTAGTCGCTCACCTGCAGCGCCGCGCGCTTGTGCACCTTCGCCAGCGCCCGCCCGGTCTCGCTCTCGGCGATGCTCAGGTCGCGCAGGATGACCTGCAGCTCCAGCGGGATGCTTGTCTTGGACATTGCTGCGCGCCGCCTCACGCGATGACAGCGTGTTCTGTTTTTTTTACGGCCGCCTCGGCCTCGGCCGGGCCTGCGAGGTCCTCCTGCACGTCCACGAACACGTCCTCGGCGGGCGTCGAAGCCTGCGTCGAAGCTTGCGCGGCGGCGGCCTCCGTCGAAGCCTGCACAGGCGCGGCCTTTGCGTTTCTCGGACGCGTCGAGTTGCACACCTCCGGCTGCTCGACGTAGCAGTCGTCGTGCATGATCCGGTTCAGCTCGAGGCCCCAGTCCGTCTCCTCGTCGTCCGCGTAGCCCGTGCCGAGCGAGTGCTGCAGGCTGTTCATGTCGTTGTGGTTCTCCTCGAGGTCGAGCATGACCTGGTCCACGGACTGCAGGCTCTTGTCGAGCCCCATCGCCTTGAGCGCGTGCGACGTGCGCTGCATCGAGTACAGCACCTGCTGGTTCAGCTCGCTGTTCTCGAGCGTCTCCATGTGGTTGTTGAGGACCTCCCGCTTCCGCTGCAGCGTCTCGATCCGGCCCCGGATTTTCTTGTGCTGGATGAGCAGGCTCTTGACGCGCTCGACGCCCTTGTGCTTGCTCTGCATCGCGCGTATGCGCCCGAGCACCGTCTCCAGCTCCGCCTTGAGCTCCTCCTCCGACGAGTCGATCTCCCGCAGGCTGCCCTGCAGCCCGATCTTCGCGTACCGCGTGTTGTCGATCGCCACCTCGCCGAACACGAGGTTCATCAGCCCCAGCCAGCCGCGCGCAGCTGACACCAGGCACTTGGGGTCCTTCTTCTGCTTGTCAAAGTCCATATTCCAGCGATCCAGCGACTAAATACGCACGCGACGGCTTTTGTAAAATGTTTATGCGCCCCCGACGTCGAAGCGCACGAGCTTCGTCCGCTTCACCGGCTGCTCCGCCTCGTCCGGGCCGCAGGACACGTAGTCCAGGCTGTTGCGCATGAACTGCAGGCGCCACCGCTTCAGGAACGCCGGCTCCTCCGCGAACAGGTCCGTCCGCTGCGCGCTGCACCGCTGGTAGTGCTCGACAAAGTCCTTGAACACGTTCGCGTCGCGGAACTGCCGCCGGGCGTTGTACTCGGCCATCTCGCGGTCGACCCGCTTCCAGTCCACCGCCTCGTACTCCACGTCCGCGCCTTTGCACAGGAACACCCCGCGCACCTCCGTCGAGCGCGGGCGCGTGCAGAACTGCTTGAACGTGTGCAGCTTCGGGTACACCATCTTCTCGTCCGCGTCGAGCCACGAGGCGTGCGCCTTGTTCGCCTCGAAGTCCGCCGTCAGCCACGGCGCGCGGAACGGGACGCTCACCGCCAGGATGTGCGCCGTCTGCGACGCCAGCACGCAGATGTCTGCGTACCGCTGCGTCATGCTCGTGTAGAACAGGTTCTCGCTCTCGACGGTCGGCTTCACGCCCTGCTCGTTCCGCGACCGCAGCACGTGCGGCTGCACGTGCACGTCCAGGTCGACGATGCAGATGAAGCGCCGGTCTGTGCGCAGCGCAAGGTCGCGGAAGAAGTCGTCGACGCTGCCCGTGCGCTTGTCGATCTTCTTGCTCAGGTGCATCTCAAAGAGCGGCTGGAACTGCCCGCTCTCGCTCCAGATCTCCCACGAGAGGTTCCGCCCCAGCAGCGCGATCGCGTGCGGCAGGTGGTGCTGCAGCGCCGCGCCGTAGCAAGCCACAGTGATGCTGCTCGCGGGCACGTCCGCGTGTCTGTCCAGACAGTACAGCACAGACTCCGTGTACGCGTGCAGCATCTTGTGATTTCTCGAATCTACGCTACTGATACAAGACATGCGCACACACGCAACACCGTATATATTGGCTCCTTTTATTTTCAAAAAAAAAGGAAAAAGCCTAAAAGAGGCCGAACCACTTGTTCTCTGCGACTTCCCAGCTCTTGAACTGGGCGAGCACCAACTGCATATACGTATCGTGCTCGACAGGCGCCATGCCCGCCTCGGGGTTATTTTTGATGAACTCGTCGATGTATTTCTTGACCAACGCGTACATATTCTCCAGCACGGGGTGCGTGCTCACGAACTTCTTGACGAACTCCTTATAGTTCGCGAAGTACGGGATGATGTAAATCTCCCAGAACGCGCCTGCGGCAATGCAGATAAGCACCACAACGTAACCCTCATAATTCGGGTCCTCTTCGTCAAGGTCGTAGAGGCAGCGCAGGCAAGCCCACGCCACGCCGAACGCGACCAAAAAATGAAACTTGTCGTCCTGGTCTACCGTGGCAGCGTATGCCATGAGCAGCCAGATCATAACAGCCGCAACCTTGATGATGAACTTCGGCATCGCGGGAGCGGCAGCAGGCACCACCGCATCAGCACCACCAACAACAGCGCCTCCCCTCTTAGCAGGACGTCCGGGAGACTTTCCGCGTGATGCACTGCTTCGACCAGACATTTCAAAAGAGATACAAAAACACCGCATTCCTTTTATATGTTTGGCACATTTTCCACGCAAGATTCACTCGAGTATATATACACGACCGCGGGCACGGGCGCATGATTCCGATGAACGCCACTATCGCCGTGTTCGTCTTCCTCGACGTGGCGCTCGTCGCGAGCCTGTTGTCGATGCTGCTCTGCATGCACCCCCTGAAGTTCGACTTCGTCAGCGAATATATGCGGCAGTGCAAGCTCGACCGGGACACGTACGCGCTGCCGTTTGTCATGACGGGCATCCTCATCCTCATCGTCCTCTTCCAGCTCAATTGGATGTTCCTCGTCTCCCTGCACCACTTGACCGTCACTGCGCAAGTCCACGCCGACGACGCGCACAGGAGGCAGCGCCGCCTCGAGCAAACGCGCACCGGCATGCTCTCCAGGCTCATGGCCGAGCACCCGCAGAAGCCGTGCGCGTGCGTCCACGGGCACTCGGACGCAGTGTACATGGCATGCGACGCCGCGGTCGTGGGCATCGTCGCCATCCTCATCTACGACTGGACGTCCGCGCAGAACTGGCTGCACTTCTACGGCGTGTTCCTCTTCTGTGCCGGCTACTTCGTCGTCCTGCAGATCATATGGTCCAACCTGCAGAAGGCGTCGAGCGTCGCGAAACTCCGACACATGGCCCCCATCCGAGGCATGCACTGGGCGATCGACACCGTCATCGTCCTCGCGTGCCTCATTTTCCTCACAACCAACTTTGCGCTCGGCCAGATCGGCGCGTGGGTCGTCGGCTCGGAGCTCGTGGCCTTCTTCTTCCTCATGCTGCAGTTCCAGTACGTGTTCTACATCTGCTGCTGCAGCGTGCCCGCACAGCTCCCGCGCCGCCAGTGCTCCGTGTCGTCCCGCGCCTGGTTCGCCGTGCTCGTGCTCAGCCCGTTTCTCGCGACAGACAATTTCTGAAATCGCGTGGGCGTATATAAACGTACGACGCGCGCGATCCATGGCATCTTTATTCAGCCAACTCTCCGGGTTCCAGTTCCCGGACGTGCTCATGAACAGCGGCCCGCTCCCGTCGACGGTCGGCGGCCCCGCCGGGTCCGACGGGAGCATCGACGGGGTCATCAATGGCACCTCCGCGCTCCTCGAGAACATCTCGCCGTACGCCATCGGCAAGAGCGCCCGCACCGGCTCCGACCGCAACTACCAGCAGATCCCGCACCGCTTCCAGTACATCATCCCGAAGCTCTACCTGCCGAGCTTCTACCACGGCAAGGACAAGCCCATCCCGGTCTCGCACGCCGTCGACCAGGGAGACATAGCGTTTCTCTTGTACGGCGACGAGAGGTCCTGGTTCACCAGCAAGGAGCAGTTCAGGTCCAAGGCCCCGCCGTGTGCCTTCGCGGGCATCGAAGTCGTCAACTACATCTTGCTGTGCATCCAAGCGTCGCCTCATCCGGACTGGGAAAGGGCCACGAAAGATCTTCTCAAATACGATACATTTCGGGAGGCGCTCAAAAAACGCCGCGAGAAAACAAACCCTCAACCTTTCGACGACCTGCACATCTTCCACGCGATGCGCATGCTCGTGCAGCAATTCTTCGTCCCGCACGGCATCTGCGCCGGCTCGGAGCACCAGGGCGGGCAGCACGAAACAGGCACGGCTCCCGTGCAGGCCGCCGTCAACTTTGTCATCACAATGACCGTCGACGGCAAGAACGTCGACCTGGTGAACTACTGGTACGACAAAGACATGCGTGCCGGGGATGAGCTCGTCTTCACCCTG
>Ga0114977_10002758_pt1 | contig 11297 bp, 7 predicted proteins | sample S_130805_MF_Meta_FD_87026 | JGI IMG/M metagenome (GOLD analysis project Ga0114977, IMG submission 87026) | Freshwater microbial communities from Lake Simoncouche, Canada to study carbon cycling - S_130805_MF_MetaG | ecosystem: Environmental > Aquatic > Freshwater > Lake | place: Lake...
ACCGAGACAAGCCATAGCGCGTAGCCTGGGACTCTGTCCCGGGCCGCGGTGCGTAAGTCTATTGCGCGCTTGGGTTTACGCGGTCACCACCCTCACCCCCCGGCCCCCTCTCCCGCCAGCGGGCGAGGGGGAGGCGCGCTTCGCGCTCGGACAGTCAGACAAGTCAGACAAGTCAGACAAGTCAGACAAGTCAGACAAGTCAGACAGGTCGGTACCGAGATAAGCCATAGCGCGTAGCCTGGGACTCTGTCCCGGGCCGCGGTGCGTAAGTCTATTGTGCGCTTGGGGTTGCGCGGTCGCCACCCTCACCCCCCGGCCCCCTCTCCCGCCAGCGGGCGAGGGGGAGAAGCGCGCGTCGGAGGAACCGTTCCCGGTAGCGGGCGAGGGGGAGAGGCGCGCCGCGCGCCGGGGGATCTCAAGGAACTCCCCAACGCTTGCGAAGTCCCCATTGAAGGACAAACAAAACTCCCAACGCCAAAAACTGCAACCATGAATCGATCGTCGTCTCACCCAACCGAAATGACTCAATCGCCGTCTCGGTCGCTTGCCGTCGCCGCTCGATCAACTTCCTGATGATCTCGGCCCCTTGATCAGGACTTAGTAACTCCCCACCCGCGGATTCGTTGAGCTTCGATAATTGACCAAGCAACTGCCAATCGGGTAACGGCTGCATCGTCTCGACACTCTGGTCGATCACCACGAATGGCAATCGCGACTCAAGCCCTTTTCCCCCAGATCCAATCGTGGTCGCACGCCATTCATATCGTCCCGGGGTCGCTAGGCCATTGAATGCTGCTCGCATACTCGCCGCATCCCGAACCGAAAGCGGAAACTCTCCAACTTCAATCTCCTTCGCAGGAATGTCTTCTTGCTGCGACTCCTCGAATTTCCACAACCGCAGAAACACATTCTTGGGCATCGCTGTCTGCGCGCTGCCGGGTATCCAGTTCGCTATCACGTCGGCTGGCTGCTGCAACAATAACCGACGACGATTCATCGACAGTTGCAACCCTTCTTCTACCGCCTCGCGTCGCAATCCCCATAAAGCGACCTGGCGCCAAAACTGCTTGAACTCTTTACCCTTCCCTTGTCTTAGCCACTGATAGGTGGAATCGAAAGCCAAACTCATCACCCTCCCTTGACCCGCAATCCCCGTAACCATCAAAGGTTGAACGGCATTACCGGTCAGGAGCACTTTGACGCCTGGCACGTTTTTGATCCCATCCCAACGATTCGCTCCTGTCAAAGGACGAAACTCTCGCCACAAAGCGGCTGTGTCTTCCCCTGGCTCCCCTAGCTGAAGCAACCGATCGTTAGCAACTGGAATCAACGGCACTGGCCCTGCATAGTGATTTCTTAAATCGATTGGGCCATCAAGGGGCTGCCGTGTCCGCTCTCCCATCGCAATTGGCAATACGTCGGCAATCGCGGTTTGATTCCAGCCTCCCGGACCATACGTATGAAAACCACCGAGCGTGATCAAACCTGCCCCTCTTACGACTTGATCTGCAAGCAACTTACTGCCAGCTTGCCCGATGGCACTTGCATCTAGATCCCCAAGGATAAACAAATCGTATACGCCGTTGCCGATCCGCTGGGCGAGATCCACTGGCCACTTCTGAACGGGCTCTCGCGCAATCCATAATCGATCGACTTGCATGTCGGGTGATTCAAGCAACGCATTGGCGATGAACTTCGCCTCCGTTCGCGGCTCTCCTTCTATATAGAGAACCCTTGCCCCACCACCGCGTACATTCAAATACGAAGTGATGCGGTTATTCTCCAGCACCCCTTCCCCTTCAAGCGGCTGGGCTTCGATCTGCAATTCATACGACCCAACATCCGGCGCAATCAACGGTATCTGAAACGAAAGACTTTGATCGGACTTCGTCGGACGAACTACAGTCTGGTCGACTAACCGCTTGTTTCCATCTTTCGCGACAATTTTCATTGTGATGGCAACGTCGCGATTGCTGGCCCCTCGCGCATGAAGCATCCCTCGGACGAAAATCTGATTCTTGGTATAAGCATCGAGCTGCTCGGGCACTCCCTCAACGCCCAAATCTCTGGCTTGGTCGCTATCCCCGCGTGGTCCAATCCCAACGAAATAAATCGGGATGTCCTGTCTTGCGAACTGCCTTGCCACCTGTTGCGGATCCGCTTTCGACGGACTTAACGTTTGGGCTCCGTCCCCCATCCAAATCACTGCCATCAACGGATTGGAATAAGTTCCATTCGCAATTCCTCCCAACGGGCCACCGATATCTGTACTGACCCCTTCGGCTCGCTGCGGCAATACCGGCGGCTTGGATTGCTCCCCAAGATCAAATTCCCCGAGCGGCTGAAGTTGCGAATCATAAAGAAACGGAGATAGCTTGACCTGTTTGCCAAGCTGGTCGCGGTTGCTCCACAAGGTATTCCAAAGCTCGAGTTGCTGGTCCCACCGCGACTTGGGCCCCTCACCCGATCCCAACTGCATGCTCGATGATTTATCCATAAGCACCGCAACGGTTCCACTCGGCTCCCGCTGCTTGGTCCAACTCATCCCAGGCTTGAGAATCGCTAAGAGTAGAACAAGGATCATCAACAATCGTAAGGCTCGGAGAACCGTTCGCTGCCAAAGACTCAAGCCTTGGGAATCGGTCATCACAAACCAGACAAAAAATAGTCCAGCCGCAATCAATCCCACTATCGCATAACTACCAAAGACTGGTGAGAGGCTCCACTCCATCAGGCTTTCCCCTTCCCACGCGATCCATAAAATCGACTCGACATGGTTTGCTCAGCCATGACCATCATCGCTAAGATAACCCACAAAAACGGCGATAAGTCCCGACCATAACGCCCCTCGCCAATCGAACTCTGCACTTCATCTTTGCTCTTGGCTATCAATAGCTGTTCGCGACCTATACCCGCCTCAAGTTCCAGCCGATTGACGCTCTTGAGTGATAACTCATCGCGATCGATGTTCACACTAAAACCCCTGACCAATGGCCCTCGAGCTCGAACTCCTCGCAACCGATACTGACCGGGTTGCTGCGTATAAGGATACTGCAACGCTTCTTCGTCAGCCTCCACGCGAATCATCTCACCGTTCGGCGCAAGCAATTCATATGCTTTGGGATACTCCTTTGGATTGTTCTCCAACACGGCTGTAGCTCCCACCGGATAGTTCACCGGATGCTTGCTCTGTGTCGCTAAATACTGAACGGTCCCAAGAAACAAAGCGAAACCAGGCCAAGCATCTGCACTGGTTGTGTAAAGCTCACTCCAGGCACCCTTCTGAGCATTGATCCCAGGCTCTGGGTAAGGCAACGTCATCACCATGATCCGTCCCGATCCACGTACCGATTCGGTTAACAAAGGATGCTCGGTCTGCGATAAATCGGCAATCACCGATGTAGACTCAGGTAACCCATCGAGAATCCAATACTGATTGACGGGGTAACTGACCCAAGGTATCTCCTTCGCCGGCCGCTCGAAGATATTCCACAAAGGATGATTCTCCAAACTCGGCTTGAGCACCACATTCGCACCACCGATAGCAGGATCCTGAGGATCGACCCGCTGCAATCCCATAACCCGGCCCGGCAATAAACTCGGCAATCCATCCACCGCACTTCCGGCAACTGCTGGCGCTCCCTGTTTCGAGGCCTGCTCAAACTTCGCGTCCGGCCCCAATACGACAAGCAACCCTCCTCCGGCCTCCACCCAACTGAGCAGCTTGTCTGCCTCATCCCCACTTAACTCTGCCGGATTGTACAAAACTACCGTGGAGTACTTCGATAACTCCAACTGGCCGATCCGATTGCGAGGCTCGACATCGACCCCGGTCGTTCTGTTCCCACCTCCTCTCTCCTCCGGTCCATTCTTGCTACCTGCTTGCTGTCCGCCAGCCTGAGAGGACTCGGTTTGCGATGGCTCGGCTAATGGGTTGAGCATCAAAGCCACGATCTGACCATCGACGGAATTGTCGCTCACGACCAAGGATCGTCCTTGCTCCTTCGCTTCCACCGTCACAAACATGACGTTATCGCTCTCTAGTGGATCGGGTCGCGATAATCGCACCGTGGCGTGATTAGTCCCTTCTACTAAGTCTTTCCATTGCAATCGCAAATTGGTTCCGCCCGTGCTGCCTGGCTGCACGACCTGTCGATCGAGCAACTTCGCTTCTGGAGCGACCCATTGGCCATCGCGCGAAATAACAGGGCGACGCTCGACGGGCTCCGCAAGCAACTCGACCATCACTTGCTCTTTGACTTCTCCTTCCAAGGCACCCAGGGTGACATCAAGCGAGACGCCACCACCTGGAACCACGCTCTCGGAAGATAGCTTCAATGCATCTAGCCCCCAGTTCCTTAAATCAACTTCTGGAACCCCTAGGTCGATTATTTGGAGCAATACTTTAGGTTGCCGTTCCGTTGCACCAAGCTCCCACTTCGAAGGTTCTCCCGCCGGAGTTTGCGTTCCCTGAGGCTCTCCCGAAATTGCGGAGGCAAGGTCTGCTGTGCCGATGTTCTTCCAAGCTCTCTCCCGCATATCTGACAAAACGTAAACTTCTCGTCGCTCTAGTTCGCTTTTTCGTACCACCGCTATCGCCGACTGGATCCGTTCCGAAAGATCGCTTGCCCGCCCCTCTGTTGTGACCCGATCAAGCTGGCGTTCAGCCGATAAACGGTCTTGATTCATGCGAATCGCCCCGTCGTTTCCAATGATCGCTACTTGGCTGCCCATCGGGAATCGATCCATCAACCACCTCGCCATCTCCTTGGCGTCTTCGAGCCGCGTGTGATTATGGTACTTGTATCCCATCGTAGGCGAGGTATCGATGATCAACGCTGCGGCCACCGGCCCGTCAGCATTCGACAACGGACTCTCATCCGAACGTTTGAGCACCGCCCAACCAAAGTAGCTCGCTGCCCCCCACAACCCAACCGCGAGCACCAAGGGAATTGAAATAGCCAATATCCCACGCCGCTTGCCCCACAACACCAACGCCGCTGCACTCGCTAACGATGCTAAGACAGCCAGCAAACCACCCACCGCCGCATTGGCGAACAATCCCGTTGCCACACGCGGAGATGCAAGTGCCATCACCAAAACCAAGACCATCAATACCCGCAGCAGCAACAATAACCACCGCTTCACACTCCAGCCCCGCTGTGCTTCGACCGCCGTCTTGCGCACAAAACGAATCGCGGGAAACTCAAGCGTCTTAGGCTGACGCTTGCCGAGCAGATGAAAGAGGATCGGTGCGAAAGACGCAATGCTTCCTAGCAAAAGCGACACATGGAGAAAGGTCATCGGATTCCACCGTTGTCCGTTACAAAATAATCCGCATCCAGACGCTCTTCGCTAAAAACGATTTTTGCGACTGATCAAATACTCCATCAACGCCTTATCGTAAGGAACACTGGTGTCGAGGGGAACATAATCGATCTTGGATTGTAGCAAAGCCGCTTTAAGTTCGGATCGAAAAGCTTGAACGTTCGCCCGATATTCTTCCCCGATATCGTCTGCATTGACCGATACCATCTCGTCATTCTCAGGATTCTTCAACTCAACCAACCCCTGAAACGGAAACGTCACCTCGGCTTCATCAAGCACATGAAAGACGATGACGTCGTGCCCGGCATGTTTGAGCATCCTCAAAATATCCGCCGACGATTCGGTATCAGAAAGCAAATCGCTCATCACCATGATCAAGGATCGATGTTTGAGCATCGCCATAAACTGCTCGATGGGCCCTCGCAGACTTGTCTTCCCGCCAGGCTTTAGCTTCGTTAATTGGCTGAGAATCGCCGCAAACTGACTTCGACGCGACCGAGGGAAAATACTGGCTTTGAGCTTTTCATCGAACGTTACCAACCCCACCGGGTCTTGCTGCATCAGCATCAAATACGATAGAGCCGCTGCTAAACAAATGCAGTAGTCGAATTTCGTCAGTTGCTGGCGATACGTGTAATTCATCGATCGGCTGGTATCCATCAAGATATAGCCGGTCAAATTGGTCTCGGCTTCGAACTTCTTGACGTAATAACGATCGGTCTTCGCAAAAGCTAACCAGTCGATATCTTTCGGGTCGTCCCCGTGCGAATATCGACGGTGCTCGCTGAACTCCACGGAGAAACCATGAAATGGGCTCGCATGCATGCCCTGCAAAAAACCTTTGACAACCATCTGCGCTCGCAAATCTAATCGCTTGATCTGCGAAGCGAGTTCCGGTTTGAGGTACTGCTCAACTGCTACCATCGCGATGCCTCAGATTTCTCGCGTCCCAGCGATCAGTCAGCCGCCCAAGGAAGTCGGCAGTATCCCCACTGCCCATTGTTCTCGTCGACTCCAATCTCAATCCAGTCTAACCGGTCTCCAATCGTCGGATACAACTTGGTTCGTATCCGCTCTGCAATCCAACCTGCGATCTCTTCGGCGGTCGTATTGACAATCGGCAGCAACATGCAGTCTTCCTTCGGAAACACCCATCGCTTCTGCCTAAACCGTACCACGACTTCGCTTTCCTGAACCTCCACCGTGATCAACGGATGATTCATCGCGACTAGCATGTGATGGTCCAACTGACGAACGATCTCGGCTAGTGCATCGCGAAATGCGATAAAGTCGATCACATAGCGGTTCTCATCGAGTGAACCGCAAACCTCCGCTCGCAACCCGTAGTTGTGACCGTGCAAGCACTCGCAGATGTCTCCCGCAAACGTGATAAAGTGCGCTGATGAAAAAACCAACTGCTCTTTATGGAGCAACACTCGAAACATCGATTGCTTGCCAGCTTGCGCCGACTCTCTTGCCGTACTCTCTTGCACTAGGATCCCTCTACAGCTTCCTCAGGAACAACGACCTTAACATCACATTCCGCGAATTGAATTTCACCAGCCAAACTCGGAGTGCCTAAAAACTACTTCGATTGAAACATGGGTGCTTTGGAGTCCCCACGCGACAACACAAAAGCGAGCAGGTCAAGCACTTCGTCTTCGTTCAATTTGTCTAACAGTTCTGCTGGCATCAACGAAATCGCCGAAGTCTTCTCCTGTTCGATATCGCTGCGATCCACCGTTACGGTCTTCGTCGCATCTTCGGGATTGACGACAATCGTTACCTTGCCACCAACGTCGTTGACGATTCGACCCGTGTGCACAGTGCCATCTTCCATCTGCAAGACCATGGTCTTGTACTGGTCTGAAATGACTTGACTTGGACGCACCACTGCATCGACCAAATCCCGAAGCGCAAAGCGACCTGCAACTTGGGTCAAGTCTGGGCCGGTGGCTCCACCGTCACCACCAAAACGATGGCACACGACACAGCGAGCGGCTGCGTACATGTTCTTGCCATTCTCGAAATTGCGACCCTTCATCCGGTCAGAGGCAAGCTTTACAAGATCTTCGGTCGTGTAAGCTCTACCCGGTCCCTTCGGCTCAGGCAACTTCGTCGGCAGAGGAGCTGGCTTGCGAACCCCGAGAGCCTCGAGGACAAAGCGTTCTTGGTCGTTCGAAAGTGCATAAGCATCGTTCGCAGCGTTGATCAAGAATTTTTGATAGCTGTTGCCACCCTTCCATTGCTGGGCTTTCTCAAACCATTGGAAAAACTCTTTGCGTTGATCGACGGTCCAACCTTCCTTTAGGTTCCGCATCGAGAATGCCAAATGGAATTGTTGCAAGTCAGGTTGATTCTCCAACATCGCTGCAATCGAAGCACCATAGCCACGATTTCGCTGCAAAATGTCGGAATAGTCCGCTTCGGTCTTCTGCCTTTCCTTCGACAGCAACGGCAGTGCTTTTTGTGCAAGTACCGGAGACTGAAGGTACGTTAGAAGGATAACCAGTTCGCGATCAAGCGTCTCATCGTTCGAAGGGAACAACGGTTCAATAACTCCCAACAATCCATTGCGAAGCGGTTCATCGAGTTCACCGAGTCGGATGAGAATCAACTGAACGGCTCGCGTCAGTTCCAGCCGTTGCGAAGCGGAAAGATTCGCAGGCGAGAGTGTACCAAGTCGCATCAATAGCGGCTCTCGCATGCTCGTATCACCAACCCTCGCCAAACCTACTGCACCTGTGATCAGCGTATTCGGATCCGAACTCGCAAGGATCTTGTCTGCCCACTGCGTTGCAGGTACGCGTTCAAGAGCTACGCGCGCTGCATATCGAATATATCGATCTGGGCTTGCCAATGAAGCGACCAATTTCGAAATCGTCGCCGCATCCTTCGGAGCGTCGTTGTGCAAGGTCTCAATCGCTTCGCGATCTACCTTCTCCTTCGTCGCTACTTCTGCGGGTGCCGCTCCCGTCGATTCCTTACCTTCATAACGAACCCGATACAATTCGCTCTGAGTTCCTCGGCCACCGACCGTAAAGTACATGTATCCATCTTGAGCGATCGTCACGTCGGTCAAAGGCAACGGTGTACGCGCTACGAACTCTTCCTTCGTCGCCGTATAAGATGCTCCACTGGGTTGCATGTGGATGGCATACATGGTGCCAAACGTCCAGTCGCAGATATAAAGTGCCTTTTGATACTTCGCGGGGAACTTTGCTCCCGTACCAAACTCAACACCGACCGGAGAACCTGGTCCGATATCTACAAGTGTCGGCAAACTATCTGGATAGTATCCTGGCCACTTGCCAGTACCACTTCTCCAACCGAATTCACTACCGCTGGTCGCATGTACCACGCGCGTCGGACGATACCATGGGGTTCCCATGTCCCATTCCATGTCCGCATCATAGACGAACATGTCACCCGCCGGATTAAAATCGAAGTCGTATTGATTGCGGTAACCAATGGAGACGATTTCCCATGTGGAACCTTCAGGGTCCGTTTTCGCAATCCATCCGCCCGGAGCAAGAATTCCAGCGGCGTGCCCATTGGCATCCCACTGTCGGGGCAAGAGCAAGTCCTCATCCCAATTCGGTGCAATTCGACTGGTCGAACCTTCGGGCATCTTGCCGATTAACTGCTCTTTGCGAGCTCCGCCCATCGTCTGTGGTGGAGCATTTGTAGTTCGATCTACCGGTGGAAGTGTGTGATTACCGCAATTGACGTAAATCGACTTGCCGTCGGGAGATAGTCGCAGCGCGTGAGGTCCATGCTCACCACCTCCACGAAACTCCTTGAGCTTCTTCACTTCGTCAAACTGATCGTCACCGTTGGTGTCTTTCAACCGGTATAAGCCACTACCGATTCCACCATTGACGCAAACATAAAGACTATCAAACGCGTAAAGCAGTCCTTGAGCAGCCGAGATATCTACAGGGATCTTTTCAACTTGAGTCTCTTCCTTGGTTCCCGGCTTCGGAGGAGTTACTCGGAACAACCCCTTGTCTCCTTGATCGCTGACAATCAATCGACCTTTTGGATCTGTGGTGATGCAGACCCATGATCCCAAAGTGTCTTGAGGAACTGTAAAAAGCCGATCGACGACGAATCCAGGCTGGACCGAAAAAGCACCACGCTCTCCACCCCCGGATTGATTGAGGACTTCTCCCCAAGGCGCATCGCCATAACTTGCGATCACCTTCGGCGCTTTACTTTCCGAAGGCTTATCCTTCGGGGCAACTTGCCAAGTTGCATCCGTCACAAGGTTCTGAACTTGACCTTGGCTATCGATCCATCCAAGCTTGGCGACAAGTGCTGCAACGCCCCCGGAGTTCCAAGCCTCGAATACAACTTCGTTCTTTCCCTCGACCAGCGAGGAAGTAACATTCGCTGTTAAGCCTTCCTCCCAAGCATCACTGCGCCCGACGTTTTTGCCGTTGAGCGTAATCGACATGCCATTGTCAGCCGAAGCCGTCAGCCAAGCTTCCGTGGCTTTCGTAGCGGTAAAAGTTTTGCGGATGATGTACCGCGTATCAGAATTTTCACCCCAAATCCACGCTGGCCTAGCTCCTTCCTTGAGGATCTTGTCCCGCATCGATCCACTTGCCGCTGCTGGCTTTGCCCCTTCGAGCGCCGCTGGCTCTGGGCTTTGACGGTAGATCTTGGACGCTTCTTGACCGATTCCCAAAACCGGTACAACGAAAGCATATCCGATCGATAAGCTTGCCAAAGTAATTGCTGTTCGAAGTCGACGACGGATGCGACAGGTGGGAGATTTGCGACTCATAGGGAAGGATAAATACAGAGAGTGGTGGGATTAAAAAACAAATAGGGAGCGGGTTTTCCCCCGCCCAAAAATAACGATCTATACCGTGCTACAACGATCTTTACCGTGCTTCAGTGTAGCTTATCTTTGGGGGTGCCTGCTAGCAACACGGGACCGCATGCTCGAAAAGAATCGATTGAATCTATTGTCAAGCCGAGGATTGCTCTAAAATGGCAGCAAATTATCGCCGGGCCGGCAGTTTAAACGGATCGACAGCTTGAACGGACGGACAGCTTGAACGGATCGTGAGGATTCAGTGCGTATCATTGTTTGTGAATCAGCGGAAGAAGTAGCTCTCAGGGCTGCCATAGAATCGATCGAATACCTCGGCGAAGCGCTTTCGACTCAAAGCTCAGGTAAGTCTGAGAACCCAGAAGCGTCGTGTGTCCTCGGCTTGGCTACTGGTAGCACTCCACTCGGACTCTACCGAGAATGGATCGAGCGTTATCGAGCCGAAGAGATAAGCTTTCGAAACGTCACGAGCTTCAATTTGGACGAATACTGCGGAATTCCTCCTAGCGATCCGCAAAGCTACCACAGTGTTATGCACGAGAATCTGTTTCGGCATATCGATATCGACCCGGCAAAGGCCCATATCCCCGTGACTGACTGTGATGACTTGAGTCAAAGCGGTGAGCGTTACGAAGCGATGATTGAAGAAGCAGGTGGCATCGATCTACAAATCCTTGGGATCGGAAGCGATGGGCATATCGGTTTCAATGAACCAGGGGCATCGTTTTCTTCACCGACGAGAGTCAAGACACTCACGAAGCGAACTCGGGAAGACAACGCAAGGTTCTTTCCTTCGATCGATCATGTACCCCGGACTGCCCTGACCATGGGACTCGGAACGATTATGAGCGCGCGTGCGATTTTGTTGCTCGCTACAGGAAAAGGAAAAGCCAAGGCTATTCGCGACACCGTAGAAGGACCCATCACCGCGATGGTTCCAGCTTCGATCCTGCAATTTCACCCGTACGCGACCGTGATCCTCGATGCGGCTGCTGCAAGCGAATTAGCGCTGATCGACTACTATGTCGACGCCGAGAGGAATCGTCAGTCATGAGTTCGATCGGTTCTAACACCGATAAAGTCGGGCCTCGCCAAATCGGAACTACCCAAGAACACTTGCGACTCG
>Ga0114977_10002759_pt1 | contig 11296 bp, 18 predicted proteins | sample S_130805_MF_Meta_FD_87026 | JGI IMG/M metagenome (GOLD analysis project Ga0114977, IMG submission 87026) | Freshwater microbial communities from Lake Simoncouche, Canada to study carbon cycling - S_130805_MF_MetaG | ecosystem: Environmental > Aquatic > Freshwater > Lake | place: Lake...
AACCGGTGTAGTGGTCGCCACGTTGATCGGCGCACCGGCACTCGACAGAAACGAATCGACTACCGATTGCGTCTGGACGTTGTTGGCATCACCTACCGTTGCTACGGTAAGTGCGCCAGAGGCCAGTATGACATTGTTCGCCATGTTAGAGAACCGGCACTTCTTCCCACAACCACGATGAGGTGTGTCCAGCCGCTGCTACTGCTACAGACTGCGCCGCCATACACCAGAACCCGCCCGGAGGAATGATGAACGAACCTTCCACGTTATCTGCGAGTATGTCCACGCCCGTTGTAGCAATACCTGCGGTGTTGTGATGCAGCAGCCAAATAGGAAGCGGAGCAATCAACACTGTCGCAATGGCAAACGCCTGTGCCTTGCCTTTAAGGAAGATGTTGTTTGTTGCACCAGACAGGGAAAGAAACGTCGATCCGCTCGCATCTGCCACCGTCGTTGAAGTAGGAGAAGATGCTGAATACCCCACTGCCAACATCATGCCTACCGTAGTCGCAGATGATACATGGATGCTGCTCGACCAGTGACGGAGACAGCAATTCACTCCGGAGTCGGGCGGATTCCAGACCAGATTCCCGACCATCGCCGTTGTCGCAATAGAGGTCGCTCTAGCAATACAGTGAGAGAAAAAGATGTTCTTCCGAACCGCTTGCTCGTATCCGTCTGCGTGAAGTTGCGTAACTACCAACTCCCCCTGCTGCCCGATACGGGAGTCGGGCGTCGGCATGAAGTCACCGTATTTTGCCATACCTGCTCTGTTAGCCATATTCTTCTCCTATCAGAGCGTCGGAATTTCTTCCCACGAAATCCACGAAGTGTGGCCGGAAGCAGCAGCAGCAGCACCAGTAGCAGCGAAGCAGATGAATCCACCAGGAGGAACAATCAACTGACCCTCAAAGTCACCTGATGCTTGGTCAATACCCACCGTGTTGATAGCGGCAGTATTGTGATGAAGCATAGCAACCATAACCGGAGCAACCAGAGCCGTGGCGATTGCATAAGCCTTCGCCTTGCCGGTCAGCAGCGTAGGTTGCGTCAAGTACGTCGAGCCAGTCGCATCCGCAGCGGTTACCGTGGTCGGAGTGGTCGGCTGATATCCAACCGCAAGACCGATACCCGTAAGGGTTGCCGAGGTCGCAATGACTTGGCTCTGCCACTTACTGATGGCGAGATTGACGCCCGAATCCGGTGGGTTATAGACCATGTTCCCGATGGTCGCCGTTGCCGGAAGCGAAGTCGCACGGGCAACGCACAGCGAGAAATAGACGTTCTTGCGAACAGCCTGCTCGTAGTACCTTCCGTGCAACTCAGACATAACCAAGTCGCCCTGCTGTCCGAGTCGAGTGTCGAGTGTGGATTGGCCGTCGCCAAACCGTGCTACGCCTGCGCGTCCTGCCATGTTGATTACTCCTTAGATTACGCGTTGCCGCGTGTAATTGTCCAAGAACTAACCGTAATGGTCAGTCCAATGCTTATGGTAGTTGTATTCAATTGCAAATCTCCGCCACCACCTGATGCTGTGACACTACCATCAATAACTTGTGTGCCGCCAGAAGTTACTACACGAAACCACGTTGCAGTAGAAGCAGCAAGGCCCGTCGTTGAAGAAGGAATTGTCGGAGATAGAACGGCGGCGGCGGCCCCAGGAGCGAAGGGACTGCCTAATGTGAATTCCGCCAACTTAACCGTAGCAGCACCACCTGTTGCAGGGCGCGCTCCGTCGTATATACGCAAAAGTCCTGCACTTCCGACTGCTGTAGTAATCGGATCAAGCTGGGCAGTACGCAGGGTGCTGGAATATCCTGTAGTCATTATGCGATTTCCTCAGATACATAAGAACCGTCTGCGCCCTTGCTGATTTTCTTCTTTCCGCCACTAGGAAGATGTACGTGAATGTCCGGAAGAGGCTGAGGTTTCGGTTCTGCCTTCGCAGGAGCGAGTGTTTCCTTCGCTTTAACTGCTGCCGTTTTTTCAGCTTCTATAATACGTGTTTTTGCATCAAGTTCTGCGATGTAATGCTTTGTTTCGCGCTCAAGAGCCGCATTGATGTGGTCATTAGCGTGCTTGGTGCGGCTTAGTTCTGCATTAATAATGGCGACCTGAGCATAAGCTTGCTCACTCTGCGCATTAGCAGCAGCTTCCGCAGCCTTGGCCTCAAGTTGTAAGATAGTAGCGTTATTGAGACGCTGCTCTTCCTGCATCTTCATGATGAATTGCTGCTGAGCCATCTGAGAATCTTGAGATTTGAGCTGCAACTCGGCCTGTTTGATCTGTACATCAAGCTTCTTGACCTCCAGATCGCCCTGATTCTTAGCTTCCTGGATGACAAGCAGGGGATCTTTGGGCGGCGGCTGGCCATTCGTACCCTTAAAGACTGCTTCTGCACCTTCTACGTGCATAGACTTAAGGAAACGACGCTCAACTTCATCCTTGTCATAACCAGGAGTTGTTGCGGCGGTCTGCTTCAGGGCCATTGCCATCTGAAGACGCATGGTATCGCTGGTGATGTTAGGGTCAGCGACGGGAGAGATCTGGGTAGCACTGCCAAGGTAGTCTTTTCGTGTCGCTCCGCCGGGGGCGGGAATATCTAAAGACATATAGATGCCGTTAAGCTTGAAGAGTTTCTGGAACTCCTCTCGCGAAGCGCGCCAGATGCGCTTGAATATGGCGGTGTAGATCTTCTGTCCCATCTCAACCATAGTCTGCGTGGTCTGGGCGGGGGTGTTCTGCCCTGGATTCTCTCCAACGGTGATGTCTGTAGTACCGGAGACGCGGCTTGTGTAGTTGATTAGGAGGCTGAGGAGTTGGAAAAGAACGTCCGAAGGCGCATTGACAGGAAGGGGAAAGATCGACTTACGGAGATCGTCACCAGTCGAATCAACACGTTTCCACTCAAAAGGGGCAGAAGTATGAGTTCCGCTACGAATCTTGGCACCGCGTCCGAGGAAGCCTCCGGCGGTAGTTTGCATTGTTCCGGCGTCAAGAAGCATATTGACGAGGGAATTGACGGCCTCGTTAAGCGGCCCCAGAAACACACCAAACCCAATGTCATAGATTCCACCGTCAGGAGAAGGGATGAAGGTTTTCTTGGTGAAATATTCCGAGGCCTCGATACGAATGATGGAGCCCTTACGCTTGCCGGCGGCTACTCGTTCAATTGCTTGCTCACTTTCGAAACGAGTAACGATGCGAACGACGCAACGACTTGTAGACTCGAAGGTGATAATATAGGGCTCAGCGTATCCGTCGTCATCCAGATCTAAGTTAACGTGTTGCTCGAGGAAGAGCAAAGATGTAGTGTCATCTGGTCTTGAAGCAGTTACGCCTTGCCGGTTATCTTGGTGAATTTGTTGGGTACTGCTGCGGGTGGCAGGGGCTCCTTGATACCAGCCTTCTTCGAGAATATCGCGCCATATTCCACGCATTACATTTTCATAGATCTCATTACGGAACTTGGGAACTTTATGCGTCTTCCGAGGACACTCTTCGACGGACTTGCTCCAGTAGTCTAGGACAAGATCCTTGGCCAGAACGAGTTCACTTACATTGTGGCGGGTACTGGGAGAGTAGTAACTCTTCTTGAAATTAGTTCCGACGATACTGAGGTTAAGAATCGCCTTATCTTCCTGCTCTTCCCAACACTTGTCCTCGTAAAGGAGTTGCCAGGACATATGTGTAGAAACACGATTGGCATGAGCAGTTATCTGACCAGTCGGATCCTCTCCGAAGACAGCGCACTTTACTATCTGGCTTCCCCCCACAATCGCAGGGTAGGCTCTTGCGTGAAATTGCATTGCAGCAATTGTCACTAAGGGGAATGCAACATTGGAGCAACCAGGCCATGGAAAGGATTTATCCTTTTGAATCTGAAGGGCTAAATCCATGCCGGCTTCATTTCGTTTCATCCAAACGGCGCGGGACTGTTCGTCGCGCTCATAACCAGCGTGGCACTCGATTCCTATACGAGTGAGATCATCTGAACTGAAACGGTCGCAGAGATTCGGAGAAAGCCATGCCTTCTCGTTAAGGGTGATAGGGGAATCTAGTTTTAGCATTAGGGTAGGTTAAAACCGTAGGCAGTAGTTGTGGTTAGCCGGCGACATCGGAAAAGCAAAAACCGAGGGGGATCAAACCAAAACCAAAGTCAAAACCAAAAGCGCGCAGGGTATGATGGGATAATGGGCGCATTTAATACCCCGTCACCTGGGAACGGCCATCGGCGGCCGACAAGGACTTCCGATTCCAGAATCCGCGTTCCTGTTCCCAGTCCTCTTCGTCGTAGAAGTCTTCCTTCTCCACGTGGCTGAAGTCGTCGAAGCCGCGAGAGAGGAGAGCCGCCGAGTCGAACTGGTCATCGAGTGTAGCGCCAGCATTACCGGTGAAGCGCAGGTTCTCTTGCTCAAAACTCGGATACCAATCCGCCATCTTATCGAAACGGCACTGGCCGGAACGCATACGTCTCTGGTAGGAGCGGCCGCGGGTCGCCTTATCCTTAACGGGAAGGATCGCCTCGAGGTTAATCCGCACATCCCGCGTCTGCATCTCGCGATAGATCATAGACCGGACGGACTTCCAAATCACCCCATCCTCTACCCAGAAGACTTCGGGATCCCACTTCTTCTGCAATTCGAACATCATGTCAATCCAGTCAACGGGATCCCAGCGCCCGACTGCCTGATCGATAATGTGGAGGGTGTTGTCTACGGTCTTGCCGCCGACCGTGAAGGAGGTACGGTTGGCCTTATCGGCCTTGGACACGGCGAAGTCGGCGGCTATGCACACAATCTTCTCCGCCTCATAATCCTCGTTCGTCATCGCTTTGAAATCCGCAAGCTTCAGGAACGCATCCGAGTGATCGAGGGGATCGTTGAGAAACTCCTGCGAGTACCCTGCAGCATCCCCGTCCTCGATGAACTCCTGGCGCCGCGCCCTCAGATGCTCCTCACTCCAGCGCTCCGGCCAGAGGATCTCCGAGAAGTCATCGAAGCTCCGATGGGCCTTATAGAACAGATGACTCCACGTCCGGTTCCGCCGAAGTCGATTCAGCAGCGAGTCCTCGTGCAGAACCGTTCCATGGAGCCGAACCTTACCGGACTTCGACAATGCCTGCTTCGCCGCTCGGAAGAACCATCTCCGGAACTTCGCCCGACGATCCGCATTCTCTACCTGTTCATCATCTTCCATGTCATCCGCGACGATCAGGTTCGGGCGCTTCCCCTTCCACAGTCGCCCGCGAATCCGCTGCTCCGCTCCCTTGGCGATGATCCGAAACCTATGTCCATCAGCCATTTCACAGATCACGTCCGTATTCGACGTGCGGAGGAACTTCTTAATCCCGAACTCCCGAATCAGATCATCATTCTCCGTGAGTTCCTCCACGATATTCCCGAGTTGCTCCGCCGAGCCGTCCTCCGTTGAACCGATCAGAATCACGTAATCGGAAGTCCGAAAGAGGCATTCTGCCAGGGTATAAACTGTCGTGAGGGCCGTGGACTTCGCATGATCTCGCGGAGCAATCACCATCGCACTCACTACAGGGGAGGAATAGAGTGCCCAGGCTTCCCGATGCAGAGCCGGCGTAGGCCTTGCATCATCGAAGCGCGGAGAGATAAACGTCCCTGCAAACGATTCGATGAGATCCGCCGTGAGTTGCACCGCCGCCATTACTTCGAATCCTCTACCACAGCCAGGAAACCGGAGAGCTCAAGATGCTGCCCTGCCGAAGTCACTGCGGTGCATACTAACAGATAGGTTACGCCCAACACTCCGCCCGTTACCGCTTGCGTGGCTTTACCGGAGGCGACACTAGTGCCGCTCGATAAGATCCCTGAAGGCGTGGCGTCAGTACCGGAATAGACGGTTGCGCCAGTGCTTGCAGACGAGAGAGACTCTCCGAGCGCAAGGCGACTGGTGAAGTCGAAGACAAGGTTCGTTGTTTCGCCAAGGAGTTTCCCTCCAAAGATAACCCGACTCATAGGGGAGCCGCCGACACTTCCCAAGCGCGGGAACCCAGGGGGAGACGGGAAGTCTCGAGGTTCTGCGGCAGAAGGCCGGCGGCGATCATTTATTCTTCCCTAGCAGCCGCCAGCCATCTTATACCGCTGACGCATTGGCTCGGCGGCGGTAGGCTCAAACTGTTCCTTCTTCGGATTGACCTTCATCAGCGCCAGATCCTTGAAACACTTCCCTTCCACTTCACGCTGCGGCGCGGGTTTCGACTTCGACTGCTTCGCCATTTATCACTACTCCTTGGTTAAGTCTCACATTCGACTGCAGGGCGATGAGCCGCTGCGCCAGGGCTGCTAGGTGATCTTGCTGAGGAGCTGCCGGCGCTGCATTCCCGCCGACCCCTATGGCCTTGGCCCCCAGTTCCACTGCCCTCAACACCACCTGGTCACTCACCTGCGGAGCATCGAGCTTCTCCATCAGACGATCCAGGCTCCTATTCGTGAGGGCCTTAAAGCGTTCGTCGATCGTCGCCACGAGCACCGGATCAACCAGCTCCCCGCGCCTGCCCGCCATCGCACTTTGCCAGGCATCACTCGACATAACCTGACTTACCCAGCCTACCGAATACCCGTAGCGGGCGGCCAAGGCATTCTGGCTCACTCCTGGATTCGATATAATAAAATCTATCATATCCGCATGAGTGTACCGGATCTTCGCTATTGCGACCCGCTCGCCCCGCTCGCCCTGTTCGCCTGCCCCGCCCTGCGCTCCCGTATCCATTTGTGTTTGACGGGGAGGCTGAGGGACGGTTCCCTGGGGCGGTGGTTCTCGGTATCGTGGGGACGTTATTCTTACATAATTTGCGCACGATACTTTTAGCGCAAAACTATTATTTTCTGCATTATGCCCGTTTTTCAGTTTCTTTTTTTGCCCCCCCCCCGTCTTTTCAGTCGGTCAATCGAAATGGCTGCCTGCCCGCGGGCGCACTCATTTAGTGCATCAGTTATATTGATGGACGGGCGGCTGTCCATTGATGCGCTCCCTTGGTGCATCATGGACGATGACGATGCTGCAGCGCAACATGAAATGCTGCCATGCACCAGCCCGAATGTCCGTGATTGTTGCACAAATACAACAGAAACGAATGAAAATAATGGGAACAAAACTGGACGGGGCGCGTCAAATGGGTATGGGACAGCATGGGGCTGCCCGATAATGGAAAGGGAATATCATGAAAAAGCTCATTGATGTAAAGGCAGGGACTGTCACTTTCACGTTCGAAGGCGACCTGCAGCCCTCAACAATCTCGGCGGCTGATCTGTCCGAGGCGATTCTGGAACACGCGAAGCTCGCGGGATTGAGTCACAAAATCGGGGACAATGCGGCGATCAGCAAGTCCGAGGAGAATGGCTTTGTTGTCACAGAAGCCATGCGGAAGGCGGCAGTTGATCAGATGATTGCGCAGCTCACCGGCGGCGATTGGAATGCGAAGGGAGGATCTACGCCCAAGCTACATCCGAGCATCATCAAGCTCGCGGCGAAGTGGGGAATTTCATACGAAGCAGCCGAGGCGCGGATTGCGAGTCTCGACGATATCTGACCCCAGATTATACGCCTCGGAATATTGAGGCGTATGGTATGTGGCCAGTCGGTTCGCAGATAACGATGGAGGCTCAATCATGAGGAAAGATTCAACCAGCTACGGCGCGGAGCGGCCAACATGGGACAAGTCTGACTGTTCCGTTCGGGCGGTAGCGGTAGCCTGTGGGATAACATACGAGCAATCGAGTGTTCTGTTCGCGGCATTCGGGCGGAGTCTGAAGCAAGGAACGTCGATTGAGATCTCGCGGCAAGTGCATGAAGCGAAGCTCAAGATGTATCGTATTGATGCCTGCGAAATGCCGCTGTCCCACTTCGCCCTGCTCTACGATACCGGCAGCTACGTTGTGCATAAGAAAGGCCATGCGTTCGCGGTTGTAGAGGGAGTCGTGCATGATTGGGACTCAACGACAAAGCCGAGTACGCAAGTAATCCGCGCATGGCGGATTACGGCGGAGACGGCTGAACAGGTTAAGAAACTGATTGATCTACTGACCTAAAGGAGACGTAGCATGGGCGAAAAACGGGAATACAAGATCTACATTCAGCGAACGCCGGCGATATCTGGCTATGGCGGATATGACGAATGGACTTTGGACGAACTTAGTTCTGAAGCGGCGGATTATCTGATGGAAGAACTGGACAAGCTTGTTAAGCGTGTTGCGAAGAAAGCGAACACGACAGGCGGATATACCGGAGTGAATTAACACCCGAACGGGCGAGCGGGACTTCTCGCCCAAAGTTGGAGGCTCTATCATGACGTATCTTCAAGTACAAAGCGAACTTATCTCTCACGGACTAGACCCGAGCTTGACTTGGGCAATTCTGGATGAGGAGGAACTGGAAGCATGGGCCGAGGGCAGCTGGGAAGAGGAAGATGATTCGGAGGACGGACAATGAGCCAAGAGATGAGGACGCGGCTGGGCAGGGTGCTGAGGGAGCTGAACATGGGGATACTTACGCCGAGCGCAGCGTATCATAAGATCTGTGAGATCTTCCGAGGCGTAGGGGAGAGAGGGTAAGGAGAGCGCGCGCGGAGAGGGGCGAAAGCCCCTTTTCTCACTGAGACGAATAAGGTAAATTACTTGGGAACGAAAAAGGAAGTTTTACGTCTCATCATGGTAACATCATCCATCTCGATCTTCACGGACTACTCCTCGCTCATCAAGGGGGATTCCCGAAAAGAAAAGACCTGGGAAACGTAAAAGGATTCTTAGAAGTTTTTTTTTTTTATTTTTTTTTCTTAATACTTTAGCTTTCTTGAATTCCATAGTTTCCTTTATTTAGGGAATCGGGGTTGATGAGCGAGGTATAGATCGAGGAGGATGAGATGGGGAAGATGACGGCTGAGTTGGTGCAGGAGATGAGAAGGGCTTACGGAGAGGGCGCGACCCAGGGAGCGTTAGCGCGACACTATCAATTAGGGATAGCGCAGGTAGGAAGGATAGTGCGGGGAGAATGCTGGCAGAAGGGAAGTGGGCTGAGAATGCCTACGCAAGCGGAGCAGGATAGGACGCTGGAGAAGCTGCTGACGTTGCAGGAGCAGGTTAAGGCAAGAGAGGCCTGGGAAGTGGAGCATGGAGGGGAGGCCGCGGAAGTGCTTGGAGTGAAACGCGCTCCGCCGCCGATGCTTACGGAAGGCGGAGATGCGCCTTCGGAAGTGGATGGATCGGCATTCGGGCGGCTGCAGGAAGTCGCGGAACACGACGGGTTGGACATTGATAAGGCGCTGCAGAATCCCCTCACCGCCCCAGGCGGGGCGTATGATTTTATTAACCGGAAAGGAACATGATGGAACAGGGACTGAATGGCTCGGAAGCCGCCGAGGACGAGATGCTGGATATCGAGGAGTGCTTCCGTCCTGTGGCTAAGACGTGGGGACGCTCCATGTTCGCCCTTGTGATGAACGCAGGAATGGCCGGAGAGGCAATGCGGGTACTGGCCGAGGTGCTTGAGCGTCAGCATAGCTCTAATGGGATTCATGCCCTGAAGATGCTCGGCGGCTCGTTCAACGGGCTGAGTAATGCGTATGTGCTCAGCCAGGGCTGGACGGATGAGGATGTGCTGGCTTGTGATAGGGATATTAAGACAGCATTCGCCTCACGGATTGTTGTGCCTCCTTCGATTATCCTGACACATTGATCTTGGGAACCGGACGGGATAGTTTCCGTCTAATACATAGGGCAATGGTGCCTAGAGGAGAGATGATGAAACCACTGAAGCTAAGCGGGAATATGGTAGAGATCCCTTTAACACAAGGGATTCCGAAACTTGAATCACTAGCGCAGGTGCTGATGCGAAGGGATAGAATGACGCCCTCGGAAGCCGCCGAAGCTATCGCGGAAGCTCGCGAAAGGGTGGAGGATGGGGAAGATCCGGAAGAGGTACTGGCCCAAGAATTCGGACTGGAGCCGGATTATGTGTTTGACCTGCTCGAGGGATTGATCTAATGTGGAGCGATCAGTATATAGCCGGCATTCCCTCACGCGGCCAGCTCCGGCGCAACATCGCCTGGCTTCGCGCCTACGACGAAGCGCTGAGGGAGCAGCGACCCCTCAGCATCCTTCGGACGCACTACCAACTTAAGGGGTGGTTGATATGAGCATCGTAGTCTCGATTGATCTGGGAACGGGAACAGTTATCGCCCATGTGAGAGGGACGCAAATCCGGCTCACGCGAGAGGAGGCAGGGCAGCTCGCCAGCTACCTCGAACAGGCGCTGCGGGAACCCTGGGTGCTGGAATCCCGCGTAGGTTATGCGGGAATAACTAGCGCACATAATCCATTCGGCTCTCGCAAATATTCTCAATCCTTGGGAACCTAACGGCCAGTCATCCGTCTAATGGTGAATGGGGAAAACGGCGCAGCCCAAGTAAATGCGCCAGAGGCTCGGAGGCTCAAATGTCAAGATTAATACCACTTACTGCAATCCCTAAGCGTCCCCTCAGCAACGGCGAGGTTTATCGCTGCCGCTTTGGTGCGCCGGTGCGGAAGTGGGTCAGGACTCCCGATGGCTGGATTGATCGGGAGTGGGTAGCCGGCGAGAAGGCTCGCTACGAGGCCGAGGTGCTCGGCTGGAAGAATTCTGCGGAATAATCCGCAAGTCGGAAAGCGCAGCCGCCGACCATTCAAAGGGCTGCAATGGAGAATAGAAACATGAGTGATACCACGACTGAGGTAGTTGCAAAGGCCAAGACCGAGCAGACCGTTGTGCAGATGACGGACGGCAGGTCGGTCACGTTCGGCGGCAAGAGGAAGGTGAATAAGGAAACGGTACTGGATGATTCGAAGATCCAGGTTGATAGTGGCGTGGTTCAGCTCGAAGCCGGCGCAGTCAGCATTCGTATGGACTTCCGCAACGGGGAGACGCGACTGATCGCATTGCCCCTTGAGCTCCTGGCTCGTTTCGCAGGTCACGGCGCAGAGCAGAAGTTCGGGGATGAGCTTGCATCGCCGGCGGATAAGCCCCTCAGCGAGGAAGATATGGTCATCGCTATTGATGATCTGAATGCTGAGATTCAGGCAGGTAAGTGGGGCAAGGGTCGCGCAGCTGGCGGCGGCGGAGTATCCGGTGCGAGCATTGTCGTGCTGGCCATTGCGGAAGCAACTGGCAAGGACGTCGCTACGGTCAAGGCGTATCTGCAGAAGAAGCTCGATGCGGAGTCCACGCTTACTCGGCGCGCCCTGTACGATTCGTTCCGTGTCGCAGGGACAAAGACGGGCATCATCATCAA
>Ga0114977_10002763_pt1 | contig 11279 bp, 10 predicted proteins | sample S_130805_MF_Meta_FD_87026 | JGI IMG/M metagenome (GOLD analysis project Ga0114977, IMG submission 87026) | Freshwater microbial communities from Lake Simoncouche, Canada to study carbon cycling - S_130805_MF_MetaG | ecosystem: Environmental > Aquatic > Freshwater > Lake | place: Lake...
ACTTCCGTCGCGCGAGGCACCAAGGTCGTTGACAACAACGAGGCCACCGTGGGCGCCCAGCATGAGCGCGTATTCGCGACCAATTCCTCGTCCGGCACCAGTAACGATGCAGACCCGACCTTCGACCATTTTGTGATTTGACATGTCTTGACTTTAGGCGTTCAAGCGTGTGTTGAACGCAGTCGAATCAGGGTGAAGTCAGCCCCGTAAAGCAGATAATTGCGATGGGTCGATGTATTCGTCGAGTTGGGTGATGAGTCCTTCGTCATTCAACGTGACGATCATGACCGAATGTGCGCAAATTTCTCCGCCCGGTGCGGTTCCGCGAATGGCGGCCTGCCACATCCAGCCAGTGCTCGTTGCGGCTACTGCTCGGGTTTCCCAACGAAGATTCGGGATGATCGCATGCATCCGTGTCAATGTTTTGCCGGTGCTTGCATACGGCACGCTCTTGTCATCGAAGTTGTGCCAGACAAGAGCGCCTTCAACACACATTGACATGGTGATGTCGGGTTGTCCGGCATTGGTCGCAGCCGCAAATTTACTTTGGTGCTCGAGCTTTTGTTCATGTGTTAAAGCCATCGTGGTGTCCTTTCAAGAACGAATGATGTGATCAAGTTGGAACGCCGCCATCAACGGTGAAAACTGCGCCAGTTGTGTAGGTGCTGGCATCGCTAGCCAAGAATAAGGCAGCGCCAACGATTTCGTGCGGTTCGCCAACGCGCTTCAGTGCAACTCGCTTCATCATTTGGTCAACCATGTCCCAGTTCCAGGCCTTGCTGATATCAGTACGAAATGAACCAGGCATGATGCAATTGACGCGTACATGAGGGCCAAAAGTCTGCGCAAATCCGATCGTCATCGCGTTCAGTCCTGCTTTTGCTGCTGTGTACGGGATGACATCGGGTGTGGGGTGGATTGCGGCAATGCTCGAGATGTTGATAATTGATCCGGCGCGTCCTGTTTCTTTGGCCCGTTCACTCATGCGTGATCCCACAAGAGCCGAGAGTCGAAATGGTCCTTTGAGATTGAGGCCAATGACTGAATCCCACATTTGTTCATTGACATTGGTGATGTTGTCGTACAACGGCGATTTGCCGGCGTTGTTGACCAAAATGTCAACGCCACCGAATTCATTCCACGCCGCCTCCGCAAGCCCCTCAAGTTCATCCCAACGTCCGATGTGACACGCGTATGGGACACAGTTGCGTCCGGTCACACGACGAACTTCGGCAGCTGTTTCTTCGCACGATTCAATCGAGCGACTGGCGATCATGATGTCGGCACCTTGGTGAGCGAAAGCCAAAGCCATTTCCTTGCCGAGTCCTCGGCTGCCACCAGTAATCAGGGCAGTACGACCAGTGAGATCAAACAGATGTGCGGGGTTCGCCACGGCTGGGGGAGGTGTCGTCATGAAAAGACCTTAGGTCGGGCGCGCCGATTACGCCGAAAGGTGCTTTTCGGGCGAAACTAGATCCATGGACTTTTCTGAGTCAGCCCAAGCCTCAACCTTTCGTCACGAAGTGCGAACGTGGCTGAATGACAAGTTGGTTGGCGACTATCGCAAACTAGGCACGTCAGCCGAAATGGGGGCTCACGACTGGCATGTGCGGGTGGCTTGGGAACAAGAACTCGGCCGCGCCGGCTGGTTGGGACTCACGTGGCCCAAGGCTTTCGGTGGCCGTGAGGTATCGGTTTCTGAAGAATTGGTGTTTGCTCAGGAATACACCTTGGCCAATGGCCCGCAACGCGCTGGTTTCTTTGGCGAAGGTTTGCTTGGGCCGACGCTCATCACTTTTGGTTCGCCCGAACAACAGCAACGTTTCTTGCCGCCGATTTTGAAGGGTGAAGAATATTGGTGTCAAGGCTTTAGCGAACCTGGTGCAGGCTCAGATCTTGCTGGCGTTCGAACCACTGCTGTGCTGGACGGAGACACTTGGCGTATTGATGGTCAAAAGGTATGGACGAGTCAAGCGCAATTCGCACAATGGATTTTTGTTTTGTGCCGAACCGAACTTGAAGAAAAAGCCCACAAGGCTTTGTCGTATCTGCTCGTGCCCATTGACCAGCCTGGTGTTGAAGTGCGACCGCTGAAAGACTTGTCGGGTAACGATCATTTCTGTGAAGTGTTCTTTGATGGTGCTATCACGGCGGCTGACATGGTGGTCGGTGGACGCGGCAACGGATGGAAAACTGCCATGGGAACTTTGGGGTTTGAACGCGGCACTGCGTTCATGGCTCAGCAGTTGCGTTTCGCCAAAGAGTTTGCCAATGTGAAGGCCCTTGCTCAGCAAAAAGGAGTCGCGGACGATCTCGAAATTCGTCAACGCTTGGCGCGTGCGTACGGCGAATTAGAAATCATGCGCTGGTCGGGTTTGCGTAACGTCACGCGATTCATCAAGGGCGGGCAACCTGGTCCCGAAGGATCAATTGGCAAGTTGTTCTGGTCAAAGTGGCATCAACGCCTCGGTGAACTTGAAGCCGATTTGTTGGGTGCCGATGCTTTGGTGATGCACAATGAAGGCTCGCTTGAGCACGACTTTCAACATACGTTTTTGTTCAGTCGCGCTCACACCATTTACGCCGGCTCAACTGAAATTCAGCGCAACATTGTTGGTGAACGAGTGCTTGGTTTGCCGCGAGAGTAACTCGTAGCAAACCAAAATCACATACGTTCAATAATTGTTGCGGTGCCCATGCCGCCACCAGTGCACATCGTGATGAGTGCGGTCTGCTTGTCTTGACGCTCAAGTTCATCAAGGGCGGTCTGCATGAGCATTGGTCCGCTGCCACCAATGGGGTGACCAAGGGCAATTGCTCCACCATTAACGTTGACATTCTCGTTGGTGATTCCGAGTTCGCGCATTGCACGTAACGGAATGGCGGCGAAAGCTTCGTTGATTTCCCACAGGTCGATGTCCTTGGTCGTCATGCGGGCACGATCGAGGCACTTCTTGGAGGCTGGCGCTGGGGCAGTCAGCATGATGACGGGCTCGGCGCCAGCTACTGATGACATCACAATGCGGGCGCGGGGCTTGAGGCCGTGAGCCTTGGCGTATTCGGGGCTGGCAATCATGATGACGCCAGCACCATCGACAACACCTGATGAGTTGCCGGCGTGGTGAACGTGATCAACGCCGTTGATTTCTGGGTACACCTGCTTGCACATTTCATCGAATGTGCGATCGAACTCTTTGAATTGATGCGCACCTAAGCGAGCGAACGATGCTGACAATCCTGCGAGTGACTCCATCGTTGTGTCGGGGCGCAAGTGCTCGTCCTTGGCAAGAGCAATAGTGCCATCGGGATTCAAGATCGGAACAACGCTGCGATCGAAGCGACCCTCAGCCTGAGCGATTGCAGCACGCTGCTGACTCACCAATGCGAACGCGTCAACGTCTTCACGAGTGAATCCACCGATAGTGGCAATGAGGTCAGCAGAAATTCCTTGCGGAACCATCGGGAACAATTCGCGTAATGCAGCGTTGCCCGATGTGAAGTCAGGTGCGCCTTCTGGTGCTGGCCAACGTGACATTGATTCGACACCACCGGCAATCACGAGATCTTGGTGGCCGGCTTGTACTCCCATCGCAGCCCAGGTGACTGCTTGCTGACCTGAACCACAGAAGCGGTTAATGGTGACGCCAGGTGCAGTGACTGGCCAGCCGGCAGCCAGCACAGCCATACGACCAATGCACGCGCCATGATCGCCGACGCTGTTGCCGTTGCCAACGATGACGTCATCGACATCGGACGGGTCGAAACCCACGCGCTTTTGCAAGGCATTCAAAACTTGAGCGAGTAGTTCTTGGGGATGGATGTGGTGTAACGAACCCGTTGATTTGCCGCGTCCACGAGGGCTGCGTACTCCGTCAATAATCCAAGCTTCGGCCATGGCGTAACTCCTTTGGGAAAGCGGCAGAACCGCTCGATCTCGCTATTGACCGTAGTCGGCGAGATAGGTCAATGGAGAAATGCTCCTGCGGCCCCAACAAGCTTACGGTCAGGGTTCGGGTAGATCGAACCCAACAATGGCGCCGCCATCAGGGGCATTTGCGGCAAAGACTGTGCCCTTATGGCGAGTCACGGCATCGGCGACGATGGCTAGACCTAGGCCCGACCCTGGCGCAGTTCGAGCGTTAATCGATCGATAGAAGCGTTCAAAGATGTGGGGCAAGTCTTTGTCGGTGATGCCAGGACCGTGATCGCGCACCCTGACCGAACCTCCATCAACCGAGATCTCAATTGATGATCCAGATGGGCTGTACTTGATGGCATTGTCAACCAAATTAGAAACTGCTCGCAAGAGTTGGTTGCTGAATCCATCAATTGAATTTCCGCCACCGTCTGAAACTTCGATGGTCCGTCCACTTCGTCGACGGGCGCGTTGCGCAACATCTCGAGTGAGTGCGAGTAAATCAACGGTGCCAATTTGTTCGGCACTTTGCACCTGGTCGGTTGCTAGGTCAACTAATTCGGCGGTCAATGTTGACAACTCTTCAACCTCGAGACGAATATCGCGGATCATTTCACGGCGCTCTGCTTCGGGGATTGCATCAAAGAGTTCTAAGGATTCGATATTGGTGCGTAGAGCTGTGAGGGGAGTGCGTAACTCGTGACTCGCATCGCTGACCAATCGTTGTTGTTGTTCAAGTGATGTTGACAGAGCATGCATCATCGACGAAAAGCTGCGGCCGAGATCAGACACTTCGCCCGTTCCATTGACGGGCACGGCAATAGAAAGATCACGACTTGTGGCAACCTCTGAGGCAACGGCGCTGAGCTTGCGAATTGGTTTGGCAATACGGCCAGCAATGAGCCAGCCAAGAACCCAAGCGCCAAGTGTGGCAAAGATGCCAGCGAGCAAGAGACGAATTTTCATACCGCTCAATACGTCTTCCACGACATGAAGATCACGGGCCGATTGGAGAGCCCCATTATTGAACCAGGCAACTGTGATGACTCGGTAATCAGTGCCGTCAACATTCACTGTATGCAGGTGAACGTTGTCGAGGTCGCCGTCGCCGCTAGTTGCAATTGCGAGGTCTTTGGCATCGGAGGGAAGAAGTGGTGAATCTGTGAAGCAAGATTCAACTGATCCGTCTGGGTAAATCAATTGAGCTGCATCGACAGGTTGCAGCAACGCAAGCGGGCATAAATCACTTTGGCGGATTGGGCGATTGTCTTCATCGGCATGTTGGTCGTCTTCGCCGGTTTCGTCGTCCCCATCGTTGGGGCGGTTTGCCGGGATGTTCAAAACTCGAGCAGCCGAATCCCTAAGGCTGTTGTCAACGTTCTGTGTTAACTCGGCATCAGTTGAGGTGTATGCGGCGAGTGAGCCAGCAACCGAAACAAGTGCAGCAATGATGGCCATCCCGCCGCCAATCTTCCAACGAAGATTCATGACTTTTCCTCCCAATCAGATTCGCTCGGTGGTCGGACGATGTAGCCAACCCCACGAATGGTGTGAAGAATGCGGGATTCGCCACCCTCTTCGGTTTTGCGACGCAGGTAACCGATGTACACGTCAAGTGATCGTGATCCGGTTTCAAAGTTGAATCCCCAAATGCGGTCGTACAGCATGTCTCTTTCGAGCACGATTCCAACATTTTGCATCAGTAGTTCTAGAAGATCGAATTCTGTTTTCGTCAGAATTAACTCACGATTCCCCCGATGTGCGGTGCGTGATCGAAGGTCGAGCACTAAATCGGCAACAACAAGATTTTGTGTTTCTTCGGTGACATGTGTGCGACGCAGCATTGAGCGAACACGAGCTGAGAGTTCTTCAAGCGCAAAAGGCTTGACAACATAATCATCGGCACCTGCATCGAGTCCGGCAACACGATCGGAAATTTCATGTCGCGCGGTCAACATCAGAATTGGCAGCGATCGATATTTTTCGCGAATCATTCGGCAAGCTGTGAGGCCATCAACGTGAGGCATCGAAACATCAAGAATCACTAAGTCGGGGAGTTGGGCATCAACTGCTTCAAGTGCTTGGGCCCCGTCATTCACTGCAGTCACGTTGTAGTTCTGAAAAGTCAAGGCTCTGGTGAGCGAAGTTCGCACACCTTGATCATCTTCGGCTATGAGTATCCGTGCCTGCTGGGTATTTTCTGGTGTGGCCACGAATTCACCTTACGGCACTCCTGCAAGAACAGTGTAAGAAGGAGTTTCTTACAGTCTTCTTGCATTTTGTTGCAGTAGTTCTTGCCCAAGAGGGGGAGGCTGAAGATGTTCAAAGGAGAACTATATGAGCCTGTTCCAGAACATCAACAAAAAGAGTCTCACCATAACGGCGACTGTGGTTGCGGTATTGGTTGGAGGCGTGGGTGTTTCGTTTGCCCTTTCAGCACTTCCTAGCTCGAAAAATGACAGCCCAACAACCACAGTTGTAGTTGTCCCACCACAAGATGTGACGAGCCCCAACGATTCGACAGTCGCCTCGACCGTGGCAACACCTTCATCATCAACGACTGCTGGAACTACCACGACAACAACATCTCTCGATGCGCCTCCTGCTGCAAGCATCGGTGGCTCTGTCTCGGTTGGTGGGGACGACGATGAAGACGGCGAAGACGAAGGCGGCGAAAATGGCGATGACGATTGATCCGGGTCTGGTAAACCTCAAAGCAAAGAAAGCGCACGCTGTGGCCCCTGATACAAAAATTCCTCCGCCACCATTGACCGCGATGAAACGTCTCACGCCGAGTCGTCTGACCGACACCGATATAGCTGCGGCACTTGCCGCCTACAGTTTGTGTGTCGTCGGCATGTGGTCTGTTCATGGTGGGGTCACTAAGTTGACGAGTGGTTGGGGCCAAGCGTGGACCTCAATCACTTCGTTGTCAGGTTTGTTGACATCGGCGATTGCGTTATTGGCGTTGGTCTTGGTGGGTCGTCCCCTGTCATTGGAACGACGTTTCGGTCTTGACCGCATGTTTGTGTGGCACCGAATTCTTGGAGACTCAATGGGTCTCCTGCTTGGAGTGCATGTTGCTGCTGGAACTATTGCTTGGGCGGCTGAATCTGGTTGGGTTAATGCGATCATTGATCTCACTGGTCGGATGTCGTATATGGCCCTTGCATTTGTTGGTGCCCTCTTAATCGGTGTCGTCACAATTTCATCACTGAAATCAATTCGACAAAAGTTCTCATACGAGACCTGGTACTTCATTCACATGTTGGCGTACGTAGGCATGGCAGTTTCTTTCGGTCATGAGATTTATCTTGGATCTGATCTAGCTGGCGATAATGTAGCTCGCTACTTTTGGGTTGGGCTTCACATCGCTGTACTTTCGTTGATGGTTGTCTCTCGTTGGGGTCGCACGATTAAAGCAGCCGTTCGCCCATTGCGAATTACCTCAATTGAAAGTGTTGGCCACAAGACAGTTGCTATTGAAGTTTCGGGCAAATCGCTTCAACATCGTGAAGGAGATGCTGGACAGTTCTGTTTCGTTCGACCGCTTAAAAAAGGTTTGTGGTGGCAATCGCATCCGTTCTCAATGTCGGCCGCGCCAACGAAAGACCGCATTCGTTTCACAATTAAAGATCGTGGCGAAGCGACACACTCAATCACGCAAATGGTGAAAGGCACTAAGGTCATCGTTGAGGGTCCATTCGGTGTCGTGACACCTGATGTTCTTGAAGGTTCAAAGGCACTATTTGTTGTTGGCGGCGTTGGTGTGGCTCCGGTTTTGGCAATGGTGCAACGACTCGTTCCCGATCACGAACCAATCGTTTTGTACCGAGCACACAGCGAGAAGGACCTCGTCCATTTTGAAGAGCTCAAGGCAGCAGTTGAACGACTTGGCGGGAAGATCCTCACGTTGACTGGCCCGACGGCAAAGTTGGCTGTGAAAGACCCATTCTCGGCCAAAGTGCTCACTGCGGCGATTCCTGATGTCGCCCAACGAGCAGTTGTGCTGTGCGGTCCCGATCGTTTGCTCCATGCTGCACGCACAGGTCTGAAAGCAGCGGGAGTTCCCGTTGCTCGTATTCACTCTGAACATGTTTGGTGGTAATTGATGAACAAAGAAACTTTCTCTCGACGGGTGTTTCCAGCACTCACATTGGTAGGAGCCAGCGGAATTTTGTTGGCGGCCCTTGATCGCCCAAGTACCGGTATCGATTTGGGAGCTGCGCCTCCTATCGGAACTGACACAGGTGTGTCTGCGGGCGTCACGACGACAATTGTTGGCTCTGCGCCAACCGTTGCAACACCAGCACCAGAAACAGTTGCTCCAGAAACGGTTGCTCCCGGACAAGATACTTCTGTGGCAACTGCCGCTCCCGTAACAGCCGCGCCAGCTACCGCTGCCCCTGTCGTTGAGACAACTGTGCCTGCGGCGCCTGCCGCATGTAGTGCAACAGTTGTTGGTCCGACTATTTCGATGAAGTTTGGACCAGTTCAAGTGCAAGCATCAGTTGATGGCACTGGTCATGTGTGCTCTTCGCAAGGAATTCAATGGCCAACCGCTGATCGTCAATCAGTAGCGATTAACAACCAGGCGATTCCATTACTTGATCAATGGGCAGTGCATACTGGAAACGCATCGTTCAATTCGATTTCGGGAGCGACTTACAGCAGTAAGGCCTACAAGCAGTCATTGCAAGCAATCATTGATGGAGTCATTGGGTGAAGACATCAGTTGTGCAACCAGTTCGCCGCTCCGTGCCGATGATGGGATCGGTTGCGAGCGTTCATGTGCATGATGATGCCCCGGTTGATCTTATTGACGTGGTGATCGCTGAAGTTTTCACAGAGCTTGAAAAATATGAAGCGATGTTTTCAACATTTCGTACGAGCAGCGAAATCAGTCGCATTAATCGAAAAGAATTACATTTACTTGAAGCATCTCGTGAAGTCATTGATGTGCTTGATGCATGTTTCTTTCTTGAAGGCGCGAGCGACGGTGCGTTTTCGACGCGGCGGAATGATGGGAGTCTTGATCCCGCCGGATTTGTTAAGGGCTGGGCGGTCGAACGGGCCTCGCGACGTTTTGACGCTGCAGGATTGAAACATTGGTACGTGTCCCTTGGAGGCGACATGCAAATGGGTGACCCACCGCCACAAAGTCATCTGCAAGACGGCTGGAAAGTCGGTATCGCTGATCCGGCTCGTTCGGGAGAAGTAGTTGCAGCTCTTTCAATGCAGCGTGGAGCAGTGGCAACTTCTGGTACTGCCGAGCGGGGACGGCATCTTGTTGACCCACGCGATGGAACAGTCAGCGAGTATTGGTCGTCAGTGACGGTCACTGGTCCGAGTCTGACGTGGGCTGACGCATTTGCGACGACCGCTTGTGTGATTGGGGCAGAAGGACTGGATTGGGTGCACCGGTTTGAGGGTTATGCCGCTATGGGCGTTCGCCCAGATGGCTCGCTCGTTACAGTTCAGCGTTAAGGCGTTTTTCCTCGCGTGAACGCAATGCGGTATTGACGCGTTGACGTTCAAGTACCTGTTGCAAGGTTTTTGTAGCTTGCGGGATGCCATGTTCAGAGAAAAATGATCGAACATCGGCTTCAAGGTCAGGTGTATTGAGAAACTTGATGGGGTCAATCATGCGAACAATGGTGTTCGTCGGAAACTTCTGTTGGGCCTGATCCCAATAGTGACGTACGAAGTTCCACGCAAGAACGCCATTTTCTCGAAGGGCAATGCAGCGAGCCAAGACGAACGGGGCATTCTGGCTTTTCACTTCGCCAGCAACTGCGAAGTTACATGTTCGTTGTACGAGTTCGGGGCTATCGAAATCAGTGAGTGCGTAGAGATAGCGCAACTGATCTTGCGGGTTGTCGGTCGTACGAAACTTTTCCAAGAAATATTCATATGCGCTTTCGTCACTAGTCGATGCGACAACCGTCGTTGCGGCGGCAACTAATTCTGGATGAACTGAATTGGTGTGTAGGTCGTGCAGCGCGAGGAGCTCTCGGCACTTTTCTTGGGCCGCTAGATCGTTACCGTTAACTGCCAAAAGCGCGACGAGGAGTCCACGAAGTTTGGCCCGCAGGTCATCTTCGCCCGGTTGTGCCTGCCAGCCGAGTTCAGTAACAACGGGAGAAACGAGGTTGTGAATTCGGAGTTGAAGTTTTGGATAATTGGCGTCGTCGAGTAGGCGACCACAACCCCGTAGTCCAATTGCGATGGCTTGCCAAACTGCAAGATCACGTTCATCAGTAAATCCGCTCACGAAACTTATGTAATCAATTGCTTGAAGCCGACCAGCAACGACGGCATTCCAGGCATCGTCCACCAAGCTGTAACGCTCAATAGTGGCCAGTTGAGCAAGTTCACGGCCCTGTAAGCGCGACAACAGTTCGGGCGAATAGGCAACGCGGTAGTAGCCGTAACCGCCAGCATTCACAACGATTGCGGCGTTGTCGTTAGCGATATCTATTTCTAATGCTTGATCTGACAATAAGTACTTGGTCTCTGTGCCATTGATCCGAATATGAATTGGTACGAGCCAGTTTTGGGAATCGTCAAGTGACTCAGGTGTAAAGGTGAATCGTTGTTGTTGAAGAATTAGTTTCGTTTTTGTTGCATTCAGGCTTGCGAGAATGAGTGGGTAGCCAGGTTGCCAGATCCACGAATCCATCAATTCACGTACAGGCTCGCCGCCATCGGCTGACACTGCAGTTTCAATTGCATCCCAAAGATCTGATGTTTCGGTATTGCCATACGAATGGGTGTTCAAGTACAGGCGTATACCGTCACGAAAACGATCAGCACCGAGATACTGCTCGAGCATGCGTAAGAGCGAGCCACCTTTTTGATAGGTGAGGACATCAAACATGCCTTCACAATCTTGAGGTGAGCGCACTGCAAATTCAACCGATCGGGTATTGACGAGTGAGTCAACTTCAAATGCGGCAGATCGCTCAAGTGAGAAACTCGTCCAGCGTTGCCATTCGGTTCGGAATGAATCAACTGCAGCAACTTCCATAAAAGTTGCGAATGCTTCATTGAGCCAAATTCCATTCCACCATTTCATGGTCACAAGGTCACCAAACCACATATGGGCGAGTTCGTGACTGACGACATCAGCGACATTTTGTTGATCAGCTTGTGTGCTGGTTGCTGGGTCTACTAAAAGCAGACTTTCGCGGTATGTGATGCAGCCCACATTTTCCATAGCGCCAGCTGCGAAATCGGGTAATGCGACCATGTCAATTTTGGCATCGGGGTAGGGGATCCCGTAGTAGTTGACAAACCAACGCAGGCTTTTTGCTCCAACATCTAAACCAAACTCGGTGAGGTGACCCTTGCCCGGAGTATG